>Ga0228652_1000471_pt1 | contig 19378 bp, 22 predicted proteins | sample 64DmetaG_FD_183030 | JGI IMG/M metagenome (GOLD analysis project Ga0228652, IMG submission 183030) | Seawater microbial communities from Monterey Bay, California, United States - 64D | ecosystem: Environmental > Aquatic > Marine > Coastal | place: USA: California | collected 2016-10-05
CAACAGGCCCTAGAATTCACCCAGGAAAACAGCTTTTACTCCGAGTTCCGTTGGGCATGCGAACACCACAAAAAACGGCACCATCGGAGATCGATACATTTAGAGTTGCGTTTAATAGATCTGCATTGCTTAAATTGGCTTGAGAGAAGTTTGAGCCGAAAATGACAGCACCATTCATTTTGGCACCCAGCAAATTAGCACCTGAAAAGTTTGCATATAGAATTGTTGAGTTAGAAAAATCTACTCCACTCAGGTTGGCGCCTTTAAAGCTTACCATCTCCAGAGTCGACCCCTGCAAATTTGCTCCGGACAGGTTTGCCCCTTCGAGGTTTACGCTTTTGAAGTTTACCTGCTTCATTGATGCTTGCCAGAGCGTTGAACTCATCAGATTTGTATCAACGGCAAAGACATTGTCCAGTATGGCATTTGAAAAATCAGCTGCTGTCAAAATTGCACCGCTCAACTCCACGGATTCGAGGTTTGCGCCTTTGAAATTTGCCTGTGCTCCATTTGCACGTTGAAATGTAGCGCCCGAAACAAGAGCATCTTCGAAAGTTGCACGACTGATATCAGTGTCTGCCAGATTTGCTCGAGCCAAATTCGCCAAAGTAAACGTCGCCGCCCGAAAATCTCCGCCCTTGAAGCTCGAATTGGTCAGGTTTGCATTATAAAAATAAGTACCGCTGAACGTGGCCTTATCAAAAACGAGGTCGCTAAGGTCGGCATATCGTGCATCACACATGACACAGTTACCAGTCTTGAGGTTGGCAAGATCCTTGTCGTAGCGCGGGCTTTCGGTACATCCTGAAAGGAAAATTCCTGCAAGCAGAGCAGCACCCAGAGTTTCGTAATGCATAATTTCACTCCTAGTAATAGAGAAACGCGCGGGCTTCTCTCAAGCGTTCGGCCAATGCCTGGCTGCCCTGCCATTGTTCCATTTTGACGTCACCTGTTCTGAATTCGCGGTATAAGGCGTTGCCTTGCATGAATTCGAAAACTGACGCGGTGTTGGGATATGGTTTGAACCAATCAAGATACTTCGCGCGCAGCTCCACCATAGCCTCTGACGCTCCGCTTTGCGGGTTCGCACCGCTGTTGTAGCTGGGGTTGCGATAAATATAGTCAGCTGGTCGTGCTGTAATCAAAATCAGGACAGACTTTTGCAGCTTGTAATCTTCTCTGTTCGAGAAGAGATACTGCAGGCCAGGTATTTCCTGAAGACCAGGTGTGCCGTCACGCGTTGACGAAATCTCCTTTTCACTCAGGCCAGACAGGATCAGTGTATCTCCTTCGTTCACGATCACATTCGCTGAAACTTCCGTTTTCGAAAGTTCGACGGCGAAATCAAACTCTATGACGCCGCTTGGCGTTTTCAGGAACGTCCGGCTGGCAATAATGCTCAGCTCGATACGGCCGTCTTCGCGGATTTCAGGGGTAATATCGAGAGATACGCCAACCTGCTTTGACAGTGAAAAAGCTTCTCCCTCGGCAGGTGCCACGCCTGCATCAAGTTCGATGCCGGCGAAAAAAGTAGACTTCGCGCCGCTTCTGGCAACCAAACTCGGGCGAGCCAGAATTTCGTTCCTGTTTCCGAACGAGTTTGCGATATTGAGAGAGTAATTGATTGCAGGAATAGAGATATATGACGATGTGGTCGTCGTTCGGGTACCGGAAGAGTTGTCGCGTGCTCGGCTGAATGCACTTGTTCCAAGGCTTTTGTCGCCAAATTGAACACTGAGCCCGTCAAGTAAATTGGTGCCACGTGACGATGATATGACCTCTTCGGTGCTGATAAACACCGTATCAAGAACAATCATATCCAGCGTTTCGTTTCGAGGTTCAAAAGCAGGTGATGTCTGCTCCAGATCATACTCCGGATTGGTGACGGTCTGCCTGACCTGAGGTGCATCGCGTTTGATGCTATCGGGTGATCTTGAATGAAAGCGGTCCCAGTCATCAAGGCGGCCTTGCAGGGATTGAACACGGTCACCCCCGACAGAACTGTTGGATTGAAGGTCCGCGACCAAACTACCGGCTTGCTCGGGCTGGTTATTGGCCGCCGAAACCATTGCCAGCCCCTCACGCCCTCGAACACTCTCTGGTTCCACCTCAAGAAGCTGGTTGAAAACCGCAGATGCCATTTGCAAATCTTGTGTGTAATAGGATGTAAATCCCATCTGGTAGAGGAGATCGGGGTTGTTGCCCTTCAGCAAAATAGCCTCGGCAAACTGCTCTTTTGCACTTTCAAAATCTCTGGCTTCCAAGTGGAGCAAGCCGAGTTGGTAACGGACAATCCAGTTGGACTTATCAAACTGAATTGCCAGCTCGTAGCCCTGCTGCGCCAGTGCGCGTTTGCTCTCGTCACCGTCCGAACTGGCGAGATGATAGGCCAGACCGTTGAGAAAATGAATTCCGCTATTTGACGGTGATAGCTTGAGAGCTGCGTTAAATTTGGCAGAAGCTGCAAGGTAGTCGCCCTCAAGGATCTGCTCAATGCCGGCCTCGGCGATCTCTTCGGGCTGTGTTTGCACACTGAGGTATTCTTTGAGGTCACTTGGAGACACGTCGTTTTGCCCAACGGGGCTGCAATTGGACAGGACAAGGGCAACCACAAAAAAATAAGACGCCTTTGGACGTTTATACATGTATCGATCCTTTGAAAGCATAATCACGGGCTGTTCATGATGGCGCGTTGCAGGTCTTTTGCGCCGTCATGCACAGGAACACTGATGTCCTCTAACGAGAATTTGGCCCTGCTGTAGGGCGCAAAAGCGTTGTCTATGGCAAAGTATGCGGGGAGGTTGTCGGTTATTGCGTCAATGACGACAGTGACGGTCTTGTCCGGTATACGGGATGTACTGACCAGCACGGCTTTGTACCCGTAGGTGTTCACCGCCGGTGCGTTTGCCTTATACAGCCCCGAAGACAGCACCAGAGACTGGACACCTGGATTAACTCGCTGGATAGATGCGATTTCAGCCTCCGTCATCGAGTATATTTCGCCGCCACATTTCAGGATCAGTTTTTCGAAAAAGCTGGACGGGTGAGCCACAGAGTCGATGACAACGTCGACAGTCCCGTTGCAGAAGCCATCAGACATTTCCGCCGCACTGGCCACTGGTGCAATGTTGACATTATCCGCTGCCACTCCGAGCGAGTTCATAACCAACTCCGCATCAGTGCGTTGGCCAGATCCTTGCTTTTCGAAGCCGATCCTTTGGCGGGCGATATCCGCGAGCTTCGTGACATTTGCGGTCCGCTTTACGACCACTGAGACCGCCTGATCATAAAGCCCCACCACCAATCTCAGGTCTTGATAGGGCTCTTTGTCGGCAAAGTGGCCTGTTCCGTTAAAGGCCTCATAGGCCAATGCAGAACGCGTAATTGCATTGTCGAGATCACCACTCCGCAACGCTTGAATGTTATACAGCGCACCACCTGTCTGATACACTCTGCACCGGACTTCATTTTTGATCCGCTCGATGTTGATCAGGTCGCAGATACCATCGCCAACCGGCCAGTAGGTGCCCAGGGGGCCTGCCGTCCCGAGGTTGATAATATGGCCGAGTCTTTGACCTGCCTGTTCGGCATAGGCCATGATGGGGCTGTGAAACAGAGCAAGCAACAGCGACAGTCGTGCCCCCCATCTGAAGGGTTTCCAAATGGGGTTACACGTGTCGAAAGAAACCGTGGGGTCTGTGGCAAGATCAAGCTGCTTCATGATGCTCTCCTGCTTCATCTGCTGCAGCCACAGCACGGCGGTCAAGAAACCTGTGCAACAGTTGAAATGGCAAAACGCAGGTTTTCTGGGCAATGACAAAGAGCAGGCCCACCGCCACAAAGAACATCAACCGTGTCGCTTCGTCGGCCATCTGCTCAGACGTAAACAATACCACGGACATGGCTTCGGGCACACCGATCGCTGCGCCAAAGCAAGAGGCTGAAATGAGGCCCTGCATGGCGCGGCCAAAACTTGGTATGATCAGCAAGGCTGCACGTCGGTCACCCTGCTCAAGGGAGTCGAACATGGTGCAAAACTGGTCTGCCCCCGACGCGACGACAAAAACGACAATGCCAAGGACCAGAAGGATCACAGGCCGCATGTCATTATACGGCCCCAAAAGTGGTGAGCCGTCCGACACAAGCCCCGCCAGGAAGAACAGCGCAACAAAGGTTGGTACAGCGTGGAGCAGCTTGTTGAGTGTGCGCAACGGCATCGAGACTAAGCGCCAGCGGGCCGACATCCCGACTCCCAGGGCGAAGGCAAGAATCCCGCCGAGTACAAGCGCCACCGATGAGGCACCGACATTAACGGCAAGCCCTCCCAGAAAGGCGTGAAGAAAGTCCATATTGAGGGTATCTAAAAGGGTCATTGTCAGACCTGCCAGCGGGAAATGAGGAAAGGGAGCGCCATGCGCGTGACCTGAGCTGCGATCAGTGCGCCTGCGATGTAGAAGAAAATCAGGATCGAGTAGTGAAAGCCTTGCGATCCTGAAAAGGCGGTGATGTCATTCAATGCATTCAGCAGGTCAGGCACACCAACGATACTGGCTGCTGAAATGCCGCGCACAGCGTTGGTCAGGTAATTGTCGACCTGAGCTGTCGCAACACCGATGGCCCGTATGAAGCGGGACTCTGGCGGGCTGGGGTTTCCTATTTTGTAAGCCTCTGCGATAGCCGCACCCGCAAAACTGCCGTTCGATCCAGCAATCGCAAGGATTGCAGCCAGCAAGGCAGAGCCGAACGAGTAAGAGAACGTCCAGATCGTCAAGGTGCTCATGACCAGCAGAATGAGGATCACAGGCGTATTCTGAAAGACAGCCAGACTTAGTCTTGCCACAATACGGACTGGTAAAAAGCGGCTGAGCAACATCGCTGCAAACAACACCGAAAATCCGGCTGTCGCGAAAAGCACCAGAAACACGGCAAGAACAGACACGCCCAGCCCGCCCAGAAACATGCCCCATGCGACTTGGGTTTCCATGAAGCCCAAGCGCAGTTCTATGCCAAAATGGTCCAGCAGAAGTGCTTCGATCTTGTTTGCCAGTCCCGACACCGAACTGGCCTCCAAAACAACTTCAAGCGGCGGCGCAAGGCACTGCGTGGCCTCTCCCTGACACAGCGCTGATTGCCAACGAGCGCGTTCTTCAGTCAGAAACAGCGTCGGAATGTTATTCTCTTTGGCGAGGCGCAAAAACGTACCGTCGCGGTGCATCTCGCGCAGAAGCGCTGACATAACCGAGGTCATTTCAGGCTCGACACCCAGCGGCAAGGCCATGCCCCACGGCACTGGCGCAAATCCAAGCTTGCGTTCGAAACGGGCAGGGATGCCGTCAGGCTCGATCAGCGGCAGCAACAGAGTGTCATCCTGCGCGATCAGCGAGCAGACTTCGTTCTCCAGCGCGCTGATCAGTTGTTCGGGGCCGGGAAACAGCATGAGGCGCGCAACGGCAGGTGCCAGAATGAAGTTCGAATAATTTCCGACTGTTGTGCAGACCAGCCGCCCTTCTAGTGCCTCCCACTTAAGCAGGGGCGTGTCGACCGCGCCGACAAGGACAGTTTCGCTCTGAAAGTAATGTGGACGCAGAAATGTCACCGTAGGGTCGCGCTGTGTGTTGTGGCCCATTGTGGCAATCGCTAGATCAATTTCACCTTCGCCTAGCCGGGTGATGCGGGTGACGGGTGTTACTTCGATGAAGCTGGCAGTTACACCAAGGCGTCTGGCTATATCGCGTGCCAAGTCGGCCTCGAACCCGTCAAAACCTTTGCCATTGGTATAGCTGAAGGGCGGATAATCGGTGCGTAGCCCGACACGGAATGTGCCGTCACATACTACACGCTCTGCGACCGAATATTTCGCCTCGTCAGAAGGCGTATCACAATCTACGCTATCGCGCAGGGCTTGCATGGCTGTGGCGACGCTCTGTTGGGCGTGAGCTTGCGCAGGGATTATGGTCAAGGCCAGCAACAGCACGGTGGCCAGATGGCTCAGGCAGGTGGGCAGCGGTGGTCTCATGATGCGTGTTCACTTTGTTCTGTAGGAGGGGCAGACATTGGCGCCGCGCGGTCTGCAACGACCAAAGTGACCTCCAGAAAGGTGAATCCAGCAACCGTCACGATCCCATCGGGTTCATTGGACACGGGTGACAGCGCGTCGATTTTTTTGGGATCGATCGGGATAAGCGTCGTGCCTTCCACCCGTGGTGTCAGGCCCGCATGGCGCAACTTGTGCAAGGTGATGTCCAATCCGATACAGCGGTTTTGCGTAAATACAGCAGACCCACCCACGGCCAGCCGTGCAGGCAACCCCTCTAGAAACGGATCAAGGGCAGCGCGGCCATCCGCACCACCAACAGACCAGTGTTTGGAGCGCGCATCGGACTGGAGGGCTACAGCTGGAAAATTTGGCAGATTGGCAAGTACCAGATCAAACTGGCGTTTGGCGGGCAGTGCGTCCCAGATACTACCGAGGTATAATTCGGGCGCTGCGTCTGGAAATCCCTGCAACAGCCTGCACCGTGCGACATCAAGTGCGCTAGGGTCTACATCTGTCGCCACCACGTCACGCGCCCCGAGCTGCAGGGCAGTTGCCAGCAGAATCCCCGATCCGGTGCCGATGTCGCAAACACGGCTGCCTTGCAGGGGGCCGCTATGGGCGAGCAGATACTGCATGATTATCCCCGAATAATCACTTGGCCAGAAATGCTTGTCTGTCGTTAGGGAGGGGGTAATAGTCATGCCCAAACCTCCGTCGCGCCAGCGACTGGGTTGCATGTGTGACACAGGTGGGAATTGGTGGTCAAAACCATCTATCTGCTCTTCCAATAGCCGAAAAAGGAAATGCGAGGCAGACGGAACTACCTCGCATTAAATTACATGCCTGACAATTAATTGTCTAATTTTTCGGCCGTAAAGCTACCGCCTTGAAACATGACCTTGTGAGGCTCTCCACGGGGCATGAGGTCGCAAATATCAGCTCTGCTTCCACCGCTTGATATTTCCGATGCAGCATCTTCACATTCTGCTCGCTTTAAAAACCCCCAGTCACCTTTGCTGGTATTTGTTGCTGATAAGAGGTTGGCTGAAAGAACTTCGTTCATAAAGGTACGGCATGCATCATCGATCTTATTTCTTTGGTTGTTACTCTTACCTGTCCAGCCCCCCTCAATGACAAAAGCCATACCCAGCCCTGGGTGGAATGGCCCACAAACCCGCGAACCTTTTTGAGCATGCGCTGCGCTGCTAACAACGACTGCTGCGACGAAAACCAAAGCTGTCATAAAACTTTTTGTTGTGCTGTTCATTGATATTTTCTCATTTTTTTTGATCGCTTAAGATTGAGACCCCGTTGTGGCTTTAAACTTCTCGTCAAAATCGATTGAGCCACGAGATCTAACTGCGTTAGAACTCTTACCCTAAATCAGCATGGTGAGAGATGCCGTATTCTGATTACTCATATGAGTACTCATGATTTTATCGCCTTATTTCAATGTGATGGGGAGAAAGAGGCCGCCAATTTTGTCAGTTTGCGGCCAGATATTCGCGGGTTCACGAAGGCGTCCGGATCGTGATCCTGCCAGGAGTTGGTTGGGGAGTAGTTGGCTTCCAAAACATAAGTCGGATTGAAAAATGATTTCGATTCTGGTCCTTGAGGACCATGAAGACCTGCGTGACAAACTAGCCAATATTTTGCGTGGACGGGACTCTACGACAAAGGTATTTTTCTGCGCATCGAAGGCAGACGCGGTAAAGTTGATATCGCGTCAAACGACTGATGTTTCCGACCGAGACGGGACGCTCACAATGAGGCACTTCAAAGAGGTTTCTAAGGAAAAGCCGGTGATCGTTATATCGGCCAATGTCGATCTGGAAAATACGCGTGGCAATCAGTGCAGGGGATAGCGGCGACTTGCACACAAGTGACAGCTTGTCCGAATTGATTGGTGATATGAAACTGCACTCTCTGTCGAGCCCCATCAGCCCCAGCATCGCCTCTGTGTCGTTCCGCAAGCTACAATCCAGCTCTCGCACAAATAAATTGGTGGCAAAATTATCGGTTTTATCTTTCATGGGCCAAAAAAAGCGAGGCAGAGAAATCTGCCTCGTGAGGTTGTTTCAAACTCTTACGAAGATTGATGTGTCACGACGCAACCGCGTCAGCTCACTTTCTTGTAAAAGTCCCGCAGTTATTCGGACCGTGGGCTTTAAGGCTCCAGAAAACAGTATAAACTTTATCCCGCTGCATTTCCGTTTCCGGCATACAGGCTGATTTAGCGTTGTTGCTCATTAGCATATGGACGCGGTGCACTTGTGGCGGGTTCGCACCATTGATTTGACTGGTGTAAGGTACATTTTCCTTGATCAACGTTTCGCGCATTTGCTTGCAGCTATTGAACAGATTAGATGTGAAATTCGCATCATCGTATTCCATCAGGACACCAATAACCTCACGATCACCACCTGCAATCGTTCCTGCTTCATGCACCAATCCACAAAGCTTGGTCGCAGCCTGCGCACCCGTGGCCGCTGACAGCAGAACGCCGGCGACTAAGGCAGCCGAGGACAGTGTTTTGATTTTTGATTTGAAATTCGGTTTCATTGTAAAAGCATTCTCTAATTTGGTTATGGCTCGCATTGCGACCCGATAGTGGCATCGAATTCCTTGTAGAAAGCTATTGATCTACGAGATCGGACGGCTTGAAAAAATTTTATCGGAAATCGCTATGATGAGAGATGCCGCATTTGGGCTACTCATAGGAGTACTCTTATTTTTCCCTTTTATTTCAGTATTATGAGGCGAGGTCGTCAGTTCTACCAGTTTGTGGCCAGATATCAGCGGGTTCACAACGGCGTCCGGATCGTGATACTGTTCGGTGTTGGTTAGGGAGTAGTTGGTTTTCGAAACATAAGTCGGATTAAAAAAATGATTTCGATTCTGGTCCTTGAGGACAATGAACACCTACGAGAAAAACTGGCCACTACCTTGCGCGGCTGGGACTTCACCACAAAGGTATTTACCTGTGCATCGAACTCGGACGCGATAGAGTTGATATCGTGTCAAACGATTGACGTTGCCCTTGTGGATCTGGATGTTGCCGACGGAGACGGGACGATCACAATCAGGCATTTCAAAGAGGTGACACCAGAAAAGCCGGCGATCGTTATATCGGCGAATGTCGATCCAGAAAGAATACTCGCGGCAATCAGTTCAGGCGCTATCGGTTACTTGCACAAAAGTGACAGCTCGATCGAATTGATAGGTTCTATAAAAAGCGCTCTCTCTGGCGAGTCCCCCATCAGCCCCGGCATTGCCGCTGCGTTGTTCCGCAGGCTACAATCCAGCCCCCGCGCAAATAAATTGGCGGCAATAGGATCGGTTCTGACCAATCGTGAGCTGGAAATTATCCAGCTTGTGTCCAAAGGGCTGTCAAATATGGAAGTCGCCGACGTGTTGGGGATTTCGAAAAACACAGTCCCGTCCCATGTGCGTAACATTTACCGCAAACTCCAGACAAACAGCCGATCCGAAGCCGTGTTCGAAGCGCGCTCTCTTGGGCTCATCGACTAGCCGTTGAGTGGCACAACTTCAGCAGGGCGGGATCAACACCATGCACTTTAAATTCCGCGCCCAAATTGCTGCAAAAGTGTTTGGCTTTTCGATCCTAGCGTTTGTTTTGCAAATTGCGCTGATGAACACTCTCGCTGGCGTGACGGTGAATGAACTCAACACAACTCTCTACTCTGACGATGCTGTGTTTGCAGATCTACCAATCTCAACCACCTACAAGCCAGACCAGCCTGCAATCCGCTTCACCGCGAAGCTGCGCCCCGCAGTCGTCGGCGGCGTTGATCGACCCGCGCTTTTTATACCTTACTATGACGGGCATCTACTGATCACAATGGGTGGTGGCATTGTATTTGACAGTCTTCGCAAAGGCGCAAACGAAAACTTTGCCGTTAGCCGCCTGAGTTCTGCCGTCATTCCGGTGTCGCCCGACTGGTCGACACAAGAGATTGAGGTGTCACTGTCGGGGGAAGGTGACCTCGGCGCAAGAAGCGGATCATTTCAGACCCTATCCAGAGTGTATTATGGCGAGCTACAGCACTTCGAAGGCATCGTATACCGGCAGCGCATCTATCATGAGCTTTTCCGACCTGCCCTTTGCTTTGCATTACTCCTAGCCCTTGCGTTCATTTGCATTTTGTCGCTCAGCCGGATAGTCGGGCAGGAGGTTTTTCCACCGGTTTTCTTAATTCTGTTTATATTTCTCATGAATCTAGGCTCGCTAGATTTTGTGTTTCCAACAATATCGTCATATCATCCCTATGTTCCGCTTCTTTCTCCCTTGGCGCTTTGGGCATTTTCCAAATATGTGGACACAAACATACTGACATCATCTCCTGTGTACTTCGACATCGGCTTTTATATCGCGTTAAGCGTTACAATCATCGGATTCGCACTGAATATATTCCAACCAATCGAGTTTTCGATTGTGGCCTATAATACTATTCTGACTGTCCCATTTATCCTGATCTGTCTTTTTCTAATTTGTCTCAAAATCGTGGTCCATTCTGAACAGCAGGTCACAACAGGCAGGACGATTTTAGGAGTTGTTTCAGGAAGCTGGCTTCTTACGCTCGGCTACGATGTATTAGGGCGTCTCGGCGTTTTCGACATCACAATACCGCTCACTGGCTTGAACTCTCTTGGCATGTTCGTCGTTGTCGGCTCCAGCTTTATTGCCCAACTTGTTCTTGTCCAAAGACAACTTGAAGGCGCGAACCTGAATTTGAGCCGGCAACTCGATGTTCAAAGAAAGCGTCTGGATAAATACTTTCTCGAGGAAATAGCAACCAAGGAACGGCTTGCTGTTGCGCAAGAACAGTCCAGAATAAACGGTGATCTGCATGATGGCGTGATGTCTTATTTGATGTCTATCAAGATGCTATCCGAACAACGGAATGAGCCTGTCTTTGACAGAATAGGAACCCTCGTTAAGTTTTCATTGACTGAACTACGTGTGATCTTCTCGGGCGGATCCCGCGAAAAATCTCCACTGAACGTCGTGCTTGCGACATTTCGCCATAATGTTGTGGACACCCTGTTGCTTTCAGGGATCGATGTACATTGGGACACGAAGGCGCTCCTCAAAGCGCCGGAAACTGATTTTGGCTTTAATTTAGAAATATTGCGCGTTGTTCAGGAAGCCGTTCATAATGCGATAGAGCGAGCAGAAAGCAAAAATCTGTCGGTTGTCGCTGAGTATTCCTTGGATCGAGGTTTTTCATTCGCAATAATCAACAAGGGTGGCCGTGGTTTGAATTGTGGAAAACCGCGTGGAAACGGAATTGAAAATATGGCAAACCGTATTCGGCGCCTTGGCGGTACTTTTCAGCTAAAAGCAACAGAAAATGGCGCAGAGTTGTATATTACTGTTATGCTTCCTACTTAAAATCCAGGGAAAGTATCTATCCAAGTGGAATATTCTAGCTTCAGCATCTATAAGTAGAAAAAGGTTTATTTGTTAAAAGATTGTTTCTTGATGATCGTTTCACCAAAGTAACATTGCCAAGCATTACCTCAAAAATTTCTTTTTTACTTGACCCATTTGAACTATGCCTGCCAGCCTTGTGAGCAATGAATATCTACAGGCATTGGTTTGCGGCAATCTGCACGGTTCCTTCCAAAAACGCAGCGTAGCACAGCAACTCCCGTTGCCCGCTACACTGGCTGCAAAGCGACGTGCCCTGAGCCCTACAGCCTACGCACAGACGGCGTATGGAACCACACAATGCTCAGCTGCCGGATATTGGCCCCTGCGCGCCTTGCGGCTTAAGTCTGTCGTAGTCCGCCTGAGATGTTGCCGTTGATGTAGCTGAGGGCATGCCGCCACCTGCAGCGTCTGGCGCAGTCTGTTGTTGTCTTGGCACATTCGGCTTTGGAACGGGCGGAGCTGCAATAGCCTTTCCCATACGCGACTTTGGCTGCTTCTTTGGCTTTACCTGTCCACCCTTGAGGCGCGTCTCTAGCTTGTTAGCCAGGAAGCTTGTGGTGTTTGCAAAAGTTTTAATGTCTTCAATAGCTTGATCCAGCTGAACGCTGCTTGATGCCTTCTCAATTACATCTATCAGTCGGCGTAGTTCTTCGCGGTCAGTCATGCGTATCCCCAGTTAACAGGAGTGGGGTATGCAAAAGACCACCCCAAAAGCATAAGTAGTTCCCGCTAAAAAACCGCGGCGCAGATTTTTGCGGCTGCAGAACCCATTTCGGATGATCACTCATACCGCCATCCGTTCTGGCGCACGCCACACGGCTTCTGCCTGCTGCGCGATGGCCCTGTCACACAGCGCCTTAAGGTTTTCCAAACGCTCACCCCATGCTTGATGCTGTTGCTGATCGCTGGCTGCCAATCGCGCTGCATAATGCCCAAGCTTGCTGGAGCAAATGCTGAGCGTGCTCACACTTGGTTCCGTGTTGTGATAGCGCAGCACGCGGATATAGCCCTCACTGCGCCCCAGCCAGCTGTGACAGAACTCTGGTGTGTTCTGCACGATACCGGTTGCGATCAACTCATCGCGCATGTGTTCTAATAGTCTTATGCTCATCCAATCCTCCAATGCGTTGTTTGCATTGTATTTATCTCATCGCTGCTGAGCCGACGTATTTCGCCAGTAGGCTTCCCATCCAATCACCATGCTGCCGTTTCTGCCCCGTTTTCCTTCTTCGTTGATAAATAAACATGGAGAACCACAATGGCATATGAACAGCACAAACAAGAACGACGGGCATTGGTGCAACACCTGATGAACCAAGACTGGAATGTGTTTGGCACGCTCAAGTTTGTGAACGGGCGCACCATTGGCAGGCACAGCGCCAACAAACTCCTGCGCAGCTACTGGAACAAAGTGGATCGCGTGATCTATGGCAAAGCCGCTGAGCGTCAGAACATGCGGGTGCCACGTTGGTGCTTTGCCCATGAAGGGGCAGATCACGAAAACTTCCATGTTCACTTCGTAATGCCGAGTCCATTGCAGGACACAGAACAGATGTGCTGTTTGCTCAATGCAGTCTGGGCACAGCACCATGCTCAAACAGCGCCGCTGGCTAAGAACTGGATCATGCCCGTACAAGACCGCGTAGCTGTGACAAGTTACGTCACTCACGAATACTGGCGCATGGGCAGTGACACAATCTCAGACAACCTTTGCTGGGATAGTGCACAGTTAAACTTTGCGCCCAACGACAACTACACCCAACAACAAGCACATCGTATTATACGGGCAGCCAGCCCACTCTGGCTACAGCAGGCACAACAGGCATTAAACACACAACAGGCACAATATGAGGCAAGCGGTGATTTGCAGATGATGGAGCGTGGCTAAGCCCCTTCGCGCAGCAAACACCTGAGCAGGTTAAACAACACAGATGTCAAAGACGCAGGTCTTGGCACATCCTTGTTTACGAGCATACGTTCAAACAAACATCGTAAGACAAACTTCACAAAGCAAAGATGTTCAAACACAGAACATCAAGGCTAGCTCAAACGAAGATAATCAAACAGATAAAGAGATATAACAGCTAAACACAGCGTCAGCGGAGCAAACCGTTAGACGCTTTTTTTGTGGGCGTGGTCATTTAAGGAAAGTAGTCCCAACAGCAGGTCTCAATCACGATGCTATCTGCTAGCACTTTTATATGCCGCCCAGGTAATATCCGATCGCTTCCTCCAATTCTGCCTCCTCGTAACCAAAATGAGACCGCACAACTTCTTCTAATTTTCGATATACATGTGAGGCACCAATGAAGTTAGCTTCGCTTGGATTTGTAGCCAACGTGTCTGCGGCTCGGCTGAGGCGAATGATCAATTCATGCACTACCTCATGTTCTGAAAGCAGTTTGGCTACAATCTGCTGGAACATGCCACCTCCTGCTGCCTTAATTCGAGGAAACATGTCTGAACTTTCGATGTCATGATGGAACTTCAGGACTTGGCATTCACGCCCGCAAAGTGATCCAAACGCTCGAAAGTTTTCGGCCATATCAAGTGAAAGCACAATCTTCTTCAGGTGCTCAGGTGGAGTATCTTTCGCTTCGATCCTCTCCAAGACCGCACAAATCTGTGCCATCTCCATAAGATAATGACGATGGATTGCCGCAAGCTGCTGACCTTGGCGGCGATGCATATCTGTGGCGGCTGCAACCTTGGGCGCTTTCGGCCGTGAAGCTTCATCAATTGTGAGGTCATCGAGGGGCAGGATTGAGAGATCAGTCATGCTCGGCAATAAATACTTCACAGTTGCCAAGTCAAGGACGTCGATCAGTAGGGCTGCAATCAATTTATCTACAGGAGCGACGAGCGCCACCGTTTCCTATCAAGTTAGGAGCAGTATGTGTAAACTTTACAGGTAATACTCAATGCTGCACTTATCTGCGCATTACCCCATAATCGCATATTATCATATAAATTCAGATGCTTGCCTGTCTTTTCGGTCGTCCTATGTTTCATTTGAACATACGCTTTAGCTGTAACTAAACAGCAAGGAGCGCACATGACACATCTCGCAAAGCTTACATTCAAAACAGTTGATCGCAGCACCAAGCGCGATCCCATCATAGCGCGACGTGACAAGCTGGTAGCAGGGCTCAAAGAACAAAAACTTGTGTACGCAGCCGCACTCAACAAGCAAGATCATCGCGTTGAACGGCATAAGTGGATGACCAACGACATGGGAGAGCGTGTGATGGTCAAAACGTATCGCCTTGTGCGTCCGTGGTTTTTTGCTCAAGACAGCGGCTGGTATGTTCAGTGCCGTTATGGAGCACGTGTGATTGCAGCCGATGGCACCAACAACGCGGTGTTTGTGAAGTCATTGGATGAGGTGGCAGCTGTGCTTGATGCATTCCTCAATGCAGCGGCTACAGGGGAGTTGGATGGAGCCATCACCAAAGTGGCAGAGCGGCAACCACGGATCAAACCGGGGGCGGCCAAGGCAGCAGCAAATGCCAATGCCTGACGCAAACACAGCAATTATAGCTGCACTTAACGATCGGGCGCGGCGGCGTCTTGATCATTGTCGCTGGATACTCACTCAAGGCGTGTTGGCCTGTGACCCCATTACAGTGGCAGAGCTGTTAATCGCTGTAGAGGACTTCGATGCATTCACGCCAGACAACGACCCTTATGCCGAGCACGACTTTGGGGCCGTCAGACTCTCAGGTAACACGTTCTTTTGGAAGATCGATCCCTACGACGTGGACCTGCAGATGCATTCGCTTGATCCAACAGATACAAATGTAACCACCCGTGTGCTCACTATCATGTTGGCAGAAGAATATTGAAAATATCAGCATGTCGCATGATGACACTGTAGGTATTTTGGCTAATCTATTTGCATGCGAGATTCTCTACCTCAACGGCAGCTTTGGCAGGCAGTGTTATGGCGTGTATTGCTGGACATTCGTGACGCTGGACACGGAGCACGCGGGCAGTCCGACTTCGTGTCTGCCTGCCGGTGGGTTGGTAACCATCCATCTCGTGAGTTTTGTGAAGTGTGTTCTTTAGCAGGGTTTGAGCCAGATTTTATCCACCCGCGATTTGTGCAGCTGATCGCAACGGCAAATGCAGAACGGGACAAGGCACGCGTCTCTAAGGCATTGGCTGCTGAGTAAGACACAGCACGCCAAGCTCAATCACAGATCATCCCAACACAAACACAGCAAATCTGCCCTACAAAAAGTCAGCACTGAGGGGTGTTAGGCAGCGATACTCAGGTCAAACACGCTGTTTGAACTTACGGTGTTAACACGGCGTTTATTTGCAAATACCCAAACACTCCTGTTACAAACAGCGTGTTTGCCAAAAAACTCAAACATGGCGTTTCCAAACAGCGTGTTTGGCTTATTATTCAATAAAATCAATGACCCAATTTTTCCGCTGAGTGTATAGAGCAGCCAAGGTCAGCCGTAATCCGTCGCTGGACATGCTAAATCACGCGACTAGATCCGCTTGAACCACCCAATGAACGTATGACTGAGCTTTGCGTCACAACCAAATCACCCGCCAGTCACGGATCATTCCGGCCCAAACACAGCAAATCCGCTCATTGCAAAGTGAGCACTGTTCATTGGGCAAGCTGTGCGAACGCAATTCAAACACTGTGTTTGCGATTGTAGTGTTAACACTGCATTTTAAAACACAGTGTTTGGTAAAAATAGCAAACACTGCATTTCCAAACACCGTGTTTGCCTTTTTATTGCATTGTATCAGTGGGTTAATTTTCTCACCAAGGAACTTTCCACACGATTAAACATACGCATGAACCCCAGTGTGAGGGCTGCACGTCACCTCGAGCGCTTATCCGATAGCCCATTGAGCGTGGGAGTGTTCGCGATATCTGATGGTGCCGATGCTGGCTAAAACACAGATCAATCCGGTCCAAACACAGTGATGAGGTTTAGAGTTCAAACACAGTGTTTGGCTTATTACAAATTAATATCAATGACTTAATTTTTACCGACGCAAGGCTTTGAGTGGCATAGTACCTCACACAACTGCATAATCTCAGCCATGAACCTCACTCAGCGCCAATTCCAGCAGTCCAATCAAAGCCTTCACATACGCAACATCACCCAGAGGGTCTTCACATATGGCCTTGAGCTTGGCCACTTTGATGTGGCGATAAGCTTCTTCCAACAGTTGATGTTTGGTTTTGAGCTCCAAGAGCTTTTTGTGGAAGGCTGGATAGCGGGACGCAATGCGCCATAGATACTGCTCATCAACCTCGCATTCAAACAACACAGACACGGGAAGGGCCTGCTTGTGTATAAAAGTCAGCACATCAGTTTCTAATTCCAAGATGCGCACTGGCTCATCTAGTGCGTTGTCTTGCATGACGTGCATGTTGTAACGGCTCTCACGCCCCAATTGAGCATAGAGCAACTGTTTCAGTTTGTTCAGCTTGGCGATCTCGGGCTCAGTGTCTGGGGGCAGGGGGGCAGCGCTACCAGCTAGATCTGTTATAAGTAGGCTTAGATATGTTGTAATATCGTTCAAGCATGGCTCCGTAAGTTTGAACAGTCGGAACAAAATCGCCGTTTATACCCAATTATACTGCTCAGTTTGGGTTGGATTCAATTCTAACGGGATCTGTGGCTGTGCAATATGTTGTAATACTGACCGCGCTAAGCTGGGCTTTAGTGCAGGTGTTGAGCCCTTAGCGTGAGCGCAGTAGCAATTAACTGCGCAGTTTTGCCTGAGCTGAACCGCACAGCCCAAAACCTCATAGAATGTGTATTGTATGAGGTTTTTGCTTAACTTATTGAATTCATTGACGGACCATTCACGGCCATTTCCGGTCGTCCAACCAATACCTCAGACTTTATACTCAAAGCACACAAAAACTTAGGTTTTGAGGGGATCAGCACATGCGTCAAGCACAGACATTGAACGAGGCGCAGCTGCGCAGGGTTATACAGTACTGTCGCAGTCGTCGACATCCAACACGTGATGAAACGATTATACTGGTCAGCTTCTACGCAGGGCTGAGGGCCAAGGAGATTGCTGCGCTCACAGTCGGCAATGTGTTTGATGAAGCGGGTAACGTGCGTGAGCAGTTCATTCTCAGCGCAGCACAAAGCAAGGGTGGGCACACACGCACGGTGTATTTGAACCAGCGGCTTCGTAAAGCATTTGGAGACTATGGGGCAATTAAATACTTGGGCGACCCACAGCGCCCACTGTTTGAGAGCCAAAAGGGCGGGCACTTCTCAGCCAACACTATGTGTCAGCTGTTCCTCGATATCTATAAAGCTGTAGGTCTCAAAGACGCATCAAGCCATTCGGGAAGACGCACATATATTACCCGCTTGGCCAACAAGGGCGTCGGGGTGCGTTTGCTGGCAGAGCTGGCGGGGCATTCGCATATCTCGACGACACAGAGATATATCGACGTAAACGCTGAGCAGTTGAGTGAGGCGGTGGAGTTGTTGTAGGAACTTTCGGCCCATACCGGCCACTCGATGCGACCCCGGATTGCTGCGGTTGCAGCCCGCTTACCGGCCATTCGCCGCGCGTGCGAAATCGAGCTGACGGCGAACTCACAGTCTGCGGACCAAGCTGCCATTCAATTCGTTCACACGAATGTCTGCTGTTGGAGTGGAGCATTGATCATCGCTTTGAAACACGCACAGGCAGCTTGCTCGAGGCCTTCATCTCTTTGAGTGACAGGTTCGAGCGAATGCTGGTTACACCAGGCAGACGCCGCAATGTGCTGTCAACAAAGGCGCTGTAGTCGTCCAGATCGCGTGCGACCACGATCAGCAGGAAATCATCCTCGCCCGTGGTGTTGTGGCAGGCGAGAATATTGGGCGTGACCTCGATAATTCGCTGGAACTCGGCTGTGGCAGTCTGATCGTGCTCTGAACAACTGAGCTGTACGAAGGCCATCACGCCGAGCCCGAGCTTTCGACGATTGAGGTGTGCCTGGTAGCCCTCGATAATGCCCGCCTCTTCCAGTTTCTTGAGCCTACGCCAACAGGGCGTTTCGCTCATGTGCAGGTGCTCGGCCAATTTGGCGTTAGTCATGCGCCCGTCGCTTTGAAGCAATTCGAGAATCTGTGCGTTGACTGGGTCGATGCTGGACAAGGGAAGAGTTTCCTCAATAACCCCTCATGTTGAGGGCTTTCTGCTCAAAATAATCACAATAAAGGGTAGAATAGCAAGGTAATTTCGTCGCTATGTGATAACTTCCACTCAACCAGTCGATACAACCGAAAGACCCTGCCATGAAAGCTGTCCTGTTCGAAAAATTCCAAGAAGCCCCCAAGGTCGTAAACGTGGCAGACCCGTCACCGGAACCGCATGGTGTCGTCCTGAAGGTCGAGGCCACCGGTGTGTGCCGCAGCGACTGGCACGGTTGGATGGGTCACGACAGTGATATCGAGCTTCCTCACATCCCCGGCCACGAACTGGCCGGTGTGGTCGAGGCGGTTGGCAAGGACGTAAAGAACTGGAAGGTGGGCGACCGGGTTACCGTGCCCTTCATCTGCGGCTGCGGGTCGTGCAGCGAATGCCATGCGGGTCATCAACAGGTGTGCCTGCATCAGGAGCAGCCAGGCTTCACCCATTGGGGCAGCTTTGCGGAATATGTGCCGATCCATCAGGCTGACCTCAATGTGGTCGCCTTGCCTGAAGCGATGGATTTCGCCACCGCTGCCAGCCTGGGGTGCCGGTTCGCCACCTCGTTTCGGGCCGTGATCGACCAGGGCAAGGTCAGCGCGGGCCAGTGGGTCGCCGTGCATGGCTGCGGTGGCGTTGGTCTTTCCGCTGTGATGATCGCCAGCGCGGCAGGGGCGAATGTGATCGGGGTCGATCTCGAC
>Ga0228652_1000534_pt1 | contig 18024 bp, 21 predicted proteins | sample 64DmetaG_FD_183030 | JGI IMG/M metagenome (GOLD analysis project Ga0228652, IMG submission 183030) | Seawater microbial communities from Monterey Bay, California, United States - 64D | ecosystem: Environmental > Aquatic > Marine > Coastal | place: USA: California | collected 2016-10-05
CCCCGAGGTGCTTTGTGTGAACAGTCCGATCTTGTGGCATGTAAACGTCCTTTCTTGTCTTTCGATCCAAAATCAGATCACAAAGACAAAAAGCCGCCTCTCTCCTTTTGGAGGGAAGCGGCTTCATATCTGGACGGCGCTCAAGGAGCTCTTGCCTTTATGTTACTGAGAGAGGTGGTACCCGCGGCCGGACTCGAACCGGCACGGCCATAAGGCCAAGAGATTTTAAGTCTCTGATGTCTACCATTCCACCACGCGGGCCTCTTTGGTGCGCCCGGAGGGACTTGAACCCCCAACCAACCCGTTATGAGCGGGTGGCTCTAACCAATTGAGCTACAGGCGCGCGCCTGCTTAATCGCCATTTTTGCAGCTAAGTTCAAGCCTTGCGCTTAGAATGGGATCTCATCATCAAGATCATTGCTAAAGTCGCTGCTGGATTGACCATAGGAAGAGCTGCTGTCTTGGCCATAGCTTGAACCACCGCCACTTGAACCACCGTCACTTGAGCCAGCATTCCTGCTGTCCAGCATGTTCATCGCCGAGCCATAGCCGCGCAGCACAACTTCCGTCGTGTAGCGGTCATTGCCGGATTGATCCTGCCACTTGCGCGTCTCAAGCTGGCCCTCGATATACACCTTGGAGCCTTTCTTGAGGTATTGCTCCGCAATCCGCACAAGGCCTTCGTTGAAGATCGCGATTTGATGCCATTGCGTGCGTTCCTGTCGCTCACCCGTGGTTTTGTCTTTCCACTGCTCTGATGTGGCGAGTGCGAGATTGCAGACCTTGCCCCCGTTCTGGAAGCTGCGCACCTCTGGGTCGCGCCCCAAATTCCCGATCAAGATGACCTTGTTGACTGATCCTGCCATGGCTCTATTCCTTCTCTATCTGGCTGTTCATCTTATCTGACACAAAGCCTTCTTCAACTTTAACGACCCTGAACTCAGAAACATCGTAGATATTGTCAGCGTCTCGCGCACCATGTTCAACCTCAAGCGTGATTTCTCTGAAAAACTCCGCCAGCTCATACTCCGCCTCATCCTGGCTCGCGTAGGTGATTGGCGCCCAGGTGCCCTGATCCGTCTCCTGCGTCCATGTGTTGATCCATCCGTCCGCCAATGTGTGATGTTGCACTTCCCAAGCCATGTGATTTCCTTTCAGCTGCTTTCAATTGATCAAAATGATCACAAGCCAACTGGCCTCCTTTTACTTTAAGGAGCCCAGTCGACATCGAGCCCCTAAGCCGCAATTTGTGCCGCAACAGGCAGCGAGAGCTCACCCGCGGTTTCAAACATCCAGTCACAGGCCGCTTGCGCCATGGACGCCGCTTTGATGACGGCGCGGTTGTCCGCTTTCATAGCGTCAATCCAGTGTTGCAAGTAGGCCGCGTTCTGATCATAGTGGGTCTCAATTCCAAGCCGTGTCGCCACCAAAGCTGCCGTCAATTCAGCGACGACCTCTTCTTTGCAGTAACGCTCAGCACTCAGGCCTGTGTGTTTGCGATCAAGGCGGTGTGGGGCTTTCGTCGCGTGAGCACTTTCATGGGCCAACACCCCGTAAAATTGAGACGCGCTCTCAAACGTCGCAATCGGCGGCATGTGGATGCGATCCGTAGAGGGGCGATAATACGCGCGCGGATCCTCTGACGTGTCGATCCCAATGCCAAGGCGGTCAAACCAATCCTCAAGTGCTGGATCGGCCTCAGTTCCCAAATCTCGTGGCGCTTCAGCTTTGCGGTAAAACGGCTCAGCCAGCCCATCGATCTGCTCTACATTGAACACACGATACGCGCGGGCATAGGCGCGCGTTTGTCCCTCATCCCCATCGCGGCCCTCAACCTCCCCCTTGGCCTCATAGGTGCCATATTTGACAACCGTGGTGGATTTTTCCCCTTTGCGCACCTGGCCGCCAAGATCGCGTGCCTGCTTGTAGGTCATCCAAGTTGGCGAGCAATACCCTTTCTCATGAGCCTGCACCCAGAGCATCAGCACATTGATCCCTCGATACGCCTCACCCGTTGCGCGCAGGGGCAGGGGCACGCCAAGGCTCTCTCCCGTCCAACACTGGCGCCATGGCACCGTGCCCGCCTCCAAAGCTGCCAGGATCGTATTGGTCACATAGTCGTAAATGTTGAACTCTTTGGCTGATTTTGCCATCGGCTTATCCTCTCTGTGATGCTAAATTCACAAAGACAAAAAGCCCTCTTCAACTTTCCTGCTCACAACGGATCACTACTCTATGAGCTTTGAACAAACCGGTCGCCCCGCCAAACCTGGCACTCTTTTGCAGATGATCTCACGCTATGGGCTCCATATCGAGTGCAGCGCCTGTGCCCACGCCAGCGTAATTCCCGTCAGTGCCTTCATTGCTGCTCTTGGCAATGGAGCAACCGTCAAAGACGCCATAGCGCATATCAAGTGCTCAAAATGTTACGCAAAGACCCCAAGGAACCCAATAATAGTGTTGCCCGCCCAAACAGGCGGCTATAAGCCAATCACCACCCCCTGATGTTGAAGCTGGAGACTGCCCATGCCCCTCGCTGAGGTTATTCACGCTACGCCAAGTCGCCTTAAACTCTCAGGATTGACAGCCGCTGACATGGTTGAGGCAACCTGCCTGCATTGCTATGCCACTCGCATCCACACCCCATGGCAGCTACATCTACAGCACCCCTCAGAGCTACGCATGGACGATCTACTGCGTGATCTGCGCTGTCCAAAGTGCAACCAACTCGGTGCCCGTGACTGGCGCGTGATGCGAGCCCATTACGGGCCATGAGCTGATCTCACGCCACGCGCCAGCCCACGCCTGACGCATGGGCTGGTTTGCTTGGGGTCGTGTCTTAGGCGGCCGCCGCGCTCAGGGCTGGGGCGTCAACCTCTTCGGGCTCTGCGATCTCAACCGTGCGCATGGCCTTTGGGGCCCAGTTCTGAACCGCCTCACGCTGTACGCTGCTCAATGTGGCAAAGGGAGCCGCAAAGAGACCGTCCATGTAATCCACAAGCTCGGACTTCTTAGATTTCTCATGCGCATCGGCTTGTGAGCGCATATCCAAATCCTCCCGCAAGATCGCCAAGAGCGCCGGCTTGGTCAGGCGCGCAAAATACGTCGCATCAGGCATCCAGACCTCACGGATACGGGGCAGGGCTTCGGCCTCAACGAGACGGCGCACAGGGTTGAGACGCGCGCCATAAAGCCCGGGGCTCAGTGTTTGCGCAACAGCATAGGCAAGGATCGATGCGCGGGCTTCAGCCTCAAGAGCACGGAAGGCGGCAAAGCTCTCATCCTCATCAAGTTCAAGCCAGCTCATGTCCAGACCTTCAGCCAAGGTTGCAAAGACATCCTCAATCGATTTGAGATTGCCCTCACAATCCTCAGCACTCCGGGCAGCAACCTCGCCCTTCATCGTCGTGCTGACGCCATGGATGCTATAGGGCTCAAGCACAGACTGGATCAGTGTGTAATCGGCATAATCGCGTGCAAGCTCTGGTGACTGGGCGAGCGCCAAGCCAATCGCACGTGTGCGCACATGCGCCATGTCGCGCGCGAGCTTCTCTGACCATTTGTCCTGTACGGGCGGCTGATCCTGTGACACTGACGCAGCACCCTCGGCCTCACCTTTGAGCGCAGGCATGTCCTCCGGGCGCACCATGCCCGTGTGAAGGCGGATCTCGCGGCCTGTCCAGATCGCCAAGACACCCCCAAGAGCCGCGTCAAACTCACTATAGGCTGAGCACATCTCCTCCAGCTCTTCTGTGAGAGTATCATACTCGTCTTGGAGCGTGGCCTCTGCCTCGCTGCCTTCCTCAACAGTTCCGTAAGTCACCTCGATCGCTTCAAGCCGCGTGGCGATCTGATCGCCCTTCTCCTTGGCTTCCCCCTCAAGCGCGATCGGCTGGCGATAAACACGGCCATATTTTGAGGTCAGCTCCCAATCCGGCTTGAGCATAATCTCACTCCAGGCCAACCCTTCCGCCTCACGCGCCGCTTCCGCTGCATCCGACAGCGCTGCACTCAAAAGCTTGCTGACAAGTGCCTGATCCGCAAGCACGCTGTCTTCTTCGATCAGATCAGCGACAATCTCACCGCCGGCAGCCCCATAGGCCTCATGGACGAGTTTGCCCAAGGCATCGCCAACACGTACAAAGCGGCCTTCAAAATATCCACGCACGTTCCACTCATTCAAGCGCCCGCCGCCTTCGCTGAGAGACTGATAGGCCTCAAGCTGCACGGCCGTATCCGGATGGGCATCAAAGGCCTTCAAGGTCTCAAGGCTCAGCTCACCCGCGCGGTGCGCTTGCCGGATCTCAGGATGAATGGCCCCCAAGCGCAGGGCTTCCTTAACCGTGCGCTCCGTGATCGAAAACCGCCGCGCAATTGTTCCCACATCTGCGCCGTCCTTCTCGCGCATGGCCGCAAAGGCCTCATAGCGATCCAGCGCGTCCATCGGCAGCTGAAGCGCGTTCTCTGAATAGCTCAGCGTCACCTGCGCCGCATGGGCCTCAGGCACAACGCGGCAGGTGATCTTTGTTGTAACCGTATAATCCTTAGTCGCTTCATTCGCGACCAAAGCGAGCAGGGCGCTCAAACGTCGTCCACCCGCCAAGACACCCCAGACCGTCTTACCCTCAACCTCTGGCAATGGCGCGACAAGAAGCGGTTGCAGCAAGCCGCACTCCGCGATGTTGGCCGCAAGCGGCGCAATCTCTTCCTCGCTATAGCCAGCTCCTGAGGCGGCGCGCACATTGTCAGGGTGGAGTGTCAGTGTTTTGAGCGCGAGTTCTTTTGTTACAAATGCGTTCTTCATCGGGTGGTTCCTTTTGTGTTGAGTTCTCAATCCCAAGATCAGGATCACTCAGACAAAAAGCCTTCTTAAACTTTTGTACTCGGTCCACCACGCACCACTACATTTAGTATTAGGCAAGGCGCTAACCACACTATGATTGACTTTGTTCCCCTTATAGTCCATATATGAGGGAGACAATTCAAGAGGTACTGCCATGCAAAAAGATACATTCGAGACCGCCCCCGAGATCCCCGCCGTGGCCCTGCCAGTCACCGCAAAACAGCTCAGCTATGCGCGCACCCTCGCTATGCGCAATGGCGCCGTTCTGCCTTGGGAAGCTCAACAGGATCGACGCAGCCTCAGCGCCTGGATTGAGGCGCAAGCGCGCCAAGCGCCATTGCCCTCAGATCGACCATCCTCAAAGCAAGTCGCCTTTGCAGAGCGCATTGCCCGCGCCAAGCGCCGTGATGTGCCAGAAGAGTGCTTCCAGAGCCGCGATCTCATGAGCCGCTGGATCACCGCCAATAAACATTGAGCGAAAGCCCCAATCTGCTATGAGTTCCCTCGCCTGGCATTTGTCTGTTCCGGCCAATTGCAGGCTGAACGCCGCGCTTTCTCCATGGAGTGCGGCGTTCGTTTTTTGCGGTTGTTATATTACGGGATCAGCTTCGTCAGCGTCACCGTCAAGGTCACAATACCAATGCCCATAAGCCAAAGCTGCTTGTAGAGGTCTGCTTTCAGCTCTGACAGCTGCCGCGCAAGCTCAACACCTGTCACAATATCCTTTGGCTGGCTCTCCTGAGCCAACTCAATCAAGGTTTCTACCTGTGTATCCTCAAAGCCCGCTGTGCGCAGTTTGTTGGCATAGAGGTTGGTGTCAAGGCAGGGAATTATCGTCATGTTCCATTCTCCTCAGCTAATCTAGATCATTGCCGGCCTTTTGCCTAGCCACACTGGTAGGCGCCGCGCCACTGGCCGATGAGCTGCGCATGTGATGCTGCGCTGCCCAGTCTGCATAGCCAAGGGTGGTTTGACGATCTGCTACCGCTCTGCGCCACGCGGTAACGTCGGCATCCGTCAGGTCGTGCTCGATGTCGGGCAAGATCACCCCGTTTACCATCCAGCTTTCAATGGGCAGGTTCTTGAGCCAATCTGCCACTGTTGGAATGCAACGGCAGTCTTCGCGCACATGTTGCTCACCAATAAAGCGCACGGGAACCACGCGTCCCGCGCTATTGGTGAGGGTCGCGCCAAAGACCCGTTCGCTTTCCCATATGCCAGCCGCATGATGACGCAAAGCTCTGTGACCGGGCAGGGCCAGGTGCTCTTTTGTAGCGTCAAACCACGTATGCACTGGCAAATAGTCCTCTGGGGCGCCCCCAAATTTGCGCGCCGAGCTTTGCGCATGATGAAACGAATGGGCCATCCTCACACCCCCTCGTGGCTGTAGCTGTTATAGTCCGTGAAGCGCTCGCGATGCTCGATCTGCATCTTGTCTGCACTCACGTCCCACTCGACCTCTCCGTCGCCGCCATCGTTGTTCTCAAACCCCGGGTGCAAATCATAGACCACATCCCAGAGCAAATCCGCAACACTCCGCTCAACCTCTGGTGAAAGTTGCTTGGTCTTTGGTTCCCAGCGAACAGACTCAATATTGCCGCTATCGCCATAAGCATCATACTCAGCTGAGACCGCCGTAATGCCATGGGCCTCGAGCGTCTTCTTTACCTCAATGCGCTTGGCCGCCGTTGCCTCTGCTCGTTGCGCGTTCATGTCTTGAACTCGCGCCATGATTTCCGTCATATCCATCTGCATTCTCCTAATCTGGATGATTGAACACCCAGACAAAAGGAAACCTTTCTCCTTTACGCGGGCCGCGGGCAGGGACGGCGGCAGTTTTACACAGACCTAGCGGCAACCCCGACCAGAGACTTGATAGCGGCATAGGTTCTTTGAAGCGCCTCTGTCCGGGCATAAGGATCCTCGATCCTGCCCGCGCGCATGAAGGCCGCGCGCTGCATGTCACCGCGCACAATGGCACCCGTGAGACGCTCAAGGGCCGCAATTACATCGGGTGTAAGCGGGTCATGGTCCTCTGCGTCTTCAACCGCCTTGTGAATAGTTTCAAACAAAATGAAAATAATTTACTGCGTCACGCAAGGAATTCATTGCATCATGCATAAGCCTAAGCTAGTTTTCCCTTAGACAGGAGACTGTCGGCGACCCGTTATGCCGTGTGTAGGGCGAGCGTCGCGGTGACCCGAACCATAAAAGGTAAGGTTGCAAGCCGCTCCTAAAAGCCGCCCTTTGGGCGGTTTTTTTGATTCAGAAGACGCTAATGCCAAATTTATTATGAATACCCTTCGCATTGTCCTCGCCCTTATGAATCCACGTTCGCGAATACGCCACTAGATCCGCTAGCTGTAGTAACCGTGACGCCGCTGAGTCGATCTGGCTGATCTGATTGACCGCTCGGAAGCGCCCATTATTCTTAGAGGCCTCTTGAAGCAACCTCAGACATTCTGGATTAGTATTGTGATGGTTCCAGTCAAGGATCAGCGCAACATTCCCCAAACCACGATCGTTGATCTTGTGCAGGTTGCGAAATTGCTTGATCGCAACCTTCACAGTCTCAATAACATTGCCAGCGTAGATTGCTGGCTCAGTCCCACAGGTAACCGTTCCCAACCGGTTCATCAAAACCATCTCGGGCCTGTCAGCTTGCGCATATCGCTCCAGAAGACTTTGCAGATACTCTTTGTTGAGTTTGACCGCGTGCAATTCGTTTGCACTGGGTTCAAGTAGGTCACTCAGCGATTTGTCTGCCTTACCAACTTCTCGCGCCCACGCCATGACGCAGCCTAGCGCAAAACCATTCTGGCCCGCCGTTCCGCATTCATCAATGAAGCAGAGGATACGCTTATTCAGAGCAGCCATCGGTTTTACCCTTCGTATTTCTGGCGTTGGCTCTTGCGTTCGGTTTCTCGGTCAGAGTCGTTGAGTCCCTCCGCTCCTTACGTTCTTCAGCAAAATCGGGCTCAAGCTTCTTCAGAGCCTTAACCAGTCCATCAAGATGGTACCTATTCGACCCGTAATCGCCTGCCGCAGTTTTCCATTGTTCACGCAGGACAAGCCCACGCTCTTCAAGAGCCTTAATATTTTTGCGCAGTGTTTGCTCCGTAATTCCCATCCTCTGGGCGAGATCACGTTTGGACGGAAACGGTGGACGGGCAGGGTCAAACCAATAGCTCATAAGTTGCGCAACAATGTTGAATTGCGTCGTGCTAATTCCGAGTCGCTTTTGCCCACGCATCAAGATGTTTGGCAAAGCCGTATAGCCATGGTCCATAACCTTCGCGCCAAATATTCTCTGGGTTGACGACTTCTTTTCAGCTTCGCTTTTCGCACCAGGCACTGACGCTACTTCAGTCCCCTCCTGTTTCCTATTTGCTTTTGCCATGTTGAGCCTCCTTGGCAATTGATCTACGGAAGCGTTAGCGAGTTTTCAACACACTGGCGGGGCCCATGGATGGTGACTTTTTCATCCTACCCGATATACGATTTTACGATACTCATAACTTGTGCTTGTCGTATCACGTTTATTAGATGCTAAATAATCACCGTTAGGTAGGTATGATAACCGCCCCTACCGTATGGTGGAAAACGTATCAACGCAAACACTAAAGGCTTACCACTGAAATTGGTTTATATGTGCCAGTACTACCCAAGCTCAGAACATCAGAACAATGCCACATAGCGTGATGGAAAAGCTCCGATAAGCGACTGATCTTATTGAACATTTATAATAACGGATAATAGATGTTATGTTAAATAAGTCAGCAATACTGACCTAAACAGCGTAGAATTTTTTCGTTCGAAAGCTTCGCCAGAGTGGGACAAGCTGTCCCGAAATGGGAAGTGTGTCGAAGCCCCTTGCCCAACAAAATCGAACCTTCCTGCGCAGTCACAACACAGACGTAAGTGCCGCGGAGCGGCTTAGTCTTCGAAGCTTTAGTTGGCGCGCTGCACAAGGCCGTCGATAATGGTTTGGATTTCGGATTCAAGGTGATTGCCGCGGTAGACAAAAGAGGTTTCATGCCGAGCGTATTCTCCTTTCCTATCCGCGCTCAACCAATTGAACGATCCAGCGCAAAGGAGGTCCTTGTCGACTGTCACAATCTTGCTGTGCAGCTTTGGAACACTGTGCAGCACGACGCCGATTTCAGCAAGCCTGCGCTCGACCGCTTCCATCTGACTGAGCCCACCCGCAGCAGGCCCGGTGTTCAGCAACGGGTCGGAAAAGACCTCAACCTCGGCGCCGCGCTGGCGTGCTGTCGCCATAGCATCCAGCAGTCCGGTCCTCTCGATGGTTCCAGCAACGACCCAGGGGCTAACAATCATGTATCTGCGACCTTCGCCTTGCAGAGCACCCAGCAGGAAAGCGTCGTGCTCAGCTGCCTGCTGCAGCATCTCGACCCTTGCCTCGCCCCGTGTCAGGTCTTCGCGGGGTTCCATGGCAAAATCCAGCGCCTTGCCCTTTGCGGCCAGGAATTCCGACAGTAAGGCACGAGGCGAACCGCTCCGGGCCGTGGCGAGAATATCCATGTCGCCAAAAACGAGGCAACTGTCTTTGGCACGCGAGACGGTCACGTTTAGCATGCTGGGCGAGGCGTCAATGAACCCTCCATCCGCGTGTTTCGAGTAGACAGGCGAGAAGATCACCACGGGCCTTTCAGCCCCTTGCAGCGCGTGAACGGTGCCGATGGTCATGCCATCGCGTCCCGAGACGGTGATGCCACGTGCGGTGCAGGCGGCGCGAATGGCGCGCACTTGCGGACCAAACGGCGTAACAACCCCGACTACCTGCTCCAATGGCCGGCCGTAGCGACCTTCGAGCAAGGCGCGGCTATCCTCCAGCCAGGCGGCGATGGTGCGCGCCTCGACAGGGTTGGCGCGGCTTCCGCCACTTGTAAAAGCACGACCTTCGACATGCAGATAGCCAAGCGGAGGAAGCAGGGCATCTGCCGGTGCCGGGCCACGCATCGGGCGCAGTTTTCCCTTGTAACACAGGGCGTTGCTGAACCCGATGATTTCGTCATGGCACCGGCGGTGCTCGAACTGATAGAGCCCACGGTCCAATTCGGGCCACGGGGAGATGTTGCAAGCCTGTTGGGCGAGACGCATGGCGCTGCCGCTTGTCGACCGGATGCCACTGACGGTGAGCGCGTCCGGCACCTCCTCACCATCGGTCAAGCCGCTGTCTTTCAGATTGCCTATATCGACGGGTCCGGGCACGGCTGAAATAGGTTCAATCTGCTGCGTGTCGCCGATGACCAGCGCCCGTTTGGCCAAGGCAAAAGAAGCTCCGGCAACCTCGGGCAAGACCTGACCGGCCTCGTCGACGATCAGAAGGTCGATGAAGTTGTACAGGCTCTCTTTCGCGAATTTGCCGCCCCCGTATCGGCTGCAGGACAGCTTCCCAGGCAGGCTGGCGAACGTGGACACGGCGCAGGGTGTCAGCATCATCCGGCGCTTCCAGCGAGGCTCGACCGCCTTTCTTCCAGTCTTTTCATGCTCTGTGGTGATCCTGACGAGATCGGCCTCCATCGCCATCAGCCAACGCCCCTCCCAATAGTGTGTTGCGAGCAAGAAGAGGTCAAAACGCGTCCCGATATCCGCCTGCTTTTCTAGTTCAGTCAGCTCCTCCGAAACTCCGACACTTTCCGCAGCCTTATGCCATGCCAATTCGCTGGCCGCCGCCTGCTCTCTTAAACTTTCGGCACAGGAAAGGCTCTGCTCAGCGATGGACAGGGCCTCCTTGCTGTCGCTCAGGGCATTCTTCACACGCGCTTCAATATCCTCTACACAAGTCACGCCCAACACCACGTCCAAATCCTCCCCTATGGCTGATCGCGCCCGCAAGCCGCGCTTGCGCTTGACTAAGGACAAGAACCCGAACATGCCGACGAGCCAGGATTCCGAGGCAAGGTACTCAGTGAGTGCCACCTGCGCCGCCGTCAACCGATCTGCTTTTTCGCGGTTTACGGTAACTATATCTGCGCGGCGCGCCTGCTCAGCTTCTGGATCTTCGCCGAGCTCTGATAAAAGGGCGGCAGCGCAGGATTTGCGGCGGTCCAATGCCGCATCGAGGTTTCGGAGTTTTTTGACCTCATCGGTAATCCTGCGCCGGAGACTTTCGACAAACCCGGCGACATCTGCCCCCTTGATCTCTGGAAAAGCCCTTCCCGCCGCCTCCAGCCAGACGGCTCTGGCGCGGTCGACGTAAGCGACGGTCTCGCATTCCGCCTGAAAGGCCTCCGTCTGGTAACGTTGCGCGGCTTCAATACGCCGGAAATGCGACGGTAGAAACATTCCGAAGCTCATGATTTCTGGCAGCCACCGCCCTGCAAATACACCCTCGCCCCTCGCGAAATCCTTGCCGAAGGCGTCGATGATGTTGGTAACCGCCTGATTGTTGGAGGACGCTGCCACAATCACCGGCGGGTCACCTCCGTCGAGCGCAGCTTTGACCCATAGCCCCGCCACAGCTGAAAGCAACATGGTTGTCTTGCCAGTTCCGGGAGGCCCGTTTACCGCGATCACCTCACCAGGCTTCGCAGTATCAAGCCATGCTAGAACTTGCCGCTGGTGCTCGGCGAGCGGGAAATGCGGATTGGAATGCCCAAGCCGTCGGGCGAAGGCCTGCTCAATAGAAACATCTGGCTCCGTTTCAGACCCGACAGTGCAGACGATCTGGTGCAAAAGGGGCGTATCTGGTTCTTCTGCAAGCAAGCTATCGTAGAGATCCAACATCCCTCGTACAGTAGCAACAGACCCGTCAAATAATTCGATGAAACCGCTCCCAGTGGGCAAATATTCAGTTTGCTCGGAAGGCCAACCGGGCGAAAGTATGTCGACCATCTGGCGACAATGCTGGAGATAGTCCTGCCAACTGTTAGCGCTCGTCATCTCTGGCAAAGGTGTCGTTGTGAGGAATGCATCGAGCGCATCAAGCGATCCAAGGGCAAAGACACCGCGCGGCAAGGGTGTCAGCAGATCGCGCGCAACAGCATTGCGCGTCGGCACGAGTCTCCCTGTTCGATCCACAAAGCCTTCGCTTACTACCGGGGCGACAATATCCGGCATGCCGTCCGCGCGAGAGGCGACATGCGATGTTCTTCGCGCGGTCACCATGGGCCAGAAGCGAACCGAAACAGTTCTAGCATCATCCATACCATCGAACAGCGTCTGTACCAATTGTCTTGGCAAGTAGCCTGTCTTTAGAGCTTCGTTAGGCAGCACCATGAAACGCTTACAGGTCGCTGCCTGAAACGTCCCTTCGCCGAGCGCCCCATCTGCAAGGGATGCCCGCCAATATCGAAGGACGTTGGAAAGATATCCAGACATAAATTGCGCCTTATACGATTTCCAGGATAAAAATTTAACAGTTGTCTAAGCCTACCCTAGGTTTCTGGATTTTGAGCTTTCGGGAGAAGGAGGGCAAGTGCCAGTTTCACATAAATTAGACTGGTTTTGTCAGCGTTTTGGCTCCAGTCTCCCAGCTCAATTATGCGTCCTTTCGCTCAAATGCCAAGGGCTATTGCCGCTAGTGACGACTGGCGGCGACGGGGTTTGTAAAAGCCGTTGATATACTGGAATATCGCGCCCTCTGTCTGGCAGCGTGTATCCCAGCGGTTGCGCCAATTCTGTTCCTCCTTGATGGAATTGAAGAACGCCGCAAACATTAAATTGTCGTTACAAGTTCCTTTATCGCTCATTGAGACCTTGAAACTACTATTTGACAGTCGTGGCAGATACTCGCTGGATAGTATTGTGAATCACCATTCGTATGGTGAATGCAGCCTCCGGGCTGTTGCCGTCGCACCACAGACATGCACGGCGTCCGGATCGCAAAGACCCGTTTCATATCTCATACATCTTAATCACTCGAAAGCTTTGCCACAGTGGTATCAGTTGTCCCGAGAAATTGGACGTTTGTCGAAGCCCCCTGCCCTGCATCAACAACAACATGCGAGCCAACCTGAACGACAGCCATGTCCCGAGGCATACAACAGTTATAGGTATGGCATGACCCGTGTAGCTTCCCACTTCTGCCATGCGTTTATCAGTATCAATACTCTGAAGCATCGGCCCGGAAGCCACTACATGCGTATATCCCTCGTTCTTGAGCAAATGACGACAACTCAACAGTTCGCGAGCATATCGTGCTTTGCCGCCACGGCTAAGCTGCATTTGAAGCGGCTGCCATATATTCAGATGGATACTGGCTACTCTTGTGCCTGGTGGCAGCAATGAGTTCATATTCTGGACGCAAATCGATACATCTCGGTACTTAACTACACTGCCGCCAAGTTTTCGCAGCTTAAACCCGCCAAGTAACTCAATTGTTTTAGCCAGGGCTAAGGACGGTTTAAAAAAACAGCTCACTTGAAGCCCCCTACCCTATACCACTAAGCAGGGTTGATAAAGATAGATCAAAATTTGCAACTGCCTTCACAAAATTTTCAATTCTTTCATCATGTGCTCAAGTGCTTTCCATTGGGAAACCTCAAGGTCATCAGCGTATGCTCTGAAAGCATCGAGTACTCTGTTTGGACCGTTCATAGTCAAAACTGTTCGGGATTCCCTTCGTTTAGGACCGGGTTTTTTGGGCTCCCTCGAGGACCATCCTTGACTTTCTGCTGTCTTAAACAGTGCATCCGCCGATTTTACCTTACCTTTAGCCGGCATTGCTTCTGATTTCTGCCTCTTCAAAATCGACACATCCAAAGTTTCATCATTTAGATCGCCAAAATAACTCATCTTGCTGCCTCCAGAAGTCTGCCTAATATTTCTCGTGACACTCGGTCTGCATTATCAAGTGCTTTACTATATTTAGATACCGAAACACCTTGGGCGGCAACTTCTTCTACCATTTCACGCAATAATAGAGCGTCACGAAACACTCTCGTATATGGTGACCTCATTTCAATTCGTTCAGCAAATACAGGCAACCCAGATGATTCAAGTTCTTTTCTTACATCGAGCTCATCAGACCACGCTATTCCCGAGTTCACTCGCGTGAATAAACACCATTGCTTAATATCACGACCAATAATTTTGGAAGTAGACCGGACGAGTTTCATTGCCGCCGCAGCTTGACGAGCCTCCATTGCCGACCCGTTAAGAGGGATAACGGCCATAATGGATTGGCTTAAAGCAAGGGTCGCTATTTTGTCTCTTGAACCTTCTAGATCAACAATTACTACTTCATAGTCTTTATCGGCTTGCTCAATTACTTCAATGACATCGTCCAAGTCATGTGGACGTTTGTAGACTGGAAAATAGATATTTCTACCTTCGTCTTGCCTCTTGGTATTGAAATGTACAAGATTTTCATTCGGGTCTAAATCCACCATTGCAACGGACAAGTCTGAATTGCAGCAGTACTCAGCAAAAAGCATTGCTGACGTAGTTTTACCGACCCCACCCTTTGGGTTTACAAATGTTACAATAGCCAATGCTCAAATCCTTCTTCATAAACAACTTTAATAGTAGAGTAATTTCAAAATTAAAACAAAACAACTATAAAATATACATTATTTATCTATTAAATAACAATTAAATTAGAATTATTTATCTATTTATTGTCCTATACCCTCCCCGTCTCTCTCAGCTCCCGCATCATAGCCGGCGAGATCATAGTCTGAGGGATGTAGCCGCCCTTGTTAACAACGTCTGCGTAGTAATCTAGGACCTCTTCGCGGCTATGCTGCGAGGTGTTTTGACCGGCTATTGCTGCAGCTTCCGGGCGCGCGCGCCCTGCCCCATAAGTCTTGTTTGTATGTGTATTCCTGTGAGGAGCGCCCTTCCCGCCTTGTATGCTGCTCTGAGCTGAACGATATGACTGGGGCGCGTCGACTATCCACCCTCTGATAAAGGCGCGCAGCGCCGCAACCGGTAGTATTTGCTTATCCCGCTTGAGATTGTAGCGCCTGAAGCGCGCCCAGATGTGCTGAGGATCAAGACCCTGGCAAGCAGTACCCTGCTTTTCAAGCTTTATATCAGCCAATAGTTGTTGGTTTTTGTGAATGTCAGTGATGCTTGCCAGATCAAAGAGGGTATTACCTGGTAATCTCTGAACTATTTCACCTGAATTGCTTGCACTGGGCATACCTATGCTTAGCGAACAGCCACCGGCTTTGGCATCAGGCGCAACAGAGGCACTTCTCGTCTTCTTGGTATATTTCTGCGGCCTCAACACGTTGGTGTCGTACATCTTTCCTTGTGAAGGTCCGTCTTGGAGATTTTCTTCTGCGTTGCCTTCATGGCAAATGTTTAAACGTTTTTGTTTATATTCTAGGTTATATTGGCAGCGGACATCAGTGTCCGCCGCATCGGACATTTTCGTTGCAGTTTTGTTGATTTTGGGTGCGGTAGGGCAGGGGGCTTCTTGACGTTTTACATCCACTATCGCGCCCGACTTTGATGCCGTTACAGTGCAAGCTTCTGCCAGCTCTAACCTTGGCGTTTGGCGCTCGCGCAAGTACTCCTCGAGCGCACTTAATTCAAACAGATAGGGCTCCAGAGCACCCAGTGGCGCATAGCCAAGACGGGCAGGGCGGCTCATCTCTTCTATTGTAGCCCAGCGGGCGGCATCTGTATCCGACAGCGGATCAAAGCTGGCTAGGGCTTTCAATCGTTTGCGGGTGGCTCTGATCTTACCAAGGCAGAGCTTGCGCGCTTGTTCTTCTTGTTCTGGGCGCTTGGATAAATCCAAGAGCTGAGCAAAATTGCGTATAGCGGGCTCAAGGCTAAGGCCGAAGGTCAAAGCACCACCGCCAGCCTTCCCCCTAAACCCGTTGTCTGTGGTGGCACGGGCGATCAATCCATGCTCTTCGAGCTGAACTTCAATGCGCCTCCATTGGCGGTCACTGACGCCAAGCTCACAGGCGAGATCACGCACCTTGCGGAAGTTGATTGGCGATTTTGATTTTGAGTGCCAGGCACTGAGCTCTGTTGTGTCTGCAATCAATCGCCATGCAGCGAGTGTCGTTGAGGCAAGACCCATTGCGGTCAGTGCCTTCGCACATATCTGTATAGCCTGTGACTTGGTATACTCAGCTGGAAGGGCTGAATGCTCGTTTGGCCGCGGCACAAAGCTGCGCGGCGTCGTTGCGGGCTCTTTTAGCCACGTCTTTTGGTTCGGGTGATTAGTCACCTCGTCCTCCTGCTCTTATCTGACGCAGGGTCATTCCACTAGGATGCAAAATATTGTTCGCTCAAGAGCGGTTTTTGCTTGTCATTCGGAGCGGGAGAAGGTAGATCAAATACAGCAAATATATTGATCTGAGCCTAGCTCACGCGCTCCCCTGGTAGGTAACCCTGCTGGGGGTTCTGCTTTTTAAGGGTCTGGGGTGTGTTCTCCTTTGATTCTGTATCGCAATTAGCGCGATACTATAGACAAGATCACTTCGCAGCAAATCTTGTGCTTATCCACAGGCATTACACTACAGATGCCAGTCATAGCAATATTGGCATTTAGTTTATGCTAATAAAAAATCACCCAAAGTCTAATAGTAGATGTACGAAAATCTATAAAACCTGAGTCCAATCAATGGTTTAGTGTTGTATCCTTCCCAGAAACATTGGGGATGTTTTGTGGGAAATCGTATTGCTAAAAGTGGATTGCAGCTAGGCCGTGGCATACGTAAACTACGTAAGCAAAAAAAGTGGAAGCAATCAGTTTTAGCAGAGAAAGTAGGTCTGAACGTTGCCACCATCAGTTTGATCGAAAGTTCGAAAACCAACCCTTCCTATTATGATATAGAAAACATTGCAGGTGCTCTCGGAACGTCTGTTTCGGGCTTAATTGGCGCAGGCAAGACTAGCCTTAATAGTTCAAGTGACGAAATGAGATCGCTCGTGGCTGAAAGATGTTTTTTCAGACGCAATGAGCTTGGGTTGAGTAGAGCTGAGTTGGCAGCTATAACAGGCTTTCTTCCACAATATATATCTACAACCGAACTTGCACGCAGGTTACCATTAGTTAGGTCACTACTTACCCTGGCAGGTGGCTTACAGGTTCGTCCAAGCTGGCTACTGGGCTCTGGCTTACTCGAAGCAAGAGATCGAAAAGGCTCCCCTATAGCAGTCGGTGACTTGGGTGAAAGACTTCGAGGGGCTCGTGTTCAGCGAGGGTTTACCTTGGATGCAACGTGCAGGGCATCGGGGTTAGGTTTCAGGCATTTGGAAAGATTAGAATCTGGCGAACAACTACCAACTGTCGCCACACTATTGGCTTTAAGGGATGGGCTTGGATTCGCCTTTAGTGAAATTTTGGACAAAAATTAGGAGGGTGGAAATATAATATTTGCCACACCGACCGAATCATGATATTACCGTCTTATGCCTTACGCTATAAAATATATTTGCCTGATGCAGACACCCAGCTTCGTAAAGCCGAAGGCTGGGTATGTTTTTGTCGGGTCACAAGAATGCGAAGGGGATCGAAGCTCCTTCCATCGTGAAGTTTCGCGTAAGGCATACAAAAATCTTCACGGGCCTTGCTCACTTCGAGGGCAGGCCACTTATTTCTCAGGGCGAGCGCGCCTATCGGTTTTTGCGATAGCCGCTTCGCTCGCCCTGTCTTCTCCAGTTGCAGCGCAACAGCTGATCCAATGCCCTGATTGGAACTCTCTCGTTCAAACCAGCCAGGGCTATGCGCTGCGCAAGGGCGCGCCAAAATCGTCTTTTGAGCAGGTTGTTCTGGCGAGTGCGTCTTCCCAGAGGGATGCTGATGTGCAATCCTCTGGAAAGCCGCGCGCGGGTTCTCCCGGTTACCCTCATCCTTTGAGCGCCCTTAAGGCGACATCGACACCTCCGCGCGCGGCTTGCCAGACATATACAGTTCAAAAGGGCGACAGCCTGTCCAAAATTGCCAAGGCACAGCTTGGGGATGCAAAGCGCTATCCTGAGCTCGCGCGCGCAAATGGCCTCAAGGTTGCTGCGCCACTGGGCGTCGGGCAACAGCTGACCATGCCATGCGCACAGGCAACAGCCGAGACATCAAAGGTCGCAGGTGCCACCACAAAATCTTCAAAAGCAGTTGCTGTAAAAGGGACGTGCGGCTGAGCGGAACGGTATACCCTCATAAGGGCTGCTTTTCGTCGAGACATCGATAGATAGTCGCGGGATGGACGTTGAAGGTTCTGGCGACGGCAGCGATGGACTGCCCGTTT
>Ga0228652_1000587_pt1 | contig 16876 bp, 28 predicted proteins | sample 64DmetaG_FD_183030 | JGI IMG/M metagenome (GOLD analysis project Ga0228652, IMG submission 183030) | Seawater microbial communities from Monterey Bay, California, United States - 64D | ecosystem: Environmental > Aquatic > Marine > Coastal | place: USA: California | collected 2016-10-05
CAGCAGCAAATATTAAAGCTTTTAGTATTAATTTTAAAATTAGTTAGAAAATTATGGCAAATATTACAGTCCCAGGTTTACCAGCGAAAACAGGAACAATCCTAGATGCTGCGTATTTACATTTGAACGAGTCTAGTATTGATAAAAAAGTCACAATAGCTCAGTTATTAGCAAAAATTGAATCTGAATATTCAGCAGATATTGTTACCTTTTTAGGTTCAGCAAATAAAGCTGAAGGAAGAGCAAATTTATCCATTGATAGAAGAACAACTGTTGATGATGCAGCCTATGCTATTTTAGCTACAGATAAGGTTGTTGCTCAAATAGGAACAATGACTGCAGCTAGAACATTTTCACTTCCTGCTGCTTCAACTGTCCAAGCAGGAGCAGAAATTATTGTTATTGATGAATCAGGTTCTGTTGATTCTACAAATAAAATTACAGTTCAAAGAAACGGAACAGATACAATTGACGGATTAACACAAGTTGATATAACCAAAGCTTACGGTAATTTAAGATTAATTTGTGATGGTGCAAATAGTTGGAAAATAGTTAAAGAATCTGCATATAAATATAAAAGTACTCAAATATTTACATCTTCAGGTACATGGACAAAGCCAAATGGAATAAGAGCTATAATGGTTGAAGTACAAGGAGGAGGTGGATCTGGTAGAGCCGGGGTATTATCTTCTAGTGCTGGTGCTGGTGGAGGCGCCGGTGGATATTCTAAATCTTTTATAATAAGTCCTTCTGCTTCCGAAACTATAACTATAGGTGGAGGCGGATCTGGTGGTGCAGGTGGCACTAGCTCTTTTGGTTCAATAATAACTTGCACAGGAGGATCTTACGGTAATGTATGGTATGGAGCTACAGGAGGAATAGGTTCTGGAGGAAATATTATTAACTTAAGAGGCGGATCAGGTTGTCACTCTATGCCCAGAGGTGCGACAGGAGATGCAGGAGGTGAAGGAGGAGTAACTGTATTTGGCGGTTCAGGTCTCGGTAATGCTGGAGGTGGATTGGCTACAGGAGATGTTAATGCTAGAGCTAATAGTGGCGCTGGTGGGGGCGGCGGTTCTTGGGCAACTTCAGGATCTACTGCCGCAGGAACAGGTGGTTCGGGTATAATAATTGTTCATGAATATATTTAATTTTAATAAGTAAAAAATATGAAAGCACTAATATTTGAAAATAAAGTAGTAGACATTGTAGAATCAGAATTTCCGGTAGCATCTAATATGCAATGGCAAGATTGTGATGATTCTGTAAAAATAGGATATTTTTATATAAATAATCAATTTAAAGAAACAGATTTATCTGACGAAGATTTTTTAAAACAAAAAATATCTTTTAAACTTAAAGAATTAGATATTTATCATTTTAATTCTTCTGAAATAAGAGAAATGAAAATAAATGATTATTTCATTTTATCATTATCAGGTGACGGTAGAGCTTTAATTGCTGAACAAATACAAAGTTTAGATCAACAAATAAAATTAAATGTTATAACTGAAGAAAGTGCAACATTTGAATATTTTTATAATGGAGGATCAATTGAAATTACTTTGGTTCAATTGAGACAATTGTATATATTTATGCTAAATGTTGCTAACACTAATTATGGTGTTTATAAAGCTCATATTCATGCAATAAAAAATCTATCTACAATAGAAGAAATAGAAGCTTATGACTTTACAGCAAATTATTTAAAAAATCAGAACTTAAATGTTTAACAATGGAAAAGGACTTAGAAATATTATATTTAAAATCAAATATTCAAACAGCAATAGATGTTTTAGATAAAGATAAAATACACGTATTGTATTTTTCTTATTATTGTAATTTTCATAATTTATGGAAAAATCCTTTGTTATTAACTACAAAGCTTTTAAATAAATTTAATGGAGATGAATCAATAGATCATGTTAATCATATTTCTAGGTTCAGATTTGATGAGGAATATGGTAAATGGGTTGCTAAAGTATTTGAAGCAACTATGGAAAGAGGTATGGAACAAAATGATTTATTTAATAAATTAAAAGCTTTTCAAGGTATTTGTTACATAGAAACTATAGATAAAAAAGTAAATAAAACTAAAGCAAAAGCTTTTGAGAAAAAATATTATGGAGTTCCATATTCTAAAGAATTAGCGGCTAAGTCTGGAATTGATATCGATTCTTTAGATAAGAAAATTAAACAACCTAAAACTGATGGAGGATTTTGTTCATGGCTTGAAGCTCTATTTTTAATAGATCAAGGAATAGATATAAGCCATATTGAAAAAGGAAATCCGTTAGAAATTACACCTGCTAATTTATTTCATGGTAATTTAGGTAATAAACGTATTTTATTTAAGTATTAATGATATGGAAAATTATAAAACTAAATGTCGACAAATTGCAATCGTGTTTTTGCTATTTTGTTTAGTCATTTTAGGATTGAAATATAAAAGTCGATTTAATATTGATGAGTTTAATTCTAATGTGATAACAAAAGCGGCACAAGAATTAACAATATGTAAAGATGATTATTTTATTAATTATATATCTTTCAAAGACTCGTTCTTCAAAAAAGAATTAAGATTTATCGATCAGATAAAAATTATAAAAAATTCCAAAGGTCAATTTGAGCCTGTCAGTGTAAAATTTAGAAATACCAATTGGGGAAAAACATTTTCTGTAAGCAACGATGTTTATAAACTAATTAAAAAAGGTGTTTCAAATCCTATCTATTTTAATAATCTAGAAAAATTAAAAAAATATAAATTAGTTGAAACTTTAATAACTAATTCGTATGAAACTCCTAAAAAAGTAGGTTTTATCGCAATAAAGAATTATATGGACATAGTTTATATATTTGTTATTATAAATGTTAATGAGTCTAACACTGATTGTAATGAAAAAGAATTTAATACGATTCTTATGAATTTACATAATTTTGTGCAGGAATCAAATAGTAAGTTATTTTAATTATAAAAGGAATGGATATTTTTAATTTTATTTTAAATAATGGTCCTTTATGCGTGTTAGCTTTTTTCGGGTTTTTAGCTTTTTATAAAGGTATACCGTTTTTAATAAAACATAATGATGAAAGACATATTAAAGCTGAAAATAAATTGGCTGAAATTGATTCTAAACTGCAAGGCCATGTCATACAATCAGAAAATGATAAAGAAACTCTTAAAAAAGATATTGAAGAAATAGAAAAAGATATTGATACTATTCAAAAGTCAATAAAGAAAATTGAAGAGCATCAACATACACAAAATGGCATTATGGCTACAATTGAAGCTGTAATTTTAAAAGACTGTAAACCAAAAGACAATGAATGAACAAATGATTGAAATTATTTCTAAAGTTCCTGAGTTTTTAGCTCTTGTTTCTTTATTAATGGTAACCATTGCAATAAAACGTATGGAGAGAATTGAAAAAAGGGATGATGAGAAAATATCAGAACTTAAATCAACCATTAAAAAATTAGATGAAACTGTTTCATCTATAAAAGAAATGGTAATTATTTTAAAAACTAAATTATAATTGTATTATGACTAATAATTTTTTACAAGATTCTAAAGGTAATAAATCCTCAAAAAGATTATGGGGATCAATATGTATTGGTAATGGTATTTTATTAAAGAATGCAGAATGGGCGTGTGGATTATTTTATAAAGAATTAAGTTCTAACCAAGTTATGACTATGGAACAAGCATCTTCATCTTTAATAACCATAGGATGTGTTTTATTAGGTTTAGGTCTTGGTGAAAACATAAATAAAATGTTTAAAAGAAAATGAAAAGTTTAATATTTAAAATATTTTCTGTAGTAGCTGGAATCGGAACTATATTTTTTTTCGGTTCTAATTCAGGCAGAAGAAAAGAACAAAATAAACAATTAAAACAAGAACATGATGAATTACAAAAAGATATTACAATTACCAAGAAAGTTAATAATTTGTCTTTTTCTGATAAGTCTAGCTTCTTGCTCTCTAAGCAGAGAAACAAAAATAATAAGTAATTATTGTTATTTATATTCAACGTTTCCTGATGATCTTGAGCAAGATGTTATTTCATATTGGGTAGATAAAGAAAAAATTATTAATAATAAAAATTCTAATGGAGGAGTTAAAACTTCTGAAGAAAAATTATTTGAAATATTTGTAGATTATGCAGGAACAAATGACAAAATATATTATGAAAAAAAGTGTGATGAAATTAATAACAATTAGTTTTATATTTTTATTATCAACTTGTAATATAGTATTAGCAAATGATGTTAGATGGAATGTAGGTATTTCTTATTTTTATGCTAATATAAATGATCCTGAATACGATTTTGTTGATAAGTATGAAACTCTTAAGAATCCAAAAGATCAATTTAAATCTATTTCTGTAGGATTATCTAAATTTTATGATAATAATTTTAATTGGTCAATAAGTACAAATAGATTATTTAATAGTGAAATAAAAAGAAGTGTAAAAATAAAGTCTGATGGTTTAATATTTCAAAATGAAACTAAAATAACTATTGATTCATTACTATTAGGATATAGAATAAAAAGATTTAATCCATCTTTAATTATAGCTAATGTAGAAGCTAGTAAATTTTTATATTATAATAATTCATTAGTTGGATATGAAAATAAAAGAGCAATAATTCCTGGTATTAATTTAGGATATTTTGCTACTAAAAATTTTGTTCCTTCTTTTTCTTATATTTTACCAAATAAAGAATTAGATTTAGAAGGTGCTTTTTCTTTAAATATTAATTATATATTTTAATATGCCAAGTTATTCAAATAGATCATTATCTAAGTTAAAAGGTTGCCGTGATGATTTAATTACTTTATTTGAAGAAGTAATTAAAGAATATGATAATTCTATATTAGAAGGTCCTAGGACTACAGAAAGACAACAAGAGTTATTTTCTCAAGGTAAATCTAAATTAGATGGTATTACAAAAATATCTAAACATCAAATAACAGAATGTAGAGATAAATCTATGGCAGTCGATAGTGCCCCATGGCCAATTGATTGGAATGATTTAAATAGATTTTATCATTATGTCGGTTATGTAAAAGGTGTTGCCGATAGATTGTATCATGAAGGTAGAATGGCTTATAAAATAAGATGTGGTGCTGATTGGGATGGTGATAATTCTTTTAAAGATCAATCATTCCATGATTTACCCCATTTTGAATTAATAATTAATAATTAATAACTATAATTTTAAATATTATGTTACCTATAAAACTTGTAGATTCGCAATCTGGAGAATTCAATTTTAGGACTTCAGATCAAATATTAGAATACAAATTGGTCATAGAAGGCTCTCCTTCTTCAAATATAAAAGTTTACTTTAACGATAAACACAAAGATTTTAATGGCTTCTTCCTTAAAGTTTATTGTAATAATTGGGCAAATTCCAGGGTTATTTTAAAATGCAAAGTGAATTTAGAAGATGATATATTTACTGAAACAGGGGATGTTTTCATAGAAAACCGCTTATACAGATTTAAATATAATTAAAATTATGTCAATATTAGATGAAAAGTTAGTAAATTCTACTAACGAGAATAGGAAAAAAGCTATATTAGTCGCAGGGCAATCAAACACTTCATGGGCTACACAATTCGGAGTATCACCAGTAAACACTGGTGGGCTCGATTTAAAAATAACTCAACTAGCAAGGCATAACCAAAATGATCTTATCCCTACTATAAGCGGCTTAACAAATATTCATTTTCAAACTGCGGATGGGGCTAGAACAAGCTATGCATATAGTTTAGCAAAAGATATTAGAAATGATATTGGATGCGAAGAACTATTAATAATTCCTTGTGCTATTGGAGGAACAGGATGGTCAGGTGGTCAGTGGTCAGCATCAGGATCTTTATATCAAGATATGATAGCTAGAGTAGAATACACTGTAAAAATATTAAAATATGATATAGTTGGTATATTCTGGTCACAAGGTGAATCAGATACTAATAGTAGTATAAGTTCTGTTTATAAATACTTATTATATAGCTTAGTTTCAACATTAAGAACAGTTATTTATAATTCAGGACAAGGAAATGCACATAATATACCTTTTGTCACTTTTGATATGGTTACTAACTGGGTGGGTTCTGATGTAGATAGATTAAATGTACAAAACGCATTAGAGACTATCGGTAACAATATTAATTTTACCGCTAATGCTGATACTACAAATTTACCTAGCGATCTAGAAAATGATATAATACATTATGATACTAGACAAATAATAGAATTAGGCCATAGATTGTTTGATGCTTGGAAGATAGCTTTAAATAATGATTTGCAAAACATTTATCAAAATACTCCAGGGGAAACTATATTATATAATAGAGATTATGGACAATATTATTCTAATATATGGGAGGCCTTGTATTTTGGAAATTCTGAAACAGATAATAAATTTTCAAGATTATCTGATATTTGGAAATATGAAAATAATGGTAAGTTTAAGTTTAAATTAGAATGGACTATATCTTCTCAATTATATTATATTATTTGGGAACAAAATTATATACCTTATTTTTGTGTTCCGTTGATGTGTGCGGCTAGCCTTATGGAACATTCTAATGGGGCTGTTTTCGGAAGAGATGATGGTATGGGGTTTGTAGGTTTAGTATTTGATGGAGTCGACACCTTTATAAAATTGAATTCGTCAGGTGAGTGGTGGACACCTTTAGGTCAAAAAGCCTATTACGGTGGCGGTATTCCTATTTCTAATATTAATGGTGATAAACTTGCGTCTAATATAAAATTAAAAGCTATTAAAACTTAATAGCTTTTAAAAATTCTTTTATCTTTTTATTGATTCTTAGAAATAATATATTAATCCAAAGTTCATCTTCAATATTTAGACAAAATCTTTTTATGTCAAATCCTGAATTATCAGCTTTTATAAATATTTGGCATAAATATTCTTCTCCTATAGATATAGATCTACCTGAAGCTTCACAAATATATTTTTTCTTAGCTTTAGGATGTCTAGTTTTAATTAGTCTTTCTGTCATTGTTATAATAATTAATTGAAGGGTTAATAATTTTAAAAGCAACTTCGTTACTTCTATTCTCAATTGCATTTTTAACTGAATCTAGTTGCCCTTTTAACTGTTCAATGTCAGTCAAAATTGCTTCTAAATTTTCGTAATTATTAGCAATTAAAAATTCTATATCAGATAAAACGCGATGCATAGATCTAGGTTTTGTCTGTTTAAAGTTTTTACAAATTGTCATTTTCTTTCAATTAAATATTCATACAAAAACGGTAATCCTCATAAGTTGTATTAACAGCTTTACATCTAGCATGAGAACTAGCAGCAGCTTTATATAATACAAAACAAGATAGAGAGATAAATAAACCAGTTAAAATATAGACTAATATATTTTTATATAATGTTTTCATAATTAGTTTCTTTCAAATTGAATAATATATGGATAATTTTCTCTTTTAAAACCATTAATAAAATTAAGTGATTTTCATCAGCTTATATAATAATTATATAACATTGATTTTTAAAAGTAAAATACTTTTTACACATTTTAAAATATTTTTTATCTAAGCTCAAAACTGTCTAATTTTGATACAACTCATGTTTTAAATAATCAATCAAATCCTTTTGTGTCTTAGCTTTGCCTGATAATGCAAAGAATAATACTTTTTCATCTAAACAACCCTTGGCTATTAAATGGATATTTCTTACAATATTTTTTTGCCCTTGTCTATGAAGTCTTTTATTAAATTGCTGGTAATATTCTAAATTCCATGTTAATCCATACCAAACTATTATATTACCACCATATTGTAAATTTAAGCCGTGCCCTGCTGATGCAGGATGAGCTAATAATATTTTTATTTTACCTTTATTCCAATCATCTTCTTGTTTAGCTGTTTCTAATTTAACGGCTTTAGGAAAAGCCTTTTGTAGTTTTTCTAAATCATGTTTATAGTTATATGCTACTAAAAAGTTTTCTCCTGGATTATCTTCAATAATTTCTTTTAATCTTTCTATTTTTTCATTATGAATTTCATGAACGTTTCTTTCAGCATCATAAACGGCGCCGTTGCATATCTGAAGCAATTTATTTCCAAGAGTAGCTTTAGAAGGTGATTCAATATCGATATCGTCTAAAGAAATAATAAATTCTTTTTCTAATTCTTTATATTGTTCTTTTGCTTTGCTAGGAAGTTCTATAAATTCATTTACATTTATGCATTCAGGAAGCTCTAAATAATCTTCTGCGGTCATAGTTACACAAACATCTTTGATCAATCCCATTATTTGTTCTTTTGCTCCTGGTTTTAATTTATAATTATATCCCATATAACCGTCAGGAACAAAGAATCTTTGCCTATAATTTGTTATTGTCCTTCCTAAACGTTCACCTTGGTCAATTAAATACATTTGGCTCCATAAATCCATCATTCCATTAGGGCTAGGCGTTCCTGATAATAAAACAATAGATCTAATATATTTCATTACTTTTTTCAAAGCTCTAAATCTTTTTGCTCTTGCTGATTTAAAACTGCTACTTTCATCTATTACAACCATATCCCATTTCCACTTACATTTTTCTATAAGCCATGGGACATTTTCTTTGTTTATTAAAGTTATAGTTTTATTTGAATTAATAGCAGATAATCTTTCATTTACTGATCCTGTAGCAATTGCAATATCAAGTTCTTGTAAATGTTCCCATTTTTGTGCCTCTTTATGCCATACATTATTTGCAACTTTTAAAGGAGCAATAATTAATATTCTTTCTACAGCAAAATTATAATATAGATCATGAATAGCAGTAAGTGTAGTTGTAGTTTTACCGAGTCCCATATCTAAGAATAAAGCACATTTCTTTTTATTCAATACTACATTTAAAGCAGAATTTTGGTAATGATGTAAGTTTTCTCTTTTAAGCATATTGAATAATATCATAAATTACTATAACCCAAATGATAATAGATAATCCTATCATCATTGTGCCTAGATCGTCAATATATTTATCTAGTTTTATTACTTCTATTGTTGTTATAGTAAAAACAATAGAAAATATTATTAAAAGCATTGTTTCTATATACATTATTCTTCCATATTATTAAAAAGTATTATTCCTTCACCTACATCGTCAATTACATAAGTAGGAATGCATTGATCTTGTAATTTATTTATAGTTTTCTGTTGTAATTTCGTCGGTTTTTTACCTTCAGATTTAAATTCAATAATAATAGTTTTACCATTTCTAAAGAAAATTCTATCTGGAACAGAACGGTTGCCTGGACTAACCCACTTATAACACAACCATCCTAAATATTTAGCATGGTTACAAACTTTAGTTTCAATCTCTGATTCTCTCATAAATAATATTTACATTTAATTTTTTTAACATATCTATTCCAGATGTGTCGGCATATTCGTCTGAATAAATAACTGTTTTACAACCTGTATTTGCAATTAATTTAGCACAAACAATGCAAGGAGATGTTGTTATATAAATTGTGTCAATATCCATTATATTATCACATTGAAGTAAAGCATTTTGTTCTGCATGTGTTGCCATACATAAATTTAATCCTTTAGATGATTTTTGATTTTCACCTCCACAAGGTTTATCTATACAATGCTGGAAATTTTTTGGAACTCCGTTATATCCTGTTGCTTTTATATGGTTATATTTATTTATAATAACGCATCCAACAGAACGCCTAGGGCAAGTTGATCTAGTAGCAACTAATTTTGCTATCTTCAAGAAATATTGATTTTTTGATTCTCTTTGCATAATTTTATCATTTTAAGATTATATTTTTAAACATTCTAATTATAAAGCCTTATTTTTTAAAAGTAAAATAAATTTTAGTTATTGTAAATTAATTGTTTATATTCTTCTACAGTTAAATTATTTTCTTTTAAAACTTTATCATCTGAAGGATGTTCAGGTTTATTAAAAGTGTCAATAAGGCCTAACTCTAACATCTTCTTTTGTCTTCCAAAAGGATGGTCTATTATATTACTACTATTCCATGTTGAATCTAAACAAAGATGGTCATAATCTGATCCTGGTTTAATATAATTTTCAATCCATCTTATAAAATCGCAAGCAATATCTTCAGAATTATATGGAACTGCACCTATATCTTTATAAATATTATCTGTTAAAGCATCAAGAAAATCTAATTGTTTCATTCCTTTAGGTCTTTCTGCTAAATAATTTAAACATTCTATTGCATTTTTACCATAAAAGAAATGTGATTCTAAATTTATAAATCTAGGAAAAAAGTCTGCAATATCAGATAAAGTTGCAGCATATTGGAATCTAAATACTCTAAAACCTCTTGTTTTATTAAATCTTTCTAAAAATACCATTAATGTTCTGAAGTTTTTAGCTGTTCCTCTTTGCAAATAATTAGCAAAATCTTTACATAATCCTGGTAAATGTTCACACATAAAATAGTCTCCTCCTAATTTATAATCTCCTTGAGCTTTAGGAAAAGGTGCTATTTGATAACCTACACTTGTAAATTTAGGCCCTTTAAATTCTTTTATTACTTTAACCATATCTTCTATAGAATCACAAGTATGGAAATGTAAAAGAATAGAATTGTGGTAACCAGATGGATTTTTAGCATAGTTAATGCCTGATCCTGTAAGCCTATGAACAAAAAAGACAAATAACCATTCAGGTAAATCCCATAATTCTGTATGAAATTTATCAACTATTTCTTTTCTCCATTCAGGCATTTTTGCTTTATATGGATGAGTTTCATAATCATGCCATATATCTAAGATTAATTGAGTAAAACCTGCGTATTTTCTTGCGCATACATCATAAAGATAAACATTCTTTATTAGATCATCATCCCATGGAGTTTCTTTATATGGAACTAATCCTAAATTACAATTCTCATGCTGCCATTTAGAAATTTTAGCATAATAAATAAATTCTTCGTAATATTTTGTTGTCTGTAAATTATGCATAATTAAAAGCTGATTGATCTCCCCATTCTCTAATTCCATTAATATCTTTCCAATTAGATATTTCTGAAAGTCTATTTTCTATTTGTTTATCTGATCCTACATTTATAAATATAGCGCCAGGCTTTCCTTCATCAATAAATCTTTTATATGCTTTTGCGTCATAAGTAGTTGTAGTATTAAACTCAGGCATATATTCTGATTTTTGATAGAAAGTTTTATGATAAGATATTACATTAGCATTTCCTTTTTCACCTTCTTTAATATTTCTTGCTACAGCAACGCCTTTAGCATTAGCATTAGGCCAACCTATTTGTAAAGCTCTTATCATAGTTCCTGTTGAAACTGCACAATAAAATTCTGTAGGTTCACCATAAATCAATCGATGATTTTCGCACATGTTTATTAATCCTGCAGTAACTTCAGGAGTATTTGCTAACCCAAAAGGTAAAGCAATACCATTAAATTTTTCTGCCCAGTCGCGAATCCAGGAATTTAAACAAGGCATAGCTGGAATCTTAACGAATCTTAAATCACAATTTTTATAAGCTAAAACAACAGCTTGGTGAGGTGTTACTTGTTTTGATGCTGCTGCAAAAAATACTGTCTTTTTATTGTATATTTCTGAAAGCATTGCAATAGCTTCAGCAGCATGGCCTACTCTTGGAGCAGCATAACCTAAAAGGTCTGAATCCATTTGAGCAATAAACTTTTCTGCCCCGTAAGCTTTTAGTCCACATGGACCTTTAGCAAAGTCTAAAATAAAAATATCATCTCTTTCAGGAGATGAGTAAAATTCAGGCATAGGAAGTTTTGATTTAAAGCTTCCGTAAAGATCTAAATAATATTCTTTATTTAAACTTTTTATATCAAAAACCCAATCTTTATTTTTATTTGAGTTAGTTATTTCATACATTTTAATTCCAATTATAAATTGATCGATAATATTTAGGAGCTATATGCACAGATGAGTGTAATTCCATTATTTCTTTTGCGTATTCATCTCCAGGCATTACATACCATTCTTTAGGCGGTTTTATAAGGTCAAAGTCAAAACAATAATCGCTAAGATATTTTATAAAGTCAAATGTAAATTTTAATCTTTCCCATCTTGCTCCATAAAAATTTTGTCCTTCGAATTGTCCTGTTTTAGGTAATTTTCTCAATTCATGTTCTATAGGGACAGGAGCACAAACTTTTATAGGAATATTATAAAAGTTCTGCCATTTAACTATTTCTTTAGCATACAAATCAGCAAACTCTTTTGCAGTAAATGTTTTTAATCTTAACAAATGGAATCTTATATCAATTGATCCTAAGCATAAGGTTATTTCTTTCACATTTTTAGGCTTATTTTGATAATGTAAAAATGAATCTAATCCAGATTTACAAATTACACTATATAATGTTTTTCCATTTAATCTTGTAATTGCTTGATCTTTAGTTGAAAATGCTAGCGTATGGCTATCACCTATAATCCATTTATCTAAGTTAAGTGATTCCATTGGAAGATATTTTGCTTTATTCAATATCTTTTCAAATTTTTCTAAGAAGTCAAAATTAACCATTTCTGAAGTTGTTTTTGCACCAATTCGTTTTTCTATTTGAGAAATATAATTACAATCTTTTATTCTCCAATCTAAAGAAAATAATTTAGCTTCATTATCTACTGCATCCATTAAATTATAGCAATTTGAAACTATATCATCATTGAATCCTCCAAATAAGTTCAAAGATCCATGAAAATTAACCCCATGGTCAATATAAATGTTTTCATAGCCTAATAAATCAGTTTCTTTTGTTGCTATGTCAGCATCTAGTCTTTGCGCCCACATAAGTGCCCATCCTCTAATATGGCTTTTTTCAGATTTAGGAATTGGAGTAAAAGGATTAAAAATTATAGATTTTTTCATTTTATTTTTATTAATTTATTAGATCGAAATGTCTAGGGTAAATATGAAGAGTTGCAGCATTCCAAAATAAATGCCCAAAACGTAAATGTTTATAAGTCTTCTTTAATTGTTTATATGCTAAGTCATGAACAAAATGATGCCAATAAGAATCGTTCTTATAACCAAATATTGCATCATTGCTTCTCATATAAACATGATAATACAAGCGATCATCTCTTATCATTAATTGAACACTGTATGTGCACATAAAGTCATTCATACCGTCTTTAACAGAATCTGCATGCATATATGGGCGAATATAAATCATAGTTGCTTGCCTTGACAGTTTAGCACTTTCTAATTTTGCTATTGCATTTTCAAATTGGCTTCCATTTTCTTCTGAAAATATACACCAACCATAATTAGAATTTATAAATCCATCTTTTGTTGCAACTTCTTTCCATATAGAAGGAATTTTACCTTCTATATCATTTATATTTCTACTTTGACTTAAATACCATTTTACTTCTGATTTAGCATATTTTTCATTTAATTCTCCAAATATTACTAAATCATTAGAAATAAACGAAGCATTTAATATTTCATAAGTTCCATTATCAGAAAGTAATTTATTTTCTTTAAGTCTTATAAATTCTTTTCTTATATGTTCTACATTATATCGTTCCATTATTTTAAAGTACTTATATTAGACAAATTTATTCCGAATTCTTTATCTTTTAAAAACTCTTCTAAAAGTTTTGCATAACCTACTATATCATGGATATTATCAATATAATTAGGATCACCACAAACACATCTTGCTATCTTATGAAATATCATGTGGAAAGCTTCAATATGTTCTTCTTCTAATAAATCATAATTAGGTGCCTGTTTTAATACATTACAAAGCCGTTGTGTTATTTTAGCATTGTGTTCAAAAGATCCATATTTAGATCCTCTTTCTTTTAACGTTTTATCTATATTATTTGTCATTTTCAATTTTAATTGCTTGTCTTAATTTGTATATTAGGCTATAAATCGTTTCTAATGCTTTTTGTCCTAATTTTTTATCCTTATAACCTCTATTATTATCTATATCTATTTCTCTTTGGACTAATTTTAAAGCCATTCGCCTTTCCGCTTCTGTTAGCTTTATATTATATACTTTATTTGTCATTTTCAATTTTATTTAGTTTATTTTCAGAGGTTAATTTTTCTATTGGATCATTAATAAATTCAAATAATGTCATTTGTTTAGGCTTATCTTCAACTAAATCGCTCAAGTCAGGAGCAGTCCAACCTTTAGGTTTAACTAAATCTAATTGGAATGATCCACGTTTTTGATTTTGCCCTATTTCTTTTTGGCAATTAGCAATCATAACTCTTTCAAAAGCTTCTTCAAAAACTTCAAGCATACCTTGTCTTTCAGCAGTTCCGAAAGCAAATACAACAAGATCGACTAAAGCATCTAATTGATCTTCTTTAGTTTCAGCTTCTTTGTATTCGTCCAATTCTTCTTGCATTGCACAAATTCTAAACTTTTTTTCTTCATCAGAAAATTTTACTTTTTCTGAAGTTATACCAAATTTGGTATGCATTTCTTTAACTAATTTTAACATTGTATTCATTTTAAATTATAATTCAATTAATAAGTCTTTGTAAAGTTCTCTCATATCTTCTTCGTTAACTACTTTTTGAAGATCTCTTTTACGAAGTTTAATAACTTCTTTCATAGCTTTAACATCGTAACCTGCATTTCCTGCAGCTTCAAATGATTCTCTAATTTCTGTGTTTAAATTATCTTTTTCAAGTAAAAGAGATTCGATATGTTCGACCCTATTTTTAAGATCTTGTTTAGTTTCATTTGTAATTGTATTATTTATCATTTTATTTTAAATTAAAGGTTAATAATTTATATATTATTAAACATAGTTTTTTATTTGTAAACTATATTTTAGTAAAAATTTTAAATTATAATTCAGTAATTCCAAGATCGTCTAAAATCGACATCGATTCTTCAATATATCGATCATAGTCAATATCTTTTGGGAATTCACAATTCAAATCCATAATTGGCCTAGATCCTTCAGATTTTGCCACTTTAGGAAATGTTCCTGTTTTATTAGGCTTTTTATATTTAATAATATCTCCATCGGTTGAATAAATCCATCTTACAACACGGCCTAAATATGTGTCTTTATAAGTTGCTCCTCCTGTTACACTTCTTACATGCAAAAATTCTTTTAAATCTTTACAGTTTCTAATAGTTTCAGAAATAGGAATATTATCAACTAAAAGTTTTATTACTGCATTTATAATAATTGTTGCTTGAGGATTCTTTTGAAGTGAATCAAGAGTAAATATACCTTTTCCTTTATAACCATAATCAGTTATCGCTAAATAATTATTAACATCTCTTGAGTAAAGCGCTTTATATCTAGTTTCCTCTAAAACAAAGCCTGTAGTTAGCTCCCAATCAAAACAAATAGAATCATATCTTTCATATTGTTCTTTATTTAATAATGACACAAAACCATCTGTATTAGATGAAATTACTGAAATATCATTATTTTCTAATTCTTCAATAAGCATTAATAAAGAAAGTTGCCCAGTTAATGTTACAGCGATCATTAAGTCAGGTGAATATAAAGCTGAGTATTTGCTTCCTAATTTGCCAAATGATCCATTAATAACGATCTTTAGTGATTCGTTTACTATCTTGTTACCTTCTTTTTTAGCCTTAAGCCTTTCTTCTACAATTTCTCTATATACATCTAAAAAAGGTGTTCCTAAATGTCTTGGATAAAGTTTTTGATTTAAAATAATAGATGGATAATAAGACGCAACGTCTTTATCTATTAAAAATTGATGTTCTGTTGGTATTACAGCTTGTTTCTTTTCTGTTGAGTGAATACCTCCTATTCCTAATTGATAAATAGAATTTCCTAATTCTATTTTGGCATTTTTTAAAACTAAAGGTAATTTAATTGATCCTTTACCATCTAATTCAAAATCATGTGTTTTAATTATTTCTAATATATCTTTTAATTGTTTTGATTTAAATTTAATAAAATCAGGAACTTCGTATTTAAAAGTTTTTCCATTAGGTATTTTAGGAGTTTTACAATATATTCTTTTCTTTGTTAATTCTGATTTAATAACAACTTCTGCTATTTGTGCATCTGATTTAGAAAGTAAATCTTGTCCGTATTTATTAGACATATCTACTCTTAGTTTTATTCTATCTTCAATTTGGCGATATAAGTCAATTGTTGTATTAAGATCATTAATACAATATGACTTAGTCTCTTCCATTTCATTTTTTGATAATATAGAATTAGGTTCAATCGGAAGATCTTGTAATTTATCAGAGTGCATTCTGCCTCCATATAATTTTAAGCTTACTCTAACTCCAGGTGAAGGTTCTTGAATATCAAAATGTTTTATTGAATTAGGCCAGGATAAACTGAAGTTTTGCAATGTTTTCCATCCAGGAGAGTTGTTTTCAATAATGTAATTAGATAGCTTACATATTTCTTTTGCTGTTTTTTCTTGTAAAGCAAAAAGAATAATTGGCATATCATAATTTCTACTATTAAAACCAAATGTCGTTCTAACAGTCATTATTTGTTGAAGTTTTTTTAATGAGTTTTCATCTAATGAAGAGCTTTCACCTTTTATCTCAACGGTAAAAGTTTTTTGATTATCTATATTCTTAAATGCGAATAATGTATAATTTGGATAGACTTCACAGTCCAATACAACTAAATCTTTCATGTTACGTTCCTTGAATTAATAATTTATTTGCGCTTAAAAGTGACATTATGAAGCGCCAAGGAACGTTGAAACATCAACATAATGCCACATTTAAACGCAAAAAGTGCTAGTCTTTCCTAGCAGTCAGATAGTTAATTACTCTATCAATCGCCTTTCGGCTATTTGGCTCGGTCGTAGGGAAAAGCCCGATCTCCGTCCAAAATTCTTTTATA
>Ga0228652_1000589_pt1 | contig 16827 bp, 20 predicted proteins | sample 64DmetaG_FD_183030 | JGI IMG/M metagenome (GOLD analysis project Ga0228652, IMG submission 183030) | Seawater microbial communities from Monterey Bay, California, United States - 64D | ecosystem: Environmental > Aquatic > Marine > Coastal | place: USA: California | collected 2016-10-05
ATATATAAACCCGTCTAATTGGTACGCGTCCCTTACTATGTCGTTTGTTGCTCCATCATGCTGGTTAATAGAATCCATTGCAACTTGTTTCACATAGCGTAAAAATCTACCATCCCTTTTTTCCGTTCCTTTTACAAATACGCTTAGTTCTTTTTCAATATCCTTAACCTTTGATTTCAAAGCAACACCCTTGAATAATATATCTCTAATCGGTGTTATATAGTTAGCTTTCAATGCTTGTTCGCCCAATAGGTTATCAATGATATTTTCTATTGAAATTCGTCTATAAACACTTATTTCATTCCTTATCTTTTTTGTGAACTCAGCACCAGTTATACCCTTGTATATATCGTTATTTAGTTCATCAATCTTTTCAAAGTTAGGTAAAAATTCATCAATCTTTTTTTGTAGAGTTGATTTTCTAATAACACCAAGAACCTTTTTTGTAATGCTGTTTAAAAATTTATTATTTATCGTTTCCTTTTGTAACCTCCCTTCTTTCTGTGATAACTTTCTCAATATACCAAGTATCTTGTTAAATATAGCTTTTTCGCTTGATTTAATGCCGTCTAACAGCCTTTTTTCAGCCTTATCTATAATCTTATCCTTTTTGTTAATATCGTCCTTTAATGCCATATTTTCGGTTATTGTTCACCATCGAATAAAACTACATTATCAATCAAATAAGGTTGGATAAAACTATCTACATAGTTGTATATTTGTTCTTTGCTCAAGTCTAAAACATCAATAGCAGATTCTTTCAGTATATTATTGAAAGCTATACTACTATAATCTCTTTTTATTATGTCGTTTCTGTTGTAGATTCCTAGTGCCATTCTTTCAGTTATTTCCTCTTGTGACAAAATCCACAAAGGTGAATACGCTAGTTTTAAATTTTCTATTTTTATTTTTCTTGTATTGCCTTTATACTTGCTCTCAATCACCTCAGTCATTGCGTTGTATTTGTCAGCTGAGAAAGTAGTATTTACTTTTTCAAGTTTGTCCTCGATTGTTTCTAATTCATAGCTTTTCGGCAACGTAACATGAGGTGTTTGTCTTAGTCCTCGATTGCTTTGCAAAAGACATTCCGTAAAAAACAATTGGCTTTGCATAACTTGACCAAGAAAACCCTTTGTGATATTTTCCATAAAAAAGGCGGTCGGTCGCATTCTCATTTTCATAGCTTCACCGCTTTCGCTTGTATTGATTAACAAGTCAACACCCAATGCATTTGCACCCATTTTTAGGAATGAAAAAGTGTCTTCCTTATTTAGTTTCAATAGGTTGGAATCAGCCGCTAAATACTCTATTAGGGGGCGGTTATTCGTTCCCTCGATGCCTTTGTTTTCAGCGTAAACCGTTCCCGCTGGTGAATCATTGGAACGCCCTGAGCCGTTGCAACTATTGCAAGTTGAATACGTCAATTGCTTAACACCGTCAATCATTTCCTCTTTTGCAATCTGTCCTTTTGCCTTACAAGTTTTACAACCTATATCACCGTTTACAATTTTTACGGGATGCGAAAACCTAGTATTGACTACTTGGTTATCCGAAAACCTAACAGCAAATTCATCGAAATACTCACACGCACCACGTATAAAACTTTCGTTGTATTGTTCGTCACCGTCAGGCGTAGATGTCAAGACCCCAGCCATAAAAACAACAGGCAGAACATTTGTACTTATTCCGTCTTTTGTTGTACCCGTATCGTGAAAATACCAAACCTCTAATTCGTAAACTCGCTGCTTATCGACAAAAGTATTGGTAGGCACATAAGTATAATAGTATTGGTCATCAACTAGAAAATACCAGTCTAAATCACCGCCTTTTTTCATAGTCATTGAACCACCAATCCACGCAAAAACATTGTATTCTGAGGTTGGAATATGCTTGAAACTTTCAAAAGGTACAACAATTGGCTTAATACCGACAACTCTATTGGCACTTAACTGAGAAGGCGGTAAACTTGCATCCTCTGAATTGAACGGGAAAGACAAAACGGCATCATTTGCACGTTCCATTCCTCTCTTGATAATGTATCTATAATAATAATCAAAAACGTCAACTTGCGCCCCCATTAAGGTAAACGGTTTACTGTCGTTCCAATCTTTCAACGTTTCGGAATGGTCTTGTATGTGGATACTAGACTCTTCCAAACTTTTGCCAATGTAACTAAACAACTTTGTCAGAATATCATTGGAAAACCGCCTAACATTTTGTTGGCGATATTCTTTTACATCTTCGGACTCATTCGGTCGTTGTCTGTCGATTAAATCAGACTCTACCCTTCTCGTATGTGTGATTATTTGCTCATACGAGATTGTGGCGTACTCAGTCGAACCAAGTACGCCATCAAAAAAGGTAGGATTATTATTTATAAACTCAATTACTCCCATTTAATAATTTTCTATTTTAGCACCCAACACTAACACCAGGCAATAACACCCCTTGTCTAACACCTTCCTCAGTAATTGCAAAAGTCATTGTCCATTCAGCCGAACCAGTTGCGTCAACCGTGTGTGGTGTTTGAGTAACTGAAAAACTCATACCAGGACTTTCTCCTATTCCCGTTGCTGCTGTTAAATCATAACTTGATGCCTTAACCGCTGTTGTTACTGCGTTATTGAAATACCAAAAACCGCTAGCATCCTTCCACGCTAATCTCATTCCAGCACTATTCTTATTTAGCGTATCAAAGTACGTGAAATCACTACCATCATCAGCCGTAAAAATAGTTTTAAATTCGATAGTCGTTTCACTACCAACTACTTTTTTCTTTTTGTAGCTTACTGTGTGTACTGATTCAGTTGGCGCACCTACAACCAAATTTCCGATTGGTGACAAAGAAATATCGCCAGCTGTGATTTTTGTTTGCCATTCCGCATTATCTGAAATGTCAGTAAATTCGGCGTCACACTTAAACAGAATAAACTGCTGAATCGTGCTTTCCCTTGTTTCCTCCGCGCATGAATCATAAGAAACTGGTGGAGTGGATGCACCTGTTGAGCAGCACCCTGTTGAACATAAACTCATAATCTTTAAAATTTAATTTTATATAAAATTAGTTTCCTTTTTTATTTCTTTCTTGACTTTTTCCCCTCACAGTTCCAAAGTTTTCTGGCAAAGTCATTAGCACCCGCACCACGTTTAGAACTCTTTATTCCACTTGAACGAGCGCAATAATTATCACCCCTTTTCGTTCCTGGCGCTGCTTTATATCCTTTTGCTCCAAATTGTACTGTACCGCTTTTCCCGTCCGTTGGGGTCGCTTTATACTTCTTTCCTTTTGCTGTACCTTTTGAAATCTTGTAACTCCTGCCCTTTACTTTTACAGTTTTACCAATTTTTATTCTACTAGCCATATTTTCTCGTTTTACTCTTCTTTGTTTTCTTCTTTTTTCTTTTTCCTTTCTTTTTTAAAGGGCTGTATTTCGTTTTCATCTAAGATTTGTTTTAAATGTTGCTTAGTAGGTATTCGCCAACCGTCCAAGTTTAAAGATTCTTTGTTGCGTTCGTACCAATCTTTTTTCTTTATGATTGGTGCAATACTTGACCGCCTGTAATTGTATAAAATTATGTCGTTTTCTTGTAACTGCATTATTAATATTATTTTCCTACAATATAACCTTTTTTTCCCACAATACCAAACTTTAGGCTATTTTTTTTACTTTAATTTCCCACTTTTATCTAAAATATAGTCATTTCCCGTTCTAATATAGTAATATATAGGTATTAAGACGGTAGAAACACAAACCATGAACAAAATAGTATTGAAAACGTTTTTTAATTGCATCCGAATTTTTTCTCGCATTCTGTATATATGTTAAAATTATAAATAAACATCGGTAACGCTCCCACGTTAATCTCAGGCGTAAAACCATCCATCAAAAATTCAATATCATTAAAAAACAAGTTTTCACCCGCAAAAACATTTCTTATATATTTGTGCAAGTAAAAAGGTATTTTCTCAAGCAAACTGATGTTTTTTTGGTCACGTATTGTTGTAGTTGTTCTTATTGTTCCAGATGTTTCAACCTCAACCGCACCCTCTTCGTTTTGCATCACCGCCCAAATACCAATTTTATTGGAATACGCAAAGTTTGAACTACCCACAAAGCTATCAGCTAACCCGTAATAATTCCCACAACAATCTAAGAAACTATATTTACTTTCAATGTACAATAAATCCTCGCAATCATCCAATTTTTTAAATGTTTCCGTACAGTAAACATCCGTTTCCGCTGCTACATCATCGTACACTTTAAATTTGATTGAAAAACAAGTACCCGCTAAATTCTCGCATTTATCAAAGTCTATTTGTATAGTTTGATAACTACCAACCCCCTCAGTATAGCCTACAACATAGTCATTTGAGAAAGCAGTATAATCACTTGATACAACAATGCCGTCCACGTCCAATAATTCAGCTTTTACAAACAACCCCCAACCGCTTGCTGGATTGGTTGGGTCAGGATTAAACTCGTCAACTAACCTTAGTTGAATATCAAACACGCCCCCCGTTTCGTACTTCAAACAGAAAGGCGTTGCACCCTCTTCTAAGCTACAATTAAAAAGCTGTGCGCAATCTTTAGCGATAAGTTCACATGATGCCCTACAATCAATTATATCGGGCATACAAACGGTTTTACCGTAACTTTTCAAGTCTATATTGTTGCCTTCGCTTTCTATGTTTAAATAATTTGCCATATTTATATATTAAAATAAACCAGTTGTATTACAAGATGATGCAACACCGTAAACGACTTGTGGAGTCGCTAACCATTGAACTCGATAATAGTTCTCTGGTATATTAGTTGCAAAAATGGTGATAAAATCAACCCAACCGCTGCCATTTGCACCACTCGAAACCGTACCACAAACAAAACCCTCACCTTCGGCATAAGCTTTTAAATCATTAGCCATATCGAGGGACTCAGTACCAACGTAACCACCTACATTACCAATATTTGTACCGTCAGCAAGTTGCAAAAATGCTGCACCGTTAGTCAAAACACCGTCCCATTGTACAGTACATTTTGTGATATTTTGATACTCCAAACATCCCGTAACGACACCCGTTTCTACCCCGTAATCCTCGTAAAATATTTCTATTATTCCAAGTGGCAAGTTTGTACCCGTTATTACAACATCATTAATTTGTCCGCTTGTTCCTACTGTTACCAATACTTGATTGTATATGTACCCGTTGGAGTCTAACCATGCAACAATATCTATAATCAATTGTCCTGCTCTAGCTTGTCCATCGTACCCTGAAGGGTCACCTAATACGGGCGTCCCTCCGTAAGTTTGAAAGTAAACATTTGAACCTGTAGGGTCTGGACTTGTAAAAGAAACCGTACAGTACAAGGTACACGTTGAATCATCCAAGGTCGTTGTCGTTGGTGTCAATACGTGAGTACTACTGTAATTGCAACCATTTGAACGGTTAATGATTACGGTGTATTCGGATGCGGGAAAAACACCACCAACCGACTCCAGCAATACATTGATACTACCCGTTAATGTTCCGCTAAATTCGTATGTTCCTATAATAGTTCCGTTGTGCTGAAACTCTATGTTGTCAACCTCTCCAGATGTAATACCACCAGACAAAGTAAAAGCCATGTCAAAGCTAATTTGCAAGGCGTTGGATGTTACTATTGTTTGAGCAAGTTGTATATCTATACAGTCGCAAGAGGTAGAAGTCAAAACACCTTCATAAATCAAAACCGTATTGAAACAATATCCAGCTGTTTGATTGGGGTTGAACTCGGCAAGGTCTACGCAAAATTGGAAACCGTCTGTATCGTTAATTGGGTTAACTGGACTCAATGCCGATATAATTGTAGTATCCGACTTTGCTATATTTGCATTGGTGTGGTTGTTTTCCTCTTTTATCCCGCCTTTCGTGTCGTATGTGACGAGTCCTTGCGTATATTGACCACTCAAATTAGATTGGAATTTTGGATAAAGTTTTCCATTGTAACTATCACACAAAGTTTCACCGATTGCGGTGCTTGTATCGTCTACAATTTCCAAAAATTCTATATTTGTATCATTACCTTCAAACGCTCTAAAATTTAAGTCAATCGTCTTTCGTATATAGTCGGTTATTGTGTTAGTGCCGTCCGAATAAGTGAAAGTCCATTGACCAACAACGTATTTAATTAGATTGTTATTTGCCCAATTTTCCTCAACTCTAAAAACACAGCTATCAACTCTATTTGTTGATGTATTGCTCTCTATTGACGTTAATAGGGTCGTTCCGTTTGGTGGGGGTAAACTAACGCCCGAAATAGGTGGGGAGTCGACTATAAACGCAGAAAAGGAAACAATGTTCGCATCAAAGTTTCCTGTAAAAGAACCGCCTAAAATTGCGGTGTTGTATTCCGTTTTGTTGTGGTCAAACTCAATCTTAACTCTCTGAGTTGGTACTATTCCGCTAAAACTATCACCATCCGTTTTTGTACCGTCAAAATCATGTAGCATGATACTACTGATTACAGTCCCGCTTATTGCTGTCATATTATTTATTTATATATTCTTTGTTTTGTGCCGCGTATAAGTTGATTTGTATATCCTCAATCTTTTCACGTCTGTTACTTTTTATTTCGCCTTTACATCCCTTCTCAACACACTTTATCAACCTCCAGTATTTATCATACAAAAGTCCTTCTTTCTCTCTCGTACGGTTGACGGCAAACGTAACACCGCACTTTTTACATATACAATTGTTGTGCATTAGTTTTCTGATATTGTGTGAAATAATAACTGATATTGGAGGAACTCCACTTTACTTTGGCAATCCTCATATAGTTCAAAATCATGCAAGGAGCAAGCGGCATCCCGTCTGCATTGCATGACCTCAATCTCTGAAAACAAGTTGAAAAACTCATCCTCTTTCAGTTCCTTGATTACGTAGTTTTTATATTCGTCCATGTTTACAATGCGTTGTGAATGATACTAAAATAGTTTGTATTCAGTTTCCTCTATACGTTGTTTAGCTATCTCAAAATAGTTATCATCCTGTTCAATCCCTATAAAGTTTCGGTTAGTGTTCTTACAAGCTACTCCCGTTGAACCACTACCCATTGTTAAATCAACTACTAAATCATTCTCATTGCTAAAAGTCTTTATTAAATCCTCTAATAATAAAACGGGCTTTTGCGTTGGATGGTGTCCTGTATAGTCTTTTTTGTATTTTAAAATATTGCTTTTGTATTTTTTACCTTCCCATAGATTGAAGGTGCTTCCGTATTTTTTATTTATACTTTTAAGTTCTGTATAGTTTAAAAACCCTTCCATATTATTAATACTAAATTCTTTTATCAAATCTAAGTAGGTGTGTTTTTTACAAAGTTCAAATTGAGAGCTATTAATCCTAAAGCAATGGTCAGCCCTACCGCCTATTTTTTCAATGATGTATTTCTTTTTCAATCCTATAAAAGACAATAAGTTTTTAAAATAATCTCTTAATGGATGCAATCCCTCAAAATCGTGGTTCTTACTAAATACTAAAACATCCTCATAATAATTTACAGGTGCTTTTTTAGAAATTAAAGCATTTGCAAAGTCATTCTTTTCCCAAATCATAGAGTAACCAAATGGAATGTTTGGTATAGCTTTTGTTTTTAATTCTGTACTAAACGGGTCTTGTGCAAACAAAATCATTTTACCATTTTTACGCAGTATTCTATTTGCTACCTCGTAGACCTTTTTAGTATCAATAACATTATCCCATAAATGCCCATCGTGGTTTTTTCTTCCATAACCTACGAAATCCTCGTTTATACCTTTCATCGTTCCATAAGGCAAATCCGTTAATATTAAATCAACGCTTCCACTTTCTATTTTGTCGCTTTCAATCAAGCAATCACCTTTTAATAGTTTATTCATTTTTAATTTCTTGATTACGTAGTATTCGTCCATAACAAAGCTTAATATACGGTTTTTTATTGACAAATCCTAATTTTTAGCGTTGTATTATTCTAAAGATTATTGTATTGTTTTTCAATTCCCTATTGGCTGTTATCGTTAATCGCTCCCAATGTTTTTTATTATCATCTATCAATTTCTTTTCTCGTACTAATTGGTCTATCATACATTTGACCGTAAAAGAGATATTGTCCACATCGTACCTATTATAATATTCTACCTCTACTTCAAATTTGTCGTATTTAGGCGGATTAGCACCCCTAATGATTTTTTTAAATTCTATCTCTATTGCATCAACTTTCTTTTTTAATGCTCTCCAATGTAAGCTTTTAGCGTCATTCATGCTAATCATTTTCCCATTGTATTCTAGTTCGTAATAGTCCATATTAAACGTTTTTTATAAATTCCCAACGTGAGTTTTTATCACTTTTAAATAGTTGTCTTTTCCCGTCTGAGGTTGGTTTGTAATCACAATGAATAAAACCCTTGTAAACCGCCATTCTAGTGTATGACGTATGTTTTATAATCAATTCCAATAGTTTATCTTTATACATTTGGAAGTTGCTACAAGTCACATCACACGCCCCCATTCCTTTGAATGTGTGTTGACTATTGCCACTCCTACCTCGTGCCTTTTCCCATGATACGGGACGGTAACAGCTATTCTGCGAAGGGTAAACTGGTATTCCAATTTCATCACGTACTTTTTGAAGTGGTAACAAGTGATACAATAGTATTTTGTCCGCTACCTTTTTTGGAAGTAAAGAGTCCCCTATAACAAATTCTGATATTTTAAAGTTCATATAGTTTAAATTAGAAAAAGCCACACCCCGAGAAAGGATGTAGCTAATATAGTGTTTCAATAGTGTTAATTTGCCAAATAAAACCAGAATAAAACCAATGTAATTATAAGGAAATAATCTGTTTTACTTGCATTTAATTCGTAGTCAGGTGTTCGCTTTCTCATATTTTCTATTATTTGATTTAAGACAACCGCAACTTTTTGTCGCTCCTTGTCGCAAATGGTCTAGTCTTACTACGATTTCCCTATTCGGTCTACAATCGCAAGTTACGTTCATCAATCTTCTTGGATAAACGATTTTCTTATGGTTATACCTCGGTGCTTCTGATTGTATCGTAAGCATTCCGTATCTGTCGCCTTTTGTTATTTTTATCATTTATTTATTGTTTTAAAAAATCGCGCTTTCGGATTTCCGCCCTACTCACGCTAGCAATACAGTACCCCTACTATAATATCTTTAAAATAATTGTTTATTTGCCCACTTAATAGCCGCTTTTTCAGTCTTGTAAGACTTCATCTCAATTAAATGTTCTCTCTGGTTTTCTTGGTCAAATTGGACAAATTCAGCTATAAATTTTCCGTGATTTTTTGTGATAAAAACTGCTTTCTTTTTAGATGCTGAAAAAATTTTCATAATTGTTTTTTTTAATTGTTATTGTTTAATTCCTTTGACATAACAAATATAAGACAATATTTTTAAAAAACCTAATTTTGGATAAAAAAAAGGGAAAAACTTTTAAAGCTCATCCCTTTTGTTTTATTATTCGCTAATTATTTGTTTACAGCTTCAACCATTCCAGCGGCTAAGTGGTTTAAATAATGGAACACATCACCGTTCATAAAATCTATCTTTACTAATGTAGCTTTTATTGTTGCGTGGTACATTTCCATGCTTTCAATAAAATCTACTAACATTCCATAAGTTAAACCGAAGTGACCGTCTAGATTAATAGTGTCGTCTAATGACTTTCCTTTTTCTTCAATTAATACTGTTAAATACTTTTTCATTTTATTATTGTTTAATTGTTAACGATAATCAAATTTACAACCAATATTCCAATAATCCAAACTTTTCGAAAAAAAAACTTAATTTATTTTCATTTATTTTTAGAGAGAGCACACGCGCACACTTAACTAGTAATTATACTGTTAATATTGTAAAGCATTATAGAAAAAGATAAACCTCAGGTTATAGGCGATTTTGACAAATCACCTTTATTCCTAAGAAATCATTTAAAAAAGTATTGAAAAACTAATATTTGACCTTCTAATTGTTTCAATTTCTTTACAATTATATTTCACCATCTTTTTCAGGTGTCTCCAATTGGTCGCTATCACAAAGGCTTGGAGCAAAATATTAATTCAACAATTCAACTAGGCGCAATCAAGTAATTATTTCTAACCAAAAACTTACCTTTTATATATGGCTTTAGTTTCTCAAAAAAATAGGCTTAATTTTTAACCCAACTTTCAAAAACAATTGACAAATAAGATTTAATACTATTACTTACTGTCTATGTCTACGATTTTTTATGTTTCAAATCGCTAATTGCAAATGTACAAAATAATATCCATATTTCCTAATTTAAAAAGCGTTATTTGAAAAATAATTATTACGCTTTTAAGGTAGGTGCAAAAAAAAAGCACACCTTTTTACTGATGTGCTACGGTTTTGAGTGGTTGGGATTTTATCTAATATTAGCCATTATGTGATTCCATAATTGGGCGTCTTTGTTCTTGTATAACATAATAGCTATTTCTCGCTTAGATAAGCTCCCAGCGTCTGCAAAGTACTCTCTTAAAGTACCTTTTGCTTTAATAGATAATTTATCCAACCAAGAACACTCCATAAAGTTGAAACCTACAAGGTCAACCATCATAGTAATTTCTTTTTTTAGGTTATTAGTTTCTGATTGTGTCATTGTTTTTTTTATTTAATTGTTTTTGTCTTATTGACATAACAAAGATAGGACTATTTATTTAATAAACAAACTTTTTTTAAAATAATCTCAATAAAGGGCAAAAAAAAGTGCCACCAATTATGGCAGCACCCAAACAATCAATCATGCTAAAAATAAAAATCAAAACAATTCTTTTATAGGTAATAGGATTCCTTTTGACGTATTATTATCACCCCCCTTTACATCTTTGTTGGTATTGAAATAAGGACGGCACACAGCTTTTAAATCCTCGGTCTTGATTAAATGAAACGTGTTGCCCAAGCAAAAACAATAGTAATCGGCATCTGTTGTAGACAATCCACTAAGCTTACCCCTGCTTTTGTACTCTACAAATACGTTACCAGTTTCAAGCGCTTTAAGGTCGTACTTGACCTCTATTGTAGAACCTTGGAATATTTCCCCAAGTTCCTTTTCCTTCGTCATACCGACCTTTAAATCATGTCTAAAATCGTTGTTGTATTGCATATAGAGTTTATTTACTTGGATTAAATAAATAATAATAAATATCAAGTTAAATGTGTTTCTCATCTCAAAAGTTTGTTGGATGCTTTCGCCTTATCAGCTACTCACACCCAACTCATTAACCAAACCAAATCGAATCGTATGACTTTCGACCTTTGCCTTGTCGAAACAAAGATAAGGGTTATTATTTAAAAAACAAAATAAAAGGCAAAAAAAAACCGAAATAAAATTAATTATCTCGGTTTTCCCACATTGGGGTCGTTTTAAGGTGTTTTTAGGTTTCACTTTCCCACCTCAACACTATAAGTACGATATTCCATCATCACTTTTCCCATTGTACAACTCAATTTTATTTAGTTCTACCTGAGTATTGTACATTTCTATTTTATCATTGATTTTATTGACTCTATACCACAATGTAAAGAGGTCAAACAACGCCCAAAGTATAAAGGCTAAGAGCATAAAGCCGCCTAAACTGTAACCAGCTGCCAGGATGATTAAGCCAAATGTCGGTAATAGAAAATAACCTAACTGGGCTTTATACTTACCCAAATATAGGTAATGTAAATTTAAAAATAAGAAGCATAAATATGCTTTCGTAACGCTTTTTTGTTTTTTCTGTACTAGATTCATTTTTTTAAGTTTTAAATGTTAATTAATTTTAGTAATCTGTGTTTTTTAAATACTTGTCAATCTCATAAATTACCATTTTATGGTCTACAAATACACCACCCTCCGCATTTATTTCTGTCCATTTTGTCATAAATTCAAGGAACCTACCATCATGCTCAGTTCCTTTTTTTGCCGTAATCATTTTACTATAAGGTTTCTCATAGTATTTAATGAGAGCTTCACATTGTTTATTAATAAAGTAGACAATCATTGCGTTATCACCACTCCACTCTGATACTGCTTTAGTTCTAATTTGTAAATATTGTTCATCTAAGTTTTTTCGCACAAACTGTGAACTACTTGATAGTTGTGCTGTTGCTGAAATTGTTGAAATTGTGAATAACGCTAATAATAATAAATTTTTCATTGTTTAAATGTTTAAAATGTTAATTAATAAATTGTTAGCACAAACATAAAGGCTATTTTTTACAATTCCAAACTTTTCAAAAAAAAAACTTAATTAAATTTTATATTTTCTAGTGTTATGGTGTTTGTTCCGTAATTCAAATTAACAGTATTTGGTTTTAAATAATACTTGCAATCATCTGAATCGGTAACCGTAAACAATATAAACAATCCATTGTCATCTATTATTTGTTTAAAATCACAAAAGGTAATATCAACTGGTTTTAGTTCTATACTCCCATCCGATAGTTCAATCGAGCAGCTACTTATTGAGGGGTTGTCTAAATAATGAAACTTCTGGTAAAGTCCATTTGGCGAATCCTTATCAAAGTACAAAGGATAATTCCATTGGTCCTCTGGTGACTTAATAGGATAATTAGTCCCGTTTTCATTGCCCTTGTTACCGTTGCCATCCCATATTGTTACAACTATATCTGTTTCACTTCTAAACTCGTTAGGTGTCAAGCCTGAGAATTTACCCGTTGTTTCATCTATCAAAGGTGCATGAAAAGGCATTATTTTTTCACATGATTCCGCTAAAGGGTCGTTATTTTCAGTAAACTCTACAAGTGTACTATATATTGTTTGTGTTTCAATTACATAGTCAGTAATGCCGGCATATTCATAAGCATATCTAATACTTTTGCAGTTATCATCTTCATTATCAATATATTGCAACTCTATTGCATTTGGCGTATAAAAATCTTCTAAACTTATTAATGTGTAATTATCTGAATCCAAAAAATAGGATTTATGTTCAAAAATAAGTTTATTATTGTTGTTTGCGTCAGTTGTAAAAATAAACTCGGCATTTAGCAATGTTGCAACGTCCTTAATCAAGTCTAACATTGTTCTAGTATTGCTTTTTGTATTTATAAACGAACCTTGCAGGGTTTGTGCTGAGTTATTGAAGGTAAAACAAAGGTTGTTGTAGGGTTCTGATGCAAGCAAGTTGGATTGTAGTGTCATGCCAGCCTTTTCTAATTGATAATTCAATATATCAATAAATAAAAAAGAGGGATAACTAAGCAAACCACTTTCACCGCCTTTGTAATTAATGAAATCTGAATAAAAATTATCGGCTAAATAGTCTTTCCACCAATACCGACTATCTAAAAAGTCTTTTCCTTGTTCAATTGTTGAACTTGTCAACATTTCAAACTGTATTTTACAATTGTTAATATCATATTTTACGGTTGACCTTTCTATTATGAAATCCTGCAACGTATCACAACAACTTATATATAATTGAGCGTCAAGGCTTTTGTTATTGCATAAGCTATCACAACCGAAAAAATAATCTTTAATAAATTGGTATCCGCTATTTCCGATTACCGATATTTCACCAGTTACCGAAAAAGTCAGCGTTTTATCTTCGCTCAAATCAATCGTTTCTGTCAAATCTTGTAAACCTTCAACGTCTGTCAATTCTATTGATATTGCATTGATTTCGTCCGTTAGTGTAATTGTATTCATTATCTACGTTTTTTAATTTTTGACTGTAATCTCATTTGCCTAATGCTCAACCCACGTTCATCAATTTTAACCTCTGTTTTTAGGTTTTTGATGTATCTAAGTAGCTTATCGTTTTGGGAAATAATACGGTTATTTGTTTCTATTATTTGCTGCGAATCGTCCAAATTACCACCTAAGGTCACTACGCCCTTATCTCTCGTACTTTCTGCTAATTTAAGTATATCGGTATGTTTTACACCTAAGTGCCTTAGACGTGCGCTATCGCCTTTAGGGATGACCATCTCGCCTTTTTCCAATTTTGCCATAAATTCATTAGATTTCAATTTTCCACCCGTTGCCGTCCCCGTTTCATCTGCATAACTTGTACCATCATGAAAGGTAGGAGTGTTTTTTTGAACCGCCGCTTTTAACGTTGCGATACTAGCAATGACTGACGCAATACCCGCAAGTCCTCCAACTAAACCACCTTTCTTAAACAAATCAATAACTAAAGGAACAGCATTAACTAATGAACTTGTTGCCGCCAATGCACTTTCAATCTTCGCTTGTTTTTGCTGCTGCTCCAAGCTTCTTTGCCTTGCTTTTTCAAGTGTTTCTATCTTTGCTTTTTCAATTGCGATAACTTCCTCGCTACCTTCTTTTCCACCTTCTACCGCTCTTTTAATACGCTCATCAGCCGCTTTCACTTGTGCATCAATATTATTTAGTCTTGCTTCTGTTGCTTTGTCATCTGCCGCAAATATGCTACCTGTTATGTCTTGCAATGCGCTTAAACCCTCACGTAATTTTTTGTTATTTTCGCTTTCGGGGTCAAATAATTTACCTACTTTTTCACCGAATCCTGGTGCTGCACTATCAATTGCACTATTTATTGACTCAGTATCTTTCTTTAGTTGTTCGGGTGATGTAGTTTGAATATTTAACTTTAAAGGTTCTTGCTTGTCTATTTCAACTTGCATCTTTTCCAATAGTTTTTCAGCCTCTTCCTTTATTATTGATTCTTCAAATAATTGGGTTTCAACATCCTCAGCGGTAAATGGTTGAAATGATTCCCTTATTTTCTTCTCTTCTCTTTTTAAAAGTTCTCTAATTAGTTTCGCTTGTTCTTCAATTTGTTTTTCTGAACCAACCAAACCAGCTATTGTCCGTTCTGCTGCTGTCCTCGCTTGTTCTATTTGCCGTTGCTCATCATCAATAATAGCCGCATTTTTTAAATCTATAATATTTTGTAGTGCTTCCTTCTCATCCTTTTCTTTTTTTTCTCTTATTTTTTTTCTTTCTTTTTCATTTATTTTCTCATTTTTTTTAATTATTTCGTTTTCTTTATTTCCTCCATCAATAAAATCTGTATCGCCTATCCCTAATTGAGATTTTATATTTTCCTCTATTTCTTTCCTTCTTTGTTGTAAAATATTTAGTTCATCCTTTAATATTGAATTATTTTTTTCCCTTGATGTACTTAGATTTAACTGCGCTCGTGTTGCTGAATTTATCCTTATATCATCGTTTGAGTCTATTGCTTGTTTAACTAAATCAACCCTTTCTTGTAGTGTTTTATTTGTTAAATCTAAACCTAGATTATATTTACTGTTTAATTTGTTTGCTACTTCATTGGCTTTCGTTCTTTGTTCCGCTAATCTTCTTGAATTAATTGCAACTTCATTAGATTTCTCTTGTAACTTTTCATCTTCTGCTTGTAGTGCAATTTTTAAAATATATTGATTATTTACATCAGATAATCTTTTCGATAATTCTTCATTAGTTACTTTTTCAGAATCAAGGTTTGTTAAAAATGCTGGATATTCTTTCTGTAACTCATTTATTAATTTATTCCTATCCTCTTGCTTTATATTAGCATCTGTTATATTAGTAACTAACAAATTTAGTTCCTCTTGCTCGTTTTTTATTTTTTTCTCAACTGGAATAGATATAAATTCATTAAATTTATCAACCATTACACCAATTGCCAACCCTACATTTTTGGCAGCGGGTAAAAATTTTAAACCTATATTTTTTAGAAGACCACTAAATGCACCTTGCACCGTTGACAATACACCGCCTAAAGTTTTAGATTGATTTATAGTTAGATTGTAAAATTTGCCCCCCTCGCTAGTTAGACTTATAAAAGCCTCTTCCAAGTTAGAAAAAGATATTTTCCCTTGGCTACCTAGTTTTTTTACTTCCCCCGCACTTACTCCTAACTGTTTTCCAAACTCTTCTAATATAGGTATCCCCGCCTCCGTTAATTGGTTTATATCCTCAGCAAATAACGTTCCTTGTACTCTTGCTTTTCCATATATCACCGCTAACTCATTAAAGTTTTTACCTGTGCCAGCACTTAAATCGCCAATAGCTTCTAAGGATGGAATTAATTTATTTTGTGATATTCCAAAAGCTAACAAAGCCTTACCCGCTTGGTTTACTTCCTCTGGCGTAAATGGTGTTTTTAGTGAAAACTTATTTAAATCTTTTAATACTTTTTCCGCTTTTCTTGCCGAACCTAAAAACGCTTCAAAACTAACTTTTGTTTTTTCTGATTGAATAGCTAACGCTGCTATATCTCTAGTAATTTTAAAAGCAATTGCACCGCCTAAAATTCTCTTTAATGATGTAATTGATTTTTTTAAATTGTCGGTTGATGTAGTTGATTTTTTTAAATCCTTTTGATATTCCTTAGATTTCAATATCAATCTAAGTATTACATTATTGTCGCTAATATTTGCCATTTTTCTATATTTTAAAAGGTGTTTAGTTTCCTTGATTATTTAACCTTTCTATTTTTCGTTTCAACAACATTAAAACTTCGTAAACTTCGCCTATACTCATTTCATCTGCCTTATATCCGTTTTCTTTGAGGTAGTGGATTTCATCGTTAGCTGAGTCCAAAACTAGCTGTAAATCTTTTTGTTGATTTGATTTAAAAACACTTTTTCGTTTTTTCGCCCTATATCCGTTCTCAAATAATCCTCTATTTTTGTATCCTTTGACAAAATGCTCATAGCTTTCAGAATATCTATTGAAACTTTCAAAAAAAAAAATTCAATAGCCTGAGAATTTTCGCAAAGTTCTTTTTTCTTTAAGCTGTATTTATCGCTTAATTCTTTGTCGTTTTCC
>Ga0228652_1000619_pt1 | contig 16103 bp, 16 predicted proteins | sample 64DmetaG_FD_183030 | JGI IMG/M metagenome (GOLD analysis project Ga0228652, IMG submission 183030) | Seawater microbial communities from Monterey Bay, California, United States - 64D | ecosystem: Environmental > Aquatic > Marine > Coastal | place: USA: California | collected 2016-10-05
TCCAGAAAAAGCAAAAGAAATGCGAGATGTCTATGGTCTAGACGGAGCTATGATAGGAAGAGCTTCTATCGGGTACCCTTGGTTTTTTAACGAAGTAAAGCATTATTTTAAGACAGGTGAGCATCTCGCTGGGCCAACAATTTCTGAAAGAACAGAAATGGCTCGTCGTCATTTACAAATGGCAATAGATTGGAAAGGAGAGCATCTCGGAGTAGTTGAAACCAGACGACACTATACCAATTATTTTAAAGGAATTCCGCATTTTAAAGAACATCGCTTAAAAATGGTTACCTCAGATGACCCAAAAGATGTATTTGCTGCTTTTGATGTAGTTCAAGAAACCTTTGGCAATGCCATGATTCCATCCTATAAATAGTATTATTTATCAATAAAGTTTACAGTAATTCTACTACTGGCTACCTTCGCTGCTAAAAAACCTAATACGGTTATAGTGGTAATTACAATCAAAAAATTTGAACCCGTTAACTCTACAGGATAAGGTATGGATGATGTGATCATAAAAATTTGAAATTTTTGTTGAATAATTACAATAATCAATGATAAAAACAACCCTGTAGCCATAGATATTAATGTCAATAAAAAACCTTGTAGCACAAAAATATTTTTTATTTCAGATAGTGTAGCACCCATACTTAACAATGTTTTTAAATTCTTTTTTTTATCAATAATCATCATAATAATAGAGCCAACTATATTAAACATGGCTATAATCACAATCAAAGTAAAAATTAAGTACGAGACAAAATTTTCTGTATTAATTACTTTATAAAAAAGTTCATTCAGCTGAGCTTTGGTTTTTACTTCAAATTGATTTCCAAGTTTTTCTTGCATTAACACTGCAAAATTAGTTGGATTACTATCTGGACTTAATTTTATTTCTATACCTGTAAACTGATTTTTCTTATAATTTAATAATTGTTGAGCTTGAAAATTGGATACAAAAACATACTTGTTTTCAAACTCTTCTGTCCCAAAATATGCCCCCACTATTTGAGTTTTAATACTTCTGAAGCTTCTTGAAGGATTTATAAATCCAGTTCCTTTTTTTGGGACTAAAATTTCTAAATATTCTCCAAAACTTTCAACTCCTGCAGATAATTTATAAGCTAAACTGTTCCCAATAACACTGGTATTAGTATATTCTTTTTGCAACCATGTACCCACCTGAATTGCATCATCTAGAGGCACAACTTTGATGTAATTATCATCTACTCCTTTAATATATGCTATTTGTTGTTTTTCACCATTTTTAATAAAGACTCGTTCTTCTATTACCTTAGAAAAACTAACTATATCTTTTGATGAAAAAAAAACATTTTTAATCGTATTATCGAAAAAAAAACTTTTACCCTGTGTTGCTGTAATTTTAACATCTGGATCAGAACTATCTAAAAGGGCATAGTTAAACGTTCGTAAACCAGAAAAACCAGAAAGAATTATAAATAATGCTGCGGTCCCTAAAATAACTCCAACAGAAGCAATAATGGTTATAATATTTATTGCGTTATTTCCACTCTTAGCAAATAGGTACCTTTTGGCTATGTATAATGGAAAATTCAAATGAAATAATTGTTATTGTTTTTTTCGTTTTGGCAAGATACTTGGATCTTCAATAGGATTTATATCTTCACCTCTTAATGACTTATCTATTTCTTCAATATAATCTAGAGAATCGTCTCCAAAAAAAAGTAATTCTGGCATTCTTCTTAATTGATTTCGAGTTCTTTTTGCTAACTCATGCCTAATTAAAGGTGAATTGGATTTTACACCATCAATAATGGATTTTCTTTGATTAGATGGAAAAACACTTAAGTATACTTTTGCAACTCCTAAATCTGGTGTAACTGTAACTTTTGAAACAGAAATAATAACACCTTGCATTCCATCTTGTGCAGCTTTTTGTAGCACATCTACCAAATCTTTTTGTAAAACACTTGCTATTTTTCGTTGTCTGTTGGTTTCTTCCATGTTGCAAATCTACAATAATTAACAAAACATTCCTTACTTTTGAAATGCTTGGAAAGATATAGTATCTTTAAAGATAAACTGTTACTCACACAATATTACATTCTAGTTTAAACGCATGGAAAAAATAGAACATATTGGAATTGCTGTAAAAGATTTGGAAATTTCTAACGCTTTATTTGCTAGTTTATTTGGGGTTGGTCATTATAAAATTGAAGAAGTAATAAGTGAAGGAGTAAAAACTTCCTTTTTTAAAGCTGGACCAAATAAGATTGAATTATTAGAGGCTACAAACCCTGAAAGTCCAATAGCAAAGTTTATTGAAAAGAAAGGTGAAGGCATTCACCATATTGCATTTGAAGTTTCTGATATTATCTCAGAAATAGCCCGTCTAAAAAGTGAGGGGTTTGTTATTCTAAATGAAACTCCAAAAAAAGGAGCTGATAACAAACTTATAGCTTTTGTTCATCCAAAATCTAGTAATGGAGTTTTAATAGAGCTCTGTCAAGAAATTGATAATTAGCAAATTTGTTCGTGGTAACTCTGACACATTTTTTTAGGATAAAATTAAGTTTATCCATTTTTTAATCTTAAAGTTTCTGAATGCTAATTTGTATATTAGCGAGCTAGGAATACTATAATCTTATGTCATCTAATTTTGATACTTACCAAAAACGCCGATTAAGATCTTCTTACTTTTCAGTAGTAGTAAGTATTGCTTTGGTTTTGTTTATGGTTGGATTCTTAGGTCTTGTACTTTTAAAGTCTACCCAAGTAGCCAACTACTTTAAAGAGGAAGTTGTGGTTACTTTATTTCTCAAAAATGACACATCTAAAGATCAAATAGAAAACCTCAGAAACTCTCTAATTAAAGAAATATTTACCAGAAAAATTATTTACATATCTAAAGAGGATGCAGCAAAATTTTACGCTGAAGATTTAGGAGAAGATTTTGTTAATTATTTAGGAACCAACCCCTTAAAAAACAGTATAGACATCTATTTAAATCCTGGTTTTGTAACTCCTGAGAAGATGGAAGAGATTTCGGATAGATTTAAAAATAATACTTATGTTTTTGAGGTTTCCTATGATAAACCTTTAGTTACTTTTTTAACACAAAACATTCAAAGAGTAAGTTTTTGGTTGTTTGTAATTAGTTCTTTTTTCGGTTTGATTGCATTAATTCTTATCAACAGTTCAATCCGACTTTCAGTTTATTCGAAAAGGTTTAATATTAAAACTATGCAAATGGTTGGTGCTACTAAGAGCTTTATTAGAAAACCATTTATATGGAATGGTGTTCAGTTAGGTTTTATTGGAGCTGTAATAGCTTTAATTGGCTTAGGCGTTGTAATTTATTATATTGATCAGAAAATACCAACACTACAACTAACAACAGACTATATTACTTTAGCATATTTAGGGGGTGGAATATTAATTATAGCCTTTATTATTTCATGGTTAAGTACATTTTTTGCAACCCAACGTTTCTTAAATTTACAAACTGAAAAACTTTATTATTAATACGCTCATGAACAAAGATAAACAGACCACAAAACCCGCTTTCCTTTTTGGAAAGAAAAATTACCTATTCATGTTTATAGGCATTGTTTTCATAGCAATTGGATTTATTATCATGTCTGGTGGGGGAAGTGATGATCCCTCAATTTTTAATGAGGCTATGTATAATTTTCAAAGAATTCGACTTGCACCAACTCTTGTTATTATAGGCTTAGGAATAGAAATTTACGCCATACTTCTTAACCCTAATAAATAACAATGAGTATTATTGAAGCTATTGTCCTTGGTATCATCCAGGGACTTACCGAATTTTTACCTGTATCCTCGAGTGGCCATTTAGAATTAGCAAAAGTTATCTTAGGTGATAACTCTATTCCTGAAGAAAGTCTATTATTTACAATAGTATTACACTTTGCCACCGCATTAAGCACATTAGTAATCTTTAGAAAAGAAATTTTTGAAATCTTTAGGGGATTATTTAAATTCCAATGGAATGAAGAAACTCAGTTCTCTTTGAAAATTATTTTTTCAATGATTCCTACTGTTTTTATTGGGCTTTTTTTTGAAGAAGAAATTGCTTCTTTGTTCGGAGGACAAATTCTTTTGGTGGGTTGTATGTTACTAATAACAGCACTACTTCTTTTATTAGCAGATAAAGCGAAAGACACCACAAAAAACGTTACTTTTAAAAATGCTGTTGTGGTTGGAATATCTCAAGCCATAGCTATTTTGCCAGGAATATCAAGATCTGGCGCTACAATTTCTACAGCTGTTTTATTGGGTATAGACAGAACAAAAGCGGCTAAGTTTTCCTTTCTAATGGTGGTCCCTTTAATTATTGGTAAAGTGATTAAAGACATATCTAGTGGAGAAATTAACAGCATTTCATCAGATATAACCCCTATGATAATTGGTTTTTTTGCTGCATTTATTGCAGGTTTACTAGCCTGTAAATGGATGATAGCCTTGGTGAAAAAAAGTAAATTAATATACTTTTCTGTTTATTGTGCAATTGCTGGAGCTATTGCTATTATTTATACCTTCTAATCATGAATAAAGAAGACTACTTAAATGGTCAAGTATTATTAATAGACAAGCCTTTAGAGTGGACATCTTTTCAAGTTGTAAACAAAATACGTTGGCACATCAAGCAAAAATTTGGATTAAAGAAAATAAAAGTTGGGCATGCAGGTACATTAGATCCGTTAGCAACTGGCCTACTTATAATTTGTACCGGAAAGGAAACTAAAAATATTACTACCTATCAAGGACTAATTAAAGAATATACCGGAACATTTACCATTGGTGCAACCACACCAAGTTATGATTTAGAGACGGCTATAAATGAAAGGTTTGCAACAGATCATATCACAGGTGAAATCTTAACAAAAGCTACCAAAAAATTCATTGGTGAAATAGACCAAAAACCGCCTATATTTTCAGCAATAAAAAAAGACGGAAAAAGATTATATGAATTAGCAAGAAAGGGTGAAACCACAGAAATAGCCTCGAGAAAAGTATCAATTATTGAATTTGAGCTTACTAAAACTATATTACCAGAGATAGACTTTAGAGTAGTTTGTAGCAAAGGAACTTACATAAGATCTTTAGCTTACGACTATGGTTTATCTATAAACTCCGGTGCACATCTTTCTAGTTTAAGAAGAACTAAAATTGGTGAATTTTCTGTTGACAATTCTCTTTCTATTGAGAAATTTATTAAAAAATTAGAATTGGATTAATTATTGTAGACATAGGTTAAACCTATCTTATGAAGAAATTTATTTTTCTATTCCTTACTGTTTTTAATATTTTAATTTCATTCTCCCAGCAAAAAAACGGCTTGTCTTTTATTGATACCAATGCTAATTTGACCTTTAAATTGAATGAGAATTTTGAATTTAGCAATACTAATGATGAACCATTCTTTGTTCCCTCAGAAATTCTTATTCGATTTGGTATTGGTTATGAATATAAAAAGAAAATAGCCATAAGTTTTAATACAGGTTTCGATTATCATTTTGATTATTTCATAGGATCAATTCCAACATATTTTACGTTTCAATACAATCTTTGGACAAAACAAAATGATGCTTTTTATGTACTTTTTAGTACAGGAAGATTATGGAGGCTCGCTGAACGGTTTTCGGATGGGGATTACAGAGCATTAGGAATGGGATGGAGATTTGAATCTAACAGTAAATTAAATCCAACATTTAAAATAATTTATCATCAAAAGAAAATTAAAAATTTTGAAAATGGCAGTTATGATAATATTTCATTGGGAATTGGGTTTACTATTTTTAATTAGAAAAATCTATTGTACCAACTTTCTTGAATAGGAATCTCCCAATAGTTTTCAAAATCATATTTATTGGTTATTAAATTATCAAAAATAATGGTTTTATTAGTGACCGCCTTATGTTTAACAAGCTGTTTAAACTCTTTTAATTCTTTATACTGAACATATTCTCCTTGTTTAAAACACACATTCATCTTATCTAATAAGGATACGTTATAAGTATTTTGAAGGTTTATAATAAATTCTACTTGAGAATCCATATCCAAATTTGTAACTGAAAAATTTTCATCCTCTGCAGCAATAATTATGAACCTATTGTATAAGAATTGGTAAGAACATTTAAAATCTTTAGTCTCTTTTTTCCAACTACTTACAAAATTTTTGATTTTTAACTCAATTTCATCAATTTCATGGGGATAAAATTTTCTACTGGACGGATATACCCAAACTTTTGATTCCTCAGATAATAAATTAAATTCTGTAATCATAGCACAAATATAATGAAAGAAAGTACCTCTTAGAGTGAATTAATTTGAAAGTAACTCTATCATATTATTCTGAATGTTATCTCCTTTATCTTTATTATACCAAACTTGTAACTCTTGTTTAAAAGTTGCATCTAGTTGACCATATTTGTTTTTATAATCTTGCACCATTTCTGTTGCTATATTGGGTCTTGGACCCCAAGTATTAAGTACTTCATTATCAAAATTTAAAACGAGTAGTTTAGGAATAGATTTTCCTCCATTGGTTAGAAAATGATTCATCAATTCTTCATGTTCATCTCTGAAAATAATTTTTAAAGTAATTAAATCACTTTCATCTGCAATTTTATTGATAACTGGAAGTGTTTGTGCAGCATCTCCACACCAACCCTCTGTTAACACCAACCAAGTAACTGGTTTATCTATTTTTTTTAATGTAAGAAGTGTTTCTTGGCTAAGCTTAATAGTTTTATCCAGCCTCGTCATTCTTCGATCATTTAACTTACTATAATTCAATAGCTCTTCTGACTGGATAGGTCCACTTGATTTTCCAGATGTAATTAAATCACTTATGAGTGTTCTATAAGATGCATAAGAAACTGCTTTTTGAAGCGCCTGCTCAATAATTTTTTTTATCAATATTTTTGAGTTTTATTTTATGAGTATAATTGAAGCTAGCTCTAATTTTTTTGAGTTAGTAAATTATCGAGAATATCTTTTGTCATTTTAGAAAGGGTGTAATTTGGAGACCAACCCCAGTCTTCTCTTGCTTTACTATCGTCTATTGAATTAGGCCAACTATCGGCAATAACTTGTCTATAATCAGTATTGTAGGTAATTGTGAAATTAGGAATATACTTCTGTATCTCTGATGCTAATTCTTTAGGTGTAAAATTAATTGCTGATAAATTATAAGAAGTTCTAATTTTTATTTGATCAGTTTTTGCTTGCATAATCTGAACGGTTGCGTTCACAGCATCTTCCATATACATCATAGGTAAACAAGTATCTTTACTTAAAAAAGACTCAAAACTCCCTTGTTCTAAGGCTTTAAAAAAAATGTCAACAGCATAATCTGTAGTTCCACCACCAGGTTTAGTTTTCCAACTAATAATTCCAGGATATCTTAGACTTCTAACATCTACTCCATATTTTTCATGATAATAATTACACCAAAATTCTCCTGAAAGCTTACTAATTCCATATACAGTAGAGGGTTCCATTAACGTTTTTTGAGGTGTATTAATCTTAGGGCTAGTTGAACCAAATACTGCAATGGAGCTTGGCCAAAACACCTGATTAATATGTTTATCTTTCGCAAGATCTAATACGGCTAACAAAGAAGTCATATTCAAATTCCATGCTTTATGAGGGAATTTTTCTCCTGTAGCAGAAAGCATAGCCGCAAGAAGATAAATTTGAGTAACATGATACTTTTTTACAACAGCAAAAATAGCCTCTTTATCTGTTGCATCAATGATTTCAAATGGTCCTGAATTCATTAATGATGGGGCTCCATTTCTAATATCTGATGCAACTACATGAGCACTTCCATAGATCGTACGAAGTTTTTCTATTAATTCACTTCCAATTTGCCCGCTAGCACCTAATACAAGAATAGTCTGACTCATGCTAATTTATATTTTTCATAAAATCAAAGGTAAATAATTTAACTATTCATAAAAAACAATTTTTTTAAAACCATTAATTAAATTATCTGTAAAAAAATTAATAAAATGCTCTTTTGTTAAATGTTGAGATTTTTGAGGTATTTTATGTATTTTTAAAAATTGATACGTGACCTATGAAGTTTATTTACTATTGTGTTTTTATTTTATTAATTAGCTCTTGTAATGACGAAACGACAACTGCTAAAAAAGTGATTGATAAGCCTGAGGCTAGTCGTATAAAAAAGCATAAACAGGTTTCTAAAGTTCATTCAAAATTTCAAATGAATATTGATTCTTGGGTTGAATATGAAAACCTAAAGACCTTCTTGCAACAATACACCTCAATTTCACCCAATGACGCATTAAATAATTCTAGAGAGTTAAATGACATTACAAAAAGTATTATTGATAGTGTTAAACCTCAATTTTTAGAAACTTCAGCATTTAAAGCACGAGTAAATTTACTGTATAATGAAACATTAAGGCTTTATGATATGTCTTCTATTCCTTCAATTAAGGCCATAGAAGTTAATCATCAAGTAGCAAATGTTTTAGATGCATTTTCATCTGTTAATTTTAAAATTAACACTATTCTTACTCAAAATGAATTAGAAAAAGGGATCACTGAACCTAAGTTTAAAAGAGATATTCCTGAAAATTTAAATATAAATTCTTTTGGGACATCTAAAACTCCCATCAAAAAAAATCTATCTTCTGGAAAAAGAAATAAAAGGACAAAAAGTGAGTTTTTTAAAAAATCCAAACAAACTTTGATGCTTGAGGAAGAATATATAGAGAAAAAGAAAATTAAAAAACTTAAACTCAGTAAGAAAAATAAAAGAGAAATGAACTAGTTTATTTCTCTTTTATTAGATATAGGTATACTGGATAGTGATCACTATAGCCTCCGGTGTAAGTTCCAAAGGAAAAACTTCGGAAAGGATATCCTTTGTATCGACCTTTTTTGTTGGTCATAAAACTTTTATTGAACACTGCTGGATTAAACATTTTGTAATTAGAAAAATCTTTCCCCTCTTTACTTAGCAATGCCGAAGTAATTATGATTTGATCAAACATACTGATATTGTCTCTGTAACCACCTGTGTTATATCCTTTTTTAAATAGTCTTTCAAAAGGGTTAAATAAATCTCCATCTTCAACATCTTTTTTCTTTGCTTTTGTTTTCAACACTTTTTTGAAGCTACTGTTTATTGGATCATCATTAAAATCTCCCAAAACTAAAATCTTAGGGTTTTCCTCTTTTTCCTTAATTTGATTAATAATTTTAGTGTTTTGATATGCTGCTTTTTCTCTAAGAGGTCTACTTTTCATTTCTCCTCCACTTCGAGAAGGCCAATGATTTACAATCACATGAATTAATTCATCGTCTAAATATCCAGAAACTAACAATTGATCTCTAGTGTAAACTTTTCTATTGTCTCTATAAATATTTGGATTGAAAGATTCATGGTATGTAGGTTTAAAATATCGTTGTTGATACAAAAGCGCTACATCGATACCTCTTTTATCTGGAGATTCGTAGTGAATAATTCCGTAGCGTTTTGATTTTAATCTTTCTGAATTCACCAAATCCTCCAAGACAGCTCTATTTTCAACTTCGCATACTCCTAAAATTGCTGGACTTGTATTAGATTTATCTTTTCCTATTTGTGAAATTACTGATCCTAATTTGTCAATTTTATCCCAATAAACTTTAGAACGATTTTCCTTCAATTCCATCATTGGACTTGCTTCATCATTTTTGGTAACATCATTAATTGTATCAAATAAGTTTTCAAGATTATAAAATGCAACTGTTCTTATAGTGTATTCTTTCCCTTTATTTTGACAAAAAGTTATTGATGAATAAAGTATTACAAATAAAAAAAATGTTTTCTTCATGTTTGAAATAAGTTTTAAACTACAAACATAAAGAACTAATTTATAGCTTTCCGTTAAATATTTTAATTTTAACAAATACATCAATTAATTTTGGTAATTTTGATCTTGCTTAGGCAACTATTAATTTAAAAACAACCAAGCAATCGATGAAAAAATTTATTACGGCTTTATTACTTTTTTTTGGTATTATTTTTAGCACTAGCGCTCAAAATGTAATCAAAGGGGTAATTGTAGATAGCGAAAAAAATACTCAATTAAAAGGGGTTGCTATCAAGGTTAAAAAAAATACTATTAGTACTTTAACTAACGAAAATGGTGTCTTTATTCTTCAAAACTTAATGAATGGTTCTTATGTTCTTGAGATTTCATTTAATGGATATGAAACACAAAATTTCCCTGTTGAACTTTCAGGTACTACTATAGATTTAGGAACTATTCTATTATATGAAGACTTAACTGAGGAAGAGGATTTAAGTACGGTAACTTTAACTGACGATGAGTTAAATGATGATACCAGTGCCGCAGATAATATATCTGGTCTTCTTCAAGCATCAAGAGATATTTATCTTAGAACGGCTGCTTTTGAATTCAGCTCTTCATTTTTTAGAATACGAGGTTTAGATTCAGAGAATGGGAAAGTTCTTATCAACGGGATTGAAATGAATAAACTCTACAACGGAAGGCCACAATGGAGTAATTGGGGAGGTTTAAATGATGTGTTGAGAAATCAAGAGTTCAGTAATGGCTTAAGAGCATCTGACTACACATTTGGCGGTATTCTTGGATCAACAAATATCAATGTTAGGCCTTCAGAGCAAAGGACAGGAACACGAATATCATATGCTTCCTCTAATAGAAGTTATGTTCATAGAGTAATGGCTACTCATTCTACTGGTTTATCAGAAGATGGATGGGCATTCACAGTTGCTGCTAGTAGAAGGGAAGGAAGAGAGGGATTTGTAGATGGAACAATGTATAATGCTACCTCTTTCTTTGGATCAGTTGAAAAAAAATTTAATGACAAACATAGTCTAAGTTTTACTTCCATCACTGCTCTAAATAGAAGAGGTAAATCTGCACCTCAAACGCAAGAGGTATTCGATCTTAGGGGAATTCAATACAATTCTTATTGGGGATCACAGAATGGAAAGATTAGAAATTCACGTATTAAGGAAGTTTCTGAACCCATATTAATGTTAAATCATTATTGGGATATTAATGAGAATACATCTCTAAATACAAACGTTTCTTATCAGACTGGAAAAATTGGGAATAGTAGAATTGATAATAATGGAACTAAAGTTGATGGAGATGCTGTTGATGGTGAAGGAAATCCATACATCATTAACTTAGGTGCTTCTAATCCTGATCCTACATATTATCAAAAATTACCGAGTTACGGACTTAGACAGGGCTATTCAAACATCTATGAGATCCAGCAAAATTTTATAAATGATGGTCAATTAGATTGGAACAGTTTATACAATGCCAATGCAAACGCAAATAATAATGGTAATTCGTCATATGTGCTTTATGAAGACAGAAATGATGATACACAGTTTACAATTAATACCATTTTAAATAAAGATTTATCTGACAATTTTAAAATAAATGCACGTGTTCAATATACACAGTTAACCTCCAAAAACTTTGCTGAAATTATTGACCTACTTGGTGGAACAGGTTATCTAGATGCAGATTCATTTGCAGATACTTTTGACGAAAAACAAAATAACTTATTAAACCCATTATATATCGCTGGAGCTGGAGATAGGTTTAAATATAACTTTGATTTACATTCAAATGTGGTTGATGGTTTTTTACAGGGTCAATTCAAATTTAATAAAGTAGATTTTTATTTAGCTACTACCATCTCTAATACCTCACACCAAAGAGACGGATTATACCAAAATGGTGGGTTTCCAGATAATTCATACGGAAAATCTGAGGAGCTAAACTTTACAAATTATGGTGCAAAAGGAGGAATGACCTATAAAATCTCTGGACGACACATTTTAGACATTAATGCCGGATATTTAACAAAAGCTCCAAACTTAAGAAACTCATTTTCTAATTCTAGAGAGAATAACAATACCGTTGAAAATTTAACTAGTGAAAAAGTTCTTTCTGCTGATGCTAGTTATATATTTAGAGGGCCTTTCTTACAAGCTAAATTAACTGGGTATTATACAAAAATTCAAGATGCAACAGAAATATCGTTTTTCTTTGCTGACGGTATAGGTGGAGATAATACAGCATTTGTACAAGAAATTTTATCTGGGATTGACAAAAAACACTTTGGTGCAGAATTTGGTTTAGAAGCACAAGTAACTCCTACTATAAAATTAAAAGCTGCTGGTAATTTAGGACAATACACCTATGATAATAATCCTAACTTATATTTAACAACGGAAAACAATACAAGATCTCTTGATGCTGGATTTATAGACGGTCGAAAAGACTTCGGGGTATCTAACTTAAAAAATTACAAACTCGCTGCGGGTCCTCAAACAGCCTACTCTGTAGGATTTGAGTATAGAGACCCAGACTATTGGTTTGTCAGTGCAACTGCCAATTTTTTCGATAACGTATATGTAGATATAGCACCCTTAACTAGAACCTCTAACTTTGCAGATGATGGAGGAATTCCATTTAATGATTATGATGAAGATATCGCTAGACAGCTATTACAACAAGAAAAGTTTGATAATTATATGGTTGTGAATATGATTGGAGGAAAATCATGGAAAATAGGAAATCAATACATCAGTTTATTTGCGAGTATTGGAAACTTATTTAACACCAGATATAAATCAGGTGGTTTCGAACAGGGTAGGAATGCAAATTACAGACAACTTAAAGAAGATAAAAGCTTAGATATACCAGTATTTGGAAACAAATATTGGTTTGGTAGAGGTACTACCTATTTCTTAAGCTTAAATTATAGATTTTAAAAAACATTGAACATTTTATTAATAAATATACTTATGAAAACAACTAAATTTTATGGCATTATATCATTTTTATTGATCGCCATTACAATCATCTCATGTGTAGAAGATGGTGAATTTGATGTGCCAAATATAACGGTAGAGGAACCTAATATTGTAGCAAATTCGAGTATTTCTGCGATTAAAAGCGCCTTACAACAAGAATATAATGCAAGTGGTGATTTAATTTATACCTTTTATGATAATGAAAATGACGCAACCTATGTTGAAGGATATGTAGTCTCTACTGATGCAGCTGGTAATTTTTATAAAAAAATAATCATACAGGATAGCCCTGAAAATCCTACTGCAGGGATTGAAGTTATTTTAAACAAAACTTCCTTAAATGAAACTTACGAATTAGGAAGAAAGGTATATATAAAGTTAGATGGTTTAACAGTATCTTATGATGATGGAGAAAGTTCTAATTTTATAAATCCAACAAATGGTATTCCTGGAAAGTATGTTCTCGGGGTTCTAAATGGTGATCGAGTAGACGACATACCATCTACATCAATAGATGATCATATTATCAGATCAGCTACTGTTTCAACTATTGTTCCTAATGCTATAGAATTAGCAGCGATAACAGGTGATCATATTAATACAATGATTCAACTTAGTTCTGCACAAATAGCTAAAACTGATTTAGGAAAAACCTTTGCAGGAGAATCAAATGATGAGTTTGATGGATTCAGAACCATTTTTGAATGTGGAACAGAAAAAACAATACCTCTTCAAACCAGTACATTTGCAAGTTTTAAATCTAATGTTGTACCAACTGGAAGTGGAGTATTCAGAGCTGTCTTATCTAAAGACTACAGATCAGAGTTTTTAGTTGCTATAGTTAATGCTCCATCAGATTTAGAATTTACAAATACAGAACGATGTGACCCGCCAGTGTTGGAATGTGGTGATAACGCTGTAGGTGGTAGTGTTGTTTTATTTGAGGAAGATTTTGAAAATATCACTTCTGCAAGTGATATTACAAATGCTGGATGGACAAACGTTAATGTAAATGGAGGTAGCACATTATATTCCTCAAGAAGTTATAGTGGAAATAGATATGTACAAATATCTGCTTACAGAAGTAATGAATCCCCTCTAGAAACATGGTTAGTTACTCCTGAAATTGATTTAGATGGAACTTCAGATGAAGAATTAACATTTGAGACAAATACTGGTTATGACAATGGGAATGCGCTATCAACATATGTGTCATCTGATTTTAATGGCGATGTTACAACAGCAACTTGGTTGAGAATAGATGCAGCCTTATCTTCAGGACCTTCTAATGGCTATAATAGCTTCTCGAGTTCAGGATCCATAAACATTTCTTGTTTAACTGGGAAACTACATGTAGCATTCAAATATGAAGGAGCTGACGGTGGTGTAACAACTACTTTTCAAATAGACAATGTAAAAGTTACTGGTAATTAACCAAAAAAATACAATTAAAAAAGCATCTCAAATATGAGATGCTTTTTTTTGATTAATCTGTAAAATAGTACTCAATAAAAAACCTGAATAACTAAATATTCAGGTTTTTATTTTTTATGATAAAAAGCTATCAATCCACTAAAATAATTGCTTTGTTGTCTTTTAATTCAATAGTTCCAGACGAAATACTAAGTGTTAGCACCTTATCATCATCTGAATGCGAAACTATATTTCCATGTAACTCATCAAGTTCTAAATGCTCCTGAGTATGAACGTGAATTTTTATAATTCCTTGTTTTAACGTAGACACTACAGCAGCGTGATTATTTAACATTTGAAATTCACCATCTGTACCCGGTACAGATATAGAATCTACAGTTGATGAAAACAATACAGCTTCAGGTGATACTATTTCTAAGTGCATAGGTTATTATTTTAAGCTTCAGCTAACATTTTTTCTCCAGCCTCAATTGCTTCTTCGATAGTCCCTTTTAAGTTAAATGCTGCTTCAGGTAATCTATCTAGTTCACCATCCATAATCATATTAAACCCTTTGATCGTTTCTTTAATATCTACTAATACTCCTGGAATTCCTGTAAATTGTTCTGCAACGTGGAAAGGTTGTGATAAGAAACGTTGAACACGTCTTGCTCTAGAAACAGCTAACTTATCTTCTTCAGATAACTCTTCCATACCTAGAATTGCAATAATATCTTGTAATTCTTTGTAGCGTTGTAATAACTCTTTAACTCTTTGAGCACAGTCATAATGTTCATCACCCAAAATTTCAGCTGTTAAAATTCTAGATGTAGAATCTAAAGGATCAACTGCTGGATAAATCCCTAATTCAGCAATTTTACGTGATAGTACGGTTGTTGCATCTAAGTGAGCAAATGTGGTTGCAGGTGCTGGATCTGTTAAATCATCTGCAGGAACATAAACCGCTTGAACAGAGGTAATAGATCCTTTTTTTGTTGAAGTGATACGTTCTTGCATTGCACCCATTTCAGTAGCTAATGTTGGCTGATACCCTACTGCAGAAGGCATACGTCCTAAAAGTGCTGATACTTCAGAACCTGCTTGTGTAAAACGGAAGATATTGTCTACGAAAAATAACACATCTTTACCTTGTGCCTCACCGGCACCATCACGAAAATATTCTGCAATTGTTAACCCAGATAATGCTACTCGAGCACGTGCTCCAGGTGGTTCATTCATTTGTCCAAAAACAAAAGTTGCTTTAGAATCTTTCATTCCAGCTTTATCTACTTTAGATAAGTCCCATCCTCCATCTTCCATAGAATGCATAAAATCATCTCCATATTTGATAATTCCAGATTCTAGCATCTCTCTTAATAAATCATTCCCTTCACGAGTTCTTTCTCCTACTCCTGCGAATACGGATAGACCACCGTGACCTTTTGCTATGTTATTTATTAATTCCTGAATTAAAACGGTTTTACCTACTCCTGCACCACCAAATAATCCAATCTTACCCCCTTTTGAATAAGGCTCAATTAAATCAATTACTTTAATTCCAGTAAATAATACTTCTGTAGATGTAGATAAATCTTCGAACTTTGGAGCAGACCTATGAATAGGAAGTCCTTGCTCTCCTTCTTTAGGTAAATCTCCAAGACCATCGATAGCTTCACCTGTTACATTAAATAACCTACCATAAATATCTCCACCTATTGGCATTTGAATTGGATTTCCAGTAGCTACAACTTCTTGTCCTCTCTGTAATCCATCAGTTGCATCCATGGAAATTGTACGAACAGTATCTTCTCCAATATGTTGTTGAACT
>Ga0228652_1000637_pt1 | contig 15873 bp, 12 predicted proteins | sample 64DmetaG_FD_183030 | JGI IMG/M metagenome (GOLD analysis project Ga0228652, IMG submission 183030) | Seawater microbial communities from Monterey Bay, California, United States - 64D | ecosystem: Environmental > Aquatic > Marine > Coastal | place: USA: California | collected 2016-10-05
GTCCGGGGCGAAAGCCACGCCACAATCGCGCCCGCCGCAGCCCCGCAAAACAAGCCGACCAAGCCCACCAACGAAACGAACAGCGCAACCCCCGTGAGGGAGCGATCAAACACCATCGCATGTTCGCTAAGCGTCAGCGAGACTTTGCCGAATTGCGCGGCGGCAAACATACCCATGATAAAAAGAAGGGCCACAAGGCCCCATCGCGTGCGTTCCATCCCCGTTGATTGAACCATGCCCTGTCACACCGCAAGGCCCCAAAACGCAAACAGCGCCCCGATCGGGGGCGCTGCAAGGCATCGTTAATCGCGACGCGGCTTACATGTGAATGACTTTGTCATACGCGTCCAAAACGGATTCGTGCATCATCTCCGACAGCGTCGGGTGCGGGAACACGGTTTCCATCAGGTCGGCCTCGGTCGTTTCCAGTTTGCGGCCTACGACGTAGCCTTGGATCATTTCGGTCACCTCAGCCCCAACCATATGCGCGCCCAGCAGTTCGCCGGTTTTGGCGTCAAAGATGGTTTTGACCATGCCTTCGGTCTCGCCCAACGCAATGGCTTTGCCGTTGCCGATGAACGGGAAACGACCAACCTTGATGTCGAAACCCAGTTCCTTGGCCTTGGCTTCGGTGTAGCCCACCGAGGCCACCTGCGGGTGGCAATAAGTGCAGCCCGCGATCTCTTCGGGCTTAATTGGGTGCGGATTGCCTTTGCCCGCAACCAGTTCGGCCACCATGACCCCCTCGTGCGAGGCTTTGTGTGCCAACCAAGGTGCGCCTGCGATGTCACCAATCGCGTAAAGCCCCTCCACCCCGGTCCGGCAATAGGGATCCGTCACAACATGGCTACGGTCGATCTTGACGCCCAATTCCTCAAGGCCAAGGCCCTCAACGTTGCCCACGATACCGACGGCAGAAATGACGGTGTCGAACTCATGCGTCTCGACCTTGCCACCTGTCTCGATATGCGCGGTGACCTTGCCCTTGGCGCGATCAAGCTTTTTGACCATGGCTTTTTCCATGATCTTCATACCCTGTTTGACAAATGACTTCTTGGCAAAGGCCGAGATCTCGGCGTCTTCGACGGGCAGGACGCGGTCCATCACCTCAACCACAGTCGTATCGGCACCCAACGTATTGTAGAAGCTCGCGAATTCGATACCGATCGCGCCGGAGCCGATCACAAGCAGCTTTTTGGGCATGCGGGGTGGCGTGAGGGCGGTTTTGTAGGTCCAGACCAGATCGCCATCAGCCTCAAGCCCGGGCAGTTCACGCGCACGCGCGCCAGTGGCAAGGATGATCGCCTTTGCGCTCAGGTCTTCGGTGCCGCCTTCGGTTTTGACTGACACTTTACCTTTGCCCGCGATCCGCGCCTCGCCCATGATGACGGTGATCTTGTTCTTTTTCATCAGATGCCCGATGCCACCGGACAATTGCCCAGCCACTTGGCGGGACCGTTTGACCACGGCATCCAGATCGTAATCGATACCTGTCGCCTTCAACCCGAACTCCTTGGCGCGGTGCATCAGGTGAAACACCTCCGATGAACGCAACATCGCTTTGGTCGGGATACAGCCCCAGTTGAGGCAGATGCCACCAAGGTGCTCGCGCTCAACCACGGCCACATTCAGCCCCAGTTGCGCCCCACGGATCGCGGCCACATAGCCACCGGGGCCTGCACCAATTACGACCATATCAAAGCTTTTCGCCGCCATCAGATTCTCCAATTCGAAATTTAGTTTACCCTTAAACTAAATTTAAATCGAACGTCACCCGCGCGAATGGTCGCAATAGCAGTTAAGTGCCTATGCCGCATCCGCCGCGAGGGTTTCGACAAACGCGCCGTACCCGCCAGCCGTCATAAACGCATCCTCTTGTGCGGTCCCTGACCGCCCCAAGGCTTTGTTCCGAAATGGGAACCGACCAAATTGGCGTATAATTTCACGATGCGCTCGTGCATGCAGCAGGCTTTGCTCGCTCTCAAAGCGGGTCGCGATCAACCGCACAGCTCGGTCCTGATCGCTCAGACATTCTGAGTGTTCAAGCGGCAGATAGAAAAACTGACGTGCTGCGCCTTCGACTTGCAGGTCAAAACCCCGCTCAATCGCTTTTTTCGCCACGGCCCGCGCTTGGGTATCGGTAGCAAAGGCTGTCGCCTCGCCTCGGAACATATTGCGTGAAAACTGATCCGTCAGGATCAAGAACGCCAGCGCTCCTCGCGGCGACAAGGCCCAAGCCTCTAACCCGCCACTGCGCGCCTCATCCCAAAGCCCCTGAAATCGCGTAGATATCTCAGCATCCACCTCTGGTGTGCTTTGGTACCAGTCCTTCTCGCTGCAGGTCTCCAACCAGAATTCCAACACCTCTTCAAATCGGTCCATGACCGGTCCTCCCCTAGCCTTATCCCCCACCAGGCCCTTTCACCTTGCCCAATTCATTGGCATTGCGCAAGAAATTCACGCGGCAGTGTCTTCGGCATTTTCTTCTGCCTGTTCTTCCCAGCCTTCGACCACGGCTTCCATGGTGACGGCTGTTGATGCTGGTGACATCGGCGTCATCGAAACGATTTCGTAATTTTCATCATCACCAGGCATTGCACGTTGGGTCATCCGCCACGCCGCATAGATCGCAAGTGCGCCCAGCTGGATCGCGAGATACAGAAAGAACCCAGAAGGGCCGATCGTTTCCATCAAATACCCGGTAATCAGCGGCCCGGTGATGGCGCCAAGACCGTTGATGAACAACAGCTGACCTGAGGCCGCGGCCATGTCCTCTGGGTTGAGATAATCGTTGGTATACGCAAGCAACAGAGCATAGAGCGGGTTCGCCATCCCGCCGATGAAGAAGGACGTAATCAGCAGGCCGGTAAACCCGCCCAACCCGAAAGCCGTTGGCGCACAGGCAAACAACCCAATCACCGCGAGGATCAGGATCAGGCTCCGCCGATCCATCCGGTCCGAAATCCAGCCAATCGGGAATTGCAGCAGCATCCCGCCCAAGTAGATCGCCGCGATGAACGTCGCAATTTCACCCGAGGATAGCTTGATCGAAGCGCCATAAACCGCCGACATGCCAAACAGCGCCGAAAAGATACCGCCCAATAGGAAAATGCCCACGCACCCCAATGGCGACACCGCATAGATTTCACGAAAAGACATCGGCTTGGTCGCCTCAAACGGCGGCACCGGAGAAATCGTCAGCAAAATCGGCGCGAACGCGATCGAAACCAACACCGACGGCAGGATGAACAGCACCCAGCCCCCCGCGTCGCCCAGCGCAAACAGAGCTTGCGCCGCGACAATGCCCAGCATTTGCACGATCAAATACAGCGATAGCGCTTGGCCCCGCGTCGCGTTGGTCGTCGAATTGTTCAGCCAGCTTTCGGCGGTGATGTAGACGCCGCAAAAACAGAACCCCACCGCGATGCGCAAAATAGTCCAACTAATCGGGTCGGTGAATACAGGAAACAGGATCAGACACGCCGAGATGAATGAGCCCAGAGCCGCGAACACTCGCACGTGACCCACCCGGCGGATCATCTCGGGCACGGCCTTGGAGCCCAGCAAAAAACCCAAGAAATAGCCTGACATCACAATCGACATCGCCGTAGTGGAGAACCCTTCGATGTTGCCCCGCACGCCCAAAAGTGTGCCTTGAAGGCCGTTTCCGACCATCAACAGCATCATTCCGAGCATCAAGGCCCAAGTTCCGCGCATCACTTCAACCATCGCCACAGCTCCTTAAGCGCGGGGGTACACCCGTTTTGTCTCGCAGGGCATAGATAGGGATTCTGTCTTGCGTGCGACACACTGAGGTCGGATTTACCGACCCCTAGACACCTTGTGCGGCGGTGCGCGGGGGGATCAACAGCGAACTGTCACCGTACGAGAAAAAGCGGTATTGTTCTGCTAGGGCGTGATCATAGATGCGCATAATATGCTCGTGCCCCATTAAGGCCGCGACCAACATCATCAGCGTCGATTTGGGCAGGTGAAAGTTGGTCATCAGCGCATCGGTTATTTTCCACTGATAGCCGGGATAGATAAAGATATCCGTCGCCCCCTCCCATGCCGAAAGGGTTCCGTCCTCTGCCGCGGCACTCTCTAGCAGGCGCAGGGCCGTGGTCCCAACCGGGATGATCCGCCCACCGGCCGCGCGGGTTTCATTAATTTGGGCGGCGGCCTCGGGGGTGATATTGCCCCGCTCGGCGTGCATTTTGTGCGTGGTCACGTCATCAACCTTGACCGGTAGGAACGTGCCCGCCCCAACGTGCAGCGTAACTTCGGTAAAGGTAACACCGTGATCACGCAGGGTTTGCAGCAATTCGGCATCAAAATGCAGTGAGGCCGTAGGTGCAGCCACCGCACCAGAATGGCGCGCAAACACGGTTTGATAGTCATCCATGTCTTGGGCATCAGCAGCCCGCTTGGCCGCGATATAGGGGGGCAGCGGCATGGCACCGGCGGCATTTAGGGCCGCATCAAAATCATCACCTGTGCAGTTGAATTGCAGCACCACGTCGCTCTCGCGGCGCGAGACAACTTGCGCCTCAAGCGCGTCAGAAAACACCACGCGGTCGCCATCGACCAGCTTGCGCAGGGGCTTGGCCAGCGCCGACCAGTGGCCCTCAGAGTTTGGTTCCAGCAAGGTAATTTCGACCTTGGCTTCCACCGGACCTTGGGCACTGTTGCGTGGGCGCACGCCGTTTAGCCGCGCGGGCAGCACCTTGGTGTTGTTCAACACCAGCCGATCACCCGGGCGCAGCCAGTTGGGCAAATCGGTGACTCGCTGATCGTGCAACGCCCCACCGTTCGACACCAACAGCCGCGCAGAGGACCGAGGTCGCGCAGGCCGCGTCGCAATACGCCCCTCAGGAAGGTCGAAATCAAAGTCTGACAGCTGCATGGAAGGCCCCGTAATTGGTCGTCGCTATTGTGTCGGTGCAGGTGGGGCCCGGCGAAAGACCTCTCGGAAAAGGCCCGGCGTCAGAACCGACAACGGGTTGACCCGTACCTGCGGCGCACTTGCCAGGCCACTTAACGCATAACTGATGCCAATCAAACCCTCGTCGCGCGGGGCAAACAGCCCACCGAACAGGTCGTTCACCAAATAAAACGGCGACACCACGCCTTGCATATCCAGCACGCGTGACGTCAGCCCGTACGTCCCATCCAATGTCAGCCCAAGCGACGGGCCGAACGCCGCCCCGCGCATCACACGCACCGCGCCCGGTTCCAGTTCAAAATCCGCCTCAACGGTTGAGAAAAACAACCCCTCGCCGCCCAATTGCTCCAACAATCCAACGACTGAAACAGCGGACAGCAAAGAGGCCAGCGCGGGCGCATCACGAACCCGCATGTCCTCTATGTCCAATCGCCCAGTGTACCGACCCTGCCCAGCGCGGGGCACGAGCCTTAGGTCAAAACTGCCGCCGTTGCCGTTGCGAAACACCCCAGCCGAGGCCAGCGTCGCACCTGCATTATCCCCCCGAATACGCACCGCAGTCCCCTGCGCCGAGGGCACCAACGTACCCGCAATTGGCGCACCACCATTCAAAAGAGCAGTAAACCGCCCGTTGGTGCCGCCCTGGGTCGACACCTCAGCCGACACATTATTCAAAACGATCCCATCCGAAATCGTGATGGCATCCAGCGCAATTTTTAGGGGCACGGTTTGTCCGCCCGCCGGGGCGCGTGCCCCAGTGTCAAAATCCACGTGGCGCAGATCAGCCGAGCCTGATGTAACCGCAACGCTGGGCGCGCGGCTTGGTCCTCGCCCACGGATATCAGCGGTTGCGTTGAGCCAGCTGCCCACCTGTAGCCGGGAAAGTAGTGCACGCTCCAACGCGCCACCCTCGGTCAAGGTAATCGCGCCTTCAACCGCCAAGTCGGGCGCTGTAATCGACATCACCGGCACCCCTACGGGCTGCTGATCTGTTGCGATCTCAAGCCGCAACTCGCCCTCTGTTTCTGTCGCCTTGCGCCAGCTGAGCGCCGGGATGGACGCGCCCAATCCCTCTAGCGAAGACCGAAGCCGCAGCCGTTGAGGGCGCTGCGGATCTAACGACATCTCAAAATCAGCTGGTGCCTGCCCCAACAGGCCAAACCCAGCCAAATCGATGCCAAACGCGCCCAACGTTTCGGGGGAGATCGCGAACCGGCCCGTTACCATCCCGGGCCCTGGTGTCGCACCTTTCGATCGCGGCAAGGGCTGGCGCCACGTTGCGCGCAACGGCACGGCGTCCAATACCAATGGTCCACGCACCTCAACCGCTTCGGGCGTCACCCGCAGATCCAACTCCGAACTCGTGATCTCGCGCCCCGGCACCAGCGCGTCACTCGACACATCGGTCAACACGCCATCAAAGGCATACTCTAATTGCTCCAACGGGACGCCCTTAACCAACGGCACCCGCAACCAACCTTGAACCGACGCTTGCCCTTGCACAAAATCAGCCGACCTCTTGGCACGCTCCAACACCGATAGCGGTTTGTTATCTAGCACCGACAAGACTGCAGGGATCGGGCCAGAGATCATCAAATCAACCTCACCCACCGCAGGTTTGATCCGCGTATTGGGCACGGTGAAACTGGTTCCCCCGATGTCCACATCGCCCAAAGGCCCGGCTGCCACCCGGGCGGCATCAATGCGCACCGAAAACCTGTTGTCGTGAAAATTGGCAATGCCGGATGCGTCTTGGGCCACAGGCATGTCCCGTAAATAGCGCGCAGATGCGCCCTCAAACCCGAAGCCCCCAGTCATCGCCGGACGCGACTTGTCTGCGTCTTTGCGCACCGCCGCCGCGAAATTCGTGATCGTCCCGCCCAAGATATTCTCAGTGACCCATGTCCGCGTTTTTTGCGCCACCGCATCGGGCCACAGCGAGGTCACTGTGCCAGCGGCAATCTGGTCTGCGGAAAGCGACAGGTTTGCGGCAATCGCGCCCGGCTCGGGCACCCAAACCTGACCACTGGCACGTGCCACGGCCGGGCCTGCGGCCACCATCGCCTGCCCGATCTCAAACCGCAGGGGGGCCATGTGCAACCGCCCCTCCAATACGCCCGTGTCAAAGGCTGCGGGGCTGGGCAAAACACCCTCTGGATCCACGACAATATCTGACAGGGCCAATTGCACCACCAGCGGATCGCTTAGGGTGTCGCCCGCAAGGATTTGGCCTTTGGCCGTCACGGTCGCTTGGGGCGCGCGGACTTCCGCCCTGCGGATCTCAAGCCTGCGCGCGGCCGGGTCCAACAGGACCTCAAGCGTCGCGAGATCAAATGCGGCCCCCTCCCAACCGGGGATCACACCATTTTCGAGCGCAACCCGGGCCTCAAGCGGCGATAGGGTACCGTCTTCGCGCACCTCACCCACGGCCCACATATCGACCCCAGCCTGCAAAACCGACAGAACGTCGACGCGCCCCGTAGCGTCCTGCGCCGTATCCGCGTCGACGTTGAACACCATGCGTAGGTCATCGCTGCGCCCGCCAATCATCCGCAGGTCAAGGCCCGCCCCCGCCCCCGGTGTCCGGCTGAGCGCGAGGCGGAATGTACCGGGTGCGGCCCCGCCCCGCGCGCGGGACAAATCCGCCGCCATCACCAACTCGGTGCTACGTCCACCCCGGCGCAACGTCACGGCTCCCTCGCTCAGCGACAATCGCCGTCCAGACACCACATCGGACAGCACAACGCGCAACGCATCGGCCTCAATACTGTTAAGCTGGGCTGCCAACGGGTGTTCCAGCACCGCGTCCACGGCCCCCAACACCTCAGCCCAAGTGGCGGGCAGTTGCGCAATCGTTTCCGCGTCGCGCCCAAAGCCTAGATCAAATTGCCCATCCTCTGCCCGCGTTAGGCGCAAAACACCTCCCGCGACGCGCACGTGGCGCACCTGTAGCAACCCTTGCGACAGTCCGGCCAAGTTGAACTCTAGGCTCAGTTTAGGCAGACGCACCCGGTCCGAAAGCGCGCGACGCTCCAACCGAGCATCAAGGACATCAACGATGATCGCCCGGTCCCGAAAATCCAGCCCGATGCCCAATTGCTCAAGCCGCACCCGGTCACCCTCAGGCACCTGCGCATTGAGCCGCGCCTCAACCCGCTCGACCACCCAGGTAGGCACCGTCAGTACCCGATAATTGGCTACAAAAACCAGTGCGATCACCGCGATCAAGGGCAAAACGATCGCGAACTCGATCAGCCGCACGGCCAACACCTTACGCTTGCGGCCACGCACGCGCTTGGCGCGCGTTGGGGTCGGTTCACTATCGGGGGGCAGATCGGTGCCGCGCGCCATTGAATGGTCTCTCCTGTCGCGCGGATTTGCGCGCATCGCCCCTTTATTGTGCCGCCCCAAGAGCTAGGTTTCAAACCGTAACATGACCCTTTCGGTCAAATTCATAAAAAGGACCTCTCGATGCCTGATCTTGGCCAATCCGCCCCCGACTTCACCCTACCCACCAATGGCGGCGGCACGTTCACATTGTCCGAGCAAAGCAAAGCCGTTGTGCTGTATTTCTATCCCAAGGATGACACGCCCGGCTGCACCAAAGAGGCCATCGCATTCACCGAACACCTAGCGGAGTTTGAGGCCGCAGGTGCGATTGTTGTGGGCGCATCCAAAGATACCGCGGCTAAGCACGACAAGTTTATCACCAAGCACGATTTGGCCGTCACTCTCGTATCGGACGCCGAGGGCACGCTGTGCGAAGATTACGGCGTATGGGTTGAGAAAAACATGTACGGCAAAACCTACATGGGTATCGAACGGGCCACCTTTTTGATCGACGCCACCGGCGTGGTGCGCCAGATATGGCGCAAGGTCAAAGTACCGGGCCACGTCGAAGCCGTTTTGGACGCCGTAAAGGCGCTGTAAACGCGCAAGTGTGCCCCGGGCGAAGGAGGACACGATGGACAAAACGCTGGCCGAAATGGCCGTTGACGTGCTGAGCACCGCAGATGGGCGGGCGAAAACAGCGCTGGCGCGGCAACACGCAGCCACATGGCGCGCGGCACGCGCATCCGGCAAACCAGTTGAGGTGGGGCATGCGCGCCCCCCCGATGCGCCCGCGCGTCCAGCCCAACCCGAATTGCTGCCCCCCCGCGACGTGCCCCGCCGCCGCCCCGGCACGCCAGAGGGGCGTGAGGCATTGTTGCACGCAGTCGCTCACATCGAATTGAATGCCGTCGATCTGCACTGGGACATCATTGCCCGGTTCACCGACACGCCATTGCCGCTTGGGTTCTATGACGACTGGGTGCAAGCCGGCGACGAAGAAGCCAAGCATTTCAATCTGATGGCGGACTGCCTTGAAGAGATCGGCAGCCACTACGGTGCTCTGCCAGCTCACGCAGGGATGTGGCGCGCAGCCAAAGACACCGCCGATGATCTGTTCGGGCGCTTGGCCGTCGTTCCCATGGTCCTAGAGGCCCGTGGCCTCGACGTCACACCGGGCATGATCGACGTTTTTCGCAAGGCCAAGGCACAGTCTGCCGTCGACGCACTTGAAATCATCTACGCCGAAGAGGTGGCACATGTTGCCTACGGCTCAAAGTGGTTTCACTTCTTGTGCGGGCGTCACGATCACGACCCGAAGGAGCAATTTCATAGACTCGTGCAAAAGTATTTCCACGGCCCCCTCAAGGCCCCGTTTAACGTCGAAAAACGCGCTGACGCCGGCATCCCGCCTGATTTCTATTGGCCCCTTGCGGATGACCATCCCACCACGCCCGACAGGTTCCGCAGCTCGGGCTAAACGCCCCGCTTCCTTTCGGCAGAAAACCGCCGATCAAGGGCGTCCTTAGGGCGAATTGACACGTGATAGGACTAGCGCGCGAACCCAGCCTTGCCCCGCCAACAGGGTTTCCGTAAAAAACCACAACTTTGCGCGGGGGCGCGAATAGGACGTCCGCGCCAAGCGGAACAGTGGGGAAAAGGGACACACCGCGTGAAACTACGCATCTTGCATCGGCTGAACGCGTGGCTTGAGGGCATCCTCCCTGAGCAACGCCTTTTCCTCAAATCAGACCAAGGCACGCGGTTCATTCGCCTCAGCCCCCGTACGCAGGCCTTTGCGTTGACTGGCTGTGCAGCGTTTGTTGGCTGGACGATCATCGTCTCGGCGTTCTTTTTTCTGGGTGCAATTTCAGCGGGGTCGACCCGGGATCAAATCGCCCGCAGTCAAGACGCCTATGAGGCGCGGCTTAACGCCCTGTCCGAGGAACGCAACGCACGCGCGTCCGAGGCAGAACAAGCCCTTGAACGGTTCTACGTGGCTCTCGACGAAGTCAGCAAGATGCAGGAAATCCTGCTCGCGTCCGAAGATCGCCGGCGCGAATTGGAGACCGGCATTGAGGTGATCCAAGCCACACTGCGCCGCACCATCGCAGAGCGTGACGACGCTCGCAGTCGGGCTGAATTGTTCCGCACCGAACTTGAGGCCGAAACCGGTACGGCCCGCACAGGCACCGGCCAGATGCAGGACGCGCAGACGACCCTCGCCTTTCTGACCGAAGCCTTGGATCAAGTCGCCGTCAAACGTGATGAGGCCATCCAAATCGCCGGCTCCGCCGAGGCGGAAACCGAAGCGCTTGAGCGTGAGATCAGGATTATGGCGGATCGGAACGCTCAGATTTTTGCACAGCTTGAGGCCGCGGTTGAGGTGTCATTCGAGCCCCTGCGCAAAATCTTTGACCGCGCGGGCCTGCCGACTGACCGCATCCTGAACGAAGTGCGACGCGGTTACACCGGCCAAGGTGGCCCACTGACACCAATCAGCTTTTCGACCCGCGGCAACGCACTGATCGACAGTGATACAGGGCGGGCAAACGACATTCTCAACCGGATGCAAGAAGTTGACCTTTATCGCCTCGCCGCAGAACGTTCTCCGCTTGGGCACCCGATCCGCGGCTCTTATCGCGAAACGTCTGGCTTTGGGCCCCGTTGGGGTCGCATGCACAACGGTCATGATTTCGCAGGCCCCCATGGCACCGATATCGTCTCAACCGCGGACGGCACAGTGACCTACGCAGGCTGGCAATCAGGCTACGGCAAAATAGTTAAAATCCGCCATGCCTTTGGCTTTGAAACACGCTACGCTCACCTCACGACCATCCGCGTAAAGCGGGGCCAAAGGGTCTCGCGCGGGCAACATATTGGTGATATGGGATCCACCGGACGGTCCACGGGGACCCATCTTCACTATGAGATTCGCAGTGGCGGCACCGCCCTAGACCCGAAACCCTTCGTAGACGCAGGTAGAAATGTTTTCTAAATCCAAAATCAATGAGCCCGGCCCCAAGGCCGACACCGCAGCCCCTAGCTCCGCCGCGCCAACGCCCCCAAAGCCCGCCGAAATGGGTGCCGGAGCCGCCGCGATGAAGCCCAAAGCCGCGCCATCCATCCTGTCCTCGGACCTGTTGGTGAAGGGCAATTTGAAATCAACTGGTGACATTCAGATCGAAGGTCAGGTTGAGGGCGACGTGCACGCCCACCTGCTGACTGTCGGTGAAACCGCCACCGTACGCGGCGAAGTTGTCGCCGACGATGTTGTGGTGAATGGCCGTGTGATCGGTCGCGTTCGCGGCCTCAAGGTCCGCCTGACGTCCACCGCCAAGGTCGAGGGTGACATCATCCACAAGACCATCGCAATCGAAAGCGGCGCCCATTTCGAAGGCTCCGTGCAGCGTCAGGACGATCCCTTGGGTGGTGCTTCCAAGACACCAGCGCCGGCATCGAAACCTGCCAGCGCCTAAGCCTAAAACCGCAAACAACACATCTTACGCCGCTCCATTCGGGGCGGCGTTTTGCGTTTCAAACGCCCGGCACAGGATGCGATAGCGCACGTCGGTACAAATGCCACGACGCATGCCCCAACAGCGGCAACACCAAAAACAAGCCCAAAAACCCGGGCAGCATCCCCACAAAGAGCAACGTGGCGACGGTCATCCCCCATCCCAGCATCAGCCCCAAATTCGCCTGCACGGCCTGAAAGCTGACGATCATGCCTGTCACAAAATCTAACTCTTTGTGGAGCAACAACGGCAAGCTCAGCACCGTGATCGAGAACAAGACAAACGACAAAATCCCGCCCACAAGACTGCCAACGGCCAACATGCTAACCCCATTGATCGTCATCAAATAACCAAGCGACGATGACACGTTCACCATCGCCTCAAGCCCCATAAACAGCGCAAACAACATATGCGCCAGAAAGTTCCAGAAAAGAAAGAACACCAAAACCACCCAAGCCATAGTGGGCAACTGTCGGTGGCGCTGATCTAGGATCACGCCCATCACCCCGCCCCACGTCAGCGTCTCGCCCTGCTCAAGTCGTCGCGATACCTCATACAGCCCTACAGCCGCAAAAGGCCCCAACAGCGGAAAACCAAGCGTGATCGGCAAGGCCCACCAGATCTGTCCGGTCACAGCCAAAAACAGATAAAGCGCCCATCCCCCCGCAACATATACAGACGCAAAAGCGAGCCCATACTTCGGTGCCGCTTTCAGGTCCTGCCACCCGGCTGCAAAGCTCGCGCGCAGATCCTGAGATGTCAGCGTATTGATGGATGGCACTGCGGATGCCGCAGGCGGGTCACGGTCTATCCCGGCGGATGTAGTAGTCATCGGTCCTCTCCCTATGACGTCACTTTACCCTGTTTTCCTCGCCCCACCAAAACGAAATTCACACGACACCAAAACACCGGTCCCCGGCTCCTTTGTTCAAAAAATATTCAAATGGCGCGGGGCCGCGTAGCGGCCACGCGCCACAAGGCGACGCGCAAAGCGCGGCGCAACACATTTCCAAGAAATGACATAACTTTTATTCGGCTTGCGCTTCCGCACGGGTTTTACCGGATACATCCATGGCCAGCGTTGCTGCCATTAGCCCATCCAGATCACCATCCAATACACCGCCCGTGTCCGATGTTTCAAACCCTGTACGCAGGTCCTTCACCATCTGATAGGGCTGCAACACATAAGACCGGATCTGGTTGCCCCAACCGGCATCGCCCTTTGCGGCATGCGCCTCGTTGATAGATGCATTCCGCCGATCCAGCTCCATCTGATAAAGCCGCGACTTCAGGGCCTTCATCGCAATATCACGGTTTTGGTGCTGAGATTTCTCAGAACTGGTCACAACAATGCCCGTGGGATGGTGGGTGATGCGCACGGCCGAGTCGGTCGTGTTCACGTGCTGACCACCAGCGCCCGAGGACCGATAGGTATCAATCCGGATATCTGAAGGGTTCACATCAATCTCGATGTTGTCATCCACCACCGGATACACCCAAACTGAACAAAACGAGGTGTGCCGCCGCGCCGAGCTGTCGTAGGGCGAAATCCGCACCAGACGATGAACGCCGCTCTCGGACTTGAGCCACCCATAGGCATTGCGCCCCGAAATCTTGTAGGCTGCGGACTTAATCCCGGCTTCTTCGCCTTGGGTCATGGATTGCAGTTCAACCTCATAGCCCTTTTTCTCGGCCCAGCGGACATACATCCGCGCAAGCATTGATGCCCAATCGCAGGACTCAGTGCCCCCTGCGCCTGAATTGATCTCAAGGAAGGTATCGTTGCCGTCCGCCTCGCCGTTCAGCAGCGCCTCCAGTTCTTTGGCGGCGGATACATCTACAAGGTTCGCAATCGTAGCCTCAGCCTCCGATACGATCTCGGCATCGTCTTCCATCTCGCCCATTTCGATCAATTCGATACTGTCGTTCAGGTCCTGTTCCAGCCCCTCAACACCCGCAATGCTGTCGGACAACGCCTGCCGATCGCGCATCAGCTTTTGCGCGCGATCCGGGTCGTTCCACAAATCCGGGTTTTCGGTCATCGCATCGAATTCTTCCATGCGGTGGCCTGCCGTGTCCCAGTCCATGCGCCGCTTGAGCAGTGCAATGGATTTGCGGATCGCCTCGATCTGGTTGGTGGTCTCTGCGCGCATGGTATCCCTCGGGTTGGAAGCCACGTTCTAACCTGCGCCCCTGCCCCCCGCAAGGGAGCGGATGGCCCGCAGGTTAGTACAACCCGCCCGAGCTAAGCGTGCCAAAGGTTGCGCGCCCAGGAACCACAACAGCCTCTCCGGTGGAGGTCTGAACGCGCTGATCCTCGGGCACGGGCAGTTGGCCTTCGACCTCACCCTCGCCGCGCGCAAACAGCGGCAGGTCAGACGCCATGCCAAAGCCACCATCCACAACGGCCAGCATTCCAAACAATGGCTCTTCGCCCTCGCGGAAATACTCTGACACGACGAAATCACCCATCGCATCATCCGGCAATCGCGCCCCTGAGAAGCGGTCGATTTTCACAAAATACCCACCGGGCGGCACTTCGAACGGACCCGCACCGTAGGTTTTGATCGCCTCGGCCATGAATTCATTAAACACCGGGCCACACATGCCGCCCCCCGACGCGCCACGCCCCAATGACCGGGGTTGGTCATGCCCGATATAACACCCCGCCGCGATGGAACTAGAGAACCCAACAAACCACACATCCTTTGCGTCGTTTGTCGTACCGGTCTTGCCCGCAATCGGCACGGGCAGGTTTACGGTGCGCGCCGCGGTCCCCCGCTCAACCACGCCGGTCATCATTGAGGTCAGCTGATAGGCCGTGATCGCATCCATCACCTGTGAGCGGTTCGAGATGATCCGAGGCCCACGCCCCGCCTCAATCACCGCATCCGCGCAGGTTTCACAGATGCGCTGATCATGGCGGTACACCGTGCGGCCATAGCGGTCCTGAATACGGTCCACCAAAGTCGGCTCAACCCGCTCACCCCCATTGGCGAACATCGCGTAAGACGCAACCATGCGGTACAGCGTGCTTTCTTGGGAACCAAGCGAATTGGCCAAAAGCGGCTCCATGCTGTCGTACACACCAAAGCGCTCCGCATAGCGTGCGACCGTGTCCATACCCACGTCTTGCGCCAACCGCACTGTCATCAAGTTCCGAGAGCGCTCAATCCCGGTGCGTAGCGGCGACGGGCCATAAAATTTATTAGATGCGTTTTTCGGGCGCCAGATTTCGCCGTTGCCTTGGTCAATCTCAATCGGGGCGTCGATCACGATGGTCGAGGGCGCATAGCCCGAATCCAGTGCCGCCGCGTAGACAAACGGTTTAAAGCTGGACCCCGGCTGTCGGGTTGCCTGCGTGGCACGGTTGAAAACCGACTGCTGGTAGCTAAAGCCCCCCTGCATCGCCAAAACCCGACCCGTATTGACGTCCATCGCCATAAAGCCGCCCTGCACTTCGGGGATTTGGCGCAGGGTCCAACCCTCTCCCTCGGGGCGCACATGGACCACATCGCCCAGTTCAAAATTGTCGTAAAAATTACCCTCGATCCACGCGATGTCACTGCGCGGGACCTCGGCACGGGCGGGGCCGTTTTCAACCCCGATGCGCATGGCCTGATCCCCTCGGTCCAGCACAACGGCGACCTGCCAAGGCCCATCCAAATTGACGTCACGGGGCACGTCAGCTTCAGACAAGGCTTCGCGCCAAGTCGCCTCGGACCGCAACACCTCAGCGGGAAGCGTGACGTTCGTGCCACGCCAGATCCCTTGGCTTCGGTCATATGTTTCAAGCGCACGTTGCAATGCACGGGCCGCAACGCCCTGAAGCTCTCGGTCGATGGTCGCCCGCACGGTCAAACCGCTAGTGAAAAACTCTTCTTCACCGAAATCCCGGCTCAACTGACGGCGAATTTCGTCCGTGAAATAATCCCGCGGGGGCATTTGGGCCGTAAACGGCACAAAGTCGCCGGACTGCACGGTCCGCAGGGGAGAGGCCAGGGCAACTTCGTACTCACCGCGCGTAATGTAGCCGTTCTCATACATCTCACGCAGGACAAAATCCCGGCGGATCACCGC
>Ga0228652_1000677_pt1 | contig 14856 bp, 13 predicted proteins | sample 64DmetaG_FD_183030 | JGI IMG/M metagenome (GOLD analysis project Ga0228652, IMG submission 183030) | Seawater microbial communities from Monterey Bay, California, United States - 64D | ecosystem: Environmental > Aquatic > Marine > Coastal | place: USA: California | collected 2016-10-05
TGGCGAAGTCGGGCCCACGAAACCCGGTTTCGTGTTGCCGGTATTGACGTTCAAATCGATGTAGCCTTTATTACCGAAGTCCTGGCAGAGTTCGCCCGTCTTCGCATCCAAGGCACCCAGACGACCATCGACCATCGGCCAGAAAATACGCGTCGCTCATACGCCCGTCGCTTGAGGCACAGCGTAATAAGACACGCCACGGCAGGTGGTCGCAGCCACGCCACCCATTGCCTTAGGATTGGTCTTGGGATCGAAGCGCCATTTTTCACGGCCCGTGGCCGCATCGACAGCAATCACTTTTTGCGTCGGCGTGCAGACGTACAGAGTATCGTCGACCTTCAAGGGCGTGTTCTGAAACGCGTAGCCCAACTTCGTACCTTCAGGCTTCATGTCGCCCGTATGGTATTGCCAGGCAATTTCCAGATCTTTCACGTTTTCCGGGGTGATCTGCGCCGACGGCGTGAAGTGGTTCGACAAATTCGAACCTGCATACGAGGTCCAGTTGCTGGCATCGTGATTGGCCGCCACGTTGGCGTCAGGCGATTTCACCGTACCACGGCTGAATGCTTCGGTCGGACGTTTGGCCGCAAGTTCGGGCGAGGCCAGCTCGACGAACGGCGACGACGACATAGGCACCAGGATCGTCAGCACCATGATCACCGGCAAAACCGCGGTGATGATGAAGAAACCGCGTTTCGACACGCCCAGATAACGCGTGCGAACGACCGGCCAAAATGCAGCGAAAATCAGTCCAATTACAGCCAGCCAGGCCAGACGCGGAATGTAGGCCCAGCCGTTGTTACCCGACTCCCAGATAGCCCAAATCCAGGTGGCCAGCGACGCCAAGCCAAATAGCCACAAGCCCGAACGGCGCTTGGTCAACAGCAGCACCCCGGCCACGATCAGGGCAATACCCATCGCCAAGTAATAAAAAGAGCCGCCAACAGCCACCAATTGGCCACCTTGATACGACAGCGCCGCGCCCAACAGGACGATCACGACGCAGAAGAGCGCGAAAAGTACGCTCCCCACGGACCGTCTGGCGGCCGGTTTGCTAGCAGACATGAAACTTCTCCAGGAATATCGACGTTCGACCGGCTATAGCCCCGGTCGGCCAGAAGTCTACCCCCAACAAGCTTACAAATAGTCGTAAACCCTAATACCGGTTTGGAAACTGAGGGGAAATTTCCACATCCGCTATCCAGCAAACCTGATGAATTCACGGCATTCGAAAGGAGAATCAACCCCTTTCGAACAGCCAGCATACCTCATGCCGCCGTATCTACCAGCACCAATTCGGCATCCTCGATCGCCACGACGTCGATAAACGCCTCGTCCCGAATAGCGCCACCATCACGGGCCAGCAGGCGCACACCGTTGACCTCGACGGTGCCGGCAGCCGGCACCAGATACCCCAGGCGGTCGGCACCCAATTCATAGCGAACCTTCTGACCCGCTTTAAGCGTCGCGCCCAGCACCCTGGCATCCGATTGAATCGGCAGCGCATCGCCATCGCCGGCCATACCGCTGGCTAGCGCGACGAAACTACCCGAGCGCTCGCCTTTCGGAAAAGGCTTAGCGCCCCAGCTCGGGGAAGAACCCGGTCGGTTCGTTTGAATCCAGATCTGAAACAAACGAGTCGTTTCGCTTTCCAGGTTGTATTCAGAATGACGCACGCCCGTACCCGCGCTCATGACTTGAACATCGCCCGCGCCGGTTCGTCCCCGGTTACCCAGGCTGTCGGTATGAGTGATCGCACCTTCACGCACGTACGTGATGATTTCCATATCCCGATGCGGATGCGGCGGAAAGCCCGTTTGCGGTGCGATTGCATCGTCGTTCCAGACTCGCAGCGCGCCCCATCCCATGCGCTCGGGATCGTGATAACTCGAAAACGAAAAGTGATGTTTGGCATCCAACCAGCCGTGGTTAGCGCCACCCAAAGAATCAAAACTACGACGGTCGATCATGGTGCTGCTCCTAAGTTGTTCGTTAATGGAGACACGATACGGCGCGCTGATTCATAATGGAATCGAAACACTGGAAACTCATTCATTCCAAATTCGATATGAAAAATCTTCCCGATCTGGAAGCTTGGGCCATTTTCTCGACAGTGGTCGAGGAAGGATCTTTCGCCAAAGCGGCACTTGCGCTTGGGATTTCTCAAGCTACCGTTTCCAAAGCCATTACCCGGCTCGAAACCCGGTTGCAAACCACGCTGTTCCATCGCACCTCCCGCCGGGTCACGATGACCGAAAGCGGCCGATCGGCCTTGCCACGTGCAGACAAGCTGCGTCAGGAAGGCGAAGCGGTCGAAGCTGAGATCACGGAACAAGCCGCCAGACCGCGTGGCCTCGTCCGAATGGCCGTGCCAATGTCTTTCGGATTGGGTCACGTCGCGCCCTTGCTCCCAGAATTCATGACGCGCTACCCCGACATCACGCTGGAACTGCATTTCAGCGACGGCATTACCGATCTGGTCGAACAGGGTATGGATCTGGCCTTGCGCATTGCCGCACTCACAGACTCCAGCATGCGGGCGCGCCGTATCTGCACCGTCAACATTCTTCTCGTCGCCGCTCCCAAATATTTCGCCAATCGAGAGCGGCCTGGGCATCCGGCCGATCTCGCTCGACACACCGGCCTTCTGTATACGCGTTCCCGAGCCGGTTCTGCCTGGCATTTTCAACACCCCGATCACGGCGAGTACGCCATTGCCATGTCGGGACCACTACGAGTGGACAACGCCGATGCCCTCATGCCGGTACTTCTGGCGGGTGGCGGTCTGGCCATGCAGCCCGAGTTCATCGTCTGGCGGGAATTGCGTAATGGCTCCTTGGAGAACGTGTTGCCACAGTGGCAAGTTCCTCCCATCAGCCTGAACGTCGTCCTACCTCCCGGACGCCGTCGTCCGGCCCGGGTCAATGCATTGGCGAACTTTCTGGCAGAGCGTCTGGCCACGGCACCCTGGGCTTCTGGGGTGTGAAAAGCCTGTGTGGGAGCTGTGCATGAAATAGGGACAACCCACCTCATTGGACTCATCCGCGAAAGTTCTACCCAAAGAACGCGGGATCGATGCCCAGCTTCATGCACATGGAAATCTGCTACAAGCCGTTGATTCAAAACCAGAAGACGAGTTGTCCTAGTTATCCACAGGCCTTATCCATTACTAATCTCTATATATACAAAAGAAAGAAGAACTACTTAACTTCTCTTCTTGCCCGCGCTTTCCAAGCAAAGCTCGTCCGAGCATCACGACTCGGAACAAGTGGACTGCGACACTCGGCATATCAAATGGCTTTGCTCGCCGCTCCAGCTTTGCCACGCTGTATTGATCGCGCAACGCTTGCCGGATAGCGTTTTCAAGGTCAAATCGTGCGTTGTTGCTCAATGTTTGATCATTAGGGAGCTGCGGCTCCGCCTGAGTTCGCACTGAAATCGATTTTGGAAGCGTTTAAGACATTTTTCGGTGCCGGGCACACCCCTCCCCTGAGTGACTATTTAAAAGCCGATTAGCGAGTCGTTTGATGGGGTTCACAGCGCTATCCCTAACGAAAGGCTTCAGCACTGTCAGTGTGTTGTTTGTAAAGATGCTGAACCCAAATGCCGTTGAGTTACAACGGGTCGCGGTCCGTTCCACAGCTGGCGGCTACGCGAGGCCGAATGTCAGCCTGTGGATAAGCTCTATGGCGCACCCATGTTGATGGCCCGTGGATGAATGTCGAACAACCTGTCTTTTTTGAGGTGTCCGAAAAAGTTGTTCAACATCGAGCACGCACTCAAACATGACTGCTGCACAGGCAAAAAATACGCTCAAGCCTATGATTCCTATCGGAATTCGAAAACTTACCCAGTTATCCACAGAGCTTATCCATTACCACCATAGATATATATAAAAAGAACTAACAAAACATAGTCTCCCAGCACCGCGCTTCGAAAAAGCCAATCCCCAAAGAATGAGTAGCAGCATCTTGTGTTCCATTTCGTCCCTTCACGCTGTCGTAATCCTTGGCGCCAGTACCGGATCGGAACGCAGGGCGAAAAAAGGCGCCCTCGCAGGCGCCCTTCAGGACCGTATCGTGCGCTACTGTCGTGGAACCCTACGCAAACGCTCCACGGCGGCGTCCAGCGTCTCCTGACGCTTTGCAAAGCACAAACGCAGAAGATGATCGTTGGAGGATTCTGCCTCTGGATCTTCGTAGAACGCCGCCACCGGAATAGCCGTAACACCGAACTCTGTCGTCAACTGACGGGCATAGGCGAGTTCGCATGCACTCGAGACCGCCCGATAGTCGGCCAGCAGAAAAAATGTTCCAGCGCTTGGCAATGGCTTCAAGGCCGTAGTCATCAAAGCTTTTGACAATGCATCGCGTTTGGATTGATAGAACGCACTGAGTCCGTTGTAAGTCGATGCATCCTGCATGTACTCGGCCAACGCCACTTGCATCGGCGACGATACGGTGAACACCAGGAATTGGTGAATTTTGCGGAGTTCGGCTGTCAACGCAGGTGGTGCGCAGACATAACCGATTTTCCATCCCGTGATGTGATAAGTCTTGCCGAACGAAGCTATCACGAACGTACGGGAAGCAAGTGCCGGCCTGCTGGCGAGGCTTAAATGTCGTGCACCGTCGAACACGATGTGTTCGTAGGCTTCGTCGGAGATGATGACGATGCCGGTGTTATCCACAATATTTTCCAACGCGATCAGATCGTCTTCCGTGAAGACCGTTCCGGTTGGATTGTGCGGGCTATTGACCATGATCGCGCGAGTGTTTGACGTGATCGCATCGCGTACCCGATCCCAGTCGACGCGATAGTAAGGGTCGGCTTCCGTGGGCGTACGCATGCTGACGGATACGGGCCTCGCCCCGGCCAGTTGGATAGCGGGTCGGTACAGGTCGTAGCAGGGCTCGATGACAATGACTTCGTCACCCGTTTGTGCGCATGCCAGAACCGCTGCCATGAGCGCTTCGGTAGCGCCGCTCGTTACCGTGATTTCAGTCGCCGGGTCGTAACGTCGGCCGTACTCCCTGGCTACTTTTTCGCCGATGGCGTCGCGCAAGCTGGCCACCCCTGGCATGTAGGGGTATTGATTGTGTCCGGCTTGCATGGCCTGCGCCACCAATTCACGCAGGCGAACGTCGGGTTCAAAATCCGGAAAGCCCTGCCCAAGGTTGACCGCTTGATGTTCTGCGGCCAATTGGCTCATGACGGTGAATATGGTGGTGCCCACACCGGGCAAGCGGGAGGTGATCATGGATGAGTAAGCCGAATAGGTTGTCGGGTAATCGAGGCTACTGTCGCGCCTTGAGTTTGAAGGATAATACGTCCGATATTTTTGAACACTGTTGCGCATGCGAGGTCATGAGCTTGGCGGCGTATCCGATTCTGACGTAGTGGGTTTTGTGGCCGACCACATGATTTTTCGTTGGTTGGGTGGTTTTGCAATTGCATTGATTGGTGCATTGGCGGCGGTTCAGGTTGGTGCGCCATTACCCTGGATGCTAGGTGCGCTGATATTCACAGCGGCCACGCGCATATCGGGCGTTCCAACGGCTTGTCCCCGACCCATGCGCTACGGTGGACAATGGGTGATCGGAATCTCTCTCGGTCTGTACTTCACGCCGCAAGTGGCCATGCACATCGGCGCTCACTGGGGCGTCGTCTTGTTTGCGGTATTGATGGCAATTGGCCTTGGCGTCGCAGGGGCGTTTTGGATAGCGCGTTTTGGTGGCGTCGATTTCAAGACAGCATGGTTTAGCGCTGCCATCGGTGGTGCCAGCGAAATGTCGAATACAGCTGAACAGCGCGGCGCTCGCCTCGATCGGGTGGCCACTGCGCACAGTCTGCGTGTACTGATCGTCGTGTGTACGGTGCCGTTTCTGTTCAATGCATGGGGCGTTGCGGGTTCCGATCCCACCCAGCCTGGCCCGCGCTATTTCGATCCTACAGGTTTTGCATTGCTGGTGGCATCGACGCTTGCCGCAGTGGCCTTGTTTAAACGATTTCGATTACCTAGCCCGTGGGTATTGGGCAGCTTGGCGATGGCCTTGGTGCTGACCATCAATGGCATCGAGCTTTCGGCATTGCCCCAATCGGTCGTGGTGGGCGGACAATTATTGATCGGGTGGTCTTTAGGCGATAAATATCGGCCTGATTTCTTTCGAGCGGCGCCGCGATTTCTGTCGGTGGTCGCGGTGTTCACCGTCGCAGCATTGGTGCTGGCTGCGTTGTCTGCATGGGCGGTGTCTTATGCCGTCGATATCCCGTTGCCAGTGTTGATTCTCTGCATGACACCGGGCGGTATTGCGGAGATGTCCCTGACGGCCAAGGCCTTGCAGTTGGGCACGCCTATCGTCACGGCTTTTCAGGTCACTCGCATGGTTGCGGTGGTGCTTGTGACCGGCCCCTTTTACGACCTGCTTGCCAGACGGTTTCCACAGACTTTGGGTGCTTGCGAAAAGCCGCAGAAGTTAGGGTAAACAGGTATTCAGCCGGTGGCTGTTGCGTCGTTATGCTGTATCCAGTTGTTTACTTCTAGAGGGCATGGTGCAGCATGGCGCAGAAGGGTAAGGTTAAGTGGTTCAACGCTGAAAAAGGTTTCGGCTTCATTACGCCCGATGGTGGCGGTAGCGATGTCTTCGCTCATTTCTCGGCAATTCAGGGCAAGGGCTATCGCAGCCTGGAAGAAGGCCAGGAAGTCGAGTTCGAAGCGAACGACGGTCCGAAAGGGCCTCAAGCGCTGGAGATTCGTCCGATCACAAGCTAGCGTTATTCGACGGACTTCCCAAGCATGGATTAAAAAGAGACGCCGGTTTACCGGCGTTTTCTTTTAAGCGAATAAATAGTAAGCACTTACATTTATATCTTGATTGCGCTTTCATGCATCCCTTAAATCTCAAGTGCGCTGCCAGATCGACGAGTACAGTACTTTTGCATTCACGGGCGGATAGATGGAAGGGGGAACGTCGTTGTGGATAACTCTGTGTGTATCTCTGGGATATCTATTAGGTGGTTCCGTTCTGTTCTCACTTGCGGACTTGACGGATATTTTTAATCCCCAAGGTTGTACACAGCATATATCGCATCGATCCGGGCATCGACTTTCCCATATAGGGATCGTGAATAGCTTCTCGCTCCAGCAGAACGCGCCTATGGTTCGGGCGAATGGCCATGTAGCACGCCTTCATGCATTGCATACATCATCAATCTTATCCACAGGCTTGATCGGGCATTCGATTCAATTTTCCGGCCCATCGATTGATATGCACAGGCGGTGAGTAAATCATGACCTCGGCCGGATTTTCCAGGACAAAATGAGATTGCAGTGGCTTGCGCTCGCTACCGATCAATTGTCTACATGTGGCTGATTACGAGCACGTCTCGGTGAAATCTATGTTCTGTTTGCTGCAAGAAAAGGATAAGTCTTCGACCAGGCGCCCCGAGTAGCGATGAGTAAAACAACGACGGTGTTGTTTTTATGGACTGTTAACTCGCAGCGAGCGTTGCCTACCGATCGTGACCTACAGCAAAGGTCACTCTTGATAGCGCTGTCGAGCATAGCGGACTAATGCTATCTAGCACTGGATAGTGCGTGAATAGTGAGATGCATCAGCAAATTTTTAGTTTGCATCTCTCTGCGTTGCGGGCAATCACTTCAATTAAGGCTATTCGAAAGAGGCCGGAAAAGTATTCGTATTTCTGTTGTTAACCAATTTACTTGATAGTCATAGCTAACTAGATCCGTGGTCAGTGTAAGTCCTGAGTGTCCGTGAATTTTTCGCCTTTCCAGTTTTTTGTTTAGGTAGGCCGTTTTTGATCGCATTCACTCATAACCACCTACGATCTTCCTAAGTGAGGTGGTAAACCGCACCGACATTACGCAATGCTGTGGTGTTTTCGAATGGGTTTTCCTTGTGTTCTCACTTTGCCAGTCTGCGACTATCAAACGACGACTGTTTGGCACTGATGACGTAATCGAAACTTGTTTGTTCCGATTATTATCGGTTTTGGGAGGGGTACGTGTAGACACCGTGTTCTAGAAGCAATTTTCGTTTGTATGGTGTTCCACGTGAAACAAACGTCCACTCGGCCTGCCCCTCTTATTGGTTTTCCGGGTGGGTTATTTTCTTGCGTAATTCAATGCAAACTCAATATTTCGTCTATTTGGTGGTCTGAGCACGCGATCTATCAGTGCCATAAAATATTCTGGAACGTCTGTCAGACGCATCACTAGTGACTTGTTCCACGTGAAACATAGCCGCAGGTCCGAATCCTGTCCGTAGGTATCGATAGAAAGTCAGTGATGTTTCACGTGAAACAATGCGCGCAAATAATCACTGCATTGCCGATTTTCCTTTGCCGAAAGTTTCCAGTTAAAACCTGTCGCTAACGACGGATTGACTATGAATTCAGATGTTCCACGTGGAACATCAAAGCCTGACACGCTGTGCCTGATGTTCCACGTGAAACACAATGATCCTGGCGATTGATGACGTAGCCGTTATAATCGATTCACGCTCTCTATACACTTCATCATGAATTTCCCCAACGAATTCGACGTCATTGTCGTCGGTGGCGGTCACGCTGGCACCGAAGCCGCGCTGGCGGCTGCCCGTTCCGGCGCCAAGACCTTGCTGCTTACCCACAACATCGAGACGCTGGGGCAAATGTCATGCAACCCGTCCATCGGGGGTATTGGCAAGGGTCATCTTGTCAAAGAGGTCGATGCGCTGGGCGGTGCGATGGCTATCGCTACCGATGAAGCCGGTATCCAATTCCGTATTCTTAACGGTTCCAAAGGGCCTGCAGTACGTGCGACCCGCGCTCAGGCGGATCGGGTTTTATACAAGGCGGCCATTCGTCGGCGCTTGGAGAACCAGGAGAACCTGTGGCTGTTTCAACAGGCCGTGGATGACATCCTGGTGGAAGGTGATAGGGTAGTCGGTGCCGTCACTCAAATTGGACTGCGCTTTTTGGCGAAGAAAGTCGTTCTGACCGCGGGCACCTTTTTGAATGGCTTGATCCACGTCGGACTTCAAAACTACTCGGGTGGCCGGGCCGGCGATCCGCCTGCCAATTCGCTTGGGCAGCGTCTCAAAGAACTTCGCCTGCCTCAAGGACGTCTGAAAACGGGAACCCCCCCGCGCATCGATGGTCGGTCGATCGATTACTCCCATCTGGAAGAACAGCCAGGCGATCTGAACCCGGTGCCAGTATTCTCGTTCATGGGTAATGGGGCAATGCATCCTCGGCAGGTACCCTGCTGGATAACCCATACTAACGAACGAACGCATGACATCATCCGTGGTGGCCTGGATCGTTCACCCATGTATAGCGGCGTGATCGAAGGCGTCGGGCCACGTTACTGTCCTTCGATCGAGGACAAGGTTCATCTTTTCGCCGATAAGACTTCCCATCAGGTATTTCTGGAACCTGAAGGATTGGATACGCACGAGATCTATCCAAACGGGGTGTCCACCAGTTTGCCCTTCGATGTACAGCTCGCGTTGATCCAGTCGCTTCCCGGGTTGGAAAACGCGCACATCCTGCGACCGGGATACGCGATCGAATACGACTACTTCGATCCGCGTGCTCTGAAATCCACCCTGGAAACCAAAGCCATCGAAGGCTTGTATTTCGCCGGACAGATCAATGGCACGACCGGCTATGAAGAGGCCGCCGCCCAAGGTTTGCTTGCAGGCATCAACGCATCGTTGGCTGCGCGGGAGCAAGAGGCTTGGACCCCGGCGCGTAACGATGCTTATCTGGGCGTGCTGGCCGACGATCTGGTTACCCGAGGCGTGACCGAACCCTATCGCATGTTTACTTCGCGTGCCGAATACCGCCTTAGTTTGCGCGAAGACAATGCCGATCTGCGTCTGACGGAGACGGGCCGGCGTTTGGGCTTGGTGGGCGATGCGCAATGGCATGCATTCTGCGCCAAACGCGATGCAATCGATTCCGAAATGGAACGCTTGAAAAGCACATGGGTGAATCCCAAACTCATGCCGGCCCATATCGCCGAACCTTTGTTGGGCAAGGCCATTGAGCGTGAGTACTCACTAACCGATCTGTTGAAACGTCCTGACGTCCGCTACGAGGCACTGATGGCCGCGACGGATGACAGCGGGGCGCTCCTGGCCGGACCTGGTGTGCTGGGTAGCGACGTGATCGAACAGATCGAGATTCAAACCAAGTATGCCCGCTATATCGATCGCCAGCGCGACGAGGTCGCGCGTCAGGCCGGACAGGAAAAACAACCGATTCCTGCCGGCATCGATTACGACGCCGTCACCAGCTTGTCTTTCGAGGTGCGTCACAAGCTCAAAGAGCATCGACCGGAGACGATAGGGCAGGCCGCCAGAATTTCAGGTGTGACGCCCGCGGCGATTTCCCTGCTATTGATTCATTTGAAGCGGCTGCATTACGGCGCTCGCGAACGGGCGGTCTGACCATGCCGCATACTCCCCAAGAGGCGCAATTCGCCTCACGTATTGGCCGCGCATGCGACGCGCTCGGCTTGGTGTACGACTCGGCGCAAATCGATGCATTGTTAGGCTATCTGCGCGCGATGCAACGATGGAACAAGACGTACAATCTGACCGCGCTGCGCGATCCCGAGCAGATGCTCGTTCAGCACGTACTCGATAGCTTGTCCGTCGTGCCGCCCCTGGTGGCGCACTTCGGTGCCGATCAGCCGCGTACGGTCTGCGACATCGGATCGGGTGGTGGTTTGCCTGGCGTGGTCATCGCCGTCATGGTGCCTGCCTGGCAGGTGCAATGCATCGACGCGGTTGAAAAGAAAACGGCGTTCGTGCGGCAAATGACGGGCGCGCTTCGATTGCCTAATTTGCGTGCGACGCATGCGCGGGTCGAATCCTTGCCGGCGCAAAACGCCGACATCGTTATTTCACGCGCTTTTGCATCCTTGCATGATTTCGCCACATGGTCCGGTCAGCACGTCGCGCCGGACGGCGTGTTGGTTGGCATGAAGGGCAAGTCGCCTGACGACGAGATCGAGGCATTGCATGCCGCCACGTCTTGGCGCGTCGATCACATCGATGCGTTGGAAGTACCCGAATTACACGCCCAGCGCTGCCTGGTCTGGATGTGCCGCACAATAGGAACCCCATGAGCGATAAGCCCCTGAAAACCGCCAACGTGTTTTGCATTGCAAACCAGAAGGGCGGTGTCGGCAAGACCACCACGGCGATCAATTTGGCCGCCGGACTGGCGGCAAACAAGCAGCGCGTGCTGCTGGTCGATCTCGACCCGCAAGGCAATGCCACCATGGGCAGCGGCATCGACAAGAGCGGGCTCGAATTCAATCTGTACCAGGTGCTGATCGGCGAAGCGACGATCGTTCAAGCGCGTGTTGCGTCCGAGACGGGCGGCTATGACGTGCTGCCTGCGAACCGCGAGCTGTCGGGTGCCGAGATCGATCTGATCCAGATGGAGCAGCGCGAGCGTCAACTGAAGCAGGCGCTGGCCTCGGTGGCCGCCGATTACGATTTCATTCTGATCGATTGTCCGCCCACGCTGTCGCTGTTGACCCTGAACGGTCTGGCTGCCGCGCATGGCGTGATCATTCCGATGCAGTGCGAGTACTTCGCGCTGGAAGGCTTGTCCGACTTGGTCAACACCATCAAGCGAGTCCACCGCAACATCAACGAAGATCTGACCATCATCGGACTGTTGCGGGTGATGTTCGATCCTCGCGTCATGTTGCAGCAGCAAGTGTCGCGACAACTCGAGCAGCACTTTGGCGATAAGGTATTCACGACGGTGGTGCCACGTAATGTTCGCTTGGCCGAGGCCCCCAGCCACGGTATGCCGGGCGTGGTGTACGACCGCCGTTCCCGTGGTGCGCAGGCTTATCTCGACTTTGCGCGCGAAATGATCAAACGAGTGAAGGCCAAGCGCTGATGCCATCCCCCGCCCCGCGTAAAACCGCCGCTCAGAAAAAAACGACGGCCGCCAAATCGACAGTGAAAGCGGCTGCGAAGCCTGCGGCCAAACCGTCGTCCAATGCGGCCACCAGACTTTCGTCCAAAGTGCCGCCAAAGCCTGCGTCGAAAGTGCCTGCGAAGCCCGTGTCCAAAGCGGTCGATAAGCTAGCGGCATCGCCGCGTGCCGCTTTAGGTGCATCGCCGCTCGATTCGATCACCACCCCGTCCAAGGAGAAGCCCATGGCCACAAAGAAACCCAAAGGTCTAGGTCGTGGCCTGGATGCCTTGCTGGGCGCCGATATCCCTGCGATCGAAACCTTCAGCACATCCAAGCGTGAACCGGTCGAAAGCGATACGCCGCCGTCCACCTTGCCGGTCAGTCGGATGCGTGCGGGCAAGTACCAGCCGCGCACCCGGATGGACGAAGGCGCACTGAACGAACTGGCCGAGTCCATTCGCACGCAAGGCATCATGCAGCCCATTCTGGTTCGTGCGCTGGACGGCGAGTCGCCGACGCAGTATGAAATCATCGCGGGCGAACGACGTTTTCGTGCGGCGCAACTGGCGGGCTTGAAAGAAGTGCCCGTCCTGGTGCGCGAAGTGGCCGACGAGAACGCGGCCGTGATGGCCTTGATCGAGAACATTCAGCGCGAAGATCTCAATCCGCTCGAAGAGGCACATGGTGTTCGCCGTCTGTTGGACGAGTTCGGCCTGACGCATGAACAAGCCGCTCAGGCTATCGGCCGTTCGCGCTCTGCCACGTCCAACTTGCTGCGCCTGCTCAATCTGGCCGCACCGGTACAAACGATGTTGCTGGCCGGTGACGTCGATATGGGGCACGCACGGGCATTGCTGAGTGTCGATTCTGCCACTCAGATCCAGTTGGCCAATGCAATTATCGCCAAGCGACTGTCGGTCCGCGAGGCCGAGAAGCTCGTCGCCCGCACGCTGAAGGAGGCGGACACGCCCCTATCGAAGATCAAGCCGATCGGTGCCAGTCGCGATGTCGCGCGTTTGGAAGAGGCATTGTCCGACGCGTTGGGCACGCGCGTTACCTTGAAGGTCGGGGCGCGAGGTAAAGGGCAACTGCAAATCGACTTCCACGGCTGGGAGCACTTGAATGCCCTGCTCGACAAGCAGGGACTTGGCAGCGTCGTGGACGCCTGATCTATGAACAGGCTTCCCGAGATTCGTGTGCTGGCAACCGGCGGCACGATAGCGGGTGTGGCCGATCCAGAAGCGGCAGTTCGATATTCGGCTGCGGCGTTGAATGCCGATGCATTGATTACGGCTGTGCCCGGATTGGATCGTCTGGCGCATATCCAGACCGAACAAATCGCCAGCGTCGGTAGCCAGAACATGAGCCATGCGATCTGGTTGGCACTGGCGGCGCGTGTCCGCGCGATGATGACCAGCGATAAGGTCGACGGCGTGGTCATCACTCATGGCACCGACACGCTCGAAGAAACGGCTTATTTTCTGAGTCTGGTGTTGGGGCGCGAAAAGCCCGTCGTGCTAGTTGGCGCAATGCGGCCTGCCGATGCCTTGAGTGCAGACGGCCCCGGCAACTTGGCGCGTGCCGTCGCGTTGGCTGGCGATCCGCGTGCGGCAGCCTACGGCCCCCTGGTCGTCATGAACGATACGATTCACCGAGCGCGCGACCTGCAAAAGATGGCGGCGTCGGGCATTGTGGCGTTTGCATCGCCCAATGGCGGTCCGGCAGGCGCCATGCACGGGGTACGCGCTCATTTTTTCAGTCAGCCACCTGCTGATCTTCATAGCGCCGAATCCGACGCCGATCCACTGTATCCCGCATTTCCTATTCACGACGCCGTGACTGCCGAGCAACTGCCTGCGGTGGCCATCGTTTATGCCCACGTCGGAATGTCGGCCAATATGATCGATGCCATGGCCGCCACACATGTCGGTTTGGTGCTGGCAGGCGTTGGCGAGGGTAACGCGAGCGATCCCGCATGGACGGCATTGCGCCGGGCCGCCGATCGAGGCGTGGCCGTCGTGCGGTCGAGCCGTTGCGGCAGCGGCGCGGTCATCGCGCAAGGCGAAATCGACGACAGGGGCTGGGGGACGATCGCCGCGAACGATTTGAATCCCCAGAAGGCGAGGGTGCTGTTGATGCTGGCACTGCATGTCGGGGCGAAGGTGCCGGCATTGCAGAATATTTTCGACCGGTACTGACACTTTTTTGAGTTTTCCCCTATTTCCTATTTGACACGTCCCAATTAATTCCTCATAATCCTCATTTCTTCGCGGAGGGGTGCCCGAGTGGTTAAAGGGGGCAGACTGTAAATCTGTTGACCTTGCGTCTACGTTGGTTCGAATCCAACCTCCTCCACCAGAAGATCCAGCTTTACTTGCCATCTGGTCGTGCGCTCGGCGCCACCAGATGTTTGTTTGTGAGGTTGTAGAGTTGTTATCAGTTTTAGTGCAGATCTTGCGGTGTCACTACCAATGACATTGTTTGGCAACTAGTACGAAGTCGTTCATGCCGAAAGGCTGGACGGGTGTAGGAATCGATGCGGGTGTAGCTCAATGGTAGAGCAGAAGCCTTCCAAGCTTACGACGAGGGTTCGATTCCCTTCACCCGCTCCACCGAACACCGCCGAGTACTAAGCGCCTGCTGTATTAATTCCGTATAAATGCCCATATGGCTCAGTGGTAGAGCACTCCCTTGGTAAGGGAGAGGTCACGCGTTCGATCCGCGTTATGGGCACCATCGAATTTACCGTCGTCTTCCAGTTAGAGATGTCGACACAAGTCAGGAGTCAGCCATGGCAAAAGGCAAGTTTGAGCGTACCAAGCCGCACGTGAACGTGGGTACGATTGGTCACGTTGACCACGGCAAAACGACGTTGACGGCGGCGATCACGACGGTGTTGGCGAA
>Ga0228652_1000679_pt1 | contig 14844 bp, 8 predicted proteins | sample 64DmetaG_FD_183030 | JGI IMG/M metagenome (GOLD analysis project Ga0228652, IMG submission 183030) | Seawater microbial communities from Monterey Bay, California, United States - 64D | ecosystem: Environmental > Aquatic > Marine > Coastal | place: USA: California | collected 2016-10-05
TGTATTGTATGATAAACACCCCTTTGTTTTCTGGAACTCTATCACTATTTCTATAATCAAATTTTGTTTCTACTCTTTTAGAAAATCCTTCAGAAAAAGTATCTTCTAGTTTTTTACCAGAAGCTAATCGCATTAAAATATCATAAGTAATATCAAAACCTTTTGTTGCATAATAAGAAGGTAAAGCTTTGTTCTTTTTAAGATATTGACCATTAAAACTAATAGCTTCAAAAGAAGAAGTATCAGAGAATTCATCACTTACATAAGTAAATCCAATTTTTGCTAATTTGTTATTATCTATCTTTTCAAAGACGTTGCTTTTGTCAGTAGCAAAAACCTTTACAGTTATTTCTTCAGGTAAACTTATTAAACTGTTTATAGCATCTGAAACTAACAATTGATCATTAGAAGTTAATATTACCCAGTTTTTAGTGTTAGGTTGTAATAAATTAATAATTCTACTTTTCTCAATATAACCATCTTGAGGTGTAATGATATTAATTAATGCATTAGTACTAAATTGTAATGATGCTTGCATTGTGTTGCTGGCTTGTAAATTTTCGAAACTATTGTCACTAACAATAACAATGTTTCCATCAACCATATTTTCTTTAATATAAGTTGTTAAGACATCTCTAAACATCTTTTTATCTGGAGATGTTTTAATAATATTTCGATTAGCAAAAGAAGATTGATTTTTAGAATACACAGGAAAAACAACAGGTATATTAACACTTGAAGCTATTGTTTGTGCTTCATCTGAATAAAAAGGACCAATGACAACATCATTATCATTAAGGTTGTTATCATAAATGATATCTCCCAAATTATTTGCACCTCTTTCTCCAGTATCAAAAACACTTAAATCTATATTTACTCCTTTATTTCTTAAAGAGTCTACTGCTAATTCAGCTCCTAAATAGAAATCTGTAGCAATATTTAACAATGCTGCATCTTTAGCAAAAATTTGTTTTAATGTAAGTGTATCTACTTGATATTTATATGTCTTTAATGGTAATAATAAGGCTACTTTTACATCTTTATTAAAATCAATATAATCTTCATATTCATCTTCATCAATGATCTCTGGTATTATCTCTTTAATTTTTAAAACCATGCCTAGCTTTAAACCTTCTTTTAACTCAGGATTTAAAACAAGTAATTCTTGTCTATTTACTCCAAATCTTTTTTCAATATTGTAAAAAGTATCTCCCTTTTTAATCTCATAAACCTCGAAGTTTTTAAATACATTTTCTATAACTGTACTATCTTTATCTATAATTACTTTATTAGAAATTGTATCTAATTTTTCTTCAATAACTTCTTTCTTTGTTGGCTTTTTTAAATTATTTAGTTTTTGTTCTGGAACAACTAGAAAAGTATTTGGTTTTGGTTCACCAACAACATCAGGATTTAAACGAAGCAATTTTTCTGTTTTCATATTTAACTTCTGAGCAATTTGGCTCATAGTTTCTCCTTTTTTAACTTTATACTGTATGTATCTTTTTTGCTGTCCGCAAGAAACTGTGAAAGTTAAAATACACAGAAAAATAAAAAACTTTAAATGCTTCATATATTTTATTCCCATTCTATAGTTGCAGGTGGTTTAGAGCTAATATCATATACAACTCTATTTACACCTTTTACTTGATTTATTATTTTGTTAGACGTTTTTTGTAAAAACTTATAAGGTAAATCTACCCAATCTGCAGTCATACCATCTGTACTTTCCACAGCTCTTAAAGCTACTACTTTTTCATAGGTTCTTTCATCACCCATCACTCCAACAGAGTTTACAGGCAACAACATAGCTCCTGCTTGCCAAACGCTATCATACAATCCATCTTCTTTTAATCCGTTTATAAAGATAGCATCTACTTCTTGTAAAATACGCACTTTTTCAGCAGTAATATCTCCAAGAATTCTGATTCCTAATCCAGGACCAGGAAATGGATGACGTCCTAAAAGTGCAGCATCTATGCCTAATGAAGCTCCTACTCTTCTTACCTCATCTTTAAATATCATTCGTAAAGGCTCTACAATTTTAAGTTTCATAAAATCTGGTAAACCTCCAACATTATGATGACTTTTAATGGTTGCGGATGGACCTCCATTTACAGACACAGACTCAATTACATCTGGGTAAATAGTACCTTGAGCTAACCACTTCACATCTTTTATTTTATGTGCTTCATCGTCAAAAACATCTATAAATGTATTTCCAATTGCCTTACGTTTTCCTTCAGGATCTGTTATTCCTTCTAATTTTTTTAAGAATCGTTCTGATGCATCTACTCCTTTAACGTTTAAACCCATACCTTCGTATTGATTTAATACATTTTTGAACTCATTTTTTCTTAACAAACCATTATTTACAAAAATACAATACAGGTTTTTACCTATTGCTTTGTGTAATAAAACAGCTGCCACAGTTGAATCTACTCCTCCAGAAAGCCCTAAAACAACTTTATCATTACCTACTTTTTCTTTAATAGCATCAACTGTACTTTCTACAAATGAATCTGGTGTCCAAGTTTGTGCTACTTCTGCAATATCTACCAAAAAGTTTGCCAATAATTGTTTACCATCTTTAGAATGGTATACTTCTGGGTGAAACTGAATTCCGAAAGTTTGTTCTCCTTCAATTTTATAAGCTGCGTTTTCAACATCAGCAGTACTAGCTAATAAAATTCCGTTTTCTGGTAATTGCTTAATTGTATCTGAATGACTCATCCAAACTTGGCTACCTTCAGAAATATTTTTAAAGAATTCTTCACCTGTCTTAATAAAAGACAAATTAGCTCTACCATATTCTCTAGTGTTCGATTCTGCTACTTTACCTCCAGAAAAGTGTGCTAAATACTGAGCACCATAACAAACTGCTAAAACAGGTTTTTTACCTCTAATTTTAGATAAATCAGGATGTAAAACTTGCTCTCCTCTTACAGAGTTTGGACTACCAGATAAAATAACAGCCTTAAAGCTATCTAAATTGTCTGGCATATGGTTAAAAGGATGAATTTCGCAGTAAATATTTAGTTCTCTTACTCTTCTTGCAATTAATTGCGTGTATTGAGAACCAAAGTCTAATATAAGTACATTGTGTTGTTGCATGCGCAAAAATAATATTTTGATATGATTTTTACGATATAAGGCTAGGAATTTTTAGAACAAATTAGAATTCGTAAAAAATCTTGAGAATTTAGGTATGATAGATCTGTAAGTGTTTTCTAATATTTATATACAATAGCATTTATATTCATACCTGCACCCACTGAAGCTAAAATAATTACATCTCCTTTTCTTACTTCTTGATCTTTTATTTTACCTTTTAAAACTAAGTCTAGCAAAGTAGGCACTGTTGCTACAGAACTATTACCTAATTTATGAATACTCATAGGCATTACTCCTTCAGGTATTGGTTTTTTATACAATCTGTAAAAACGTTTAATGATGGCTTCATCCATCTTTTCATTGGCTTGATGAATAAATACTTTTTTTACATCATTTATATTCACGCCACTTTTATCTAATGCCATTTTCATTGCTTTTGGCACATTTGTGATAGCAAACTCATAAATTTTACGGCCAAACATTTTTATATAACGAATGTTTTGATCTTCACTCTTATTATATGAACCCCCATAATGTAAAAAATAGGCTTCATCTTTTGCAAAAGTCTGAGAAGCATGACTTAAAATACCAGAATCTTGGTCTTCAGTTTTTTCAACAATACAAGCTCCTGCTCCATCACTATAAATCATAGAATCTCTATCGAACTTATCTACCACTCTAGATAATGTCTCTGCACCAATTACCAAACATTTTTTTGCAATACCTGCTTTAATAAATGCTTGTGCTTGTATAACACCTTCTACCCAACCAGGACAACCAAATAAAACATCATAAGCCACACAGTTAGGATTTTCTATACCCAATTTATACTTAACTCTTGTAGCTAAACTTGGTAAAGTATCTCCTTGTATAGCTCCTTGCTTTAGGTCTCCAAAATTATGAGCAAAAATGATGTAGTCTAATTCTTCTTTATTAATTTTTGCGTCTTCAATGGCTTTTTCTGAAGCAAAAAAGGCTAAGTCTGAAGTTTTGTATTTGTCAACAGCATAACGTCTTTCTTCAATACCTGTTATGGCTTTAAATTTTTCTATAATTTCTTCATTTGGTGAAGCAAAATCTGAACCATCATTATTTAAAAAACGATCTTCTAAAAAATCTGTGTTTTCTTTTTTTAGTGAAGGAATAAAAGTACCTGTACCTGTTATTTTAGATGAAATCATTGAAGCAAAAGTTTAGACCTCAAAGTTATACATCGTTAACCTTTTTTTTAGTGATTATAAAAAAAGCACCCGAAACTCAATCTAACGAAATCGATTTCATTAAAATGTAAAAAATCTCCTGAAGACTATATATACTTAAGCCTATTAAAACTTAACTAATCGTTTTATGTATAAAAAAATACGATACCCAACCAAAAAATGAAGCTACTTAAAGACTGGCGCCATCAAAAGAAAAAGGCAATAAATCCACTAAAGAGTTTGTTTTAACAATCTCACCTACTTCACCCATAAAAAGAATTGGGAATGATTGATTTTGTTTCACTTCATATTCAAGTAAAGATTGTCTACAAGCTCCACAAGGTCCTACAGGTTTGTCTACTTTTTTTAGTTTTGAACTTGCTGTAATAGCTATTTTTTTAATTTTAATATCAGGATACTCACTTCCTGCTTTCCAAATGGCTACTCTTTCTGCACACATGCCTGAAGGGTAGGCCGCATTTTCTTGATTACTCCCTAAAATAACTTTATCATTTTCTAACAAAATAGCTGCACCTACAGTAAATTTTGAATAAGGTGCATAAGATGAATTTTTAGCTTTTATAGCTGCATCCATCAACATTTTATCTTCAGAATCAAGTTCTGAAATATCATCAAATAAGGTTATTGTAGTTGAAATGTTTACGTTTCTCATAACTAAAAGTGTCAAAAAAAGCAGTCTTTTATGACTGCTTTTTGATAGTATAAAGTTAATTAAATTTTTTACATTTTAATAATTGTCATAAATCTCTCCTAAATCAAAAGAAAGTGAAAAACGTAAAGAGTTTTCTAATGGATTATTAACATCTGATGAATTTATTAAATACGATAAATCTATGTTTAAAGCATTGGTTTTAAAACCTCCACCAAGTGTAAAATATTGTCTATTTCCTTTATCTTGACTTTCATGAAAATAACCTAATCTAACTGCAAAAGCATTGTTATATAAATATTCTGCACCTAAAGCATAGGTAAATTCTTGTAATTCTTCAGAAAAACCACCTGGAGCATCTCCAAATGATTGAAAAATACCTTGAACCCAACCTACATTATCATCTTTACCTTCTACAACATCACCATTTGAGTCTCTAACAGGTGGAGTTGGTACTAATAATTTAGTAAATTCAACATTTGTTGAAATAATATTATAATCATCAAGTATAAAATCGAAACCACCACCAAACTTTAAGTTTGTTGGAATAAAGTCTTCTTGACCTGGCGTATATGAAACTTTTGGACCAATATTGGTAATATTAAAACCAAGTCTGTAGCGTCCATTAAAGCTTCCATAATTTTCTTCAAAAGATTGGAAATATCCAGAAACATCTACTGCAAAAGAATTTACAGGTTGTAATGTATTACCTGCAGTTCCATTAAAAGCTAAGTTAGATCTTATGTATTTTAAACCTACACCCATAGAAAAAGTTTCGCTTAATTTTAAAGCATAAGAACCTGTTACTACAAATTCATTTGGGTTTATACTTCCATTTGGGTTACCAGAATTATCTGTTAAATCAATCTGACCAAGAGAAAAATACCTAAACTCAGCACCCCAAGCCGCATTTTCACTAAATCTATTTATATAAGAACCACTACCAATAAAAATATCATCAGTTAAATTACGTAACCAAGGTGAATATGTAATTCCTGTTTTTATTTGACGATCGTTAAATGTCATTTTAGCTGGGTTATGAAAAATAGACCAAGCATCTGCAGATGTAGCTACACCCATATCACCCATACCACCTGCTCTAGCATCTGGCACAATTAATAAAAAAGGAGTTGCAGTTGTAATTCCCCCAGTTTGTGTTGTATTTGTTTGCGCGTTTACTTTTAAACTAACTAATGCACAAAGTGCCATAAAAATTCCAATTTTTTTCATTTTCTATTTTTAACGTTGGTTATTAATTTGATTATTGAAGAATTACTAATTTCTCGTATTTCTCTGAAACCAAATTACTAGTTGTTGATTTTACTTTTAATTTATAGACGTAAACGCCTTTTCCTATTTTGTTACCAAAATCGTCTAAACCATTCCAAACTATTTCTCTTGACAAATTTCCTGTGGTTTGAATATTTTGATTGATTGTTTTTACCAATTTACCAGAAACTGTAAAAATCTGTACTTGAACTTCTAGGGGCTCATTAGGTTTATTGTGATTAAACCAAAATTCTGTGTAATTTACAAAAGGATTTGGATAATTCAACACATTTTCTAAATTTAAAATAGTGTCACTAACAACCACAAAGTTCAACGTAGTTTCTGATGAATTATTGTATGTGTCCCAAGCTTTAAGGGTTAATGTATGTGGACCCACTTCTAAATCTTGAAACTTATAGACTACTTTACCTTTTGTAAAGTCATTTAATTCTGTTTGATAAAAATCATTTAAAACGATAGGATTTGAAGTATCACCGTCTAAAATTGCAATGATATCATGATCTACAGCTGTAATAGAAGTATTAATTCCGCTTGCATCTGAAAACGTAGCTATTAAATTAGGAGAAGCGTTTGTATTACCTCCATCAATAAAAGATTCATCATTCATAAATAAACCAATTTCTGGACCAATATTGTCTTCAGGTGCATTTTGGTTGATCCCACCTACAGTTATATCAAAATTGGCTCCTGCTTTATCAATTTCTCCATTTTCAGCATAGAAACTTATTTTACCTTTTCCATAAGCAATTTTGATATCTTTTGGTACAATAAAATCAAAACTAAAAGCTCCATTTTCTATAGTAGACTTCCCTCTAAACAACTTGCTGTCTTGCGTATCAAAAGTCATGACAACACCAAAACCATCATTGTCTAGTGTTTGTTTATCAATCGTTTTATCAAAAATGGTAGTAGATAAAGTACCATTAAAATTAGGCAATATGTTATTTGAATTATCTGTAACAACACCTTCAAACTTAATTTTTGATAGTGCTTTTATCGTATCTAAAGATTGAGTAATATCTTTATCATTCATTTTTGTGATGCGTACATTAGGCTTAGGAATAGCTAATTTCATAGCTGGATCTCCAAAATAATAAATAAAGAATTTTTGTGAGCTTGAAAATTGATTTTTAGCTACAGCTAATGCTTCTGCAATGGTATAGTCTTCGTTATTAAAACCGAATAAAACTCGAATTAACTGTTCATTAAAACTTTGACCTGTAGATATAAAAACTTCTCTTGTTGTAGTTATCATGCTTGCTGAGCCTCCATTTTTATTTTTAAAATTTAGTTCGCCAGCAGTGATTCTATTTGGGTTATCAAACCTAGAGAAATCACAAGTTACTGTAATTAAAAGCGGTAATGTATTTGCATTATTAAAACCTTGAATTTGTTCTTTATCTAAAAAACGTTCTGAAGCAAAACCATCTTCTCCTCCATGACCAAAATAATCGAATACTAAAGTCCCTTTTTCAACTGCATTTGTAATCGCTTTATTTACTTCTGGATAACGTTCTCCTCCAGCAGAATTCTCTTGCACAAAAGCATCTGCATATATTTTATTGATATTAAAAATAGGTTTATTGGCTTTTATTTCATCTGCAATAGACTCTACGCCTTGTTCAATAACTTCTTCACCTGTAACATCTATATCATCAGCCAAAAGTGTTATGGTATTTCTCCAATCTCCAATGGCTTCTTTACTGTAATAAGATAGTATTTTATCAATAACATCTGTAGCTTCAGAGGCTGTTGACACAGGTATTCTACTTGAAACCACATCTATGGTATGAGAAGTTTTCATAATTCCTTCATCAGCATCTAACATCACAAAAAAATCATCTGTCACATAAGAACTTGCCAAATTAAAACTAATAGTAGATAATTTTACGGGTACTATATTATTATTAGCTTCTATTCGATCTTTATAATCGTATGATGCATCTCCAAAAAAACAAACATACTGTAATTTTTTATCAGGTGTAGAATTAGAATCGTAAATGTATTTTATGAAATCTCTTACCCCTGTAATGTCTTTTGAACCCGATGAAAACTCATTATAAATTTCATCTATCAACACTACTTTAGTCATTAAGTTTGAATTATTTTGATGATAATCTGCTAATCTCTGTGCTTGGTTAGATAGTTCTTCGTTTGTGATTATGATGTAATTAATATCTTGTAAAGCATGTAAATCTTGATTTTCTACTCTACTATTTTGTATGGTTTCTGGAATGTAAAAATCATTTTGATCTAGTATAATATATTCTCTTAATTCACTAGCATTATCCTTAAAGGTAAAATTAGATCCAGTATCTTCATTTACAATTTGTTTGGGATTTATATAATCTGTAACATCCCAAACTTGAAAAGCATTAGCTCCATTTTGTATTTGATATGCTATAGTGCCTGTTGCATTAGCTTGCTGAAAGCTCCTAAAAGAAAACTGAAAATCTGAAAACCTTAAATTCTTTTTTCCTACAACTTCTACATAATCTAAAAAAGCACTCGCAGAAGGATTTCCATTATTATCATATGTAATAGAAATGGCTAAATTTTCTGATGAACTAGTCACTTTTGCACTTCTTTCTAATGCAATTGCTTTTGTTAAAGAACTTGTATTAATACCTGGATAATTGATGGTAAAAATATCTTGACTATTTAACTGAACAGCCATTGAAGAATTAACCACAGAATTCGTAACACCTCTAACGCTTACCTCTAACTCCTCTCCACTTACAGCATTAGGAAATGGAATATTAAATTCTTGTGTATTGGTAATGTTAAAGTCTTCGTTGTAAAACCATTGTGTTCCAGCAGCCAAAATGCTTTTTTCTTCTTTTTCGATAAAGGTAAAATCATCAAAAATAGAAATTGTTGCTGTAGCTGTGTTATTATTTACAGTCTTAGCTTGAATTCTTTTACCATCAGTTTCATTAACTGTTATAAAATAATACGCTTTATCTGAATAAATATTTTGCCTGTGAGTTGCTGTTTCATTGGTAGTATCTACTACCCAATCATGAGGCCCTTTTGCATAAAATAAAATGAAATCATTGGCGTCAAAAGAGCCATCTGTTTCACCTTCTATGTAAATAGCATTCTCTTGTAAATCATCATATCTAAAAACACTATTTAATTCAGGTAACAACTGACCTCCATTACCATAAATATGAATTTTTCTAGGGTTTAAACCACTTGTAGAAATGCCAATACTTTGTAGTAAGTTTCTATCAATTTTAAAAACCCCTGTTGTATCTACGCTAAACTTAAACCAAGTTCCAGAAGACAAAACAGAGTTATTTTGACTTATTGCAATTTGACTTGATAAAATTAATAGAAAAAGAAGAAATCGTTTTTTCATATAACTATTCAAATAACGACAATAATATGTAGATATTTTATGAGAAACAAAGATATAGTATACTAAACCAAAAAAGCAATCGTTTTAAAGAATATGTATTAAAAATAGATGCGTTAAAATTAATAATTTACTTGTTCTAAATTATAATTATTGTAAATTGCATCACTATAAAAACCCTGACAATTTTAAATTAGGAAATGAAAAACATATTTAAAATAACATTAGTAGTCCTAACTACATTATTATTAGCAAATTGTAATAGAAACAGTGATAATAAATCTAGTTTAACTGGTTTAGCTTTCAACGATCCTAACAATGGTAACTTTATCAAAGGTAAATATGATGCCAGCCAAAAACCACCTTTAGGAATGGTGGCCATAGAAGGTGGTTCATATACCATGGGTCAAGTACAAGATGATGTAATGTTCGATTGGAATACTACCCCAAGAAAAATGCACGTTCGTTCCTTTTTTATGGACGAAGCAGAAGTTACAAACTCTGAATATTTCTTATATGTGCAATACATGAAAAATGTATTTAATCCTGCAGAAGAAAAATATAGACATATCTACAACTCTACTTTACCAGACACTTTAGTTTGGAGAAAAAGTTTAGGAAATACAGATATTTTATCAGAAAACTACTTTAGACATCCTGCTTATGGAGATTATCCTGTTGTAGGTGTTAGTTGGATTCAAGCTAACGAATATTGTAAATGGAGAACCAATGCTGTAAACCTTAAAACGTTAATAGACAAAGGTCACATTAAAAACATCTTTGAAATGGATACTGTAAGTAACTTTTTTGATACTGATGTTTTCTTAGTTGACGATTCTAAATTGTTTGATGGTGATACTACTATTTACAAAAGAGGGGTAGGAAGAACCATGAGAAAAAGAGGGGAACCAAGACCTCCAAAAGATGCTTTTCAAGGAAGAAAAATAACCAAAGCAGATGGTATTTTAACGCAACGCTTTAGACTTCCAACAGAATCTGAATGGGAATTTGCAGCAAAAGCAAATATCGAAAATAGAGAATACAACAACATTAGAGGTAGAAAAAAATATGCTTGGAATAGTAAGTATACCCGTTCAAAAAACAAAAGAACAAGAGGAGATCAATTAGCTAACTTTAAACAAGGTAAAGGAGAATACAGTGGTTTACCTGGTTGGAGTTCAGATGGAGCTGATATCCCTAATAAAATCAAGTCTTACCCTCCAAACGGTTTTGGTTTGTATGACATGTCTGGAAATGTCGCTGAATGGGTTGCTGATGTTTACAGACCTATAATTGATAATGAAGCAAATGACTTTAACTATTTTAGAGGAAACCTGTTCACAAAAAAATTAATTGATAGTGAAGGTAACGTGGTTTTTGCAGAAAATAGCGCTAATGCAAATGTAGATTACGATACTTTACCTAATGGTAAAATTGTACCTAAACAATTACCAGGTACTATCGTTTATGTACCTATTACTAAGAAAGATGTTACTTTAAGAAGAAATTTTGCAAAATCTGACAATGCCAATATTGGAGATGGAGATTTATTATCTTCTCGTTTTTATGAGGATGATGAAGAAAGCTTTAAAAGTGGACCTAGCATGTACAATTCTCCTAGAAAACCAACTAGAGTTTTAGACTCTGTTACTGGTAGAGAAATTCTTGTGAATGATGCTAAAAAACGTACTACTTTAATTAGTGATAAAACAAGAGTTTACAAAGGTGGTGCTTGGTCTGATAGAGAATATTGGTTAGACCCAGCACAAAGAAGATATTTACCAGAATATATGGCAACAAACTATATAGGTTTTAGATGTGTATCTGATAAAGTAGGCCCAATGTCTACAGGAAAAAGAAGAGCAAGAAACCCTTCTAGATAAAAAATATTTACATTATTTAAACCTCATTATTTTTAAAGTAATGAGGTTTTTTTTATTTTTAAATTATGGAAATACATTCGCTTTACGAATTATATAAAGAACATTTTTTAGTTGATACAGATACTAGAAACATTAGAAAAAACACGATTTTCTTTGCTTTAAAAGGAGCCAACTTTAATGGCAACACTTTTGCTGAAAAAGCTTTAGCACTTGGCGCTAATTATGCCATAGTTGATGAGAAAGTATATCAAACTAATAGTCGTATTATTTTGGTTGATGATGTGTTAAAAACGCTTCAAAAATTAGCCAATTATCATAGAAATCAATTAGAGATTCCTTTTATTGGCTTAACAGGTAGTAATGGTAAAACCACCACCAAAGAATTGATTCATGCAGTATTAAATAAAAAGTATCATGCAATAGCAACAAAAGGGAATTTAAATAATCATATTGGTGTTCCTTTAACGTTATTATCAATTCAACCAGAGCACGAAATTGCAATCGTAGAAATGGGTGCTAATCATCAAAAAGAAATTGAATTTCTTTGTTCTATTTGTGAACCTGACTTTGGTTATATCACCAATTTTGGAAAAGCGCATTTAGAAGGTTTTGGAGGCGTTGAAGGTGTGATAAAAGGGAAAAGCGAATTATATACGTATTTAAAAGAAAACCATAAGACAGCGATTGTAAATCCTGATGATAAAATTCAGGTTCAAAAAACAGAAAACATTCAAAGAGTATTTTTTGATAGAGATAAAATTCAATTAAAAGGAACCAACCCTTTTTTAAGTATAGACTACAATTCTAATACGATTCAAACTCAAATTATAGGCACCTATAATTTTAACAACATAACAGCTGCTATTACTTTTGGAGAACTTTTTAATGTTTCAGAAAAAGGGATAATTAATGGTCTAGAAACTTATGTTTCTGAAAATAACAGGTCTCAAATTATTGAAAAAAACAATACTAAAATCATACTTGATGCCTACAATGCTAACCCTTCTAGCATGAAAGTGGCACTAGAAAATTTTGCAGCTTTAGAAGGAAATGATCAATTAATCATTTTAGGTGATATGTTTGAACTTGGTAACGAAAGCGAAAATGAGCACCAAGCAATTGCAGATTTAGCAAGCTCACTTCAATTAGAAAAACAGTACTTTATAGGAGAACTCTTTTATAAAGTTACTACAGCGCATAAAAAATTTAAAACTTTTGATGATTTCAAATCTTATATTGATAAAAATCCTATCAAACAGCAATCAATTTTAATTAAAGGTTCTAGGGGAATGCAACTTGAAAGAGTTTTAGAATTTATTAGTTGATATTATTCCTATGATATTCTAATAAATTATCTATAGGCCTTTGAATGACATCTGTGATCTTTAAATCGTATTTAGCTGCTACATCATCTAATATTTCTCTAAAATAAAAAGCTATAGAACCTATAAAATAGATAGGTGTATCTTTTGCTACTTGATATGGGAGTATTCTATATTTAAAGAATTTTTCAAATCCTTTTCTCATTAATCTTCTTACATATTTCTCTTCTTTAAACTCAAACATAAACTGTGCAAAAGAAGCTAAATACATATTTGGGTTGGGTTCTCTATAAATATTTTGCTTAATGGTATCAGGGTCTAATACAAATTCTTTTTCAAATTTCTCAACGATATAGTTTGGCATTAAACCATAATAATAATCACGAATTAATCTTTTTCCAAAATAGTTTCCACTAGCTTCATCCATTAATACATACCCTAAAGAAGCCACTTTCATATGCATTTTTTTGCCATCAAAATAACAAGAGTTAGAGCCAGTACCTAAAATAGCTACTAAAGCTGGTTGATTCCCTGATGCTGCATAAACAGCCGCTAACATATCTTCTTCAACCACTACTTTTGCATTAACAAAAATAGCTTGCATTACATTAGCCAAAATATTAGCCGCTTTTGGTGTACCACATCCTGCACCGTAAAAATAAATTTCTTTCACCTCATCTTTTACTTGAATCAGTTGAAACATATTAATAATTCTGTTATGTAATTCCTCTTGAGGCACAACAGCCGGATTTAAACCAAGCGTTCTTACTCTAAAAGTTTCGACTTTGTTAGCATCTAAAGCTATCCAATCTGCTTTGGTAGAACCACCATCTGCAATAAATATCATAGTTTATATTATTAACTTTTCAAAGATAAAGGAAGAAATAATGATAAACAATAGCTTTTAAAACTTCAATCGTTTTCGTTCACTAAGTTTTTATTAAAAAAACTCTAAAACCCTAACAAAACCTTCATTGCAAAGAGCATTAAATATGACTGTGGCCATCTCCTAATTTATACTCCAAAACCAAACCGACTTATTTTGATGCCCTGAACATCTCTAAAAGAATTCATTAAACTTGAAGGGATTGGAGCGTAAAACTTTAGGTTGTCTGAGCATAGCGTATTCCTAAAGTCTAGCGAATGAACAAAAAGTTTAGAATACTTTTAGGAAGTTCTAGACCTTTTGATTCTTTTACGGTAATGGTAAAAGAACTAAATTTAAAATCATAATGACTTTTTGTGCACCGAGATCTACTTGGAATTTATCAAGACAAAAGATAAATATTTAAAAATGTAAATATCATTTAGGAGATCGCTTCGTTAAACTCGCAATGACGTCATTCATTTTAACCTCCTAAACCCAAAAACCAATCCGTCATTGCGAAGGAGCGCAATACGCGTCTGTGGCAATCTCCTAATTAGTAAAGCCAAAACATAACACTAAAAACTGTGCTAATCATCGAAGAAATTGCTTCGTTTCACTCGCAATGACGGGTTTTATTTTAATTGCGAAAATACACAAAATTCAAGTTAAACGTAATGTGTTATGCTATTTTTGTTGCCAAATTTAAAAATCCAATTGAAATTATTTGCAAGTTTTCTTAGAGTTTTTAATTTTTAAGTTTAATCTCTAAGAATTTTGAAATTTCACCGATAAAATAAGTAGAAGATAGAAGTAGTAAATGCTAAATTTCAGTTTCTATAAATCATCAAAGATTATAAAATATAATCAATCTCATTTCACAAAATAATAGTCTTAAATTTTAAATATAAAGATTTTTAAAAAAATTTAAGTAAGGATTTTGATTTAGAAAAAAAATATTCTAATATTTTTTAATTTTCTATTAAATTTAATTCTATTTTCTTTATGTAGACTTTTTTCATTAATTTTAAAAGAAAGTTTACTGAAAAATCTAAAAAGATATTTTCTAATTTTTACTTTTATTTTTTTTGTCTGATATGCTTTGTTAATCACAAAAAAGAAATAAATCAATAATAAAAT
>Ga0228652_1000698_pt1 | contig 14408 bp, 10 predicted proteins | sample 64DmetaG_FD_183030 | JGI IMG/M metagenome (GOLD analysis project Ga0228652, IMG submission 183030) | Seawater microbial communities from Monterey Bay, California, United States - 64D | ecosystem: Environmental > Aquatic > Marine > Coastal | place: USA: California | collected 2016-10-05
ACTTGACGCTCCAAGGCAACAAATTGCTTGCTTAGATCGGATAGGTTGCCTAATTTTTGATCATGTGTGTTTTGTGTACCCCATTCTTGAGCAACCGTAAGCTTGGTTTTTTGTGTCAGCTCTTTTTTGGTAGTAATGTCAATAATGGCGGTGGCTGCACCACTGCCGTAAAGGCTACTCGATGCGCCTTTTACTACTTCAATGGTGGCAATTTGGTCTAGGGCCACGAGTCGTAAATCAAAATCCGATTCAATTTGAGAGGGATCGCTGACTACCACACCGTCGATGCGAATAAGCACCTGCCGGTTATTGCCCCCACGAATAAAATAGGACAAGTTTTGGCCAGGGTGTAGTTGTGCGCCCGATATATATATTCCTGCATATTGGTTAAGTAATTGCGCTAAAGAGATTCCTTTATTTTGAGCAATGGTTTCCGCGTTTATGTGTATCACAGCCTTGCCGCTGTTTTTTCTAGGTTTCGAAGTACGCGTATCCGAAACTACTACTTCGTCCAAAAGCTCTTGCGCATGGACGGTACTTATACATAGCATTGCTGCTAAAATGTATCGCATGGTTTAGTTGTTGTTGTACTAATGAACCGATTATGCTTATCCCGAGCACGCACAGCATGATTCTCCTAGGCAGGTCTCCTGACTTGTACTACTCAAATAAGCCTTCCCACCAGCAAATGGCTAGCAGTGGCTGAAGTATTGAGCGTTGCAGTACTTACAGTTGCGGGAACAGCAAAGGCTTTACACCTTTTTCCCTTTTCATCTTCGCATACGAAAGAACCTAAAAGCTGACACAAAATTAAGGTTTATACCCTAGAAATAAAAGGTGATTATTGAAAAATATGTACCTTTGTTTCATAACAAAATACTATGTCTTTAAGCAAGAAAGAAACTGTGCTGATTAGCTTTATTGTTGTAGCCGTTTTGGTGCGTTTGCTGCCTCACCCACCCAATGTAGCACCCATAACAGCCGTGGCTCTGTTTGCTGGTACGCATTTTGGCCGCAAGCACTGGGCGCTACTCATGCCTTTACTGGCCATGATGGTTACGGATATCTTTTTGGGCTTTTCGATGATTACCCCCATTGTCTACTTGGCTTTTACAGCCATTACCGCCTTGGGCTTTGTAATCAAAAAGATGCATCTAGGATCTGTGCTTTTAAGCAGCCTGTTGTTTTTTATAGTGACTAACCTAGGGGTTTGGTTTTTATACTACCCTCTTACTCCGGAAGGCTTTACAACGTGCTTTACACTCGCCATTCCATTTTTTGGCTATTCAATATTAGGCGATTTGTTCTTTAGCGCTGCCCTACTCTTTGGCTATCGCTATGCGGCAAAACGCTTGCAATTGGCTTAAAGCCAGTGTTGCCTTATGCAAACCTTCTCATTTAATCACCTAGCACTAGCGGTTAAGGACGTAGCATCTTCAATTGCCTTTTACCAGGCGGTATTTGGCTTAGGTGAAATCGAAAACACGGCATCAAACTCCAAAACCAGCTCTATGCCGTTCTACTTGATAATGACAGTTATTATGATGTATTATTTGTAAACACACCAAATCCGAATAATAAATTCCCTTGGAAATTTGAAGACCTTTCAGCATCAAGTAACTTAACTAATACTGAACTGGACGATTATATCAAAGGATTAGAAGGATATGAAAGACTTTATGGTATTGCTGATGAAAACTTCTGTGTGATTTATAAAAAAGGAATTGGAATTGAGCCAAAATAAAAACTGGCCACAACACTGTATATAGCAAATAGGGCGTTCGATGATTTATGGAGGTTTAGTGCTATTTACCAACACCGGCAAATCGTTGATTTGGTTTTAAAAATTAAAAGATAAAACAAAATAAAAAGTTTTGGCTAAGTATTTAATCGAAAGTTCATTACTTTTAATTACCGTACTAACCATACACTAACCGTTGTGTGTAATCTAAAAAAAAACACCTAAGAAAACTGACAAATTGAAATTAAGATATTGGATATATCAAATATGAACTAAATAAGAAAGCCTATACACAACAAAAAATATAGTGCTTTTTGCAGTTGGTGCTAAAAATGAATAAAATAATGCCGTTGTAAAACTTATAAAAATAGAATATTGGAAAAATTAGAAAATTATAAAAAAGAAAAATTGACTATTGATTTAGTATGGGCTAACATATTTGGCATTTTGATTTTAATTCCAATAGCTTTAATATTTGGATTGCCTTTTTATTTCATTTGGCAGCCACAGGGTGATTTTAAACAATTTCTGCAAAATGCTGAATATCAATTTTCCGGTTTCGGATTTTTGTGGTTTTTAGGCGTTTTGATATTGGGAATTATACTGCATGAATTAATCCATGGAATCACTTGGGCTAAATTTGCGAAAAAGGGGTTTAAATCAATAAAATTTGGAATATTATGGAAGATGTTAACTCCATATTGTCACTGCAAGGAAGCTTTAAATGTAAAACAATATATTATTGGAGCAATAACACCAGCTATCATCATGGGAATTATTCCTTCCATTATTGCAATTATGATTGGAAATGTTGCACTTCTAATATTTGGAATGTTTTTTACTATGGCAGCAGGAGGTGACTTTTTGATAATTAACTTGATTAGAAAGGAAAAAAGTTCTGCTTTAGTTCAAGACCATCCTACAGAAGCAGGGTGTTATATTTATAGAAAAATCGAATAAGAGAATACATATAACATTCCCTAGAAAACAGATAGCATTTTAATACTAAATAATTAGTGAGGTAAGCTATTTATCGTGCACAAAACCGTTAAGCCCCTACTACCCAATTACACCAGAGCCAATCAACTCATTGTCTAGGTACCAAGCAGCAAACTGCCCAGCAGCAATGGCCGATTGGGGGGCATCAAAAACAAGGTACATCCCAGCTGCTGTCGGATGGAGTGTGGCTGACGCCAAAGGCTGTCGGTAACGTATACGTGCCTGCACAGCCAAGGGTTGATCCGTTTGCAAGTCGGGGCGTATCCAATGCACATCGGCTTGATCTATCCACAAAGCAGTGCGGTATAAGCCCGGATGGTCTTTGCCCTCCCCTACGTAAATGCAGTTTTTTTGCACGTCTGTTGCCAAAACAAACAGGGGGTCCTTGGTGCCGCCAACCGCCAAGCCCTTGCGTTGGCCAACGGTAAAAAAGTGTGCGCCATTGTGTGTGCCTACGATTTTGCCATCAGCATTAGTATAGGCAAACTTCTTTGCCAAGCCAGCAGGCGTATTTTCTGGTGTTTGGGCATACATGGGATGCGAAGCTGGTACTTGAATAATATCCCCCTTTTTGGTGGCAAGCTTTTGTTGTAAAAAATCGGGTAAACTTACCTTGCCCACAAAGCACAAGCCTTGGGAATCGCGCTTTTCAGCCGTTACCAACCCTTGTTCAGCTGCAATGTTACGCACTTCTTTCTTTTGCAACCCACCAATAGGAAACAAGGTTCTGGCAAGTTGCGCTTGGCTAAGCTGACATAAAAAATAAGACTGGTCTTTATTGGCGTCTGCGCCTGCGAGTAGTTGGTAGGTAGGCACTTCGACAAGCTCAGTGCCCTCAAGCGCAGCGCCCGCGTCAAGATTAATGTTTTTAGTAAATGAGGTTGCTGAACCTCCTTGAAGGTTTTTAGCGAGCAAGGTTGCTGAACCTCCTTGAAGGTTATTAGCGAGTAAGGTTGCTGAGCCTGCCGAAGTAACCGTTTCTTTCCGACAATAATGACCTGTAGCCACGTAGTCCGCGCCCAGAGAAAGAGCGATGTCCAAAAACACATCAAATTTGATTTCACGGTTGCACAATACATCGGGGTTTGGTGTGCGTCCGCGTTGATATTCAGCAAACATATAGTCCACAATGCGCTCCTTATACTGCTTACTTAGATCAACGGTCTGAAAGGGAATACCAAGCTTTTCGGCCACCAACATCGCATCGTTACTGTCTTCCAGCCAAGGGCAATCATCTGAGAGGGTTACCGAGTCATCGTGCCAATTTTTCATAAACAAACCAATGACCTCATAGCCTTGTTGCTGCAACAAGTAGGCAGCAACACTGGAGTCTACACCACCAGAAAGTCCAACAATGACACGTTTGTTTTGCATGGCACAAAGGTAAGCAGGATATGTGAGTTCGTCAGGCCTATGCCTAGCGGAAGGGTTTATTTAAGCTTTTTTTGACGTTCAGCTTCTTCCATCAATTCAGACATCTTACGCTGAAAACGGTTTTGCTTCTTGGGTTTCTTTTTGTTTTCTTCAATCTGTGCATGGATTTTGTCCTGATCGATGATCACATTCTTAATCACCAACATGATTCCAATCATCAAGACGTTGGAAACAAAATAATACAAACTAAAACCACTGGCATAATTGTTAAAGAAAAACAACATCATCACAGGCATCAAATACATGATATACTTCATGTTGGGCATGCCCGGTTGTGAAGGTTGCATTTGCTGTCCTGCTGTCATCTGTGTATAAAAGAATATTGCTATGGAAGCCAATAAGGGAAACAAACTAACGTGATCGCCATAGAAAGGAATGCTAAACGGAAGTTCTGCAATCATATCATAAGAGGACAAGTCTTCTGCCCATAAAAAAGACTTACCACGCATTTCGTATGCGATTGGAAAGAAATAAAACAAGGCAAAGAAAACCGGCATTTGAATCAATGCGGGAATACAACCTGCCATTGGGCTAGCCCCAGCTTTGCTGTATAACTTCATCGTCTCTTGCTGACGCTTGGTGGCGTCATTTTTATATTTTTCGTTTAAGGCCGTTATTTCGGGACGCAGTACCCGCATTTTGGCTTGAGAAACATACGATTTGTATAGCACCGGCGAAAGTACCAAACGCACAATAATGGTCAATAAAATGATGGCAATTCCTTGGGGAACTACGCCAGACAACAAGCTAAACAATGGGTAGAATACCGAACGGTTTATCCAACCAATAAGCCCCCAGCCAAAAGAAATACTTTCATATAGGGATTCGTCATAGGTTTTTAAAACTTCGTAATCGGTTGGGCCCATATACCAATCAAAATTGGCTTGAAAACGATTGCGACTATAAGGCAATGTGGTTTCAGTCATAAACGACTTAAGGAATTCGGACTCTTCCTCTTCCTCATCTGTTATGGTAGATGACATAACTGCAGCTACTTCAAATGGATTTTCTGGAATAAGGATACTGCTAAAAAAATGCTGGCGGTACGATACCCACCCGACGTTTTTGAGGTCTTCATCATCATCTCCTGCAGCAGACAGCGTACTGTATTTATCAGCCTTATGATTGTAGGCGAGCTGTGTATAGCGGTTTTCGTATTGGGCACTTTTCGCATGACGGAAGCCATCCATACGCCATGAAAAGGCAGCAGGAATAGTAGGGTCCAAAGCGCCTTCTATACCTTCGGCAACAACTTCAAAACCAAAGCGATATCCTTCCTTGGGTAAGGTATATACCAATTCTATATAACCATCGGAATCAAGTGGTGCACGCAAACGCAATTCCTGACCCGCTGATGTGGTGCTTACTGAGGGAGTAAACATCATAAATTTTGTCTGAAATAACTGACCTAAAACCGTCGTGAAGGCAATGTTCAAGGAGCTGTTATCATTGTTGATCAAATACAAGGGATCGTCTTGATAATTGACCAAATCTTTTAGGGCAACCCGTGTCATCACACCCCCTTTTGTAGAGATATCAATAGAAAGCACATCATTTTGAAGGCTAAGCGTGTCGGCAACAACACTAACCGCTGCTGCCTCAGGAGCATCTTGCTCGGCTGTATCTGTAGCAAGGACCTGCACAGGTTCTTGTTGTTCCACTGCTGCCGTGTCGTTAACTGCCGTTTCCAAATCAGGAACAGGCTGATTGTACATCATCCAAGTGAATATGCCAAAAATAAGCAGCATTCCTATGATTTGTAAAGGGTCTATTCGCCGATCTTCCATGTTAAATTTTTATTTATTTGCGTAGGCATTACAAGCTTCCACAAAAGCTGAAAAAAGCGGATGTGGCTCAAGAACTGTACTTTTATATTCGGGGTGGTATTGCACACCAACAAACCAAGGGTGCGCATCAATTTCTACAATCTCTGCCAAGCCGGTTTTTGGGTTAACTCCTGTGGCTGTAAGACCGTTTTTGGCTAAATCCGCTAGGTAGGCATTGTTTAATTCGTATCTGTGGCGGTGGCGCTCGCTGATATCATCAGTCTTATATATATCGTGCACACGACTACCTGCCGTAAGTGTACAATCCCAAGCGCCAAGACGCATGGTACCGCCTTTATCCTCTACGTTTTTCTGTTCATCCATCAAACTTATCACAGGATGTGGTGTGTTTTCGTTCATTTCAGTAGAGTTGGCCTCAGAAAGCCCCAGAACGTTGCGTGTAAATTCAATTACAGCCATTTGCATACCCAAACAAATTCCAAAAAATGGAATGTTGTTTTCACGTACATACTTTATGGCCCATATCTTTCCTTCAATTCATCTTGAGCCAAACCCTGGAGCTACCAACAAACCGTGTAGGTCTTTGAGTTGTTCCTCGCAATTGTCAACACTAAGGTGTTCAGAATGTATGGATACAACCTCCACCTTTACTTCATTAGCGGCTCCTGCGTGAATAAAGGCCTCCAAAATAGACTTATACGAATCTTGTAATTCTACGTACTTCCCCACCAGTCCAATACGAACATGGTTTTTAGGGTTTTTGTGTCGAGATAAAAAGGCTTTCCACTTTGTTAAGTCAGGCTCCAAGTTATCTGGTAAGGCCAAGGTTTCGAGCACAACACGATCCAACCCTTCTTCTTGCATAAGCAAAGGAACGTCATAAATGGTATTGGCATCAATAGATTGAATTACTGCCTCGCGTTTTACATTGCAGAACAAGGCCAGTTTGTTTCGAATATCTTCAGACAACTCATATTCTGTACGACAAACCAAAATATCAGCGTTGATTCCGCTTTCCATCAAGGTTTTTACAGAGTGTTGGGTGGGCTTTGTCTTTAATTCGGCTGCTGCAGAAAGGTAAGGTACCAGTGTGAGGTGAATAACAATACAGTTTTCTCGACCCAGCTCCCATCGCAATTGACGCACAGCTTCGATATAAGGCAACGATTCAATATCCCCTACCGTACCGCCTATTTCAGTAATGACCACATCGTAATCACCCGATTCGCCAAGCTGCTGCATGCGTGCTTTGATTTCATTGGTAATATGGGGTATAACCTGAACTGTTTTACCTAAAAATTCACCACGGCGTTCCTTTTGAATGACGCTTTGATAGATACGTCCTGTAGTCACATTGTTGGCTTGAGAAGTACGTACATTTAAAAAACGCTCGTAATGCCCAAGATCTAAATCGGTTTCAGCGCCGTCATCTGTAACAAAACACTCGCCGTGTTCGTATGGATTTAAGGTTCCAGGGTCTACATTAATGTAGGGATCAAATTTTTGAATGGTGGCTTTTAGGCCACGTGCCTGAAGTAAGTTGGCTAATGATGCGGAAATAATGCCTTTTCCAAGTGAGGAGGAAACGCCCCCTGTAACAAAAACGTATTTGGCTTTAGGCATAAATCTTATTCATTTTAAGTGGCAAAAATACAAAGAATAAACTACCTAACATGCAAGGAATCTGCTGGAGGCTTCATAGGCGTTATTTCAATGGTTTCAAAACCTTGATGTTGAACCAAATATGTAGCGGTATTTCGATAACCTCCTTTTGGGTTGGGCTGGTAATCAAATCGGTATTGAAGCTGATCCAAAACACCCAACGTTAAACCGTCTATTAGCTTTCTTTTAGTGGCTATTCGAAGGGAAGCATCCACCATAACATCAAAACCTTTCACAGCAGTCCGGCTGGGCACCTTCCCATATCGGTCTTTAAATGATGCGTCAAACTTAAGGCGTAAGCTATCGCGTTTTTCTAAAAAATGATTGGGGTATGAAAAGTGGATATTACCCAAATGGGCTTGAGAAATGTTTTTATCGTCATAGGCTGGTGAGCGGAAATGCGTTAACAATTGTACTTGGCGCGCTTCCGAAGACTGGGCATTCAACATGGAAGTCATACTGGTCACCAAATTTAAATTTTCGGTTTCCAAAAAAACCCAATTTGGCCTAGTCGGTGTCAATAATGAGTCCACTACATCAGGCTTGATAAAACCAAACTTTTCGTCTGGGGGCAGCACTTCTGCCAAAGGGAACTGCTCCTTTAAACGCAGTGCCGTTTGCTTATTTTTGGAGTCTGCAATAATCAACACACAAGGGTTTTCATATTGTGCGTCCAAAGAATCCACATAGCTCATCATGCGTTTGGCAAGTGACTTTTTACTGGGAATCGTATTAATAAGCATTTTGCGGGGCTGAATCTCACGCGTAGTCAAAGGGGAAATAACCGGCACGTTAAAAAAGCTCATGGCTTGTGCCATCCTGCTTACGTTGGCAGGTGTAAAGGGGCCTATAACAGCGTCATAAGCAGTGAAGTCTTCTTGATTGAGCAGCTGCTCAATTATATGCAACTGCCCCTCAGAGTCAAAAACAGAGAGCTCAATACTCAAACCTGCCTTGTTCAGACTATCTACCGCATGCAACATTCCTGAATAAAAGTCAAGCGAGACCGTTGTTAGGTTGCGTTCTGAAAGGGTCTTATTTGTTTGATCTATGGAATCTAACTCAATTCTAGAAAGTCGAAACGGAGCTAAAAAAGCAATGCGCACTACAGGAGAAACAAAAGTGCTATCCCATAAACTGGTTTTTATTGGTCCCGATTCACTAACAGCGCTTGAATCTACTGCTTGCAGTTTTGGGATTTTTAAGACCATTCCTACCATAAGTCCAGTAGCTTCTAGACTTGGGTTAAGGGCTTCCAAATCAGATTTGCTCAATCCCAATTTTTCTTTGAGACGGAAAAAACCTTCTTTGGGCTGAACAGTGTAATAGTCAAATTGTGCCGCAATTTCTTCAGCAGTTTTTGAAGGCACTGTAAGCATACTTCCAACAGAAAGTGTATCGCCTAATTGGGGGTTTAACACCCGGAGGGAATCTACTGAGATGCCATAGGTGTAGGCAATTCGCCAGAGAGTTTCCTTTGGCTGTACGCTGTGGGTTGCTGTTTTGGGTTGCACTGGAACGACAACAACTTTTGTTTTATACCTCGGTATTTTGAGTTTGTCACGTTTGCGTATACCCGCTTTAGCAGTAGGATTGTAGATCACGATTTGATCTGGCGTAATATCGTAGCGCATTGCGATACGCTCTAGCGTTTCTTTCTTTTTTACTTTATGAATGATAAAGTGAGACACTTCTGGTTCTTGAGCGTTGCCAAGCAAGCCAAACAAAAGAAAAGTGAGTAGTAACAAAAGCTTACTCCCACTCAATTGTTGCAGGGGGTTTTGAACTGATATCATAAACGACACGATTGATTCCCGGGACACGGTTGATGATTTGGTTAGAAATTTCTTGTAAGAAAGCATATGGTAAATGTACCCAATCTGCCGTCATTCCGTCAGTTGAAGTTACGGCTCTTAGAGCAACGCACTTTTCATAGGTGCGTTCATCTCCCATAACCCCGACAGACTGCACAGGCAACAGCATAACACCTGCTTGCCAAACATCGTCGTACAAGCCGTGTTCACGAAGCCCTTGAATAAACAAGGCATCTGCTTCCTGTAACATACTTACCTTTTCAGCTGTTATATCACCTAAAATGCGAATAGCAAGACCAGGTCCAGGAAATGGGTGACGACCAAGAATTTCTTTGGGCATTTCAAGAGTAGCGCCAACGCGACGCACCTCATCTTTAAACAACATTTTAAGCGGCTCTACTACTTTGAGTTTCATAAAGTCGGGCAATCCACCTACGTTGTGGTGTGATTTGATGGTAGCAGAAGGACCGTTTACAGAAATAGACTCAATAACATCTGGGTAAATAGTTCCTTGAGCAAGCCATTTTGCGCCTTCGACCTTATGCGCCTCATCGTCAAAAACATCTATAAAAACCTTACCAATGATTTTTCGCTTGGTCTCTGGGTCACCCTCCCCTGCCAAAGCATCTAGGAATTGCTTGGAAGCATCCACCCCCTTAACATTCAATCCCAAACCTTTGTATTGCTCCAACACCTCGTCATATTCGTTTTTGCGCAACAATCCATTGTTGACAAAAATACAGTGTAGGTTAGGGCCAATAGCCTTGTGCAATAAAATAGCAGCTACAGACGAATCCACACCGCCACTAAGACCCAAAATCACCTTATCTTGACCCAACTGCTCGCTTAGTGCAGTTACTGTGGTTTCTACAAAAGCATCTGATGTCCAGTCGGGATTAATACCGGCTATATCAACCAAAAAGTTTTGTAGCAACTGCTTGCCATCAGTTGAATGATATACTTCTGGATGAAATTGAATACCATAGGTCATGTCGTTGTCCATAACATAAGCGGCATTGGTAACATCAGAAGTAGATGCCAATTGCGTTGCATGCTCAGGTAATTTTTTAATGGTGTCGCTATGACTCATCCACACTTGTGATTCGAGTGGAATACCTTTGGTAAAGGCATGGGGTACTACCTGTGCCAATCTAGCTCGGCCATATTCTCTTGTATCAGAAGGGGCTACTGCGCCGCCATTGAAATGTGCCAAATATTGCGCACCATAACACACTCCAAGTAGGGGTACTTTGGATCTGATTTTACTCAAATCAGGGTGTGGCGCATCCTCAGCACGAACCGAATACGGAGATCCTGAAAGGATAACGGCTTTAAACGTATTGATGTTTTCAGGGATTTTGTGAAAAGGGTGAATTTCACAAAAGATGGAGAGTTCTCGAACCCTTCGGGCAATAAGCTGCGTGTATTGAGATCCGAAATCGAGGATTAAAACTTTGTTATGCATATGCAAAAATACAACTAAACTTCAATGAAGCAGAACCGCTTATCAATAGTTTTTAACAGGTTATGGGTATCCTATTTGAATGATTGCCAAACCATTTGATGCGGTAGACAAAGTCGCTTTTAATTCATTTGTGAAATTGGCCAAGCCAGCATCTAAGACAAAGGCAGAAAAATGTGCTGTTCGCTCCTGCAATCTGTCGTTTGGAAATAAATCGTTTCGAATGTCAGTGGCACGCACCACCTCGTCTTGCAGTTTTTTTCGCTGTGCCTTTAAGAGGCGGTTTTCGAGTTTATCCAAACCCTTGAGTTGCTTTTTCTCCTGTGCCTCAACTGCTCCCAAAAAGGATTTATCCGTTAGTGAGGCCAAGTGATAAAAGGCCTTAAAGTTAACTTTAAGCAATTCACGTTGGGAAGAAAAGTCGATGTCGATATTACTAATTTGACGTACACGCTTGTTGATAAAAGCCGCTGTTGGCAAAAATAAGTCGGCTATGGGCAGATGTAGCTTATTGCATTTTTTGACTTGTTTTTCAGACATCAACAAAACGGTAGTACGGTGCTGCAGTAGTGGATATGGAATGTCAAATGCCTCAAAAGCAGTTTTTAGCTGAAGCCAATAAGCCAACTCACCTCCACCGCCAACATAGGCAATATTGGGCAGTACACTCTCCTGGTACAAGGGACGCATAAGTGCATTAGGAGAAAAACGTTCTGGGTACTTTTGAATTTCTTCACATAAACTTTGGAGGGTCCATGAAGCTGTATTTTCTGTAGTACCAAAGCCATCTTCATCTTTTGTAATACGCAAGCGCTTGTTGTCAAACAGGTAGAAAACATTGATTGCCCTTGGATTGACCTGGGGCTTAAAACCCTTGATTGTCTTTTTTAAGGAGTTATTGGTTTTATGTACCGCCGTTTGGGTAATGTTTTTGCTTACCTCAGCCTGAAGCACTGGAGCAAACAACGATTTCAAGGCCGTATCGTCACCATCAATCACTACGATACCATGTGCTCCAAAAAGCTGATGTACCAATCGTCGTGTTGCATTGGCCAGAGTATCTTCTTGCAGGTAGCATTCGGAAAATAGGGCTAGTAATTCTTTTCCTTGGTCAGTGCCCGTATAGTAGGGAGTTAACGTCTTTAAAACAGTCTCTAGACCCGTTGTAGGCATCCGCCCCACAGCACCAGAAGCAGTTGCCTCCCACCTTACTTTTTGTTCGCCCAAAAAGAAGTGATTTATTTCTTCAAAATCGTGATCTTCAGAAGCCATCCAAAATACAGGCACATATTGGTGCTTGTTATCTGCATCTTGAATGCGTGCTGCCAAATTGATGACATCCAAAATCTTATACCAAAAATACAAGGGACCAGTGAAGATATTCAACTGATGTCCCGTGGTTATTGTGACTGCGTTGGGTGCTAACAATGCATCTATTTGTGTACGTGTTTTCGCATCAGGATCAAGGTGTTTATATTGCTTGTGCAACACGTCAACCAATGTGTTTCGTTTGGATTGGTCAAATGAAGTAGCCCTTTTGGATGCAGCTCGAGTAGCTGCTGGAATTGAAACCAGCCCGTTATGAAAGGACTTTAAGGAAGCGTCGTTTTGCAACAATTGCTGCATCAAGGGCGAATAAACCCCTTTATGATATCCCAACGACTCGATTAGCTTCATAAGACAAAAGTAGTCAATGTAAGAAACTATTGTACAGGAACCGCCTCTAAGTCAAAGTCTTGTGCGGCTGTTATGGTTAGATTAGCAAAATCTCCAACCTTGAGGTAGTGTTCGCGGGCATCTACCCAAACTTCGTTATCCACATCTGGCGAATCAAACTCTGTACGACCAACAAAACGATTCCCTTCTTTTCTATCGATAACACAACGCAAGGTTTTGCCCACCAAGGCTTGGTTTTTTTCCCAAGAAATATGGGCCTGGATTTCCATCAATTCGTTAACACGAGCTTGTTTTACTTCAGCAGGCACATCATCTACCAACGTATGGGCGTGAGTGTTCTCTTCATGACTGTATTGAAAACAGCCCAAGCGCTCAAAACGCATTTCCTTAACCCATGACTTAAGCAATTCAAAATCTGCTTCCGTTTCACCGGGATAACCTAAAATAAGCGAGGTGCGAATGGCCATTTCCGGTACTGCAGCCCTAAAACGCTGGAGTAAAGCCGTTGTTTTCTCTTGTGTTGTTCCACGACGCATAGACTTCAGCAGGTGATCTGAAATATGCTGTAATGGAATATCGATATAGGAACATACTTTGGGCTCCGTTGCAATAACCTCCAATACATCTTCTGGAAATCCTGATGGAAAGGCATAGTGTAAGCGAATCCATTCGATGCTATCAACTGTTGTCAGTGCACGCAGTAAATCCGCCAAACGACGTTTTTTATAAAGGTCTAGCCCATAATAGGTGGAATCTTGAGCGATAATGATCAACTCCTTTACCCCATTTTTAGCAAGACCTTGAGCTTCTTTAACCAAATCTTCAATAGGCTTTGAGCGATGTGCTCCACGCATAAGGGGAATGGCACAAAACGAACAAGGTCGGTCGCAACCTTCTGATATTTTGAGGTAGGCGTAGTTTTTTGGTGTAGTGGTGAGGCGTTCACCCAATAATTCATGGCGGTAATCTGCTCCTAGTGCCTTTAGCAAAAGGGGCAAGTCGGTGGTGCCAAAATAGTCATCTACATCTGGGATTTCAACCTCCAAATCATCTTTGTAGCGCTCACTTAAACAACCCGTAACAAAGAGCTTATCGATTTGTCCTGTTTGTTTTTGCTCGGCAAAAGACAATATGGTATTAACCGATTCTTCTTTAGCATTATCAATAAAACCGCAAGTATTTACAACGACAATATTGCCTTGTTGTTCATGTACTACGTCTTTATCACTTGCTTTGAGTTGGCCCATAAGCACCTCGGAGTCATAAATGTTTTTAGAACACCCTAGAGTAACGACATTTATTTTATTTTTTTTGGTTGATTTTGTCCGCATATTATTGGTACCCTTCTGGTGATTTTCTATGATTGGAAATACGTTCATAAGCAGCGCCTAACCTCAAGAGTTTTACCTCACTGAAAGATGGTGCCATAAATGTAAGGTTAGCAGGCTCTCCATCATCAGCGTAGCCCATAGGAACGGTTAAACACGGGTAAAATGCAATAGCAGCGTGACCAGCGTAATAATTATTCTTACTAAGTATGGCATCGAGCTGGTATTTAGCAATGGGATCTTGAAAAAAGCCTAAAGCAGCTGTATTTAGCTTTGAAATGGTTGTTTGTAAACCTTCTTCCGTAATGCTGTCGGCAATAACACCGTCTAGGCGTTTTTGGGAATAGGGCATATAAAGCAGGCTGTCTTGCTTATTAAAATCAATAATTGCTGTCACATCTATAGTTGCAAAACCTGCAGTTGACGCGTTTTTAAAATACGCAGGGATGTCTCGCTTCATGTCGCCATTAAGAATTGATGTAAATCCAGTAAGTGTAATTTTTT
>Ga0228652_1000705_pt1 | contig 14363 bp, 7 predicted proteins | sample 64DmetaG_FD_183030 | JGI IMG/M metagenome (GOLD analysis project Ga0228652, IMG submission 183030) | Seawater microbial communities from Monterey Bay, California, United States - 64D | ecosystem: Environmental > Aquatic > Marine > Coastal | place: USA: California | collected 2016-10-05
GTAATCCTAACCCTGATTTTATATATGGTGGTTATTTAAACATGAGTTACAAGAATCTAAACTTAAGTGTACTTATGAATGGTACCTATGGTAACGATATTATTAACGGAACAAATGTTGGTTATGATATTGCTGAAGGACTGGGAGGTAGAAATATAAGAAGAGATGCTTACCTGCAAGCCTGGAGACCAGACGCACCATCAAATACGTATCCGCGAATTGGATACCAGGAACGAAATGCTATAGCGGTAACTGACAGACAAGTAGAAGACGGTAGCTTTTTAAGAATTAGTAACATTACTCTTGGTTATGATATTCCTGTTGAGAAAACAAACATTTTCGGTAGAGCTAACATATACATTTCTGCATCTAACTTATTTACGTTCACAAACTATAGTGGGTACAATCCTGAAATTACCAGTTTTTTAAACAATGGTAATATTCTTGGAGTAGATTGGATGGGTCCACCAAATGCAAGATCAATCGCGCTTGGGCTTAACTTAAATTTTTAATTAAAAAAAAGAATACAAATGAAAAATTATAAAATCATACTATTTGTAATATTAGGATTATTACTTACTAACTGTAATCTAGAAGAGGAACCTCCGTTTTTGGCAAACGAAAACATTTATGCTACAAGTGAAGATGCTAGTAAAGCACTAACTGGTATTTACGAAAGTTTTACAAATACTAATTATTACGGAAGGGATTTTCTTCATGCAATTAATATAAATTCGGGTTTTGGAGTAACAAGAAACGGAGGAAATAGTAATACAAGTGTTGAAAATGCTACGCTTGCTTCTTTAAAACCTAATAGTGGGACAATAACAATTGTAAACTCTTGGAATGGTATTTACCGTTCTATTGGCAGATCAAATGATGCGATTCAATCGGCTATTATTTCAGAAAACCCTTCAACAGAAGACGAAACGTTAATCAATGATGTTGTAGGGCAGGCTTATTTTTTGAGAGCATTTAATTACTTCAATTTAGTGCGATTGTGGGGAGAGGTGCCTTTAAGACTTGTGCCTACAACCAAAGAGAATATACATTTGGGCAAATCTTCTGTTAAAGATGTTTATGCTCAAGTTATTAGCGATACAAAGAAAGCCCAGGAATTAATGAACGGCTCTGTTGGTAACGGTACCGTAAAACCGGAAGCAGCAGCAATGTTATTGGCAAAGGTGTACATGACCTTAGCTACAGCACCAACAGAACACCAGGAGGCCGGTTTAAATTATTGGCAATTGGCGTATGATGAAGCTAAAAAAGTATATGGAAAATATGCATTGGTGGGCGATTATGATGCTTTGTTTCAAGAGGCTACAGGTGATGACACCGAGGAATCAATCTTTGAAATTCAATCCTCTGAACTAGCTACTATGGATCACGCTCGGGCATTTACAGCTACAAACTACACACCAGCTTTTACTTTTGGACGGTTACAGGCCAATTACGAGGTACATGATTTACATGTTGCTACCTATCCAGGTGACCTCAGGTTAGAATCAACATTTGCCAGCGGGTATATCCAGCAAAGTGGAGGTGGTATAGGGAAACCCCTCTGGACGTATCCTGCAACTACCGCACGATCTAGATTTAGTAATGGGTTTCCATTCGTATATAAGTTAGGATCTAAAGACCAAAGTAGAACTGACCGTTTTCAAAATAGAAACTTTATAGTTTATAGGTATTCTGATTTGCTATTAATGCTTGCCGAAATCTCTAATGAATTACAAAATGGAGAGCAACTGGGCTATGTAACCGAAGTATTAAGCAGGGTTGGTTTAAACCCTCATGCAGGTTATTCTGGAGATCAAGACTCTTTTAGAAGTGCCATTATGAAGGAATACCAATTCGAATTATTTTTTGAAGGTCATGATTGGTTCAATAACAGACGTAGAGGGTATGATTATTTCTTAAATAATGTAATTATTCCGCATAATACAGCGCCTCTGTTTAAAAGTAATGTTGATGTTACTTTAGACACTAATGAAGCTAATGTTATGCATTGGCCTATCCCGCAAATTGAGATTGATGGGAATGAGTTGATCAATTAATGATTTGAGGGTTTCATAACATAAGATTTTAAACAACAACACTTATCAACAGAATTAAGTTTTTAAAAACTTAATTCTGTTCTTAGAAATAATAAACACAGTTAAAATATCATCAAGCATGATTAAAAGGAAAAAACGAATTTCTGGTAGGATCGTTCTATTTTTATTATTTTTTTCTTTATTAACTATATCTTGCCATAAAAAGGAAGATAAACCCAACATACTTTGGATTACCCTAGAGGATACTTCACCTCAATTTTTGGCTCCTTATGGTAGTAAATTAACTACGACTCCCACTTTAGATAATTTAGGCAAAGAAGGTGTAATATTTAATCATGCCTACGCTACTGGTGCTGTTTGTTCAGCAAGTCGAAATACTATTATTACTGGTTGCTCTACAGAAGAACTTGGTACAGGGAATCATCGAAGTAAATATACTATACCAGATTTTATTAAGGGGTTTCCTTATTATCTTAAAAAGGCAGGGTATTATACTTCAAACAATGCCAAAACAGATTATAATGTAAAAGATGAACAAGATTTTATAAACGAAGCATGGGACGAGTCTAGTAGAAACGCTGGATGGTGGAATCGAGAAAAGAAACAACCATTTTTCTCAGTTTTTAATTTTAATACTTGTCATCAAAGTCGTACCATGACTTATCCTTGGAATCAATATGAAAATGAAATTTTAGGTTCTTTACCAGACTCATTAGAGTTTAAACCAAGTGAAGTAGAGGTGCCTCCATTTTATAAAGATTCAAAAGAAATGAGAAAGCACCTGTCTCGTGTACCAAATTCATTGCTTAAAACTGATTTTCTTGTCGATGAATTATTGAAAAAATTAAAAAAAGATGGATTAAAAGAGAATACAATCATTTTTATCTATGCAGACCATGGAGAAGGAATACCAAGAGGAAAAACACATTCTATAGGTTTTGGTCACAGAGTACCTTTTTATATATGGTTTCCACCAAAATACAAACACCTTTCACCCTGGGGAACAGGGGTAATTACGAATGAATTGATTTCCTTAAAGGATTTGGCTCCTACTATTTTGAGTATGGCCGGTTCTTCCATTCCTGAGCATATGAAGGGTAGACCATTTATGGGAGAAGAACGAGAAAAACCAAGAAAGTATGTATTTGGATCACGCAATCGCTTGGATGAAACTCCTGGACTTGAGAGAACCGTCTTCGATGGGAGGTTCGTGTATTCCCGTAACTTTTATCCACATTTACCTGTGGTACGCTATCAAAAATATGGAGAGGTTAGTGAAATCGTTAAAACCATTCGAAAAGATAATGCAGCTGGAGTTTTAAACAAAATTCAGTCAGAATTGCTAAAACAACTTAGAGCTATTGAGTACCTGTATGATATCCAATCAGATAAATGGGAAGTCAAAAATCTAGCTACGAATCCAGTTTATAAAGAGGATTTGATTCGACTTCGAAAAGTAATGAAAGAGCGTGTCATTAAAACGAACGACATTCATTTCATTCCAGAGGGTGAAATGCGCAAAGCATCAAAAGGAAGTACAGCCTTTGAAATAAAGAAAACCAGGGAAATAAATCCTACAAAAGAAATACTAGAAGTAGCTGAGTTAGTCGGTGTTGAATCAAACCCAGAAGTTTTTTTGAATTATTTAAAACATGAAAATAAGCATGTGCGCTATTGGGCTTCAGTTGGTTTGAACTTTTTAGGACAAACAGATGGCATTGAAAATCAATTATTACCATATTTAAAGGATAAATCTGTTTACGTTCAGATTGAGATAGCAATTTTACTGTATAAAACAATTAAAAACTCTAAAGCAAAAGGTACGTTGATTAATTACATTATGGGAGAAGATAAATATGCTACTCACCACACAATTCAACAGTTATTATATCTCCCTTCTATTGCAAATGACTTTACATATTTGTTAAGAGTATTAGACAAAAGATATGGTAATGAACGTTTGCCAGGTTTTGAATACACGCTTCAAAATTCTGTACAAATGTATTTGTATCTCTATGACAATCAAAAACTCTATTATACGAAAAGTGCCAAATGGATTGATGATTTGAATTCAACTGTTCGCAACTGGAATTAGATCAAAGACTCTATTATTTATTTATAAAAAACACATGAAAATATCAAGTATTATATACCTATTCTTATTCTGTATTTCTTTACAATCACAGAATTTAGAGCCATTACCTGAAAGTTTAAACCTGAAGGGTTATTGGATGATGGGTCACAACCAAGAGTATCATGAAAAGGTTTATGTGCCGGGGATACATAAAGATCCAACTATTATACCTAATTCAAAATTATGGTATAAAAAAGAGATTACCTTACCTAAAGGCAAATGGAATAGAATAACATTAGAGTTAAAAGGAGCACGTTTTAAACCCGAAGTTTTTATAAATAGTATATCCCAAGGCACACAAGAAGGAGGCATGGGGCCAATCTTCTTTTCTCTAAAACATCAAAATGCAAGACCTGGTGGCAGAATTGAATTAGAGGTAGCATTAGAATCCCTAAAAAATGTACCAGAATCTGATGCTTCGTATATACCTAAAGCAGATCAATGGAGATCAAATGTGTCTTCTAGTTTATGGGACGATGTAGTATTGCATTTTCATAATGATGTGAAAATTACAAGAGTGATACCATTTATAAATTTTGATAAAAATCAAGCCGAGATAAAATTCGAACTCAATGCTGCGAATAAAATAGAGGGATATGTAAAAGCTGAAATTTTCGATAAAGATGGTGCTGTTTTGCTTGAATCGAAAGGTGAAGTAAACGGAAAATTAAATTCCTTAGTTATAGATTATGATCATAAATTAAAAAAGTGGTCTCCTACACAGCCCAATTTGTATCAGCTTAAATTGAGCATTTACGATAACAATAAAGTTTTAAATGATGTCAGTGAAATCTCACTAGGAATTAAAAGTTTTCAGGTTTCTGAAAAGAAATTTCTACTAAATAATCAACCGTTTACTGCACGAGGTGTAACAGTGGTTTGGCCAAGATGGATGCGTACTGAAGAAGGTCGTGAATTAGGATATGATACAGAGTGGTTTTATAAAAATATTATCAAAAGAACCAAAGATCTAGGTGGAAATTATCTTCGTTATCATCTTGGATTGCCTCCAGAAAAATTTCTTGACTTGTGCGATGAACATGGCTTAATTGTGCAATACGAATGGAGTTTTTTCCATGGAATGCCCGCGTCAGAAGAGAGCTTACTAATACAATATAAAAACTGGTTAGATTTGGCGATGCGTCATCCTTCTGTTACGTTGATTCATCCTTACAACGAAACTTATGGAGACGAATTAAAAACTGCTTGGTCGGCATTAAATAAACTTAAAAAAGATTACCCATCTCTGGTTTTTGAAGAAAGAGATGTTATACATATACATAAATATTGGTGGAGTTTATTTGAAAACCTTGGCTTATATTATGATAGCTATAACGATTTCCCAAAAGCAATTATGGTTGATGAATTTGGTGGGAATTATTTAGATGGAAATGGAGATTATGGTGGGTACCCAAAAGTAAAAGAAACCTTTTTTAGGTTTTTGGGTAGAGAGCATTCTATTCAAGATCGTCTATATTTTCAAATGGATGCAAATGTTAAAGTAGCAGAGTATTGGAGACGAATTGGAGCTGCTGGTATTTCTCCTTTCTGTGCCTTAGGAAGTCTAGAAGATGGGAATACTTGGTTCTTGGGTGATTTGAAAGAAGGGAAGCCTAAACCCGTTTGGGAATCGCTCGCTGCTGTTTTTTCTCCCAAATCAATTAGTATGGAGTTGTGGGACAGAAACTTTACTTCAAATCAAAGAGTTGAACTATCGATGTATCTTTTCAATGAAACTTTTGAAACCTCTATGTTCAATGTAAGTATTGAAATTGAAAACATTAAAGGAGACCTCATAGCAGGAAAGACTTTTAAAGCTAAAGTTAAAGGAAATGAAACAAAGGTTAAAAGTATCAATCTTAAGATGCCTAATAACCCAGGAGAATACAAAGTGAAAGCAACTTTATTGAATCCTCCTAAAGAACTAAAACATCCTGTTGTCTCGTCTTGGAACATACATGTATTAAAGGCTAAAGTACCATCTAAAATTGAATCTGCTAAAATATTTGTTCCTAAATATGAAGAAGAATTGAATCGTTTTGTTGACGAAATGAACCTGAATAAGGTTGAAAAGATAACAAATGCAGATGTATTAATTTGTGGTAAAGATACTTGGGAAAAAATAGTGAATAAGAATACCAAAGCGTTACCCTTGTTTGAGGAGTTTATCAATGCTGGAAAATCAATTGTAATGCTAGATGTCGGTGATCGTTTATTAGGAGCTGGTTATCCTAATCAAAATGGTATAGTGATTGGAAATCTTCAGGGACAGGAAAAACTTAAGAAAAAAGTAAGAAATACCTATGATTTGTTTGCAGGTTTAAAGTTAACTTTCAATGAGTTAGTTGAGTCAGATAGTCATATTCATCCTACTAAAGAAACGGACGAGCTTTGGGAGAATCTTTCAAGTAAGAATACCTGGTTGTGGAATGGATATCGTGGAGGGTTGATAGCTCCTGCAACAGATATGGAAATTATAGGCCTTAAATCAAAAGCTTTTATTTCTCAATGGGAAGAGAAAGGAGCTGTTAAAGAAAAAATAATAGCAGATAATTATTATGCTTTTGAGTTAGATGGTTATTATTCTTTTTCTAATATCCCAATGGACAAAATTAAGATTACTGAATTGAGAGATAAAATAAGGTTTTTAATGGAGGATGCACCTGCACTAGCAGCATCTCTTGATCCGAATGCTAAGATAAAAATCAGAAACCTATATGAAGAATATAATAAGGCGAAATCAGGACAAGCAGTAGGTTTTATTCCATTAGTAGAATGTGGTAAGGGGCTTACTAGAACACCTGTTGCGATCATACAATTTGGGGAAAACAAAGGTCAATTAGTTGTTTCTCAGTTGCTAACCAGTGGTAGGTTGGCCGATGGTTTTGGTGAGGAAGGTCTATATGGAATTCGAACTGACGAAGCTGCAAGACAATTTGTGTTGAATATGATATCCTCTTCAATAAAAAAGAACTAATCGGAATACAACATTATTACAGAATTAATTTAAATTTTTAGAATGTTTTATAATACTAGAATCTGGCTACTAAATATGTTGGTTTTTGTGAGTGTAAGTCATTTACAAGCAAAGACGACGCGTTCGTTTATCTGTAAATGGGATGAGCTTAAAGAAAGCGATGAGCTATTGGGTTGTCAATCAACAAAAAAAACAGATTCTCTGGGCATTCAAATTAATAACTTAAAAAAATGGCCTAAGGGTAAATCACCCGAAGAGTTAGGCATAAGAATCGTTAATAAATACCTGTCTTTACCTCATTCGCATTGGGGCAAGTACCGAAAACCAGCCAATCGTATTACCTACCCCGATGTATGCACTTGGTTAGGTGGGCTTAGGTTTGCTAAAGCGTCTGGTAACGAAGTTCTACGCAATCGACTTGAAGAGCGTTTTCTTCCTTTATTTATAGAAGAAAGTCGCCTTTTACCAAAGCCAGATCATGTTGATAACAATGTGTTTGGTGCTATACCCTTAGAGTTGTACCTAAAGGAGAAGTGTAAACCCTATTTAAAGCTTGGCCTTTATTATGCCGACACCCAGTGGAAAGTACCATCAGATGTTACACCAGCACAAAAAAAATATGCCGAAAAAGGATATTCTTGGCAAACTCGAATTTGGATTGATGATATGTTTATGATTACAGTGGTTCAGGCTCAGGCGTTCCGTGCCACCGGTAATCGAAAGTATATAGACCGTGCAGCCAAACAAATGGTATTGTATCTGGATGAAATCCAATTGGAAAATGGCCTGTTTCATCACTCACCCGACGCTCCTTTTGCTTGGGGAAGGGGCAATGGTTGGATGGCTGCAGGCATGGCTGAATTGCTAAAAATTCTGCCTGAAAACAATCCGCACCGAGAGCGTATTCTTCAAGGGTATCTCCTAATGATGGACACCTTACTTTTATATCAGGTTGAAGACGGGATGTGGCGTCAACTTATTGACGACAAGGACTCGTGGAAGGAAACATCGGCAACAGCTATGTTTACGTATGCTCTGATCGCAGGAGTGAAAAATGGATGGCTCGATGAGAAAAGCTATGGTGTTGCTGCCCGAAAAGGGTGGTTGGCCTTAACAAGCTATTTTAATGATGATGATAACCTCACAGAAGTTTGTGGTGGTACAAATATTGGTGACAATAGAGAGCACTATATGAACAGGCCTAGGGTGGTTGGTGACCTACATGGTCAAGCTCCATTTTTATGGTGTGCGGCTGAACTACTTGACATGAATAATAACTTTTAATGAACGAGATTATGAAAACGTATAAAATTCTTTCCTTCCTATTCTTTCTTCTTATGGTGATTGGTTGCAGCAATAATAGTGTTGACATTGATTCTAAAGAAGATCCCAAAGAAGATGACAAAGAAGTAGTTGAGATAGATCCTTTAGCTACAATTATACCTCCTAATTATGAAACCTTTAAGCCACCGGTTGCTGGTGAATGGTTCACAGATCCGGTCTTTGGTACACAGATCAAAAGGCTAACTGATGAACAAAACATTCTAGGTTGGAATGGAGAGAGAGCCATGTTCAGTGCGGATGACAAATATTTCGTAATCGCAGTAAACTCGCCCTTTAAGCTTCGTTTGTTCGATGGGAAAACTGGTGATTTTATTCGTGATCTGCCTGTTTCAAGTAAAGACAACTCTGAATTCAGGTGGAGTTATGACCCAGAGATGTTGGTTTATCCTAAGAAGAATAAGTTAATGGGCTATAATGTTGTGACCGATGAAGAATACATACTTGTTGAGTTTTCAGAGGATTTAGGAAATAATAAAGGACGTTTATGTGGTGGTGACGGGAATGACTTCGATGACAATGGGGAGTTGTTGCTTCTAAATTTCGGAAAACGCATGTTTGCCTATAATTTACGTACTGGAGAAAGAGGGCCAGAAAAGGATATGACAGATTATGGGAAGATCGATTACTGTACTGTCAGTCCTAGCGGAAAGTATATCGTGGGTACTGGAGACAATGGTATTCTATTGTGGAATCTGGATTGGACAAATGAACGTCAATTATTGCCTAATAATTCACATATGGACTTTGGATATTTAAATGGAACTGAAGAGTGTTTGGTTTCTCGTATTCCGGGTAGTGGAGATGGCCCGTTATGGTGGACTGAACATGGGGTAGATGGAAATAGCTTTTTGACCGTACGTCTTTCTGATGGAGAAATATCCGAATTGTTACGTTCAGACAGGTGGTTTAGTCCAATGTATTCTGCGGTGCGCGGATCCAATAAAAAATACGTATGTCTGGCAATACCTTCTCATGAGCTTAATCCTGCTGCAGAGTGGTACCGCTATTTTGGAGAGCTCGTCTTGGTGCCGCTGGTTGGAGAGCAGAGTGAACCTATACGTCTGGCGCATCATCGTTGTCGAACACCAGAAGGAGGCAGTTCTTTTTCGAACCAGCCAGAGGCATGGATCAACCATGCTGGTGATCGCCTCTTTTTTAGGAGCAATATGGGTAATTTTTCAGAAGAAGCCAAACACGATCTCTATATGATTGATTTAGATATTTAGTAACAATCATTAAAATAATAATAGACTCAAAAAATATGAAATCATTTCAAAATATTCCAAAAACAGTAAGCCTTTTGTTTTGCGGAGTCATCTTTTTTCAAACAATTGCTGCACAAGTGCCTGGTAGTAGAAAGACAATGACTGCCTTTTCAGAGTTTAATGAAAGGTTAAAACAGTACGCAATTAAAAACCCTGAAAATACACATAAAGGTGTAATTGATGTAACCTGTGAACCATACAGTGCAAAAGGAAATGGTATTGCGGATGATACAAAAGCTATTCAATATGCAATTGATGATGCGTATTATAATAATTTTATGGTCTATTTACCTGCGAACAAAACGTTCTTATTGTCAAAACAATTAAAGTTATTAAGTCCAATAGAAACACGTAGGTTTGGTCATCAATTAATTGGACCGGCTAAGGGTAAAAAACCAATACTACGTTTAAAGGATGGAAGCTCAATAGAAAATGATATTTTTATTTTATTTCAGTTGAATTCTCGCGACAAAGGAAAGTCTCCAGCAAGTCATTATGGTTATACTTTTCGTAATATTCATATTGATATGGGAAATAACCCTAAGGCAACAGGAGTATATGCTGCTGGGGCTCAACAGTGTGTTTTAGAAGATATAAAAATATATGGACAGGCTTTTAGATCAGGAATTAGAGATTTGCCTGGCTCAGGAGGTGGAGTTGTAAATATTCATATTGTTGGAGGTGAAATAGGAATCGATCAGAATCAACATCGACCAAATCCAACCGTTCATGGATTGGTTTTAGAAGATCAAAAAAAATATGGAATCAAACTTGAAAATACAAGAGGTCCTTTAGTAATTGCTGGTTTTAAAATTTCATCAGGAGAAAGTAGCTCAAGTGATTATAAAGGAATTTATTTAAACAATACTTTTGGGAGCAAGTCAGCATCTGGTGCCCTTACGCATGGTATTGCAGATTTGTGTCTTACTGATGGTAGTATTGAGGCGTCTAACGTCGGAGGTATTGCAATATCAAACGGATCTCAAGATCTTACACTTCAAAACGTCTATTTAAAAGCAGATGTTTTAATAGAGAATGGGGTAACAACTCCACCATATTCGAATATCAAAGGAGATAGAGGTGGCTGGAAAAAAATCACGAAATATCTGTTTACCTCACGTTTAGACAAAGCATCGGTAGTCGTTGCTGGAAAAGAGTTGAACGACAGAACCAATAACTATGTTTTTTCAGAGAAATTAATCGATGAAGCGCCCAAAGAAGATATCTACAGCAAACACTCGTATGGTGAAATTCCTGATTTTAACGACCCGGATGTTGTTAATATCACCCATTATGGAGCAACTCGCGCCAATGAAAATGGAGATGATGACGATGCCATTGCCATTCAGAAAGCACTTGACGATGTTTCAGATCCAAAGAGCAAGAATTTCGGAAAAACAGTGTTGATTCCGCGCGGTAACTTCGACTTGGAGCAGCCTATTCTTGTGAAAAAAGGAACAAAACTTATTGGTACTGCAAAAAACAGTTCCACACTGGTGGCAAAAACAGCATGGGACTATAAAGACGGTGCGATTGTTACTACCGAAGACGATGCCGAAGGAAACATTATTCTCAGTGATTTTACAGTAATGGGGTATCCACGTATGTGTTACCTGCGTATTCAGAGTGGAGAAACATTGGTTAGAGACATTGTCACAGAATCCAAGTTGCGTTATGGATGGAGTGATAACGGTGAATGGAAAATGAATAAACAAAATGGAGCTTCGTATTTTGATTTCTGTAAAAATGCTGGAGGTAAGGTGTATCATATTTCAACGGATCACATGATGCTAAAAGATCGTTTTCGCTCTGAAAATCCAGTCTCTAATTATCATCTTGTGAGTATAAAAAACACAGTAAATCCCTTAAGTTTTTATCAACTTAGCGTAGAGCACCATGTGCATTCTCCAAAGGTAATGATTACAGATTCAAAGAATGTAACTGTTTTTGGGCTTAAATATGAAGGTCCAGCAGAACTACTCCATATCGTAAATTCTAAAAACATCCATATTGCTGGTGGATCAGGAAATTATTACTTAGATAAAGAAACTGACCATGCAATTATTACCATTAAAAATTCACAAGACATTTTATTGAGAAACTTAGCACGTAAGAGTAAAGATAAGATGTTTGGGCATAAATTTTCGGATCTCTGTAAATTCTGGGTTTTAGATTCGGAAACTTCAGTAACAGGTGACTATGGAATTTTATGGTATGAATAGGTTAATCAAATCATATTAAATTAATTACGACATGAGAGTTAAGAATATAGGACTAGTAGTTTTAATAACAATATTTTTTTTATTTGTGAATGATACTGTTGCTCAAAATTGGAACCAAGCAGCAGAAATTGTTCAGAGAATTCAAGAACCTGAGTTTCAGAATCGCAGTTTTAATATTGTTGATCTGGGTGCTAAAGGAGATGGAAAACACAATGATTTACCAGCACTACAAGGTGCAATTAATATCTGTAACCAAGTAGGTGGAGGGAGAGTTGTTGTTCCAAAAGGGGTATATTGGCTAGAAGGTCCAATCCATTTTAAAAGTAATGTAAATCTATATTTAAGCGAAGGAAGTATCCTTCGTTTTAGTGCAAAACCTGATGACTTTTTACCCCTTGTTTATACCCGTTGGGAAGGGACAGAACTTTTCAACTATTCTCCTTTTATTTATGCAAATAATTGCACAAACATTGCCATTACAGGTTCTGGTACCATTGATGGCAACGCAAAAGAGACTTTTGCTCCTTGGTTGAAGAAACAAACACCAGATCAGAACAATTTGCGGGATATGGGCGATGAAGGCGTCCCTGTTGAACAACGGATTTTTGGAGCGGGGCATTGGTTGCGGCCATCCTTTATTCAGTTTATCAATTGCCACCGAGTAAAAATGGAGGGTGTTAAGGTGATAGAATCTCCGTTCTGGATTATTCATCCGGTCTATTCTTCTCATATTATTATGCGCAATCTTCATATTGAAAGTTTTAGACTTAACAACGACGGTATAGATATTGACTCTTGTAAAGATGTACTAGTTGAAGGATGTACGTTTAGTACTGGAGATGATGCTGTGGTCATCAAATCCGGACGTGATTATGAAGGACGTCAACTAGGACGCTCATCAGAGAATATTGTAATTCGCAACAATACCTGCTTAAAAGTACATAATGGGATTGCGATTGGTAGCGAGATGTCTGGCTCTGTTCGTAATGTATTTATCGAAAATAATACCATCAAAAGTGGTCGTAACCTAATCTATTTCAAGTCAAACCTAGACCGAGGTGGTACTATTGAGAATGTATTTGTTAGGAATATAGAGGTAGGTATTGCGACCAAAACTTTAATATATTTTCAAACAGATTACCATAGTTTCCGTGGGGGACATTTCCCACCTACCTTCCGAAATTTTCATATCGAGAATGTTACATGTAAAGAAACCGGCTATGGCGTTCGTGTGCAAGGGCATTTAGAATCACCAATCACAGGTGTGCATATCAAAAATGTGAGCATAGAAAAAGCAAAAACACCAGTAAAAATACACGAGCATGATCAGGTAGTATTGCAAGGTGTAACGATTAATGGAAAAGATTATTCTAATAAAAAATAAATATGAAGTCTAGAAAGTATATATATTCAGGAGTTGCATTAGCAATTGCAATAGCTTTTGTCAGTCTTGTAGTATTGGTGCCAAAATCAGAGCGTGAGGAGCAACCTAATGTCATTTTCTTTATTGCTGATGATATGACCCCCGAAATGTTTAATTTTTTACCCGAAGGCAAGGGTAAAAACTTAACACCAAACCTTGATAGATTGTCTCGCGAAGGGGCATTTATGACCAATCAGCATGTGGTGTCACCAGTTTGTACACCTAGTAGGTATAATTCTTTAACAGGGAATTATGCAAGCCGAGCCATTAATGAAGAGTTTATTGAGGATACGAAAAAAAATGAAGGCCAAACAGTGGTTAACTTTAATAGCTATATCGTACCAGGAAAAAATAAAACCATGGGAAGTTATTTCCAAGAATTAGGTTACAAAACAGGATTTGTAGGTAAAAACCATGTGGTAGAAAGCCTTTCGCAAATTAATGACGATGACAAACCAGATCTTTACGCAGATCCGAATGACCCGAAGGTAAAAGCGGAGCTCGAACATAGGCACCATTTACTACAGGAAGATATTAAAAAATGTGGTTTTGATTTCGCAGACAATTTGTACCACAATAATCCTAGTTGGTTAGGCATTAAAGCATTGGCTTCACAGAATATGGATTGGATTGCTGAGGGCGGAATAAGGTTTATAGAAACCTATAAAGACGAACCTTTCTTTATGTATTTTGCCACAACGCTCCCTCATGACCCATTAGATCCTCAACATTCGTATGATGCTGATCCTAGAATTACGGCCAAGGGTTATTTAGATAAACCATTAAACGTACTGCCTCCCCGTGAAACCCTAAAGAGCCGTATTAAAGATGCTGGATTTGAAGGGAAAGAGGTTACCAATTTATTATGGCTCGATGATGCACTTGGAGCACTATTGGATAAACTAGAAGAAACGGGTAATATAGATAACACCATAATT
>Ga0228652_1000708_pt1 | contig 14286 bp, 20 predicted proteins | sample 64DmetaG_FD_183030 | JGI IMG/M metagenome (GOLD analysis project Ga0228652, IMG submission 183030) | Seawater microbial communities from Monterey Bay, California, United States - 64D | ecosystem: Environmental > Aquatic > Marine > Coastal | place: USA: California | collected 2016-10-05
CGCAAAGGTTAGCGAGCGTACCTTTCGCAGCTGTCTGAACTCTCTCGAAGAAAAGGGTTACATCATCCGGAACCAGAGACATCGAGCCGACGGTGCTCAATCTTCCAATATCTACAAGATCCCAATGATGGTGGTTTCCCGTGTTACTGAAGTGAAAACCATCCCATCAAAACCGGACACCAATGCGGCATGCACCCCTGCAAAGCTTGCAGAGACCCCCTGCAACGATTGCACACCAAATAAGAAAGATACCTTTAAGAAAGATTCTTCTCTCTCTTCTAAACGAGTATCGCAGCAAAAAAACTATGGGCAGGAGAAGAAAGATGGATTTTCAATTATTCAAAGAAAAGCAGAGAGCATCCCATCAAAGCCTCACGGCTATCAAAGAGTTCACGAAGCATCTGAACAACAACAGACACTTTCTGGGCAAAGAAGAGTGGAATTACCTTCCCAAAATAAGAGCAAAGAAAAACGATATCTCGTGGATCCTAGACTTCTTGGAATTACCTTCAGAGCAACAAGTGGCACAGATGCTACTGGACTACCTGTCCAAGCGCCCAAGACTGCAGATCGACAAAGAGAGCTATGTGGAGCGCATGGTTGAGGTGATCCAACCGCAAGTTCCAAGTTTTCTGTTGCCGTTGATGTTCGAGAGGATCCTGGAAGTCAGCCAAGCCTTCCATGCTCGTCCGCAATCCGACGAGAAATATTTGGAAGTGATCCAATCGGAGCTGGCAGAAGTGAAAGATCTCATGTACCTCCTTATCGTGTCTGAGCGCATGTTGGATGAGGCTGAAAGAAACCTGTCCCGTCGTTTTGCAGAAAAAACCGTAGAAGATCGAAAGGGCAGGGGGACTAAGGTTGTTGCAGCCTGTGAGCAATCTGTGTGACGAGCGTGAAGAACCCCCTGGCGTGGGAGAGATGATGTGTCTGTCTTGGCGTGAAATCGGCATCATCAAACGCTTTGTCGAGCTGTTCGGCAATCATATGACTGTCTTCAGCGTCTGCGATGAACTCTTCGATGACTACAGGATCGTAGTAACGACCGGCATTTTCCCGTGTCCCGTCAACCAGGTGCTTCAGCATCGGCATTATGATGTCAAAGACTGGAAAGGTTGGCGTGTCAGGGTGTGAAAAACCGAATTCGTGGCGAACAGTGTCTTGATACCAAGTGAAGGTCACTCGAACTTCTAAACCGTCCGTGCTTACAGGAATAATATGGAGATAAAACAAAAGATCTGGGAATGACTTGAGGAGAAGCCTGTATCCCGTCTTGTGTCCCGTGGTATGACGAAAAACCTCAGTTGATGACCAAATGAAATCATCGATAAAATGAAGTTCCTGCAATAATAACGGGGTCATATATATTTCCTCTCTTTCTAAGGGAAATATGATTTAATAATATCGATCTCCATCATTTAGGTATTCAGGTAAAAAAGTGCAGACTGCATGAAAAGAATATATATGCGTGCCCATGATCCTGAACTGAACATTGATCGGGATTGGGAATGTCTCGTGACCCCCGATCTGTTCGGTAATGTTCTGATTGAAACGAGCTGGGGTAGGGTTGGAGAAAAAGGATGTCGGACTGTTCGCATGTTTCCCGATGAGACATCAGCACTCCGACATTTTCGAAGGCTTTTGCGCAGGAGAGCAACCGCTCGACTGCGGATAGGAACATCCTATCGCATCATCGCTTCATCAGGTGACTGAAAAACAAACATGCGGGGCCTTGTGATCTTTGTTGATACGATCAAACGTCAATCAACTGAATTCATCAGAGATCAAAGCCATGAAAAGCCCACAGGATAGTTTATATTCTTCTGAAAGACGCCTTTATGAAGAGATCCCGCATATCGAACTTCCGGTCTTGAGGTTGGAGGTTGCTGCGAGAGATAAAGTATTAGTGTTTGACCCTAATGGTCTACTCGCAGCGATCATGTCTGGTGACTTTGATGCACGCCAGATGGAACCTGCACAGTATTGGCCTTCGATTATTTCTGGTCATCCTGGTCTACAATATCGATGCAGGGACATGGTGATCGAGTTGTCGCCAACGGAGATGGACCGATTTCTGCGCCATGATCTGAACCCTGAAGAGTATCAAGCGATCCGCTTACGCTATCCTTGGCAACCTGAGGATTACTTCGACATTCATGATGATTTTTACGACCCTGGAACAGGGGAAGCCTTACAGCCGCTAGAAAGGTAAAAGAAAGTAGCGCAGGGATCAGAGAAAGCTGTCGCCCGCATGGTTTTCGTAGCGGTTCTGGTCGATCACATACTGCCGCAGCATATCGATGCTTTTATGGCGTGATTGATCAGATATCTTAAAGAGATCTGCCTTGTTGCGAGCTGCTGACGTAACAAAACCAGACCGAAGGCTGTGTCCGGAGAATTCTTTTGGATCCAGCCCCGCATCGCAGGACCGGTTCTTCACGATGGTCGCTATAGCATTGCCCGAGAGGGGAAGTTCCCTGGTGCGCTTGCCACCCTTGACGAGAGGACGAAACACATAGCCCTCGGTGATGCCGGCCGCCTTGATCCACTCCTTCAGTCGGTGAACAGGACGAATATACTTTCCATTGGGCACAACAATAACCTGACCTTCGCCCTCCTGGTCCGTCTTGGAGTGCGGGATGTAGACTGTCACGCCTTCATCTGAAAAGCTCAAGTCTTCGATGCGGAGATGCCCAAGCTCATGACGGCGAAGGGCTGATGCCATACCAAACGCAAGCAAGGCTTTGTCACGGATATCTGCGAGTTCAGACCCCTTGATGCTATCGAGTAGCTGAAGAACGATATCATCGGTTGCTGGCTTCTTTTTCTCGACCTTGGTCCCGTGGACACGCCGGATGCCCTGCATAACCGCAGTAATGGCTTCAGAGTCCTTCATCTTGGTCGGGGGTGTCTCACCTGCTTTCGAGTGAACATCAGATATAGCCGCAATGCGGCGTTCTATGGTCTTCACCTTAAGTCCACTCTCGGCTTGCTCTGCCAGGAAGAGCGCCACCGTTGTGGGAGATGTGGGCAGGGCAGGGAGGTTGTGCTTCCGGCAGAATTCTTCAAAAATACGCCAATCGCTCGCATAAGCACGTTTAGTAGCTGAAGACTGGCTCTCCGCTATATATGCTCGTGCCGCCTCATATGTAGAGACATATCGGTTACGAGAGCTAATGAATATTGCGAGATCGTTTGCCATTTCTGCCCCTAGCGGCTCCTGCCTGCGTGGTTCATACCCCGAATCATACGCTGCTGAGTCGCTAGATCAAGTATTTTCAGTAAATATTTTCGTGACCAAAGATATTTGGTGTTTTGATTATGGGAATGCGTGGTATTTTTACCTCTATCTGTTGAGGCACATTATACTTGTTACCATGAGAATCTGTAGAGAAAGTTTTTCGCCTCGCCGCAATAATTGTGGGTGAAGTATGCTTACGAATATTTTTCGCCTTATCGAGGTCAGCAATCAAGAAAAATCCTTCAGATAGTAGTGGTTCTTCAATGAATTCATTTGAATGTGCTTCGGAAATTGACACAGCACATTCAATCTGACGGCCTTTTAATCTATTAATTAAATCCTTGCGATCTTCGATAGAATTCAGCGCCCCCAAAGCTATTATTGGCAAGCCTCGCTCGATGGCAATCTTGAACTCGATTTCGTTTCGCACATCGCTAAAATCCCCATAGTTATAAATCACACATTTTTTATATTGATCCCTTATTCTAGAGATCAAATCTTCGGTGTGCTTGGTGCCTATAACAAGAAGTGTGTAAATCATTATTACCCCTTCGTATAATATATAAAATACCTCCTGTGAATTCAATAATAAAAAATAATATAAAATATATGTTAAAAAAAGAATATTTTAACTTGATTTTATTTTATTTTATTCAATATATATTATATATTTATTTACGAGGATTTATTTATGTCTATTAAAAAGCAGAATTATTATCACCAACCTAAGCGCATTGCAGCTATGTATCCAAACAAAAAGCACAAGAGATTTCTTGAAGGAGCATATACACTCTATCGTGGCGGTGAATATGGCGATATGAAATCATCAGAGCGTTTTAAAACAGTAGAAGAGATGTTTCTTCTCGAACCATTCATATTTCAAAGAATTAAAAAAGATTTCGAACCAGCTTTGGCTGCTCTAATCGATATGCTTGTTATAGATAAGCGCATCAATAGTGACATCGACTATTCGTCAATCGCATTGGAGGATATCGAAAACCGCATTCTCTCACACATCGATAGCATCGAGCATATGAATGCCTTCGACCGTCATCTGCATCGCTATCTGCAGCGTCAGGACTTACTCTCGGATTATTTTACCGAAGACGGTCAAGCAAGGTTATGCCTGTTTCCACGTCGGGAAATAGGAACAGATGTGTCCTTCAAAGAGTTCTCTGAAGCCAGTGGTTCTTTCAGAACACATGACAGTCTCATGATGTTCTACAAGTTCGACCTCGACACCTTTTTCGCAAACCCACAAGAAGAGCAGGATGGTCCGGTTTTCAAAGAGTCGAGAGAACAGTTCTTGCAAGCAAACTCTCGTGCGCTGCGTAATGTCTTCGAAAACTATAGCCAAAAAGTGACCTCGCTCTCGCAGTATCACCAGGAGTTCCCGTATCTGACCTCACTGATGGCACGTGAGAACATCAGCGACCGCATCGTTGAGACATATCAGTTGACGGCCTTAGAGAAGGGTCAAATAGATGCCTTCATAGAGACACTCAAGAAGCTCAACATCTATAACGCTGCATCTCTTTGCCACACCTCTGGATTGATGGCACTTTATGAATTCTTCAAAAAGCATAAGTCCGTTGTCGAGAGCCGACTGGAGAAGGAAGGTCTCCTCGATCAGGACACAGATGCTCTTTACTTCGTGCGCTTTTCGGGAATGGCAGAGAACCACATCAAAGTTGGTGTCGGGAACTACAACAACATTTGGACCCGCATGAAGATCCTTCGCAACGAGTGCTCGAAGCAGAAGTTCTTCGACACCGAAGAGGAGCGCCAAGCGTTCATAGAGGAAAACCTTCGCATCGAGCACCTGGATGTCATTTATCTGCCCCAGGCTCACAGATACGAGAAAAGTTTCAAGGACACCTTTGCACGTGCAGATATAAGTTATCTTACACCATCGTCTCACGGAGCAACAGAATTCATCTGTCTTGATGTGTTCAAGGATGATGAGACAAACGAGAGTGAACGTTCGGCTGAAGCAGTCTTCCAGGAGATGCTCGAAACGGTAAAGAAGATCTCGAAGACATCAGGTACGCCAAAACCAGCTCTGGTGCAGGACCCACTCGGAATAATCCCAAATCATTGTGCTTATGCCAAAAAAATCAGATCTATGCCGCATGTGGAATTACCGGCTTTCTTGAGAGGGGCTATGGTTGATGATGGGCGTCAAATGGATCTCTTTGAAGGCTAACGCTTGAAGCCTTGATGAAAACAGTAAAAAGCCCCTTTGGGGGCTTTTATTTTGACTTCTTATCCTGATCCTTGTGAGAAAGAAGATCCATTCTCTCAAGAAGAAATAACAGGGCTTCTTTGTTCGCTAATTTTTGTTCCTTTGTCATAATGTCCTCGCTTTATATATCTTATAAAATGGCGAAAATGCCGAATATATTAAGCAGCTGAAAAGGGGGAGTTCTCACACTCCCCCTTTAGGCATCAGATGTTGGAGATGGGGTTTGGATGCCCTAACACTTAAATGAAGACATATAAAAATCTGTCATTTAATTTAAGAAGATCTGTAACGGGCGCTTTTTTCTTTGAAAAACAGAATATCGGAAAGAGCGGTTTCAAGTATTATTTCTATGACTTCCTCTCGGTCATAAACACCTTGAAGGTGGTCTATAAGAGATTTGTATGTCGTCACTAACCTATCAAGATTGGTTAAATCTGCTTTTATCCAGTCCACAAAAATATCGAACATATGACCGGGGCTGATCTGATAAAGGAACAACAGTTCACTTTGGGTTTCAATATCTATGTATCGTAAAAAACTTTCTCTTGCACATCTGACAAAAATATCTGTATCCATAAATGTTCTCCCTATATGAATAATATATAGAGATAGTAGGTTAAAAAGAACTTTTTGAGTATTCGAAATTATGTGTCAAGTGAGACCATCTTGCTTGACACATAATGGGTATTGGCTTCACGCTGCCTTTGGGAAATACTCCTTAGTGAGCTTTTCACGTGTGGCACCAACAAGTGTATAAACAAGATTTTCGGTTTGCTGACGTGCGCACTGGTGGATAAAATCATCCAATTCAGAAGCGTCTTTGATCCACCCTTTTGACACCCAGTCCTCAACATCAATTTCAACGGTTTTAACAATATTTTCAAATTGCATATCTTAACTCCTTATTGCAATATTTTGTGTATAGCATAAAATAATATAAATGCAAGATATAATATTATCTTGACGCAAAATAATTATAAACGTGGACCAGTGTTTTTTGAGGGAGGTGTTTTATTGATTAACTTGTGCTTTAATAAGGATTTCTCACAATCTGCACTGGCTTGTTCGGCAAGTTCCGAGATGCTTGAACCTAACAGTGCCAAGCCTGAATGAAAGAAACGTCCTTCGCTGGCTAGATAACGGATTGCGACCTCTTCGCCAGTAGAAGGGTCTTTGACACCTGGATAGATATCGAGCCCACAGTCCTCGTGATTGAGTGTAACCTCAAGCGCATTGAAGATGCGGTCGCTCGCCATCGATAAGAGACGCTCGTGCAGTTCTTCTCCCTCCTCGCCAAACCAGTCGGGTAGCGTGTCCTTGAAGGCGAGACCAGGATCCAGCCCAGCATCGGACATTTTTTGAAGGTGAGTGTTTAGTTTCTCAACATCAACAACGAGATATCCAACGAATTCTCGTGTGTTGTAGGCGGTTTCAAGAACGTGATCTAGGTAGGGTCGTGTGTAGAGATCAACGGTTAAGAGATTGTCATCCTTATCCGTCATCCCCAGTAGGTAGAGGGGGCGGACCAGTTTGGACAATTTGTTGTCTTCGTTAACGATGCGGCCAAAGTCTCCGTGCAGAAGGTCGAGGCTCTCAACCAAACCCCTATGCTTTTCTGACACCGGCATAAAGGCATAGAAGACCTCGGCATATCCGGCAGATGGATGGAAGCTCACGAAAGGCTTCATCTTGTCGGGAAGATCGTAAACCTGGATAGAACCTGTCTTATACAGATGAAAGTGAGCATCACCGACATCTACGCCGTTCATCCCTGCATATTTCTCAACCACGGAAAACAGTGCATCAGCTTCTTCAGTGGTTGGAATTGGATCCTCATCATCTAAAATCTGTTCTGACAGACGCCCAGAATTATGGTTTAGATCGAATGGGTCGTTAATGTTGTATGTTTCTTTATAAGTCATATCTCTTCCTTTTTGATGATGGTCGCTCCATTGATAATGAGATGGCGACAGGAAGCGATCTGTCAGAATATTCAAAATCAAGCGGCGTCTTGAATGTCGGATGTCTTGGAGATCCAGGGGCTATCGTCATAGTCAGGTGAAGGTCCGTGCTTCAGATCTTCGATGTGGCTGATGACATCTTCCTCTAACGCTTCGATGAGAAGCCTTGTGAGATTGCCCATCAGCGGGATGTCTGGGTAGGGTGTAGAGCGCCACAAGATGCTTGGGTTGGATGCTACGACTTCGAGTATTTCCGATGTGTGTGAGGGTATGGAGACCGAGCATTCAAGAAGTATTGCTTTCACAAGCTCTTCGTCAGTAGCTACGATTTCCTCGTCTTCGTCGAAAATTGCTCTATTGAGGCGTAGTGCTAATTTGATATCGCATAGCAGTGAGTCATAATTTTTCTGATACATTATTTTGTCCTCGTTAAATGTAGTGAATTGTTTATATAATATATAATATATAGTATAAAGTAATATAAAAAGCAACCTTTTGGATTGCTTTATTTTCTATTTATTCGCATTTACCTCGCATAATAAAATGAGAGGATCACCTTCAATCTTCATCAAGATAAGGTTTTCAACGGCGGTAAGGATGATATAGTCAAGTTTATCATCCTTGCTTATTCCACAGTTAAGCGAGCTATACTCGTTCAATGAAATATCAAAGACTTCTGGATGTTCATCCAAAATCGGCATCAAGTCGTAAATATTACCGGTGCGAAGATTTGGGATTGATCTATGAATAATTGCAGAGATGCCATCATCACTCAACTCGATATCTGGGTGGGCTTCTGTGAACTTTACGTATTCAATGCGTGCATTCTCAATCGTTTTTTTGATTAGGTTTTCAAGGTTAAACATTTTCTGTCCTTCTGTTAATATGAATATAGTTGTAATCAGTTTTTGTTTCTATGGTTGATATGTGTCAAGTTAGGATTGAAGTGTTTCTCTGACTTGACGTGAAACTGTGCTTGTCATCAAGTCCTCAAGAACTGATACTCTCATTGCAACAAGCAAGTAGTCGAACATCACAGTATCAAAGCTATTTGATTTGGAGCAGGGCGCTTCATAGTCATCGCTGGATAATGCTGGCGCTGTGAAAAACGCTCTTTTAAGAGTCATTCTGTCGCTGACTGCGTGCGATAGGTAATCATAGATCGCCCACTCAAGTGTTTTCGATCCGGCTCCAATGACGAGATCGGTTTGATATTGGTAGGCATCTAAGTAATCTCTAAGGTCTTCAAGTAATTCTTCAAAATTGTTTATCATTTTTTATCCTTTTTGTAATATATTTTTAGAGGTTATGCGAGGGTTTCCTCACCTTTCATAAGAAATTATAGAATATAATCTATATGCACATCCCAGAACTTACGTCTGTCAGAGATATATTCGTAAAAGGTTTTATCAGTTTCGACAGATTGTTCTAAAGAGATATTTTCAATAACGTGGCCATTGACAATATTCAGTGTTCCAATCTCAAGGTAGCGGTCATTTTCAATAATAATTACTTCATAAATCTTTTCCGCTGTGGTTTCCTCGGCGGGCCTCTCTCTTATTATTAGCATCTCTTTATCCATTTTAATTTCCTCTTTCATATGTTTATATATATTATATAGTATAAAATGATATAAATAGCAACTATTTTCAATAAAATAATTGGTTAATGTTAATATATTTTTAATGATTAGATTTTTAGTGAATTAACTCACTTTTATATGTCTTTTTGGCAATGATGTGCCCTGCCGATTTGGCACTTTAATTATTCTAATCTATGCAGCGCCTCTCCCCCGCAAATAAAAACTTACAGGGAATATACCTTTGAAGAATTCTGGATAGATATCTGGCGTGGTTTCATCATTCCTGCCAGTTTGGGAAGGAAGCTCTTATCTTGTTGCCAGTCCTCATAGGATGCGTTGTGAAGGCTGTAGATCTCATCAGCGAGTGAAGAGAGGGCAGGGTGGATAGAGGTTATGTCCACTCTTCCACCAGTCTTGTGCCAGCTGTCAGGCAGGTCATAGGGGTCTTCGACATCATAGCGGTTCAGAGCCAATGTCATACGCAGACGTTGTGCTTGCTTGCCCAGGTCAGTGAGATGCTGGCGATCCTCATCTTTGATATTTGGGAGTGTTCGAGAGAGTGAGGCTAGCTCGGAGGACAAACGATCTAAACCTTCGCACTCTCTCAAATCACCCATTTGTGCCTTCATTTTGTCGAGGCACATAGTCAGCCCGCTTAACTGTATCGCTTTGCGAGCAATATCTGTTTTTAGTCCTGTCGCCATCCTGTTCTCCTTTTGAAGGAGATGATGACATCAAGGCTTTCTGTCAGATCAGAAGCGGTCAGCCCAAAGAGATGAGAAAGTCGGATTAGAGTGTATCATCTCGTGCTGGTTAGACTGTATGCCTTGCTTGATGCCTTGAGCAAAATCAGCAACTGGCCCCTCAACGAATGGCGTAATCTGACGTTGCATCTGTGTGCCTGCATCAACCACGCTCGTGCCCAATCTCTGCCAGTCGGTAGAGTAGGGGTCGTTTACGACATCATAGATAGATTGCATATCAAGTCCGACATTTATTAAAAAACCAAGAAATGCCGCTAATGCTATATTTGTTATATAACCCATTAAATTATGAAACATTGTTTTGTCCTCCGTATGCTCATATTTATTAAGTATACTTGATTTTCTTGATTGTTAATATTTCAAGTATTCGTTCTACTTAACTTCTAAGATGGAAGATTTTCAAAATATATTAAATCGAACTTGGAGGTTGTCGAAAACTTCGTAATGTTGGGAAGATTTTAGAATATTTGGATCTTATTGAGGTCTGCACCCCTAATTTAAGGGGGTGCAGATATTTTTAATATTAAAGGCTTGGGCCTTTGTTTTTTGTTACTGATGGTGGAATGTCTTTGGACACAGCTAAGGCGACTTCGTTTTTGATATCTTTTACTACATCAGAGTTTTGAACATCACTTCTTACATCTTCATAGATGCTTTGAATGATAGTTGTGTCCACATGATCATGATCATGATTGCTTCTTGTGTTGTAGAGAACCTGTGGTTTCTCTGAAATGTAGTTCGCAAGATCGACGTGATATGCAAAATAGACTCCATCAAAATCCTCCATTTTGGCATCAATTACTTCTTCAACATCGTATTCTTTAATATCTTGGCCTGACTTCTTATGTGCCTCGAAGTCCGTTTTCACATCATCGGTGATACTTTCTACGATGACATCATGGTAACTTTGCTCATTATTTTTTGAAAAACTCATTTTAAAACTCCTTGTTTTCAACATATATGGAAAATGGTTACAGTCGAAAAACTGTCAGATATTTTTCAGCGGATGGATTTTTCAATATGTTCGAAGAGAATTCGAAGTGTTCCATCGATGCTTTCAATCTGCGCTCTCGATGTTTCGATGGCATCTCGATGATTATCGAGCCTGACCTCTATGGTTTCCACTGCATCGACCAGTGAACGTAAGAGCGACATAATGAGGTCGAGCTTGTCCTTTGTGACCACGACTTCGGTATCTGCTTGGTTCTGGTGAGGGAAATTAGACCCCATCTCTGTGTCGGCAGTATCCTGTGTCTCAAGGCCCATTTCCCTGTCGAGATCCATCATGAAATCGGAAGGATTTCCGTCATCATCATCAGACATCATGGCATCCCTGATGGCGTCTTGTGCCAGATCGGGTGTGTCCGTCTCATCCATGAAGTCACTGGGGTCGAAACCATCGTGCTGTTCAAAGTCAGTGTTCTTATCGCTCATGTGAATTCTCCTTTTCAAAGGAGATGGAAAAAATCACTGTCGATTAAATTGTGGGCTCTTATCCCTTTGGGGTTATCCCCCTGTAGGAGCGACTGAGTTTGGCGCTGACAGGCTTTGAAGAGCTTGTGGTGACAATGTAGCTTGCACGTAGCTTTGGTGCGGAACCACGTGGCGCATAAGCCCCTTTGGTGCGGTCTACTGCATGTCCGAGACCTGCTGATATCATCAGATCTTCGCCATCGTAGTGCGCTTTGATGTCTGCACTGAAGGCGTGGCGGAACACATATGGCGTGATCTTCTCCTTCCCCCTGTAGACCTTAGCACCCAAACGTTGAACCATCTTCGAAAGCTTATCGACACCACGTCTGATAGCGTCAGGGTCATCACGCTCTGCAGGGGGCAGGAACCCCGGAAACCTGAGAGCGAGAGAGCTAGAAATCTCGCTGTTGATATCTCGTCTTGTGTTTTGTTCTGGATCTTTGTTGAGGAGGAGGGCCTCCTGGCTTTGTATAGGGGTCTTTCCTTTTGTTCGTTTGCTGATGAGATCCGCCAGAAACTCCGCCTGGGGTAGGGTGACCGCAACCTCGACATAGCGGTAATCCTGTCCTTTGCGGTAGAAGTCACGAGAAGCAGGGTCATCTTTGATATCCTGCCAGAGAGACTGTTGTTGCTCAGTCATCTCGATATCAGACAGCCCTATCTCCTGATCTTCGAAACTGGAGACTTTTGAACCCTCGATGCGGATGAGAATTCTGCCCTTATCATAGCCTTCGGAAGGCTCGATATAATGTAGCTGGACGCCTTTGATGAGTTCATTGGGTCTGGGTCCTGCAAGTGTCATGACAGAGAGCAGCGCTATCTTTTCCTGAACTTCGGGCTTCATGCTATCCGGTGCATGGGCAAGGAGACTGAACATACGGTCTCTGAAATGCCCACGTTCAGGATACTTTCGCTCGGTATCCATGACCTTTCGCAAAGTCTGCTTCTTGGACGCTTTTGGTGTTCTCTGTTTGGTTAGACCCAGAGAGGCTTCCATTTTTCGGATTTCATCGGCTTCTGCCATTCCCTTGCGAATGCGGGCGGAACGGTCGGCTTGGGTGCCGAGGGCAGGAGCATTCTCTTTCAGAAAGCGCACAGCCTCTTCATAATCGTGCAGAACGCCTGTTGAGAGAGTTTGGGGAGTGGGTGTGTCATCCTCCTGCATACCCCTCAGAGCCTCAGCCACAGCCTGCTGACGAGCTTTCAGGGCCATCATCATCAGAACGCTTTTTGTATGTGCTTGCAGGATAGAGAGGGCGTGATCGATAAGGGCGGATCTGCGCACATAATAACTGCTTTTAGCCAGCTCATCCTTGATGGCGTCGAACCCTCTGAAGGGAGATTTTCTGCCATCATCTGACCTGTCATGGTTTCTTAAGGCTTCGAGAGAGGATGCATAAGTGAGCCTTGTGTTGTCAGAGGGTAGAGACTTTCGGGATATGCGTGCCTTTTGCATTCTATCATAAGCGATCAGGATATCTGAAAAACTCAGGCTTCTCTTGACTGAAATATCCGGAGAATTCTGGTCATTAATAATAAGCTCACGAAAATCATCCTCATGCAGGCTTGATAATCCGTCTTGAGATAAGGGGGCATCTTGCTTGATTGGTGCTTTACCCATACCAGGATTTTTTGAAATCTTTCGGTTTAAATCTTCCATTACTCTCTCCGTTTCAATATTCTTGTTACATAATTCAATATTTTTGTTACTTATAATAATAATTCCTTTGCGGACTTATATTACTAGACACATTAAGGGAGATGGGAAAAATAATAATATATTTCAAGCTTATAAATGAATACATTTGGGGGGTCTGTCATATTATTTATAAATATGAGTGCTTTTTGTCGATAAGGCCCGCCCAGACAGGTTTTCACGATATGACTGCTTTATTAAGACCTGGTTGCAGGACTCTGAGTGGGTGATTGCACAAATATAGCGGTCTGAAAATATATAATTCTGTCTGATAATACGGGGGAATATCGGAAAATATTCAATTTAGCACTCGTTTCAGTCTTTATTCATCTTTTTTCTTCTGAGAAAAATCGGAAAGAAATCCTCAACTTTCTTTATACATCGTGGTCTGTCGTCATTTGTCGTGGTGGAATTCTGTATCCATCGTGATTTATCGTGATCCATCGTTATGAAATCCGATTTTATCTTTTTCCATCGTAAAGTATTCGTGGATTTTCTTGAATAATCTTAATTTATACCGCATTTATCTTTTATAATCTGTTCCTGTCGTCATTCATCGTGATTTATCGTTTTTTGTCGTGAATGATTTTTTATGAGGAGATTATTTTATCCATCTTGATAGATAACGGGGAGATTTTTATGTATTTAAAAGAAAGTGAAGTTTTAAAGAATATAGAGGCAAGTAATAAAAACAGCTTCAAAGTGAAGGCGCTGGTTTATTCCAACTTCAGACTTCTGCAAAAACTGAGAGCTTTGGGGCACTCATGGGTGCGTATAGCGGAAGGTATCCAACCTTGCGTGGACTGGGATGTGAAACCGGATTCTATCCGTGCGGCCTTCCAGTCAGCGGTCGAGTATTTCTCAAATCCTGAAAACCATGTCCTGCCAGAGATAACCAATGAGCCGGTCAAAGATGTTCAACCAGTCAAGGATGCACCCCGTCAGGATAGACCTGTCGTGCCAGCTCCTGTTGAGGATCATGTCTCCGTTACTTCCATCCAAGAGAAGCCAACTCAACCGGTTCAGAAGCCCGCATCCCCCAACAAGGTGAAGCTCATCGAGAGAGCGCAGTATGTCCGTGAGGCAGGCAAGCCTGAGACAGGGGTTAGGATAGATGAGCCTGATGATGTTGAAGCAAGCATTATACAGGCACGCAGAGCGCTTAAGCCTGCCACAAATACCAATCAGAATTCATCGGACAGCTCAGGCGAGCAGGGGGCCAATACAGCCTCAGAATCCAAGCGTCCGAAAATCAGCACATCATTAATGTAATTATGGAGAACTTATTATGACCGCTACATCCCCCCAACAAAACACCCTTTAC
>Ga0228652_1000710_pt1 | contig 14267 bp, 13 predicted proteins | sample 64DmetaG_FD_183030 | JGI IMG/M metagenome (GOLD analysis project Ga0228652, IMG submission 183030) | Seawater microbial communities from Monterey Bay, California, United States - 64D | ecosystem: Environmental > Aquatic > Marine > Coastal | place: USA: California | collected 2016-10-05
AAAGCCCCAGTCAGCTCCTTCGTCATCCTCGTCACCATCTACGGGGATGTCATCGATTTCACGCTTCTCAAACACTTCCATGCCGTCATAGTTGCGCAATGTGACAGGATGGAACTCCTGCCCACAGCTACGGCAAAAATGGGTTGGATAGAGGCGCTCTTCTTCATTAATGGGGTTGAAGATCTGACCGCTGAAGGTCACATCTCGATGCCCTTCTGGGCGCAAGGTCATGTACAGGCGTCCGGCCCCCGCAACAAACTGGTGCAGCTTGAATGCAAAGAGCGGCGAATGTTCCTGACTACCCGCAACACGGTCTTTTTCTGCAATGCTGTAGCCAATCAGCGTTTCACGCAAAGCCGTGGCGCAGAGTTCGACCGGCAGACCAGAATCCTGCGAGAGGGAATTGGACGCATCTTCCAAAGAGATCGGTTTTGCCCGCTCTGGCTTGGTTTCCACATTCTTAAGGCCGATTTTGGTCTCTACCCAGATGGCGAGAGGATTATCGAAGAAGTCACTGTTCTTTAGACCGATGGCGACCTCACCTTGAGCAGCCTGCTGAACGGCTTCATTAAGTCCAGGGAGACCTGAGCTACCGATTTTAATCGGGTTAGTGACCCTTTTCAGAGTTTCGGTGACCACAGCATCGGGTCCGATATCAGCTCCAAAAATCTGACTGGCAATGCGAGCTACAGCTTCGTTTTTCTCGTGCTGTGCGCCCTCGGAAGCCATGGTTGCTGAAGTGCCAATACAAAGGGGAGGACTCTTGGGGTCACCGATACGAGAACGTAGGCGGCGCATGAGCATGGCAACGTCAGCACCCTGCCTTCCCCGATATGTATGAAGTTCGTCCAAAACAATGAACTGCAAGCCTTCACAATTCTGTAAAACCTTACGATCCAAGTCACTCTGACGTGTCATCAGAAGCTCAAGCATCATGAAGTTTGTAAGCAGAATATCTGGTGGGTTTGCCTTGATGAGTTCTCTGTCTTCAGCACTCTCCTGACCGGTATAGCGGGCATAGGTGACCAGACCGCCCGTGGCGGAACCAAGATACCCCTCAAGTTCTTTGGCCTGACTGTTGGCCAAAGCGTTCATAGGATAGATGACGATGGCTCGTGTTTTAGCTCCTCCACCCGCTTTCTTTGCACGGATGGCCGCATCGATGATCGGGATAAAAAAGCATAGGGACTTACCTGAGCCTGTGCCTGTTGTGACCACGTAGCTCTGGCGCTCTTTGGCAAAACTGATGGCTTGTTCTTGATGCTTTCTGAGCTTCAGGGTTGGGTCTTCCTGATCGGCAGACCCCCATTTGTCAGTAAAGATATCCAGACATTCTGGCTCAAGGATGCCGCCTTTGACGAAATCTCTGATGGACCCGCCAGATGCATAATGTGGGTTAATCTGTAGAAGTGGTTCCGGCCAAAAACGCTTGTCGTCATAAAGCGCATCGACCTTGGATGCGATCTCAGGAGAGCGGATTTTGGTGAAGGAGCGAGAAAACGCTTTATATTGTTCGATAACAAAATGATCGAGGTTGAACACATCCATTAAATACGCTCCTTCGTCCCCAGAACCTCATCTCGGTTCAGGAGTATAATCTGCTGATCTTGCGGTCTGCGTGCTGCTGGGTCTGTATCGAGACCAAGGCGCTTCAACGCATAATAAAGCATGGCCCTGCGAACCCTGATTTGGGTCACGCCATCTTCCATCCCGTAATCGAGACCGATGACATATTTTTGTGCATCTGAGAGGTCGGGATGTGGCCCTATCTGCAGTGTGACCTCGGTATTCCATGCCGTGTCCCCTTCAACAGACTTCGAGGCCTCATCATATGCTTCGACCCCTAGAATGCGGCTCAAAAGAAAATCCTTGAACACACTGTCGTTGCGGCAGAAGGCACGAGCATGCCAACGGAAGCCGTCAAAGGCCAAGGAATGGGGTTCAATCCAACGCCAGCCCGGTTCTGGCCTACTGAAGGACTGATAAAGAACATGCAGACCCTGGCGATCACGGATAGCGGTCACCACGTCCCTTAAGATTTCGGGCTTCACACCACGCACAGGAGCGGGCGGTGCGCCATAACCTGGAAGAGGCAAGATCCAGCTCCGGTTCTCTTCAAGAAGCCCCTGATCTACCGCCTGCAGCTGAGAGAAGAATTCTGACGCATCTGGCTCCATGAACCGTGGGCGGAAGTTCTTGCCCCTGACATAAGTGCGCAGTCTCTTGTCGTAGCTGAGGTTGCTTTTGCGACCTTCGATGTAGCTGGCAAGGTCATTGGACGCCTGCTGCTTAGAGATGCCGAAGACCTCCATCAGATCACTTCGATTGATGTGGCCTGACCAGAACAAGCGGAACTCTATGAACTGGTAGCGTTGTTCTACCGTCCAGTTTTTCTTGCGTTTCTGATGTTCTCGACTCGTCATGAGTTCACTCTAGACCTGAAAAAACGGCAGGTCTACTTTTTAGAACGTCTTAGAAGTTGTTTTATTTACGCTTCTGTGACTAGCATTCTTGGAGGATCGTAGGGAGTCGCTTAGTGAAATATCAAATTGATAACGTATTACGGAGAATTCTTGGTGTAGCTATGACTATGATCGTAATGCTTGCATTGAGTGAGAATGCTCAAGCCGAAGATAAGTCAATAACCCAAGAAAACTCGACTTTAGGATGCATGCTGCGAATTGAGGGCGTCATATATGATGCTGCCCCCTGCAACATGAACTCTGAGGATGATGACATCATCAGCTTCGGACACTTTAACGATGAAGCACCAGAGGGCTACTGGGTTTATCTCATCAGGCGTGAAGATGATCGCTATGACGGGTTCTGGAACGAAGATTTCGGTGTCAACCATGCGCATACGTCACTTGGTGTGCTGAGCAGGGAGGACCGTGCGGGCAGCGACTGTTTCAGCAATCAAAGCACGCTTCTCTGTCGAAACATGCCCCTTGATGCCCCAGTTTATGATGTTGAGTTCCGTAGCCCTACAGAGGGCGGGCATGCAGTTTTGGCTTATCTCGATGGCATAGAATTCGAGGTTAGACACCCCAACTGGGATGTGTTGCAGCCTTATTCCGTGGAACAAAGTGCTGACCTCGATGGGGATGGTCGCCTTGAGGCCTTGATACGAGTGAGCCATGGCGGAAACTGCTGTCCCGCAGACATCTCGATCCTCTCATACAGGGGAGATCGGTTCTTCACTTATCTTGACGAGACCCCGATCTCTGGGGGTTGGGGCGGCGTCGAAATCGTTACCGAAGCAGGCAGACCAATCATCCGGGTCCATGATGCGCCAGCTGGTGCTGGTAACCTTCTCGCACAACGAGGTCAGCGTGATTACGCCATCGTCAATGGACGCCCTGAACTCATTGCAGAGCGAACAGAATTCGGTGTGCCAAGTCAGGTAGCAGGCCTCAGCCTCGAAGAGGTGCAGTCATCAGATGGGCAGAGGAAAGATCTCGTCTTCGATATTGACGAGGACGGGGAACAGGATGTGATTTCCTGTGGTTACTGGCAACGATGGGGTGTTCTGAACTGCACTGCCCAGATTTCACGTGTGAGCACGCCTGTTGATATTCAGTGCCGCCAAGTTGCCATCTCAAATGCTGTGTTCGGCCCCAGGCGCTCACACAGGCTACTTTGTGATGGTGAGGTTGTGAATTACAAGTAGATTCAGACATCCTGATTTCTGGTGATAACAAGGGACTTAGCCACCTGCTTTTCTAGTAACATAAATGTTTTTTCAGTTCCTTTTTCGTCCCACAATTTTCGGAATTCACTCATAACCACATGCTGATGTTTATCTTTATCTGCTTGTAAACGGTTGAAGCGGAATAATGTTTTGAGTTTCGTCTTGTGTTCTTCAGGCTGTGCTTTGGTCAGATTATGTGTTTCATCTTCTATAATCTCCTGCATCTTGATTGCCAACGCATGAAGCAGCGTCGTTATCAGTATAATCTCTTTCTTACTGGAGATATCTCGGCAGGCTGGAAAATATAGAAGTTTGCTCCTTCGAAATGGTTCAAAAAGAGCAATCATCTTTTCCTTGAGGTCGATCTGTGTCGTCGTGAGCATGTCGTCAGGGACAAATGTCTTCACGTGAAGATGACCCTTATAGATTTCTCCGAAGAGCAATCCATGGGGCGTCGGTATCGGTAGGGTAACATTCGACATAAACTCAAAGACTGCCTTGGCACCAAGGCTCTGCTCACCCATTTCAACCATCGAAACCAGCAGTTCGAGATAGAAGAATGTGGACGAGATAATGGGTAGATAATCTATCTGTTCAAAGAAAATCTTCCGTAGGAGCATCAACTCCTGTCTGGTGAGCGTCCGCTTGCTGAAAATCTCAGGTGGCACATCAGGATGGAGAGTGCTTACGTCGAGCCTTTCAAGAATTCTTTGGAAGCAGTGGTGGCTAATGGAGAAGGATATATTTTCATCTTCGGCACGCTTCATGCCGAAATATTTAACGGCTCCGAACACGAGGCGCTCTTTATAACCCATGCGGGGGTTGAGATCTCCATTTTGCAACACGAGGGCGAACATGAACTGCTTCATGCCGTGCCCGTGGGTCTCATGACAAAATGTTCCGGGGTGGCGAGCAAGTGTCCTTAGAGACTGCTCAAGTAGTTTGCCGGTAACTTTTCGACCCACAGGAAGACGGTTCACAGTCTCTATGCCAGCCGTGATCTCCTGGTGCATACCGTTCAGGAACTCTGAGGTGAGGCGTATGGCGGTTGGTGTTTCCATGTCTCTGCGAGCAGTGATGTGAGGGAGGATTCAATCTCGATGTTCTTGTTGTAGCCTGAACTAATCAGATGGCGACCGATACCCTTTTACGAAGTCTTTCTCGAAGATCCGCATCGCTGCATCTGGTCCTTTCTCAGCATAGATTGCAGAATAAGGCGATATCACATCAATTTGCGTTGCTTTATTCTGCTGCTTTATCAGCCTGAAAAGTGTTTTCAGACGGCGCTTGTCACCCTCTTGAATCTTGCTCTGATCTAGTGAACGTTCGATCTCTTCAGTCATTTTGACAGCAAGCGCATCTATCAAGACACTTGTGATAAACTTTTTATTATGACCGTAGCATTCATAGGTTTTTGGCCAATATATAAGATGAGTATTTTTAAAGGGCTCTAATGTTTTTACTATGCGCTCCTTCTGGATAATACTTTCCGGTCGCAACATAGCATCACTTAAGAAGGTACTAATGTGGATATAGGTGTCAATTATTTGCCCAATTAAGACTCCATGTTTAGTCGGGACCATAATTGGAATATTCTTCATCACATGCAGAATAGCCTTGAAGTCAATATTTTCCTTGTCCAGTAGGATTTGGCTCGCCAGAAGCTCGATATTTAATATCGCATTGGTAAAAATCGGCAGATAATCAATCTCATCAAATATAAAACTTCTGAGGCTCTCTTGATTATGTGGTCCATTATAAGGGATGCGCTCTAACATCCGTTGAACACAATGATGACTGAGGCTAAATAGGATCGGGTTTCGGAGTGATTTTGATCTCAACCCAAAATGCTGAATACTGGCAAAGAGTAGGCGTTCCTTGCGTTCGAGGCCAGGATGATATGTTCCCTTGTCGAATGTCACAGCAAGAACATGAGATTTCATCTTATTGAGGTTTATCTCATGCTTGATGATGCCTTTGGTCTTTGAAATATATATCAAATACTTCTCAAGAAGCTTTCCCGTCAGATTATCCTTGGAAAGTGTTTTATCCTGACTCAGATGACTTGAAATATCGGCTTCCAACTGATCCATGAAGGATTGTGTGAGCTTGATTGCAAGTCTTGTGTCCATGTCTTCCTCAGGATTTTACATATCAGGCCATCGTCAGAGCGTGGTGGTTCTGTTGCGGAACATTTCTCTCGTCCGCACCATGGCTGCATAGACCATCTTCCCGATTTCGTCCTCGTTCATCTGCTCCTTTGGGACGAGACCGGAGAGGATGATGTGGCGCAGTCCAGCGAGCGATACTGTGACATTGGAGGCGGATATGTCGTCAGGCTTCTTGGCTGTCTGACTATCAAGGGAGCTGATGGCGGCATCGAGGTCCGAGGCCGTTACGATAGCGTCCATCTTCAGGTTCGGATCTTCGGAACCAAGCGCCTTGGCGTCATGTGATGGCTCCAAGGCAAGGAAGAATTCTTTCAGCGCACGATACTGTTTTGTGTAACGAAAATCTGGACCGCACACCCTGTCGAGGAAGGCGATGGTGCAGAGATACGTGAGTTCGGTAGCAAGTTTTTCACCCATGAAGCTCGCTATCTGGTCATTGGAAAACGGAGTGTTGGACGGGAACTTGAAGGGGCTTTTTCCTTTTTCAGGCTTCGCAAGGGCAAAGATCACCTTGGGCATCTCTTCAAGAAAATAGGAGCGGACACGCATCACCGAAGGGAGTCCGATACTCAACTGTTCATCAAGCTGGTGCAGATAGTGAACGTGGTCGATCTGGATAGAGCGGTTGCTCGGTGATTTTTTGACCTCTGTGCCCAAGACCTCTTTTAGGGAACGCTTGTTTGCCAGCAGATATGCAGAGATGAGAGCGACCCCTGACCAGATGATGGGGAGAAGGAACCAGTCATCTGTTTGACGGTCATTGAAGGCTATCAAAGAGGTGACCGCCCCCGGCAGGAGAATTCCGATGATGGGTATCCGTTGCCAGGGAGAAGTCTCGAAGAGCCAGATCCAGAGCAGGGATAGGAGCGGAGCGATACTTAGGATCATCCACAACAGTGCGGTCTGGATGCTGTTGAAGTCATCGAAGATGTCATTTTGTAGATCAGCGGTGAGAAACAGACTGAGGCTTGCCCAGATGGCGACCATCAGAGCGTAAAGCTTCGATTTCTTGGGATCTTCTGTTTGCAACGTCTTCATCGATGACCATCCCCCACCCTCAAACATGCATTCAAGCTATGCGAGAAGGGCTGGGGGTTAAAGGCAAAAGACAAGTTGGCGGTCAGAGGGGTGTTCACCATTTTGATTATAATGATGGGCCCTTGTGCTTCGGCTTGTCTGTTGATCTATATGGTGAGGATTTCTCTCGCATGATGATTTTTTGAGTAGCTGCCCCAAAGTCAGTCTCCGATATTTCCTCGCCGTGAATATAATAAGACGCTACGTCGATCAATCCATCCTTATCATAATAGATTTCAGCGGGACCATCCAATCGATGCTCCATATCATTTAGAAACCAGCTTTCTTCTGTAATTTGTCCTGTTTCTTCACTACGTCCAATATATGCTGGACCATCTTCACGGTGTCTTTCATTTTGCACATACCACATTTCAATATTTACACGGCCATTGTCATGATATTCAGTAACAGCTGGACCATCTAGGCGATTTCTCTCGCCTTGAGTATACCAGGTTTCAGACCAAACTGTGCCATCACGAGAATGTTCGATTTGTGCAGGCCCATCTTCTCGATGAAGTTGACCATCCTTAAGCCATTTTTCAGATTTAAGATTTCCATTACTGAAGAATTCTACTTCATATGTCCCTAATAACTCTTCGGCTTGAGAATCCATAGTAATTTCATATGTGTTTGATTTTTCAGAGATGTAATCTCTGAAGCTTAGATCACTCTGTTTACCATTAATATATGTATAAACTTCACCGTCTTGGTTTGATTTAAAAATCTCCACTTCAGCAAAACGTGTGTATTTATAACCATCAACTTCATAAAGATGATAAAAATCACTCTTTCCGTATATTTCTTTACTTGGGTTTTCAATGCTTTGTATGTGTAGTTCTTTTTTCATCTGATTACTCCTTATAGATAATTCATAAATGATAAACGAAAAATATTTGTCATTTAAAAGTTGAGGAATACCCCGCTTGATGTGTTCGCAGAACAATTTCCCTTCATAATAAGCATCACAGATACATATAATAAATCTGACAGGTCGTTTATCTGTTCTCATATCTCCTTCATCAATTATATTAAGGAGATTATGGATGTTCGACGAATTATTCGACGGGTTCGGACCCAATTTAAATGTGTCCCGTGAGATATACAGGGATAAATATCTACAAATTAAGGAAACATTTCCGCAAGCGATGTTCAGGATCGCTTATACGTTATCTGACGGCATGGAGCATTTTGAGGCGTTCAATGACTGTCTTGTAGATCAGAGGTTCCTTCCAGCTGGTCGTGTGCAAGCCTCTATCGGGTCTGAAAGGATCACAACGCCCTATAATTGCTTCGTCTCGATGACCATTCCGGATTCAATGGAAGGCATCATGCAGGCTTTGTCAGAGGCTGCAGAGACCACAAGACGTGGGGGCGGCATCGGGTTCGACTTCTCGACCTTGCGACCACAGGGCGCAGAGATCCGTTCTCTCAAGTCCTCTTCCTCAGGCCCTATTGCCTTCATGAAAGTGTTTGATGCCTTGGGTGCAGCTATCTCCAGTGCAGGGCATCGCAGAGCTGCTCTCATGGGTGTGCTGAGGGTCGATCATCCTGACATCGAAGCCTTCATCGAGGCGAAACAGAATTCGCACACGCTCACAAACTTCAACATATCGGTCGCTGTCACCGATGCCTTCATGGATGCAGTGAGAGAGGACAGAGAATTCGATCTTATCTTTGATGGAGAGGTTTACAGAACCGTCAGGGCTCGTGAACTCTGGGACAAGATCATGTCTTCCACATGGGACTGGGCAGAGCCTGGGATCATCTTCATTGACAGGGTGAACCGAAAAAACAACCTGCACTATGTCGAACAGATTGCTGCTGTGAATCCTTGTGGTGAGCAATATCTGCCCCCACACGGAGCTTGCCTCTTAGGGTCCTTCAACCTGGTCAAATATATCAGGTTCACGGGTGGAACAGCCTGGTTCGACTACAACCGCTTTGCCGCAGATATCCCTGCTGTTGTGCGTGCGATGGATAACATTATCGATGTGGCGATCTACCCGCTTCCTGAACAGGAAGTCCAAGCCAAGCAGAAAAGACGCATGGGGCTTGGTGTGACGGGGCTTGCCAATGCTCTTGAGGTCATGGGTCATCCCTATGGTTCCGAGAGCTTCAAGGCAGAGATGCATACCATCATGGGGCTTTTGAGAGATGGTGCTTACAGAGCGTCCATCGAGCTTGCGAAAGAGAAGGGGTCTTTCCCGCTCTTTGAGGCGGAGCCTTACCTTCAAAGCGAATTCGCCCAGACCTTGCCGGAGGATGTCCGTGATAGCATCAGGGCGTTCGGTATTCGCAATTCACATCTTTTGTCAGTTGCCCCCACAGGCACAATCAGCTTGGCCGCTGATAACATATCCAGCTCCATCGAACCTGTGTTCTCTTATGCTATCGAGCGCAGGATGCGTCTGGGAGATGGTAAGGAGAGAGTTGAGACCATCAAGGACTATGGGTTCGGCACATGGGGAGTAGAGGGTCGCAAAGCCAATGATGTTGGCGTCATGGATCATGTTGAGGTGCTCAACATCGCCTCCCACTATGTTGATAGCGCTGTGTCCAAAACCTGTAATGTAGGCGAAAGCGTCAGCTTCGAAGAATTCAAGGATGTCTACCTGCGAGCCTATGAAGGCGGTTCTTCCGGCTGCACAACTTTCCGCCTTAACGGTAAACGCTTCGGCATTATGCAAGATGCAGACATTTCCGCTCAGCAGGAGGCGAGGAATTCAGAAGAGATTGTTGAAGGTTCAGCCTGCTATATCGATCCGAATACCGGTAAGAAAACTTGTGAATAAATATTAAAGGAGGCTTCGGCCTCCTTTTTTACAGCTCCTTTATATAATAGATATAGGCCGTCACGAAGTTACCGAGTTTGGTTAGATAGGATCTGAACATTTTCACTTTTATCGGCTCATCAATGAGAAAAATAAGTTCTTCGAGCTTAAGACGCATCATCATGTTAAAGTTTCTCTTCATCCCGATGATTGGGTTTCCAAGATTCAGATAATCCGCTTCAAGCTCCCTCATGGTCTCGATTAAGAATGCCTTGGCTATCTCATCATCTTCATAATCCGGAAAATATTCGTCATTTTCATATTTGTTTTCAGTATGGTTTGTATCACTTTTTTCAGATTCACCTATGTCCGATAACTCATCTTCAACTTTAAAGTTCGGGAGGTTTCTGAACCAGACCTCGAAAGAAGTTCTAACCTTTGGTGAAATATGATCGAAACCCAGATCCATGTTCAGGCTTCTTATGATATCTGGGTCGATCTTATTTTTTCTTCTGAACATGATATACTCCCTTACAGAGTATATATAAAAAGCCATCCAGATTTTGGATATTCAAGTATTCAAGATGGGCAATATATCAGCGGGCGGATACCCAAACTCTCCCCTGCAAGATATATGTGAAGAATTCTTTTTTTGTCTTCCAGAACGGATATCCATCGGCAGGTATTCTGGATCTCACGGTCAGATTGCGAAAAGACTGATGTGGGCGCTTTGTTGTTGAGGCCTCCACATCGACCTTGATGTAGCAAGAGGACTTTAGATTGGCACCACAGCCACGTCTTGCTTCCCAGACCTGATCTTGTCCAGTCTCTAGCGCCTTAGCCATCATAACCCCCTTGCGAGCCTCAGCAGAGCCTGGTGTGAGTATGGTGACAAATCCATTGGTGCTTTCAGTAATCTCTGTTGCTGCCCTATCGATATCAGAGCAAGCAGTGAGAGATAGGATCCCCAGCACTGTTAAGACCCAGAGCGGTCCACTTGGTTTATGTTTGCGGGTGATGTTTTCGGCTTGTGGAAAGCGTGTCATGTGTTTGGTCTCCTTGAATAAGGAGATGGAAAAAACCCTTCATCTTTAAATTATGCAAAAAAATCTGACAGGGAAGCGTCGGTGGTCATCTCTCCGAGATAAACATGGAGTTACACAATGGCACTATCATTACCTGGACGCAAAAAAGACCTATCCCCCGCCAAAAAAGAAGAAGTGAACATCACTTCTGTCAATCATGATAACCCCAAACAGGAGAAGCCATCACGAGAGCAGACTGTAGATTGGGCTGTTGTTCTGCTGCGCAATCAAGGCCTCAAAAGCTTTGAAGTCGAGTTTCCCGTCACCAGCACAAAATATACGGTTTCAACGATGGATGTCTTTTATCATCTGAAAAATGATCCTGAAAACGCTGCGGCCCACCTTGATGCTTTCACTCAGGCACAGCAAGAAACTGGGTCCCATGACAGATATTTACAGAGCTTGGCTAAGGATATTGCAGTCAAATGGGCGCAAGAGGAGCTGCTCGCTGGTAAAAGTCTTTACAGACAATCCCCTGAAACGGCTTCGATCTTGGAAAAGCTGAATATGTTTGACCGCACAATCATGGATGCATTCGATAAGGTTCGTGATTTTTATGATTATGTGCCAGATATGATGGACAAAAAAGCTTATCACACAGAAAAACTGCAACATAAGAAAATCCAGAATTCATTCAGAGATGAAGCAGAGGTTCTTCTTTATAAAAACTTCAAGATCAAGGAAAATGTCGAGCTGGGTAAGTATCCCAACAGGCTGGATCTCTGGAATGATATCAAAGCCAGCGTTGATGCAATAAATAATTATATGGCAAGAGTAAGAACCATCATCGCATAATATCACGATGTAATATCACGATGTAATATCACGATGGTTTGGGGCGCTTGTTTCCAGGGAGTTGTGATGCACCCAGCATCGCCTCTCCGGATCCACCTATATAGATAATCCGGAACTCAACATTTCCCTTGGCCTTACAATTCTCACAGCGCATCTTCGAAGTCAGGTTGCGGACCTGTGTTGTCATGCCGAAGCGTGCTATTAAAGTTTTCACGGCCAGTGTCTTCGAGTGGCCGCAAGTCTTGCACTCGATATAGAGATGGTTGTTTGTGATCGATCCCAGTTCTGTCAAGGCTTACCATCTCTGCTACGCTTGGGTTGAGATCTATCCTGATGGGTTGGAACATCCAAGGTCGCAAGGAAGAGAGAGGGTGTTTTGAACCGACGCAACAAACAGGATGAGGATGAATTCGTATCACCGCCCTCGATCTATGATGGAGAGGAGGAGGATGATGAGGATCTTTGGTTCCTGCCTCCCGATGAGGAGGGGCATCCTGATGGTGTCGAAGCCGATGCACCCTTCTTTTTTGATTTTCGTAGCTGGCAGGAGGCGGAGCGAGACCTGCTTCTCGATATTTCGGACACAGCTTTTCATGTGGGAATTCTAAGCCAGAAAATCACGTCTCTTGGGGACGGCATCCGTGATCGCCTCATTCGCATGGAGGCAGCAGAACTCTCATGGGTGTCAGGGGAACGTATGGCTCTCGACAAGCTGCATTCTGCTCTTGCCTTGCGGAAGATGCCCAGATCTCCGGAACAGATCGAGACACTGCAGAACATCATCTGGGCCTGGCGAACCTATCAGAAGAGGTTGGATCCGCTTGAAGATGATATCCGCCTTTTCCTTGAGCGTCATGAAGTGAAGGGACTGCAAGCCCATCTCCTCGGTGAGGACGGACAGGATATGCAAACCGCTTCTTTGGGCATCCTTTCGGGAGACGCATTCATGGATCGCTTTGAGGAGTGGCATGAGGCGATGGAGCAGAGCGCCTATCTCCACCCCTTTACCCGATCAGCTTTGGCCTTCTTCATGTGGCAGGCTATCGAGGTGACGGGGAGGGACAGTCTTTATGAAGCAGCGGTGATTGCGCAGAAGGTCGGGCGGTTTTCCAAGCGCAACGCTCTCGGATTTCTCCCTCTTGCCTCATCGGGTCGTCCTGTCTTCCAGCGGGTTGGAACTGTTTCGGAACGCTTGGCACGATGGGTAAAGGGGGCAAACAACGCCGCTTTACGCTGTCTCATGGAGGTTGAGCGGATCGAGGACTGGAAGAGCCGCACGGACCCCATTCTCAAGACACGCCGTGGCGGTAAGCTTGAATCTCTCAGAGATGTTTTCGTTCAAAACCCCGTTGTTTCCGCAGAACTCATCATGGGTAAACTGGATGTGTCCCATCCGACCGCAATGCGATTGCTGGATGTTTTTCTGACAAGCCATCTTGTGGAGGAAGTTACGGGATACAGCAGGTTTAGGCTCTGGCGGATTGCCGGAGAGGGAAGCCTGAAACTTAAATCAGTCAAACAGGAAGCCCTTTGAGGGCAGGATCGAGATACCAGGAATTGCCGGAGCGCAGGATACAAACCGTGCCATCAGGTCTCATTTCGGTCACATAGAAATACTCGTCTACTTCAAGGATACCGATGATGCTCTGTTCATCGGTGTTCAACCCTCGACCGACAGGGGTCAACCCGTTTATGCGGGAGAATTCTCCAAACTCATCTGCAGACATGCAGTTCATCACCTCAGTGGAGGGTGATCCACCCCCCATGATGCGCTGCACTTGAAGGTTCGCCTGAGCCTCCTTGATGGCGTTATAACTTCCGAATGCCAGACCAATAGAACCGGCCGCTAAGGCTATGCTCAAGAAGGTAAGTATTTTTGATGATTTAGTCCTCATATGTCATCTCCTGTTATATATGGAGATGGATCATTTCGAGAAAATAGTAAAACCCCGTCTGGGGTTTTACTTTGAGTGTAGTTTCAATATTTGAATCAGAAATTATATTTCAAACCAAATTGAATTCTGTCGTAGGAAATCTTTCCCTGCGCTTCTGTAAAATAGTCATCATTTCCAAATTGAGTTGAGAATTCAGACATGACTTGCCCATAATTATATTCAGCAAACATCGAAAGTTCATTATTAAAATCCTTCTCGATACCAATCCCGATTTCTCCGATGAACATATCTCCGTGGCTTTGTGCATCCATGCCAAGTGAATCTGACATGTTCACGTTATATCGTCCAAACGATCCTCCAATAGATCCATAGCCCTTCCATCCATTCCAATTCTTCTTTGTGAGGCCGAACTGGAAGGATTGTGTGAGATATATATCTGTTTGTATCGTGACATCTGTGGTTATTTCTTGAGAAGTCTGAAAACCCATGTAATTAAACGTGATATCTTGCTTTAAAGTTTCAGTTATAATGTTTGTTGATTTACCGAGTTCAGTCTTAGCTTGGAGAGAGAAAACGTCACCATTGTCTTGAGTTCTCTTTTGTTCAACGCCTGCAAAAAATACTGGTGACATAGAAGATGATTGTGCGTTTTTTTCAGTTTCGATAGTGTCCTGCGTAGCATTAATTGTGGTTTTCGTGCTGTAATCCAGATTCATATTTCTGTTTTCTGTAGATATACCAGAAAAGAAATCGTAAGAAACGCTTGGTGCAGAGATTGGTAA
>Ga0228652_1000713_pt1 | contig 14105 bp, 16 predicted proteins | sample 64DmetaG_FD_183030 | JGI IMG/M metagenome (GOLD analysis project Ga0228652, IMG submission 183030) | Seawater microbial communities from Monterey Bay, California, United States - 64D | ecosystem: Environmental > Aquatic > Marine > Coastal | place: USA: California | collected 2016-10-05
GCAAACATGTAACCGTCAGTTATTGTTTGGTTTAACAAGCCGTTAAGACCATCATTAGCACCATCGAACCGCAAGACACTCTTCTTGATAACCGTGGCTGGGTCGTTGCCGGACTGGTTGAGAACTACCGGACCGCCGACACTTGCTTGGAACTTGGTGTCACCGTGGCGAATGCTCGTTGAACCGTTGAAATCACAATCGAAGACGACCGATGAGTTGACCGTGAGCTTGGCCTTTTGAATCGCGTAGTTGCCTACGCTAGTCAGCCCAGCTTGTTGGTTAAGTTCAAGTGGGTGAGTTATTGAAGCAGACTGACCAACGCTTGCCGTGAATTTTCTGGAACCGTCAATATCAACAAAAATGTTTGTCCCATCGTAGCCGTATTTCGCATTAAACGATGTCCCCAAGGTTACTCCACTCGCTACGGGAGCGCCTCCAGTGCCTTTGCTGAATAATCTTACCGAACCATCTTGGTAAAAAAGCATTCCAAATCCAGCATTCCAATCGCCACCGCCAAATGGTGTTAAATTATTTCCAAACTGAGTAATCACCATGTCCACTTCAGCTTCCCAAGTCTGGTTGGAGCCAATGGTAACACTCGGCCCAGTCGCGTAGTTTCCAGAGACGTTCGGGATGTAAAGATACCCACCAAGGTTGCCCTGTGGATTCTTGATGAGCGGCAACGCTTTAGGCTGGTTTAGGGCAACATCTTGTTTCGCATCGCCGCCTTTGTTGGAACCCCGCGAGAGATTGCGTAACACTGGGACGTTCTCAAGGAAGTCAGCGGTCGTCAGGGCTTCTGCTAGAACGTCACCAGATGTCGCTGAGTTCGTCAGGGTGGATAGATTGAGTGCCATTGTTTGAAATATATATTATTAATTACAGGCTATCACTATGATAAGGCCAGTAGATGAAACGCTTGATGTGGCCGTTGAGTAACCTAGTATTGGCAACAGTTTCGTTTCCAATTATTAAGCGGTCTACCGTAGGTATGGATGCTGATATATCACTTACAACTGACCCACCGTTGACTGAGGCTTGTATATTGTTGTCCTTGTAAGAAAACGCGAGTCGGTTCACAGCGCCCACCGTGTAAGTTCCACCGTCAAGAGTGGCCTGTGCAACGCCACCATCCACGACGTAAACATGAAACGATGAATATGCTAAAGAAATAATGCGTTCGTTTACAGTTCCATCTGAAATTTCTAACAACGTATTAGTTGCGCTTGCTGAAAGTTCTCCAGGTACAAACTCAACATAAAACGTCCCCTTACCTTGGGTGTAAAAGTCCGTGAAGTCACTGCCGGAAATCACAAGGTCGTCAGCGGCTCGCGTCACGGTGGAACCTGATGTCGGTATGTAGCTTGTGCTTACGCTTCCAGTCTCGGCTTGCGCTCCCCAAATTAAACATTCCTCTGCGTGTTCTGCTGTAGGAGACGAAGTGTCTTTTGATACCACAAACCAACAACTTGTGTTGTCTGAAAGCAAATCAATAGTGACTGAGTGCCTTACCCATTCAGATGTAAGTGTCACAGACTCAGAAGCTGAAATGGCTGTTCCTGCGTTTCGTCGTATTCTAATCCTTACTTTTTTACCAACATCACTATCATTGGTAGCCTTGAAGTAAGCTGAAAAAGTGTAACTCGTAGACGGTGTAGTATTTATAAATTCGCTTAGACCATAATCGCCGTCAGTTAATTCAAGCTCTGATAACTTAAATGAGTTTGTTGTCCCGTCCGGTGATGCGACAGATGAAGGTGTAACGACAACATCATAAACTTTAGTCCACCCCGGATCGCTGAAGTCTTCACTGTAACTTAGCAAGTTAGTTGCCGAGGGTTCTATTAAGACCATGGGAACCCTAGGTCCATACGTGGCGCTGATGCCTGTGAATTTTGGGCTGCCCGTTGTATTCTCCACGAAGTCACTCGCGGTTGTGCCTTCTTCAAGCTGTGGCATTGCGGCGAAAAGAGTAACACCAGAACCCTGCGTAATTGTTGCGAAACCTCCGATGTGTGGTCCGGTGTTAGTATTGGTGCTATCAGTGCATGAAAAGAACTGCCATTCCGTAGTTACATTAATTGTAGAAGTCTTAACGCTACCCGTTGTGGCGAGCGCAACAGAAATTGGACTGCTTGCTTTAAGCCAAACTCCAAAAGTCATTGGTGACCCATCTGATAAATCACTATTTATGTATACACCGGGGTTTGAATTAGTGTTATTTTCAGCGAACTCATACCCAGTGTAACCAAGCGGGCCATCTACAGCCCCTACCTTAGTGAAGCCACGGGCAAACCAATATGAATTAGCAAAGTCAGTCTGCCCAATGTTCTGAAACTTCGTCGGAGTCAACTCGGCGCCCTGTGTCTGGTCAACGCGCACCGTGTTCGCTGGGGCTGTCGCTATGAGACCGTTGACATCTGTGTAAGTCGCGGTTCCTGCGCGGGTCGCTGTGATAACGTCGAGGGTCTCAGGTAACGCCGGGTTCAAGTCGAGCGTTGGGTTCTCCAGGGTCCCGACCATCGAGTCACGCGCGTCAAACAAAAGGTAAGGGTTTAGCGCAAATATGCTAAAGCCCCCTCCAAGTTTTTGGGTTAGCTCCGATTGGCTAAGAGCCCTAGTAAGCGGACGCGTGAGTGGTCGGGTTAGAGACATTATTAGAATGCTTTGTTATCAGCGACAGGAGCGACGATGATGTCTACGTTGGTAGGCGCAGCACTAAGGTCAACTTTGAGCTCTTTCGAGGACGTCGTGAACAGTGCTTGGCCATCGTCAGTGAACGTTACGTCTTCACCAATATCAACATAAGAATCAGCGATCTTGTGCTGGAGCTTGATTTGGGCAGATCCGAATGTGCCAATGACAGCAAACATTCCAGAGCTTCCATTCCAAGTCATGTCGATATCAGCGGCGCTGGTCACATTGCGAGACACAGTTCCGATTCTTGTAATTTCAGGCATGGTTTCTGTTTAGTATATATTTATGAATAATTAACCCCCGCTCCTCCTTTAGGTGTGCTAATTGAAGAACGAGGGATTGTAAGTGGAGAACGACGTGATGCCTTAGTTTTACGTTGTTGTCTGACCGGGCTAAGAGCTTTCTGTGCGACCTTGGTGGGCGGCGGTGGGGGTGCCGGAGGTTTAGGAATTTCAGGCATCTTAGGGGCTGACATACACATGGCTTATTGTCTTAGGTTGGTATTGAGAATATTCTTGTTTTGTTCTTCGTGAACAGTGCGGAGAAACGTAACAACCGAGCGCTGTCCATAGTGGTGGTCGAGATGCCTCAGAGGTGTAGTAGGCCCAAAGTCTCGCTTTGGATATGCCTTTTCGATAGCTTCAAGCAAACTCAACGGCACTGTAGGCCAGTGCTCGGTGTTTTCATATAAGCTCATGAGTCAAGAAAGATCGTCTAGGTGTTCTGGTAAATCACCGTTGTCGATCATTTTGCGCGTCTCTACAAGACACATTGCGTTCCAGATTACTGCCCCACCGTGGTCTTCGCTGAGGTCTCCCTGCATAAACGACCACAAGTGGCGATACAAGCTGTCAACATACCGAGACAAAGGGATGCCTTTGCGCCAGTTGTCCTTGCCATACTTGGTGGCACCGTCCTCGAAGCGACGCGATACAGCCTGGAGAGCAGCAACAGGAATACAACTAGGCATTCCCTTGCCGATCATGGCGTCACGCACGGCTCCCGTGTCGAATTCACTGCGTTCCCCTGAGTCAGGTAACACGCTATTATTTTGTTTGTTCATGGTAGTGGTTCTTTAGGTCGTGCTCTAAGTTAACTAGGGTGTCTTTTAGATACGGTGTGGGATAATATTTATTAATACGCTTCTTGTCTGACGTAATGACTGTGTCTTTGTGGATCAAGTTGTGCTTAGCGAGATAACGCATGGCCGCTGTGATGTTCTCACCGCTAAGGCCCATGAGTCGAGCCAAAAGGCTGTTCTCAATGCCAGGACGCTCGAACACAGCGATACACAGGCTCGCCCGGTAGAACGTCGTGACACCAGCGCGTCTCATGGTTTCACTTAGGATCAGTAGGTGTCTCATGGTGTCCACAGTTTAATGTCAACGCCATCGTAGTCAGAGGCGCGGAGTATCCTGGCGAGCCTGGCGGTGACCAGTGCGTCGTCTTCGGTGAGCCCTGCTTTCTCGTAGGTCGCCACCACCGTTTCCCAGTTGTATCCGTCTTTCTCTAGGATCTTCTCGGCGGTCTTAGTGCCGATCCCTTTGACGCCCATGTAGCCGTCGGTCGGGTCACCTGCAAGTGTCTGGATGAGGTGGAACTTGTCGGCTTCTTCAGGGGTGACACTGCGCATCTCGTCTCGCAACATGTTATACCAGGTGATCGGTAGGGTCCCAAAGTCTTTGTCACCACTCACAGCCACAAAGGTCGGGTCTTCAGTGGCCATGATGCCGCACACGTCGTCAGCCTCGAGTCTCGGGAACACACGGGAATCGTAGGACTCAATGGCCCATGAGCGTAGAGCTTTTAGGCCTAGAGGTTTACGCGTGTTTTTCCGGTTTGATTTATAATTAGGGAATATATCGTAGCGGTAGTTCTCGGTGTCTGAGAACGCCAGGATAAACTCTGCGTCTTTGTCGAGCTTTCTGACCACACTCATAAGACAAGAGTCAAAGCTGTGCTGTGATTCCTTCTCGCTAGAGTGTAGTGTCCATGTGTCTTCGTCCCATTTGATTTCGACCTCAGTAGAGAACGAGGCGCGGTAAAGGAACATATCTCCGTCTATTATTAATTTCATATCTTTAGTGTGTTTCGGCCCAGTTGTTTCCGACTTTGTATTCTCCGTCTAGTGGGCACAGGAGACCAAAGGTTTCACCAGCTTTGAGGATAGCATTGACAAAGCGCTGGCCGTATTCGTCTGCTTTTTCTGGAGGGCAACTAAACTGGACCTCATCGTGGACGTTAGCGTGGAGCGTGTAGTCTTCTCCGGCCATGTCGTTGACAAAGTGCACCAGTGCTTGCTTCATGCATATCGCCCCGGCCGACTGTAACAAAAGGTTAACGCTACTGTGCGGGGACCTACAGGGCAGTGTGCGACCGTCGAGTCCTTTGAGAAAACCAAAGCCTTCTACTTTGTCTTTGACGGCCTCGCGTAACCTTTTGATCGCTGGCATCTGTTTGAAAAACTGAGCCTTGAGCCTGCTGCCATCCTGGGCGGTCCCATCGACGACCTCTCCGATCTTCGAGTCTGACCCGCCGTAGATTAGGCAGTAGATGAAGCGTTTCGCTGCGTTTCTGTCAGGCAAGCCTGCGGCCTCTTGGTTAGCTGTGTGCACATCACCACTTAGGATCTCGTTGGTGTAGCGCCCGTCGTCGATCTTGTGCAGGTAAGCGGCTAACATTCGTAACTCAAGCCCCGAAGCGTCACAACCCACAAGGACACGCCCTGGAGGCGCAGTGAACAACGCACGGCACTCGTAGCCGTATTCAGCGGAAACCGAAGGACACTGTGCGACATTCGGAGACTGATGACTACAGCGGCCACTGACGGTCCCACCTGTGTTCACTGAGCCATAAATATTATTATTATTAACAAGCTTGAGCCAACCGTTTTTACCTTCGGCTAACTGACCGAGGCGTTTAGCAACCAACAGATACTCTAGTAACTTTAGGCTCTGCTGTGTGTCGATCCCACGCAACACTGCCTCGTTGATCGCAGGGCGCTTACCCTCGAAACACTCAGGCTTCCAACCGTCTTCGATGAGGCGCTCTGAGATCTGATCGCGACTCTGTGGGTTAAACGGAACTTCTTTGGTTCGCATCTCGCCTTTCTTGACGTCCTTGTGCCCCGCTTCGTTCGCCTCTTTCTTTGTCAGCCACTTCTTGCCATCTGGTGTTATCCACCAAGGGCGCTTAGTTTCGACGACGCGTGGAGCAAACGTGTGCTGTAGTTCGCCGTCGAGTTCAGCCCGCCTTGTCACTAGTTTACTGAGGAGCTTGTTGGCCCCCTCGACGTCAAACGGAAACCCGTTCTCTTCTTGGGTTCTTATGGCTCGCGCAAAGTCCATCTCAAGCACAAGGTCTTGGTCAGTGTGCGTCCGGTCTTTCATGAGGTAAGCAAAGAGGGCCTCGTTGACCACCACGTCCTGGACACAGTAGTCTTCCATCTCTTGGCTCCAGTGTTCCCAGGTCTCGGTGGCACCGTGTTCGTCTTTGTGGACACCCAAGCGCATACCCCAGGACTTCAATGAGTGCGACCCACGCAAAAACGTAGGGAGCTTCGCTTCGTTCCAGTCTTCGCGTTTACGGTCTGGGTGGTTGAGTCTACCCAAGACCATTGTGTCGATGATAGTAGGGTGCTCAAAGCCATACATTTTACGCAGGGCCGGAAGGTCGAACCCGATGCCATTGTGTGCGACCAAACAGTCAGCCCTAGATAATCTCTCTAATGCTTCATTAATATTATTACACTCACCGTTGTTGCGATAGCGGTGGGTCCCTTCGTTGTCCATGATGACAATGCAATGCACAACCTCTAGTCCCTCTAGGGTATTCCAGTTGCCGATCGCGTTGGTCTCTATGTCAAATACTGCTGTGTTCATCTTTTAAAATGGGTTAGTGGTGTCCATGACGTGGGTTTCAGTGAGTCGCGCTGTGTCCTTTTCGTAAGCCAACGAACACGCCACGCCTGTCTCTCCGCTAAAACGGTTCTTTAGGACCCTCACGGTTGTCTTGTTGCGGTCCTCTGGGTCTTCGGCTTGCTGCGACCTTTCCAGTCCCAGGACCATGTCTGACAGTTGAGCTATGGCTTGGGAGCCCCTAAGGTCCGCCAGGCTAACTGCTCGTCCTTCTTCGTGACCTCGGCCCTCAGGACGCTTAAGGTGACTCACGAGTAACAACGCAACCTTGGTCTCTTCGACAAGAGAGCGCAGTGCGGTCATTGTGTTATCGATAAGCCTACGCTCGTCGCCGTCACCTATGCCCGAGACAACGATACTGATATGGTCGAGAACAACAAAGTCAACGTCGTAGGTCTTGATCATGAAGCGAATCCGGTTGAGCAGACTGTCTGACGCAAGGCTACCGAAGTGATCATAGACGTAAAAACGACCGCTACCTACTGTCGCATCAAAGGCATCCTTGAAGGCGTCGTCGCGTTCAAACGGTTCTAAGTGTAAACACTTGCCCATCTCAAGACCGATGATGCTCAAGGCTGTCTTCTCGACTGACTCTTCGAGCGCGATGTAGCCAATGCGCTTGTCAGTAGTTTTCATTAGGTGGTGCGTGATCACCCGGCAAACCTGTGACTTGCCGATACCGCTTCCTGCACAGAGCGTCACAATCTCAGATTGGCGAAGTCCGTGTGTGATCCTGTTGAGCCCGGAGAACGGATAATCTAAAGCCTCGACCTCGTGGTGCTCGGCGATCTTCTCGTAGAGCTCTACGCCAGACAAGATGTCGTCAGGGCGCCAGACTTTAGCGCTAAAGATCGCACCGATAATCGCAGACTTTTTGCCTTCGATAAGACACTCGTTGGCGTCTTTGTGTGGCAGGTGAGCAACCTTACACTTACCCGCAGGTAACATGTGGGCAACCTCTTCGACGGCGTTGCGCCCACTCTCGTCCATGTCGAACATTAAGATCACCTCCTGGAAACCAGAGAGCCAGTCAAAGTGTTTCTTGAACATCGACTTGGCAGACTGAGCGCCAGCGCCAAGGCTCACCACAGGGAACTCACCGCCCTGGGCTACTGCCACAGACATCGCGTCGATTTCTCCTTCGGTTACAACAAGCTTAAAACCTGGCACCGGGTTAGCCCATAGGTGCTGCCCAAAAAAGTGATCGGGCTTTCCGGCGCATCGAAAGTCTTTACCTGCGAAGCGATACTTCTGGGCGATCTTCTGGCCCGGCAGGTCGTAGTAGTTTGCGATGTGACAAGGCTTACCATTGAGGTGGCCTACTTGGTATCTGAAACGACGGCAAGTAGCCTCGTCGATACCCCTAGACTCTAACGCTGAGTATTCCCCGTCGATAAAGTCATTATTATTATTATTTATTATATTTTCCATTGTTCTCGGTGTTCCATTCCCGGCACGAAAAACTCCACAAGCATAACACTTAGTGGAGTCGTCAGTATTTATAGTTAATGCATCGCTGCTGCCACAGTCCGGGCAAGGCTGATGCGTCAAGGCGGCGGTAAGTTGATCCATTCGTTTGGTATCTTGCTCTTTGCGTCACACCACTCAAAGCCATTATCATCACACCACTGACCATAGGTCGTCTTGCTGTTCTTGTTGAGCGTTGTGTTTGCATTCTGGAATACAAAACGAACGTCTGAGTCAGGGTTTTGCTCACGAACAAGTAAGTGTTTGGTGCGGTCTGAGCCCTCAAAGTAACCCTTGACTTCTAACATGACGCCATTAGGCAACACGAAGTCAGGCGTGTAGGTCTGGGGCCTTAGATATTTAAGCTTTTGGCTCTCGTAAGAGTAGTCAACCCCAGCCCCTTCAAGGGCCGAGGCAACGCGCTTTTCTAATCTAGAACGAAAAATCCCCGTTCTCTTTGCCTTGTATCTCCTCATCGTGTAGCTCATTAGTGAACTCTTCGCCACCAGAGAATCCACCCTCGACTGACCCAAAGACAGAATCTTTAGCGCCGTATTCGATTAACTCAATAATCTGGACAGAACGTAACCGAAGGCTCACTCCAAACTTACCACTGACAACCCAGACATGGGGCTCTAGTGCTAACTTAATGCGAGACCCTGAGCCTACTTGTGGCATCTTTATCTTTTTACCAGTGGCGTTGTAACAGGCTACATTAAAATTAATAACACCTTTGTCACGGGTTTGCCGCTGGGCGACCTGCTTGGCCATAATGTAAAAACCCTCGTCGCTTTGTCTAAACGGTGTCGAGGCGTCTTTTGTGAGTTTGCCTTTGGACTTCTCAGACTCTTTCACAAGCTCTGCTGCATACAAGTCGTCGTAGTCGCTTTTCATAGCGTTCCACTCAGCTTCGGTAAGCACCAGTCTTACCTGGTAAACACCGCCAGTGTTGAACTTGTAGTCTGGCTCATGGAGATGCGGGTATAGTGCTTCTCCTTCGGGTGTTACGATTAGTTTATTACTCATTGTCTTTTTCTTTCTAGTTTTGTTTTTGGTTTTACGCAAAGAAGTATGTTGACTCCTTAATTCGTTTGATCTCAGCGTCACCAAACTCTGGTGGCACTGGGAAATCTAGCTCTGGGTGTTGTTCCTGTAACTGACTTCGCCACTCACTTAATAGGTCTCGCGAAAAGAAGTCAACAAAAACTTCACGTAAAGTTGAAGAAAGTTGGTCACACTTGTTTGCGTGGGTGCCATAGCTGTCATGGATAAACGAAAAGTCGTAGATACCGTGCTCTTTGTTACACCGAACAACAGTCTCGTGGAGCGCTGCTGCGTCTAGGCTATGGACGACATTAGGTGATGCACCGTTGACCATGCGGCGCCTACTGATCAACGTGTCGTCGTCCTCGCGGAACTTAACGCACGTCGCTTTGCCTGATATATATGTATTTACCTGCTGGTTGTGGACTTTGTAGTATTCTTGGTGCACCGGGAAGCCTGTTGGTGACACCCAGGACAACGCTTTGTTTTGATCAGCGATGAGCTTGGCGCACGCCTGGAACCAATCCATGCACTGCTTAGGTTTCTCTAAGACCGACTCAATGCCCTGCCAGACATGCGTGGCTAACAGTTGGATCGCTTGGTATCTCACGTCGTCACTGAACGGCTTCTCTCGTTTCTTCCCGTGGATTTGTTCGTCATACCATTCATTAATATATGCACGATTAGAATACGGAGTGAGCCCATATGAATAACACATAACCGGCCTCTTGCAGGTGCGTCTATCGATCCCAAAGGCCACCCAGGCGCGCGCTAGGTCACCCCCGTCGGCCTTGAGTGACGCCAAGGCATTCTCTGCAACAACACCATAGATGTCCTCTGGGCTGTCTGTCGGTAAAACATTGGTGGCCTTCATGCCATACGGATCTCTGGTTAACATCGAGAGAATCTGTAGGCCATTGTTGGAGGCATCGAGGTTCACTGGTAGCGTCGAGTTAACTTTACCGTGTGTCTTGTATTCGGCCCACTCGAAGCACCACGACAAGAAAACCCAAGGCTTGTCTGCTTTGGTCCAGGTGAGGTCTTGGCGCGGGTCCCTGGCGATGCGCATGGCTCGCTCGGTGAACTTCTCGGCCCAGTGCCACCGCTCGTCCAGTGTGACCTTGTCGTTACCCCAGGCGTTTGCTCCGGCAACTGCGAGCCATTTTGCGTCGTTGACGCTGGCCACACGCTCACTCCGGGCAAACTGTAGTAACCCACGGCACAGGTCGTTCCCCATGACACTCAAAGACGATGATATATTATATACTCTACCCCGAAAGTCACAGTGACTCGGATAGAAAAACCGAGAGGCACTGAGCTTCTCGGCTGTGTAGATAATCTTGCTGGTGAGCAGGCGCTTGGACTTGGTGCTGGCATTGCGTGAGTAGATCCCAGCGGCCATACGTCGCCACTTCCGGTTTACCTCTTCGTCATCGTGGAAGTCGTTAGGAACGTCAGGGATCACCTCGTCTTCTTTGGACGGCAACGCGCCGATCTCTACGTTGTTACCCCAGGCCCACTGTGCGACCCCAAGCACCTTCGGGTTCACTACCCACGGTGTCCCCTGGATCAGATTGCACGCTTCCATTGGCGTCTCGACGTGGCGGGTCTCGTTGTCTCGCAAGAAGTCCATGTTAGACGTCTTGATAAACGGTAGCTTTGGTAACGCTGTGCCTGCAGTGTCGTAACCACCTTCCCAGATAGAACGCCAAGGCAACGGTGCGTCGGCAGTGGGCAACCAGAACGGCTCAAAGAGCTCTTTGCTGTCGTTGTAGTTCTCAATCCAGTCAAAGGTAGACTTAGAGGCTGTAACGTAGCGTGTCGGCTTCTTGCCTGCTTTTTCTAATATATATACATACTCAACAAGACCAGTGACATGACGCAACAGTTCTACCAAGGTTAAACCACACGATAACTTGTCGCGGCGCCTCCAGTCGTCATAGTCCGGCATGAGGCCTTTTGACGCTTCGTTACGCATCGAGCTCTTGATGTGCCGTCGTTGTGAACTAAGGCCACCTCGGCGTTTCTGGGCACCTAACACAATGCCTTCCCCTTTGGCCTCGTTGTTGCGCACTAGGAAATCACAGCGGTGCTGGTCTTCGACCCGAGAACCAACAAAATGACTCACTGCCGCCATGTTTTTCTTCAAGGTAATCGAGTCGAGGACCGCCTTGATAACAATAAAGCCGATCACTGAGGGCTTCATGTCGCGCAAACAGATCTGCCAGAGCGCACTGTTCCTGTTGTCCCACCCAGCGACCATCTCGTCGATCGCCTTGGTAAACGCAGGCAAACCACCCCGGATTAACCTCTGTCCGTATTTCGTTTCGCTTTCTGCTTCGCGGCCCTTCGCAGATTCCACTCGATTACGGTAACGACCAACGCCAAGGTCAACCATGTCTTGGTTAAGATCTTCCTGGGTAAGCGCCTTGATCTCTTCATTTGGTGTCATCTTTTAGTAGTGCTCTGAGTTTCGCTTGGCGAGCCTTGATTCTCTTGATTGTCTGGGCGAGCATCTTTAGCTCATCTCGTATTAACCTTCTTTCCATGTCTTTTTCAGTGTCCAACATGGCTGTTTTTAGGTAAAAACGCTAATATTGTCAATTTTATTCTTGACGACCCCCGCCCCGACACACCTATAGTTACACTTAGTGATCGACTAGTGATATTACTTATTAGTTAAAACAAATATTATTATTAAACTATGGACAACAAAAGCTTCTTCAGAAAGGTGACTCTAAGTCTACTCTTAGTCTACTATTTCACATTAGTAATATTATTTATTGTTAATGAACTTTCCGGGAACGCCTAGAAATTTACGGGCACGCTGATGATAGTAGGGCGGTGTGCTGACTTTTGAGTAGTGTTCAAGCGATCGGTTTTTGACCAAAGAAAAGCCCCAAGGAATCAATCCAAGGGGCTTGTTTTATGGTTGTTTTGGGTAGATCAATTAGAGATCCTCGTATGCGCTAAGTGGCGTTGTGTCTTGTTCCCATTGTTCGCCGACATACTTTTGAGCCTTCCGGCTGCGCGCTCTGTTAATCTCGCACTCGTGTATTCCCATAATCCGCGAAACTACCCCGGAAGGTATTGCTGTTATGTCGCATTCGTGCATCTGGTAATACTCCTGAAACTCCATGACTACCTCAAATGCACTAGTGTGTGCTCGCGATAGCGCGAACGCTAACATTTTGTTATCATGTCGTTTCTGGTCTTGTGTCTTTTCTGTCTTTTTCATTTTGCTTTTTTGGTTTTTGGTTTGCTGTTGTCAGTGATAATGTAAGCGCCTTGTGTCAACGGTTTCCCTTGTGCTTGATTTTGTAAAACAATATTCCAGTTAAGCGCAAGAGGAAACCCAAAAGAATCGCGAGGCCTGCCTTTCTTGTTGATCTTCATTTCTCCCAGTTGTTCTTGATCGTGCACCAAATGATCGCCTGGTAAACGCATGGCGCTTCGTTTGCTTTCATTGCTTCCTCTATAGTCAAGCGCTCGACTCGATTATACTGTGGAAGCGTTAGGTTCTCTTGGACAACTTTGCGCCTTTTCGACCTGGTAAGACACGCGCGTGCATGCCATCGATCAATCACCACACAAGCAGCCTTATTGCGCAGCGTGATAGTATTCGCAAACGCCCAGACTTTAGGACTCTTGTCTAGGACCCCCTGGTCGCCTTCGAGTATTCGCCAGGCCTTCGCCTTGTTTGCGTTGTAAGTGCAACATCTTACCGAGTCTGCAGAGCGTCCGGTGCTCCAGGCCTCGCAAAGGTTCTGAGCGTCGAGTATATTACGTTCCCACTTGTTGGACGGACTAAGCGCTGCCATGACGGCCGCAGCGTTAAAAACACTAACGCCACTATTGCGCTCTATGCTCGACGCAATGTCGTTCGCTTCGTCATACCAAGTAGATCCTGCAGAAACTTCTTTAGGACTCGCGAGTGATCGCCAGGTTCTAAGGTTAGCGCGTATCTCTTTGTCTTTAGTTTTCGTGAAGGTTTTCATTGGTTAATGATTAGAGTTGCGATTGCTGACCACATGATAATAATTATTATTAATATAAAGAAGTTCATTTGGTTGCCCTCTTGTTAATCAATGTAAAGTCTAGGGTTTCGCCCCTGGTTAACGCTAGGTGATCGCGTTCCCCTTGAATGTCCATAAGGAGCCCAATGGCTCGCGTTATCTCAAACTCGAGTCGATCCGCTGCATCAGCATGTCGTCTTCTTGCCCGGTTAAGATCTGCCATGACGTTATCGATAGTGTCGTTCACTTGGCACCTCCCTTCTCGACAAGGTCCAAGATCAAGTTCATCTCGCGCGAGTCTTTCGGATTAAAGAGCGCTTCCGACTTAGATCTCTTTGGTTTTTCTGGCAGTATCTCTAGGCTATCAAAGAACCGCGACGGAATGTCAGTCAGTTTCGCGAAGATCTCTGCGCCTTCTATGTTCTCCCCGGTTAACATCCAGAGGAGGCCTATTTGCTCTACTTTGTATTTCTTTTTGTTCATGCTTTTTTGCTTTTTGGTTATGACAGCTCGCTGCCATTGGTTGTTATACTAGGATCTTTCTTGTTCCCTTCCAGCTTTTTCTTTAGTTTATTTAGCGCTCGGTTGTCATTTGGTGACGGTCGGTTGCATTGGTGTTTTTAGTTAGCGATCTGTTATCGCTCTGTCATCCCTAAGTAATCCCTCTGTTATCCTTGAGTAATCGCTCTGTTATCCATAGTCATCCCTCTGTTATCCTTGAGTAATCGCTGGCCTGTCAAAACGTAAAAACACCCGCACACTGAAAAACACACTCCGACGATACACCCAGCGCTCACTCACTGACTACCTAGTGCTCACCCATTGTCTACCCTGGCACCCCTCGCGTATTCCTGGTGACGCAGACGCGCCCAGCTGACAAAAAGAAATCGATCAGTTTGCGCTAGGTGTTCGCTAGGCTGACAGCGCGGACTACCCTGGGGTAATGCGGCGAACTGTTGCGTTA
>Ga0228652_1000743_pt1 | contig 13748 bp, 7 predicted proteins | sample 64DmetaG_FD_183030 | JGI IMG/M metagenome (GOLD analysis project Ga0228652, IMG submission 183030) | Seawater microbial communities from Monterey Bay, California, United States - 64D | ecosystem: Environmental > Aquatic > Marine > Coastal | place: USA: California | collected 2016-10-05
ACTTATTGCTCATGTAGGCTCTGCTGCTGATGTTTTTAAAGAGAAGAAATACATTCTCCAAAAAATTAATGGGATCGGTAAGTTTACAATTGAAAATTTATTTGATAATTCTAATCAGCGTTTGGCCGAGCTAGAATTTAAATACATACAACAAAATAAGATTCAATATTCTTATTTTTTAGATAATGATTATCCTAAAAATTTAAAACATTGTATAGATGCCCCAATATTATTTTTTAAAGATGGGTCTATTGATTTTTCAAACGATAAAATTATTTCTATAGTAGGCACTCGAAGAATGACTAATTATGGGAATAGTTTTTGTGAAAAACTAATTGATGAACTAGCGGTTTACAATCCAATTATTGTAAGTGGTTTTGCATATGGGATTGATATTTGTGCGCACAAAAGTGCCATAAAAAACAACTTACAAACCATCGCAGTTTTAGCTCATGGATTGGAGAAAATGTATCCAAAAGCTCATGTTAAATACATTCATAAGGTAAATGCGAGAGGTGGTTTTATAACAGAGTTTTTTCACAATGAAGCTCCAAGGCGTGAAAATTTTCTAAAAAGAAATAGAATTGTAGCAGGCTTATCTAAAGCAACAATAGTCATAGAATCTGCATATAAAGGAGGTTCTTTAGTGACAGCAGATATTGCAAATTCATATGATAGAGATGTGTTTGCATTGCCAGGAAGAGTTAATGACATCATGAGTCAAGGATGTAACGATTTAATCTACAGAAATAAAGCACATTTACTACAATCATCCGAGGATATTGTAAAAATGCTCAATTGGGATATTTCAAAAGCAATTATTCCTAAACAAACAAGATTATTTTCAGACCTCACCTCTAATGAACAAAAAATAGTTGATTTTTTGAAATTAAAAGAACAAGCAGTAATTGATTCAATTGCACTTGATACACAGATTCCGTTGAGCCAATTGGTTACAATATTATTGCAGTTAGAGTTAAAAAATATAGTAAAACCTTTTCCTGGAAAGATATTTAAATTGTCTAATTAAAAAGATTATACATTACATTTGAGTGTAATTTGTATCAGATGGCACTAGAAAAAAAATTAATGTCTAAAAAAAAGCCAACATTTCCTATCAATAAAATGTTGGACGAGTATTTAAAGAAGTACAATAGAAACTTAAAAATATCAATTTTTTACGATGATTTGCTTCGTTTTCAAGGGTCTGTTATAGTTTATGATAAGAATGAAAAAGATACTTTATGGGTTAGAACATATTATTCAGAATATGACAGAGAAGAAATAGACGCTAGTTTAAAAAAAATCTATACCATACTTCACTCAGATGGAGGAAACGAAACTATACCATTTTTAAATGTAGATGCCATTGATTATTGCACTTTCGGGAACTCAAAACCTTTTAGAATAAAAATTAGAAATGTTTTAAATGACAATTACACGTATTTCTATGTAAAAAAAGCAGATGCTTCTAGAATATACGGTTTAGAATTAGAACATATTTTATCTCCACATAATCTAAATTTCTTAGTCTATAAAGACACTTTAATTGAAGAACATATTTCAGGAATTCCAGGAGATGATTTTATAAAAGAATTTCTGCCCAAACTTACGGAATCAGAGAAATCACAGATTGCTAAAGAATTTGTGAAATTTAAAGAGAGATGTTTAGTTCGATTGCTTGGAGATATGCGTTCGTATAATTATGTAATTATACCAACTCATGATTTTGATAAAATTATATACAAAATCAGAGCTATAGATTTTGATCAACAATCTTTTGAAGGAAATTTAAAAGTTTATGATTTACAATTTTTAAAAGAAAATTTTAAAATTGTTGATATGGTTAACAAAAAATTAGATAAGAATTCAATTACTCAATATAAATTAGAAGAACGTTCTTATATGGCAAAAAGAATAATTTCTTCACCAAGAAGGGCAACTAGTTTAATTAAGTGTATGAAAAGTGATACAATTTCTTTCCCCACTAATGTTCAACTTTTAAAAAAACATTTAATTAAGTATGTTGGAGATGTAAAGTTTAAGGAGTGTAAAAATATGGGTGATATTTTAGAAACAATATTAATTTTTGTGAAACGAAATTATCAAGACGTATTGACGAAGTAATCAACTTCCTTTCTTCACCCTTAAAGTTTCAATTAAAACCGTAGAAATAATTAACAGACCACCCCAAACAGTATTTATTTCGGGAATTTCATTAACAATAAAAAAAGCTATTATTATTCCAAATATGGGTTGAATGCTACTAATAATAGTTGCTGTTGTTGTTGAAAAGAACTTCAGTGAATGTACCATTAAGCTATGACCTATAGCTGTTGTTAAAATTGCGAGTACTAATAAATACGGAAATTGGGATTGCAAATTAGAAACATCCATAAAAAATAATACAGGAATCAAAATAATGGTAATTACAGAAGTTTGATATAACATAAGCATACTCCCATGATAGTGGTTTACATGTTGTTTTAAAATTAAGAGCCTAATTGAATAGCAGAGTGCAGAAAATAACCCAAATAAAATTCCTTTTACATTGGAGCTTTCAAGATTAAATTCTGGAGCCAAAATAAAAACTCCAATTAATACAACACCTCCCAAAACAATATGTATGGGGTTTATTTTTGACTTAAAGAACAAAGGTTCAAGTAGTGCAGTTATGATTGGGAATGTATATAGAGATAGCATTCCTAATGCTACATTTGATAATTTTAAAGCATAGAAATAGGTAATCCAATGAGTAGCCATAAAGAGCGAGCTAATTGTAAGAGGGATATGATGTTTAAAGTTGGGAATTTTAATGCTTATTTTTTTATACTTACAAAATCCATACAAGAAAATCATTGCAATCGCAGAACGAAACCATATAATGACTTCAGAGGGCATTGCAATATATTTACCTAAAACACCAGAGGTACTTATAAAAAGAGTTGCTAAAATTAAATTAGACAGATTTTTATAATAACTATTTTCCATTTTTTAAATGATTGATTATAGTTAAAAAAAATTAATTAAAATTTCCTGTAACTTTTTGAAGCCTTTTCAAAGCAACCTCTACAGAATCAATTTTTATAAAAGTAATCAATAATCGTAAACCTATTTTTGTTTGCTTTTCTTTAATTACACATGTTGTGGCATTTTGTTGAACATATTTTAATACTGTTGTAAATGCCTTAGTTTGATAAAATTCACTTTGTTGGTTTGATATAAAATATCCAATCATTCTCTTTTGCTTAAGTACTATCTTTTCTAGGCCTAATTTTTTTGCAAACCATTTTAAACGAACACTGTCTAATAGGTCGACAGCCTGAAATGGTAATTCACCAAAACGATCAATTAATCGTTGTTCGTATTGTTGTAATTCTTCTTCAGTTTCTAAAGTGGATAATTCATTGTAAAGATTCAGTCGTTCAGTAATTGAGTTGATATAATTATCTGGAAATAAAATTTCAAAATCAGTGTCTATTTGAACTTCTTTTATAAATTCTTTAGGCTTATTTTCTTCTGTGTTATAGAGTTCTTTAAATTCATTCTCTTTTAATTCTTCAATAGCCTCGCTCAATATTTTTTGATAAGTATCAAATCCAATATCATTGATAAAACCACTTTGTTCTCCTCCCAGTAAATCTCCTGCTCCTCGAATTTCTAAATCTTTCATTGCAATATTTAAACCACTTCCGAGATCAGAAAATAACTCTAAAGCTTCTATTCTTTTTCTTGCATCAGTAGTCATCATATGGTAAGGTGGAGTTATGAAATAACAAAAAGCTTTTTTATTTGACCTTCCAACTCTACCTCTCATTTGATGTAAATCCGATAGACCAAAATTATTAGCGTTGTTTATAAAAATAGTATTTGCATTGGTAACATCAAGTCCACTTTCTACAATTGTGGTAGAAACCAGTACATCAAATTCATTATTCATAAACCCTAACATTAGACTTTCTAGTTTTTTACCTTCCATTTGTCCATGACCAACGCCAATATTAGCATTAGGAATTAAACGTTGTAAAAGACCAGCAACTTCTTTTATATTTTCAATTCTATTATGAATAAAAAATACTTGACCACCTCTAGAAATTTCATAAGTAATAGCATCACGTATTAGTTCTTCACTGAAACGAATAACCTGTGTTTCTATGGGATGACGATTTGGTGGTGGTGTTGATATCACTGACAAGTCTCGAGCAGCCATCAAACTAAATTGTAGCGTTCTAGGAATGGGAGTAGCAGTTAGGGTAAGGGTATCTACATTTTCCTTTATTGTTTTTAATTTATCTTTTACTGCAACTCCAAATTTTTGTTCCTCGTCTATAATGAGTAGACCTAAATCTTTAAATTTAATTTTCTTATTAGTGAGTTGATGCGTTCCAATGATAATATCGATACTTCCATCATTAACTCCTTCAATGGCTTCATTTCTTTGCTTGGTTGTTCTGAAGCGGTTCAAATAATCTATTCTAACGGGGAAATTTTCTAATCGTTTTGTAAATGTTTTATAATGTTGAAATGCTAAAATTGTGGTTGGAACTAGAATTGCTACTTGCTTACCATTATCTACTGCCTTAAATGCCGCTCTAATGGCAATTTCTGTTTTTCCAAAACCAACATCTCCACAAACTAATCGATCCATGGGCTGTTCTTTCTCCATGTCGGTTTTTACATCTTGAGTTGCTTTGTATTGATCTGGAGTGTCTTCATATATAAAACTGGCTTCTAGTTCGTGCTGTATATGTGTGTCTGGTCCAAAAGCTAGTCCTTTTTGCATTCTTCTTTTCGCGTATAATTTAATTAAATTATATGCGATTTCTTTCACTCGCTTTTTAGTCTTTTGTTTTATTTTCTTCCAGGCTCCAGAACCTAATTTGTATATTTTTGGTGCTTTTCCATCTTTTCCATTGAATTTAGAAATCTTATGTAAAGAGTGAATACTAACATATAAAATATCACGATCACCATAAATTAGTTTAATAGCTTCTTGGTTTTTACCCTCTACGTCAATTTTTTGAAGTCCTCCAAATTTTCCAATTCCATGATCAATATGTGTTACATAATCTCCAATATCAAGATTATTTAACTCTTTTAACGTGATGGATTGCTTTTTTGCATAGCCATTTTTTAAACGAAATTTATGATAACGTTCAAAAATTTGATGATCTGTATAACAAACAATTTTTTCTTCTAAATCAATAAACCCTTGATATAGAGGGAATACAATTGTTTGATAATGAACTTCTTTTTTAGCATCTTCAAAAATATCGTGAAATCGTTGAGCTTGTTGTTCATTAGCACAGAAAATATAATTATTAAATCCTTTGGAGTGATATTCATTTAAGTTTTCAATTAATAAATCAAATTGTTTATTAAATGAGGGTTGTGCTTTAGTAATAAAATCAATTATGGGTTTGTCTCCAGAGGTATAGGTTTCAAAACTAGCAATTGTAAAACCAGACAGTTGATTTTGAATGAAACTACCATTGCAAAATAAATCCATCGGTTTAGCATGGTTTAATGCTTTGGGTAATTCACTAAATGTACTTTCTGCTCTGCTAAATAATTTATCTAATTTCCCAATTAATAAATCTTTATTTTTTAGGAAAATAATAGTATTAGAGGCAATGTATTTCAGAAAATTTACTCGTTTTTCTTGAAGTGTTTTATTTTCAACATTAGACATTATACTCGCTTTTTGAAGCTTTTCTTTGGAGAGTTGAGTTTCTACATCAAAAGTTCTAATACTGTCTATTTCGTCTCCAAAAAACTCTATACGAAAAGGTTCATCATTTGAGAATGAGAACACATCAATGATTCCTCCACGAACTGAAAAATCTCCGGGTTCTGTTACAAAATCAACACGATTAAAATTATATTCAAATAATATTTCATTTACAAAATCTAATGAAACATTTTCTGTTACAGATAATTTAAGAGTGTTTTTTTCCAAATCTTTTTTTGTCACTACTTTTTCAAATAAAGCTTCTGGATAGGTAACAATAATTACAGGTTTTCTTCTAGAATTGATTTGGTTCAAGACCTCTGATCGCATTAAAACATTTGCATTGTCAGTTTCATCAATTTGGTAGGGTCTTCTGTAGGATCCGGGGTAAAACAAAACCCTTTTTTGATTTAACAACTGTTCTAAATCATTAAGATGATAAGCTGCTTCTTCCTTATCATTAAAAATTAGTAAGTAGCTTTTGTCATCTTTTTTAAAAGTTTCAGATATCACAAAAGACAATGATGATCCAACCAAATTCGTTATTTGAATTTGGTTTTTGTCTTTTTGAATTTGCTTTAAAATCTGTTTAACTTTAACAGATTCTTGATACTGGTTAACAATTTCTTGTTTGCTCAAGGATTTGTAATTTTTTCAAAGATAAATGCTTAAACATTAATTTGAAATGATAAACTTATATTTGTATAATTATTTATATACTTTTATGAAAAAATTTATTGTTAAAAAATATATAGTTCTATTTCTTTTTATTTCATTAGCAGCAAATGCTCAAAATAATGAAAACAAATGGGTAGTAGGTGTAAGTGGGTCTTTAGTTCGTTTTAGTAATATAAATAGGGTTAAAGATTGGCATAACTTTCAAGCACCTAAAATTAATATCGCCAGATATTTATTTTCTGGATTATCCGTTGATGCAGGAATTACCCTAAATGCCATTGATATTCATCCATTTGTAACTAATGAATTTAGTTACAATTCATTTGATGGTAACCTTAGATATGATTTTAATTTATCAAACAATAACTTAGTTCCTTATTTAACCGTTGGAGCTAGTATAGTAGGTCCTCCCAGCACCATTCAAAATTCAAAGACGTCAGGTGTTTTAAATATTGGTGTCGGTGGAACTTTTTGGGTCTCGAGTCATTGGGGTCTCAATTCACAGATTTCTTATAAACATTCCCCTGAGAAGGTTTTAAGCATGACAGCTCATAAACAATTAACTGTGGGAGTGGTATATAGTTTAAAGCCGAGAGAACGAGTTATTAAAAGTTTTTGGAATAAGCGTAGATAGTTATTAAAAACTTTATATCAATATAGTGTTAAACGAATTCCAGCAAATGCTCTAACTCCTTGGTTAGATGCGTAAACATAACTTGGATCAAAAGCTTCTTCTGGGTTGAGTTCTGTGTCAATACCAATATTAAATGGATTATCTGAGCCATTAATGCTATTTGCAGGGGGTTTAAAATTTAATAAGTTTTTTATTCCACCATAAATTTCCCAATTGTTTTTAAATTTTTGAGTCAATTGAATATTTTGAATACTAAACCAAGGAGAATATTCATCTCTTGGATCATTTTCACCTAATAACGGTAAACGCATTGGGCCATAAACATTTCCAGTATAGTCTATGCTAAAATTGGGATTAAATTTATAGGAAATAGACCAAACTCCACTAAAACTTTCAGTAAGTAATTGTGTTTTTTTAATGTTATTTTCTGTTACGGAAACTTCCATTAAAGTAGCTCCAGTATTTATTGTTAACCCATTGGTGAATGAAATATTTGAATTTAAGGAAACCCCCTTTGAAACTGAAAATCCTTCTAAATTTGCATAAATAATCTTATTTGGATTTGTTTCATAATCAGGTAATATTCTATTATTAAAATAGGTATAAAAACTACTTGCATCTAGAGTAATAAACGAATTTTCAGTATTTATTTTCTTTACATAATTAACATTTACATTCCAAGAGGTTTCTGGTTGTAATTCACCAGCAAACTCAATTGTTCTTGCTCCGGTTAAAGCTGCATGGTCCTCTGTGAAAACGTTAGCTACTCTAAATCCATTTCCTGCGCTTAGCCTCAAAATTTCAGTGTTATCTTTAGAACTCCATTTAAAATTCACTCTTGGAGAAAAAATATTTCCATGTATACTGTTGTTGTCCCATCGAATCCCTAAAAGTAATTTTTTCCGATCACTTAATTGTATTTCATTTTGAGCAAATACACCGGGTAAATGAATTATTGACGGACTGTTATCAACACCATTTTCACCCAAAGTTGCAAATGTATCATCATCATAATATGTATAACGGTATGCTACTCCAAAAAGGAAATCATGAGTTTTTCCAATATTTTTGTTGTAAGTTAATTGCCCAAAACCAATTAATTGTTCTGCATCATAAGAAGTTTCACCATAAAATGAATCTTGATAATGTCCGTTAGCACTAAATTGAAAGCGAATATTTTCAGAAGTTGGTAATTCGTAAGTTCCAAAAGTTTCCCATCTATTGGTATAAATACTTTCTCCATATATTTGGTTTCCTCCTCTGAATTCTTTTTCCCAATTCATTTCCCCTCCCCAACGATCTTCATAGACATAACGTCCTGCGATGGTAAAAACTTTATTACTCTTTCTTTCAATAGTTACTTTATTAAAAATTGACATTCTGTTTTGTAAGGTCATATCGGTAAAATTGTCATTATTATTATCAATTCTATTTTGGAAATTGAAATAATTTACACCTATCAAACCTTGTGTTTTCTCCGATATGTCATATCTAAGACCTACATCTAAATTTAATTCCCCCCATGAACTTAAAAACGAATCAGTTGACAATAGTGGTGCATTTATTGGTTTTTTAGTGATTACGTTCACAATGCCTCCAACAGCTTCAGAACCATATAATGTTGATGCTGGTCCTTTAACAATTTCTACTTTTTCTATTAATGCTTGTGGAATTCCTGTTAACCCATAAACAGTAGAAAGACCACTAACAATGGGCATGCCATCAATTAAAACAAAAGCATATGGACCCTCTAAGCCATTAATATGAATGTCACCTGTATTACAAACATTACAATTTAATTGTGGCCGAACTCCATTTACATTTTGTAAGGATTCGAAGATAGATGGTGTAGGGTTTTTTCTAAAAAAAGTTTCACTATACACTTCTACAGGAACAGGGCTATTTGATTTTGAGACAGGTCTTAAGGTTCCAGAGATTACTACCTCATCAAGAGAATTATCAGATTCTAACGAAAAATCACGAATAATTTGATTATTGTTAAAAGCGATGGTAATTGATTTTGTTTTGTATCCTAAACTGCTTATAATTAAAGTATAAGTTCCGTTAGGGATATTTTTAATTTCATAAAAACCACCATTATCCGAGGCTGTCCCAAGTTTTTTATTTTTTAGATAAATATTAACATAGGGTAAAGCTTGACCATTATTAAATATTTTTCCAGACAATGAATTATATTGAGAATATAAATTAAAGGGTATTAGTAAAGAGAAGAATAAGATAAAATTTAAGTAAAATTTCATGGAGTACTCAATTTTTATACAAAAGTAAATAATTTTTTAGATAAGACTAAAATTATTTTATTAAAAAAATAAAAATGTATCTTTGTCACCAATCATTATATTCCTATGTTTTCACTTTCTGAAGAAAATTATTTAAAATCAATATATCATCTAGAGGCAATTCATGGAAAAGGAATTAGCACAAATTCGATTGCCAAAAAATTAGATACAAAAGCTTCCTCTGTTACAGATATGATTAAGAAGCTTGCTGAAAAAGACGTATTAGTTTATAAAAAATATCAAGGGGTTTCTCTAACGAGATTTGGAAGAAAAGAAGCAACTAATATAGTTAGAAAACATCGTTTGTGGGAAGTTTTTTTAGTAGATAAACTAAATTTTTCTTGGGATGAAGTTCATGATGTTGCAGAACAACTAGAGCACATTAAGTCTCCAAAACTTATTGATGAGTTAGATGTTTTTCTTGGGTTTCCTAAAATGGATCCTCATGGTGATCCAATACCAGATAAAGATGGTAATTTTCAAAAAATCGAAAAAAAATTACTTTCAACTTTAGAAGAGGGTAAAATTGGAATTTGTGTTGGGGTAAATGATTCCTCCTCTGATTTTTTAAAGTATTTAGATAAAAATAATATTTCTCTGGGGCAAAAAATAAAGGTACTTTCTAAAGAATCTTTTGATGGGTCTTTAACCATTTTAATTAATTCTAAAGAAATTACTATTTCTAAAAAAATATCTAATAATATATACATTCAATCATGAGTACATTTGATTTATTGGTTCAATTTGGAAAAGAACATCCCATTTTATCAGCACTCTATGCATCATTATTTACATGGGCTTTAACTGCTTTAGGAGCAGGGTTGGTTTTCTTTTTTAAGAAAATGAATAGGGCAGTTTTAGATGGTATGTTGGGTTTTACTGGAGGTGTAATGGTTGCTGCAAGTTTTTGGAGTTTACTTGCACCTGCAATTGAAAATAGTCCAGGAGAAGGTTTTATGCGAGTATTGCCTTCTGCCATTGGGTTTTCTTTAGGTGCCCTGGCGCTGTTTGGAATGGATAAGATTTTACCACATTTGCATATTAACTTCAAAGAATCTGAAGCTGAAGGTGTAAAAACAAGTTGGCACAAAACAACTTTATTGGTTTTGGCAATTACTTTACATAATATTCCTGAGGGCTTAGCTGTGGGAGTTCTATTTGGAGCAGCTTCTTCTTTGGTAGGCGTTGAACAGACAGAAATGATTATTGCAGCAATTTCGTTGGCTATAGGAATTGGAATTCAGAATTTTCCTGAAGGTTTTGCTGTAGCAATGCCTTTAAGAAGGCAAGGAATAAGTAGGTTTAAAAGTTTTTGGTATGGCCAATTATCTGCAGTAGTTGAACCATTAGCAGCTGTTGTTGGTGCAGTAGCTGTTTCTTTTTTTACTCCAATTTTGCCTTATGCACTAGCTTTTGCGGCTGGAGCCATGATTTTTGTTGTGGTTGAAGAGGTTATTCCTGAAACTCAAAGAGACAAATATACAGACATAGCTACGCTTGGTTTTATTGGAGGTTTTATTGTTATGATGTCTTTGGATGTTGGGTTAGGATAAAAAACAAAAATTATAAATACAAAAAGCCAAACATTTTCTGTTTGGCTTTTTGTATTTTGCAGTAAAAATATTTTTGTGCAAAACAGCTCTACTTTTCAAATTTATAATGCTTCAGCTGGAAGTGGAAAGACTTTTACTTTAGTTAAAGAATACCTAAAAATACTCTTGGTTAGTAAAGATATTTTTGTATTTCAAAAAATTTTAGCGATTACATTTACAAATAAAGCAGCTGCAGAAATGAAGCAGCGAGTTTTAACTGGTTTACAGGAGTTTTCTGAAGGTAAAAAGACCCCTGTTTTTTTAATTATACAACAAGAAACCGGTTTAGAAGCTATTGAAATTGAGAAAAAAAGTAAAAAAATTTTATATCTAATTCTTCAAAACTATGCAGCTTTTCATATAACTACTATAGATAGTTTTACTCACAAAATTATAAAAAGCTTTGCTTTTGATCTTGGGTTAAGTCAGAATTTTGAGGTAGAAATGAATGCTACAGATTTATTAGATAAAGCTGTAGAGGTATTAATTTCAAAAATAGGTATAGATGAAAAATTAACGCAGGTTTTGATAGAGTATGCCATAGACAAATCAGACGATGATAAATCTTGGGACATTTCTAGAAGTTTAGCTGAATTTTCAAAAATTCTTTTAAACGAGGACGATACTACTTATTTTAGAAGGTTGAGTGATAAATCCTTGGAAGATTTTAAATCCTTACAAAAAAAATTAATTTTTCTTCAAAAAGAATTAATAACCAAAATGAGATTTCTAGGTGAGGACGCACTTCAGATGATTAATTCTAAACAATTAAATAGTAATGATTTTTACAGGTCAATGCTTCCTAATCATTTTAAGTCTCTAATTAAAAACCCCGAAAACACCAAGTTTTTTGAACAAAGTAATTTAAAAAAAAGAGTTGTAGAAGGGACATTGTACTCAGAGTCAAAATCCAAAGACATCAAATCTTCAATTGAAGAAATTTTACCAAAAATTTTAAAGCTTTATACAGATTCAGAGGTGCTGTATCAACAGTTAATACAAACTAAATTAGTTTTAAAAAACATCATTCCATTAGCAGTATTAACGAATATCAATCAAGAACTAAATGCTATAAAAGAAGACAATAATATTCGTTTAAATGCTGAGTTTGATCAATTAATTTCTGATCATATTCAAGATCAACCTGCTCCTTATATATATGAAAGGATAGGTCAGAAATTTATGCATTTTTTTATCGATGAAATGCAAGATACTTCTGTTTTACAATGGGAAAATTTAATTCCGTTGATTGGAAATTCATTAGCGCAAGAAAATACCAGTTTATTGTTAGTTGGAGATGCAAAACAGGCTATTTACAGATGGCGTGGTGGGAAAGCAGCTCAATTTATTGAATTAGGATTAGCAAATGAAGGTGCTAAAAACCCTTTTTTAGTCGAAAAAAAAATTAAAGAATTACTCGTTAATTATAGAAGTTACAGTGAAATAATAAAATTTAATAATTCCTTTTTTAAACATATTTCAAGGTTTTTACAAAACACCTCGCATTCAAATTTATTTTTAAATAATTCTTATCAAAAAGAGAATGAACTTAAGGGGGGGTCAGTATCAATTTCATTTTTGAAAAAATTGGAGAATAAAGAAGAGAATGAGTTAAAATATGCAAAGAAAGTTTATCAGATAATTAAAGAATTACCCCAAGAAACTCCATTAGGTGCAGTTTGTGTACTAGTCAGAAAACGAGAGGAGGGTGTTGTTGTTGCAAACTATTTATCTGAAAATGATTTGGCCATTGTGTCTTCAGAAACCTTACTACTCAATAATAGTGAAAAAGTAAATTTCATCATAAACTTTCTCAAATATACACTTCACTCAAATGACAAGGAAAGTTTATTAGAAGTGTTGTATTTTTTGCACAAACATTTAGATGTTTCAAAAGAAAAGCATGATTTTTTAACAAGCTTTATTAATTTAGAACTTCAAGAAGTTTTAGAGTTATTAAAAAAATACAACTGCAATTTTGATATTATAACTTTTCATCATTCTCCTTTTTATGAAAAAATTGAGCAAATTATTAGATCATTTAGTTTGCAAGACTCAACTGATGCTTATGTTCAATTTTTTCTTGATGAGGTATTGGCCAGGCAAATCAAAGAACTTAGTATTCAAGAATTTTTAGATTTCTGGGAACAAAAAAAAGAGTCACTTAGCATTGTAACTTCAGAAAATCCAAATGCCGTAAAGATTATGACCATCCACAAATCTAAGGGCTTGGAATTTCCTATTGTTATTTTTCCATGCGATTTAAATATATATAAAGATATCAATCCAAAAGTATGGTTAGAAAACAACAATGATGATTTTCCAAACATGTTAGTTCCTCTCAATAAAGAAATACAACACATTAATACTCAGGGTCAAGAAATTTATGATCAATGGAGAGCGGCGCTAGAATTAGATAATTTTAATTTGCTTTATGTTGCATTAACTCGCGCTGCTGAAAAGTTGTATATCATCACAGAAAAAAAGTTTCTTAAATCTGGATTAGAAGATTTAAATTATTTTTCAGGAATTTTCATTTCTTTTTTGAAAGAAAATAAGTTATGGGTTGATATTAATGATGAATATGTTTTTGGAGATACAACAAAAAAAGTGATGAGTTATGTTGAAGAATCCTCGTCTCAGACACAAGAAGTCTTTGTTAGTACGCCATGGAAAAATCATCAAATTAAATTATTGGCAAATTCCTCCATATTTTGGGGCACATCTAGAGGTGAGGCAAAGCAATATGGTACATTTATTCATAAAGTTTTATCTGAAATCATAACCAAAGATGATGTAGGCTTTGTCCTAAC
>Ga0228652_1000758_pt1 | contig 13478 bp, 18 predicted proteins | sample 64DmetaG_FD_183030 | JGI IMG/M metagenome (GOLD analysis project Ga0228652, IMG submission 183030) | Seawater microbial communities from Monterey Bay, California, United States - 64D | ecosystem: Environmental > Aquatic > Marine > Coastal | place: USA: California | collected 2016-10-05
ACGGAAGCAGGCCAAGACTATCAACCTCGGCATGATGTATGGGATGGGTGTAAACAAATTGTCCGAACAACTGGACGTGTCGGTGGAGGAAGCTAAAAAGCTGACGAAGCAATACCACGACCGCGTTCCGTTTGTTAAAGGTTTGATGACTGGCGTCATGAATCGACTGAACGAGAAATCGTCGGGCGGATCACTGACCTCGCTGCTGGGACGTAAGTGCCGGTTCGATCTGTGGGAACCCGATACGTTTGCCATGAACAAAGCTATGCCTTACCGGGAAGCGGTTGACGAATATGGGCCCACGACCCGATTAAAGCGGGCTTACACCTACAAGGCGCTCAATCGTTTAATCCAAGCATCTGCTGCGGATATGACGAAAAAAGCGATGGTCGATCTATACAAGCAAGGCATTCTGCCCATGCTCCAGATACACGATGAGATTGCAATGTCCGTTAAAAATGTCGATGAAGCAAACGCCGTGGCCAAAGTTATGGTGGAGGCTGTCCCGCTTGAAGTGCCTTCAAAGTGTGATGTGGAGATAGGACCATCGTGGGGTGAAGCAAAATAACCTTGAAACCCTGCACTTGCGGGGTTTTTCTTGCATTGTTATATATGTTCCTATATTATCGTAGATATATATTCCGGGGGCATCGGAGAGTTTTAATGGATACAACACGTTGGAAAAGCATTCTCGTACCACGCGAGGTGTATGAAGAGATAAAAGAACTGTCGAAAGCAGAAGGCCGAACCATCGGCGGACAGCTACGGCTAGTCTTTGAGTGGTACAAAGAAGCTGCTAAACAAAGCGCAGCCGTCGAACAAGACGACCAACAACGATGAATTACGACCTCATCGTCAGAGTAGTTGGTGGTGAAGGTTTCTTACCCGTAACGCGGGACAATCAAGGTTTTGGCTATCTACCCATCATCAAAGATGAACACGGTAAAGAGGTTTATCGCGGTGAGTTTAGACAATCAGCCACAGAAGCGTTGGAAGACTGCAAAAATAGGATGCCAAGGATATGCGATTAAGTGTTGCTTATCCCATACATTGGACCTATACTGTGTCTGAGCATGTGAATCATGTTCTCCGTAGTTGACCCTGACCCCAGTACGGTTGCCCCCGGCTGGGGTCATTCTTTTTTAGGAGTAGTAAATGGCAGATAAAATTTTTGTAAACGGGCTAAGAATACAAAAGCCACGCGACAATGCACCTGATTTTGTGAAAGCAAACATCAGCATAAACCGCGCAGAACTCCTTTCATGGCTCACGGAACAAACCGATGAGTGGGTAAACGCGCAAGTTTTAGACAGTAAAAATAAACCGGGTAACTGGTATGTGGAGGTAGACACGTGGAAGCCGAAAAGCGAGTAAGCGACATCGAATGGTCTTGGGCCGTATCAACCATCAATAAGGTGGTGAACGAGTCGCTAGATAAAGCCGAATGCGATGAAAGATTAAAACCCAAAGAACGTTTGCAAAGATCACTAGAGATCGAAAAAGCGTGGCAACGGATTTTACAGGGCTAACCCTAGAAGCCCTCTCATTTATGCTCTTCGGAGCATTTTTGGGGTTTATGTTCCGGGGTGCGTATTTGATTGTTCAAGACAAAGAACGAGAGTTTCAACGACGCAAAAAATTAAGAGAGGAAAACCATGAAAGCACTACTAACCATAGATGAAGTCTGCGAGGTAGCAGGCGTATCTAAACCAACCGTGTACCGAAAGGTCAAACTGGGTGAGTTCCCAGCACCTACTAAAGTACCAACAACCGCGACCCGCGGACCAAAGCTCGTTAATCGCTGGAAGAAAGGCGAGGTCCTAGACCACGTTAAAGCGCACAACGCAGCAGATGCCGTAGCAAATCCCCCAATAGAAGATACCGATACACACTGGTATGAATACGCTTCACCCGTCAAAACACCATGGACCGAAGAACATAAGTATTCGATCATGGCTGTAATAGGTGGATTGCTTGCAGGTCTAGCCGTCTGGCTGTTCAAGTAACTGGTGGCCCGACCCCCAGTCTTTGGTTCCAGAATGCGAAAACGCAAACCGGCTTTAGGAGTGCCAGAGGCCGGGCCGTCTGGGATTATCCAACATTCACGGCTCACGGTACATAGTTAACGGGGTTTCTGTATATATAGAGATATAAATAAGAAATAATATTTTTTAGTGAAAATAGGTGTAACCGGTGTAACCGTGTAACCAGAGCAGTTAAACCCTTGTTATATATAGAGATATACAGTTACATAAGTAAGAAACAAAAAAGTAACCGTACTAAAGTTTATGTAACCAAAAGAGCAGAATTGCGTATAAGGGCTCAAAAAGTTTTTTCATTTATTTTTATTTTCTTGTCTATATATACTAAAGCGGGCTAAGTTGTGGCAAACTATCGTTTAATAACTGGAGAATTAAAATGCCCGCACCAAAGTCTGCACCACCTGCTGTAAAAAAGAAGGCAGGTAGGCCCCGCGCAACAAAAGCACAACCTTTGACCCGTAAGCAGGAACTGTTTGTTAAAGAGCTGGTTTCTAAAGATGGGCAGATCACTATGAGAGAAGCGGCGATTAATGCCGGTTATCCTGTTAGCTCCGCCCACACTAGAGCGTATGAGCTAACCAATGCAAATATTAGCCCCCATGTTGTTCACGCGATCCAAGCATATCGTGCCGAACTGGATGAAAAGTTTGGGGTCAACTACCAACGCCATTTGCGAGACCTGCAAACCATTCGTGATATGGCATTAACCAACGGCGCATACAGTGCAGCCGTCCAAGCCGAATATAGACGCGGGCAAGCGCAAGGCGACATCTATGTAAGCAAGAGTGAAATAAGAACAGGCAGCATCGACAGTATGAGTAAGGATGAAGTCTTGAAAGCACTCAAGGAGATAAAACAAAGCTATGCCCCGATTACTATCGACGTTACTCCCGAAGGAGAGAGCAATCCCCAAAACCGCGACAAAGCGAGAGGCCGACTTCTGGAGGCAGATGAAGACGGGGATGGAGAAAACCGGACGCAACATTAAAGCGACTCGGTTAGAAACGTGGGCAATGCCCGGAGTGCCGGACGTAGTTTTGTTAGATGAGTTTGGTAATTTCCACTTTGTAGAATTGAAAGCAACCGCAGGCAATGCGGTAGATTTACGACCCCACCAAGTTGCATGGCTAACTAATCATGGGCACGGCAGTGTTTGGGTCATGGTTAAAAAGCACAAGACAAAAAATCTGCCAGAACAATTTTTTTTATACAAAGGTGCTGACGCAGTAGACCTTAAAATGGAAGGGTTAAAAGTTGATCCCTACCACCACGTGGAGGGTCGAGTAGATTGGTCAGAAATATTTAGCTTGATTTGTCCCACAACATCGCATATCATCCCATAGTCAATAAAACTACGGAGGTTAATATGACAGTATTAGAAAAAGACCGGTTTGATTCGAGCCGTTATGACCAACGTCACGGTGGTCCTTATGATCGTGGGGGTGCTGATTACTATTATGGTCGAGCATTCGACCCGCATTATTTTGAAGGCGCGACGCATAGCAGTGAAAAAATTGAACTCAAGGATATGAGCGCAGAAGAAATAGCCGCTTATACTCGTGGGTTTAACGCCGCCGAAGAAGACGGCATACAAAAAGATTGGGGTTAATAAATGTTTTTTTTGATTAGATGGTGGGCAAAACTTAGATATGGGTCGGACGCAGTAGAAGAGTTCGAACGTGAGCAGCGGAGACCACGCCCGCAAAAGAGACCGCAACAACGTGTTCAACGAAGGCGTAAATAAAAAAGCAAAAAATTAAACCCGGTTGACGCCGGGTTTTTTATTGGTTAAGGTATGCGATAAATCTTATATCAACTATGGGGGCAACCATGTTAAAGACAGTAGAAATTAGCAGAGCAGAAAAAACCAAAGGCATCGCCGTGACTTATCGCGCTGGCGATGGGGAGAAATATGCGACCTGCCCAGCGGCTTGCAAAATGAATTGCAGCGGTAAAGGTTCAAACAAAATTGACGCCAATTATTTGGACGCGCTTTTGGATGCGGTCCCGACTAAAGGCCAATCGTTTACTTACTCGCATTTTGATCCGAACGTTTATGGCTGGGGCAAAAAATTGCGTAAAGGTAAAACCGTGATTAACTTTAGCGCCGACACTTTGGGCGCTGCATCCGCGTCAATTTATAACGGCGTCCCGTCGGTTTGCGTTGTTCCCGATAAATTCTGGCAAGGCAAAAAATCAGGCGATGCGCCTTTTAATAAAAAGATTGTGCGATGCCCAGCAGAATACCGCGACGGGTTTAGCTGCCGCGATTGTGGCAACGGCGACCCATTGTGCGCACGTTTGGATCGTGATTTTATTATTGGATTTACTGCGCATGGTGCTGCCAAGAATAAAGCCGCCGACCAAGATACCCGCGGCGGATGCTACGCCGATGGCGGAAACGTTCGACTGCATTGGGTAGCGACTAGCAACCACGCCCAGCCCGATGAGACCGACGGCGAAAAGTTAAAACGGTTCGCCAAGTCTTTACCGCCGCGCAGTATTATCCGCCACCACGTCGCCGGGGATATTGGAGCGGAATAACTTTTTTAAATATTAGCTTGCGCTATATATAACTTTATGCGATATTATGGGGGTAGGGAGCAATTCCGCCCCCTTTTTGTTTTTACGGAGAACAATATTATGACTTATCAAACTAACGCATTCGCGCACGGGATTGGCAATTCCGCGGTTTCATCACAATGGTTTAGCCGCCCCGACGATCAAAAGTTTTTGACGTTGGATAATATGCTGGCCACTAAAAAGAACGATGCGCAACGCATGACAAGCCGAACGGTTGACACTCACAAAATCCAGATTGTTGGCGAGTTCGACGAAGCAAACCCAAGCCGCGGCGATTTGAGAATTGAATATGCCGACGATAATAACCGGGACCACGTGAACACCCCAACCAATTGGAGTTTTGGCCAATTGTCCCAACTATCGGGAGCGCCTGCCGGATACCTTAAAGACTTGCCCGCACCATTGGCGGCGGACTGCATCCAATGGGGTTTGCGCTATAACCGTGGTCGCGAATTGGTCAAGGTATACGGAAGCCAAGCCGACGGCGGCGACTTGAGAGCGGCGACGGGTCCAGACTATGGCCGCATTTATGACTGGGAAATATTGGAGCCGGTCAAAAAATTGGTTGATGAGTCTGGCGGACGTTGGAAAGTGCCGGGCATGATGACGGGGAGCCGTGATGGTTTAGCCCTTTATGATCCCGACGTGCCCGTGACAATGGACACCACTACGTTATTTGCCAGCGACCGCGATGTTTTCGTTTTCTTGGTGGATGATCGCAACCCTATCGAAGTCGGTAAGCTGCCGAACGGCGAGCCCGATTTAATGTTTCGCGGGTTTTATGCTTGGAACAGTGAAACCGGCAGCAAGACGGCAGGTATTGCCGCGATGTATCTGCGCGGGGTTTGCATGAATCGCAACCTATGGGGCGTTGAAAACTTTCAAGAAATTAAAATCCGCCATACTAAATTTGCGCCGGATCGTTTCGCAATGGAAGCCCGCCCAGCATTGGAAAGCTTTGCGCATGGATCAACCGCGACATTTGTCGAAGGCGTCCAAGCCGCGAAAGCCGCCAAGATTGCCCACGATGATGAAAGCCGTTTGGAGTTTTTAAGCAAGCGGGCCGGTTTATCTGGACGCATGGCGAAAGCCGCAAACGCCCGACACTTGAAAGAAGAGGGCCGCCCAGTCGAAACCGTATGGGATGCCGCGCAAGCTATCACCGCGATAGCGCGAGACATTCCCCACCAAGATGCCCGCATTGAAGTTGAACGAAAAGCCGGTGCGCTACTGGATAAAGTCGCCGCATAACACCAGCGACAACGCGAAACCAAAGCCCGCCATTGTGCGGGCTTTTTTATTGGGGGTTTACTTTTTATAAAGTTATCCCATATAATCCCATACATCGGCAGCAATTAAGCCGCCGGTACTACGGAGAAAAACAATATGACAAACGTTCATACTTTAAACGTCCGCCCGTCGGACATTCTACTGGATCGGGTTTTTAATCCTGCCAGCGATAACAACTTAGGCGGGGCAACGCCTGCACAATTGGCGGAAGCTTGCGGGATCATCCCCGACTTTTTCTGTCAGGCCTGCATTGAAGCCGACGCGCTAACACTGGACGCCATCGCGGCGGGCATGGATAACGCTTACCAGTTCGGCGGGTTCTGCTATCCCTTCAATGGGACCGTTGACGATCACAACGGGACTTACCAAAGCGATCACGAAGACGACGACGCATTGCCACCGCTGGCGCGTTTCATCTTCGAGGGCTTCGAGTGTTTCGTTTATGAATACGGCATTGCCGCAATTCGCGACCGTGCAACCCGTGAAACTAAGATCGCGAGGTTTGACTGATGGAAGCCGCAAAGCAAACCGAAACCACGCCCGCCCAGTCGCTGCTTTTCCAATTGCAGTTCATGGGCATGATGATGATGAGCGGACGCCAAGACGAAGCCGACGCGGCTTATGTTAAGGCGCAGAAACTCGCGCAGCAATTGGTGGACGCTGGCCACTAACGCCGCCGATCCGCCGACACTAAGCCCGCCACCGTGCGGGCTTTTTTATGCCCGTGTTAAATAGTTAATTAAGGCGGGCCCCGCCCCGCGTACCAGTTCCCAAACCTACGGGCCGCGAACCCCAGCCGGTGGCAGTTAGCCGCGCCGCGCTGGCCGTGGTCCCCGATCCCAGCCGGTGAAAGTTAAACCGCGGACGTTGCACCGTGGCCGGTGCCAGGTATCCGCCGCCGGTCGCCTTCGATCCGCTGGCCGTGGGCCGTGATCCATTAGCCCGGAACATTGCGCAGGGTCCCCCGGCTATCGGGTCAAAAGCCCAGCTCCGGGAAACAAAAACCGCGATCCGAGGCCCAGCACCCGGCGTCGGTCTGTCGAGGGTAAAGGCCATGTTTCTGACAAATAATTACCATATTTTTTGAATCATAATTAACTGTCTTATATTTGTGCTTAAAATCGCATATAATGCGTGATATGTTCCACGTGGAACATCGCAAATTGTTTCACGTGAAACATTAAAAACTGCGTATGAAAAATTAGCTAGGGACCCCTATGAGTACAGCGCAAAACACGTTGCTAGAAGACAAAAAACTAAAGCTTGAGCTACGGCTCGCGCAGCTTGAGAAGAACGAGAAGTGCCAAGATGATTTTTTAACTTTCGTAAAAACCGTTTGGCCTGAGTTTATCGCGGGTCGTCATCACAAAATCATTGCGGAGAAGCTAGATCGTGTTGCTCGTGGCGAATTAAAGCGCCTAATCATCAACATGGCACCGCGGCACACGAAGTCTGAGTTTGCATCTTTCTTGTTTCCGGCGTGGATGATGGGCCGTAATCCAAAAATGAAGATCATTCAGGCGACGCACACGACAGAATTAGCGGTTAACTTTGGTCGTAAGACAAAAAACATGATTGAGAGTGACGATTTCAAGGATATTTTCCCTGAAGTTAAGCTTGCTGCGGACAGTAAGGCCTCTGGTCGGTGGGACACGAACCGTGGTGGAATGTATTACGCGGTGGGTGTTGGGTCGAACTTGGCTGGTCGTGGTGGTGATTTGGTGATTATTGATGATCCGCACTCGGAGCAGACGGCGATGAGCAACACGGGCTTTGATGATGCGTGGGATTGGTACACAGGTGGTCCTAGACAGCGTTTACAGCCGGGCGGGTCAATCGTTATTGTTCAGACTAGATGGTCTGAGAAGGACATGACGGGGCAATTGCTTCGATCTATGGCAAAAGACCCGTTGGCGGACCAATGGGAAGTTGTGGAGTTGCCTGCAATTTTTGAAGATGGGACTCCGTGCTGGCCTGAGTATTGGAGTCTTGAAGATTTGACCGCGGTAAAAGCGTCAATTCCTCCGTCTAAGTGGAACGCTCAGTATCAACAAAATCCTACGGGTGAAGAAAATGCGATCATTCGACGTGAGTGGTGGCGTGTTTGGGAGCCTGAAAAGATTCCGCAATTGGAATATGTGATTCAAAGTTACGATACGGCGTTTAGTAAAAGGGAAACGGCGGACTATTCTGCAATTACAACGTGGGGGGTGTTTTACCCCAATGAGGGTGGTTCGGGTCCCAACCTGATCCTATTGGATAGTAAAAAGGGACGTTGGGATTTTCCTGAGTTGAAACAAGTTGCTCTTGACAATTATAAGTTTTGGGAACCAGATACTGTTATTGTTGAAGCCAAAGCTAGTGGACTGCCTTTGACACACGAGTTAAGAAACATGGGCATACCCGTTGTAAACTTTACACCGAGCCGCGGTAACGATAAGGTGAGTCGAGTACATAGTGTATCGCCATTGTTTGAAGCAGGGATGGTTTGGGCCCCCGACGAGACTTTTTCGGACGAGTTAATCGAAGAAGTAGCTGCTTTTCCTAATGGAGAACACGATGATTTGGTAGATAGTATGACACAGGCGCTTATGCGCTATAGACAAGGAAACTTTGTACAACTGCCAACAGATGACTGGGAAGATGACGAAAACCATGCTAAAGTGAAAGCGTATTATTAACTTTTTTTTATGGAAGGCCTGCAAATGAATAGTGCCGCGGTAAATCTTGGAGCGGGCGGATTTGTCTCCTACTTTGAGGACGGCGGAGCTACGGTCGTTTTAGGTGGTGAGCAATTACCTCCACCTGTACAAGAAGAAGAATTTGACGAACGCGGCGTAGGAACCTTCTTTGCAGAACAATATACACCTTTTGCTTCTCCTCCTGAAGGCGCACGGTTCGATGCGGACAGACAGTCTGAGATAAGAGCATCGGGTAATCCAAATTCCGAGGCCCGTGAAACATATTATCCGGAAGGTAATACTTTTTACGAAACCCTTCAACAAGACTACGACTATCCGTTAGTTCAAGACCCTATAGAGGGTCCAAATCGTCATGGTCGGCCAGCCGGTCGCCAAGATTTACCCACCCCTCAAGAACTAGCGGACACTCGTGGGCACATGTTGGGTAGTGCTTTGATGGCCGCGGACTACGGCCCAAAGACCGCAATGACGGTAGGAAACCTTGGAGAAGATATTGGTTTCTCAAATCGCCTACATCGTGCTATGGATAAGCGGAACAACGCGGTAGGTATTTCAATTTTTAAAGCGGCTGGTATAGATGCGACGCCTGCTCAGTTAGCAAAGATGGTAGACGCAAAGATATTTAAACAGCTAGATGTAATTATGGGACGTTCTGCGAATGATCGTAGTTTCAAGAGTCCCGAGAAGGGCCCCGATCTCTATATACCCCGAGATCAGTACGGCTACTTCATATCGGAATATTAGGAGTAGCAATGGCAAATGGTAAACCAAACGCAGGGTTGATGGACGTACCATCACAGTTAGACCCGGACGATTTAGCGGCTGAAGTAGAGATCGAATTGCCCGATAGTGCTAACGTAGTGATGGCAGACATTGAAGCTGAAGATGTTGGCTCCATTGAGATAAGCCCAGAAGATGACGGCGGTGTCGTTATTGATTTTGACCCACAGGACCAGCGTGGTGTCAGTGATGATTTTTATGCTAACTTGGCAGAAGAGATGCCAGACAGAGAGTTGGCACGTATTTCCAGTGATTTGCTTGGTGAGTTTGATGCTAACAAAGCAAGTCGCCAAGAGTGGGAAGATGCTTATACTAACGGTTTAGAGCTTTTAGGCTTTACTTACGATGAGCGTACCCAGCCTTTCCGTGGAGCCTCCGCAGTAACGCACCCGTTACTTGCTGAAGCGGCTACTCAGTTTCAAGCACAAGCTTTTAACGAGCTATTACCTGCTTCGGGTCCCGTCCGTACTGTAGTTATGGGCAAAGAATCCACTTCTAAGAACCAGCAAGCCTCGCGTGTACGTCAGTTTATGAACTACTACATCACGAGTGTTATGGAAGAATACACACCTGACATGGATCAGATGTTGTTTTATCTCCCGTTGGCGGGTTCTACGTTTAAGAAGACTTATTTTGATGAAACGTTAGGTCGTGCGGTATCTAAGTTTGTACCAGCGGAGAACTTGGTTGTTCCTTATGAGACCTCGGACCTCGAAACATGTCCTAATATTACGCAAGTAGTGCGTATGTCACTTAACGATCTGCGCAAACGACAGATTGGTGGCTCGTATTTAGACGTTGAAGTTATCCCAGCACAAAAAGAATTGTCTGATTTAGAAGGTGAGATGGACCGTATTGAAGGTCTGGAACCTAATCAGATAGATTATGACTGCACAATTTTAGAATGCCACGTCGATTTAGACTTGGAAGGTTACGAAGAGCTTGATGACGATGGCGAACCCACAGGTATTAAGGTTCCTTACGTTGTAACGTTGTCCGAGGACAATGGTCAGGTGTTGTCGATCCGTCGTAATTACCAAGAAGATGACGAGTTAAAAAGAAAGATACAATACTTTACCCACTTTAAGTTTTTACCGGGATTCGGTTTCTACGGGTTAGGTTTGATCCATACGATTGGTGGTTTGTCACGAACCGCTACAGCGGCGCTGCGACAGTTAATCGACGCCGGTACGTTGTCTAATCTGCCAGCAGGCTTCAAGGCCCGCGGACTACGGATCAGGGACGATGACGATCCGTTGCAGCCCGGTGAGTTCAGAGATGTGGACGCACCCGGAGGGGCTATACGTGACAGCCTTATGCCGCTGCCATTTAAAGGTCCTGACCAAACATTATTTAACCTACTTGGTTTTGTAGTAGAGGCTGGACAGCGTTTTGCGACGATCACGGACCTCAAGGTTGGTGACGGTAATCAGCAAGCTGCGGTAGGTACAACCATCGCTATGATGGAGCAGGGTACTCGTGTGATGAGTGCTGTTCATAAGCGTTTGCACTATGCAATGAAGCAGGAGTTTAAGATTCTTGCGCGTGTGATGTCTGAAAGTTTACCCCAGCAGTATCCATATACTGTACCGGGTGGTGACGAAAGCATCATGCGGGAGGACTTTGATGACCGCGTAGACGTAGTACCCGTTAGTAACCCTAACGTATTTAGTCAGGCGCAGCGTATTGTAATGGCGCAGACTAAACTACAACTGGCGTCACAAGCGCCGGAGCTTCACAATTTAAACGAAGTGTATCGGGATATGTACGAGGCACTTGGCGTAACTGACGTTGACCGTATAATGAAAGCGGTTCCGACAGATGAGCCTGTACCTATTGATCCTGCACAGGAAAACATTAACGCTCTAGATATGTTGGAGCTACATGCCTTTGAAGGACAAAACCATCAGGCGCACATTACGGCACACTTGGTATTTGGCGCATCACCTATGGTTGGTGGTATGCCTCCTGTTGCTATTAGCTTGCAGAAGCATGTTATGGAACACGTACAGATTGCTGCTAAAGAACAAGCGGCTGTTGCATATTTACAACAAGTGCAACAAAAAGGTGGCCAACCTGCAACAGATGACGAAATGTTAGAAGTTGAGAAGATGACTGCTCAGTTTGTAGCAGAAGGATTGCAGCAGGTTAAACAACTATCTGGCGAACTGTCAGGTGCCGGGGCCCCCGATCCGTTGGTTCAGCTTAAAGAGCAAGAGTTACAGATTAAGGCACAAGGCGATCAGGCCGATCAAGCGATTGACCAAGCCAAGGTTGAACTGGATGCACAGAACCAGCAAATGCGTGGTTCACAGTTTGACAGGCGTCTTGCGTCACAAGAAGCACAAACACAGGCACGTATTCAGTCTGCAATGGAGCGTGAGATGTTAAAGCAACGAGGTGACCAATAATGATGGGTAAAAGCCTTAGTTACGCTTATGCTGAAGGCGGTTCAGTACCTGTAGGTATTGCGTCTCCTAGAGATTTCGTGCCTCAGTATACCGATGAACAAATAAAACAGATGGAAGAAGCAAATGCGCGAAGAATAGCGGCAGAGGCTTCCACAGCAGAATCTAGGGCGCGGCAGGCGGCGCTTCATGCGGCTAACCCGCATATAGATTTTAGTGAAGCCGGTCATGCTGCGGCACTTGCCGATGCACAAAGAATCATAGCAGAGGCCGCTGCCCGTGAAGGTGTAGCGGGTAATCCTGAAGGAATAACAAGTGTTACCGAAGGAGATGTAACGTTTAGTGGGAACCCCGATCACTTTATGGTTGGTGAGTTTAACCAACAGCCTGTAGATACTACCGGCGGCTTTAACGTTGGTGACGTTACCTTACCCGGTGCGACGGTTACACCCGAGTATCAAGCGCAGCCTGATTTTACATACACCCCACCGCCTACTACGTTTACTGAGTTGACGGGTATAGGTGAAAATGCGGGTCAATCCGACTATCAAGAATTTATCGCACAAAATCCGCAACAAACAGCAACACAATATTCAACGTATACACCGCCAGAGTTTCAAGGAGTGGGATCGTATCTGACTCCGCAGCAGGGTTCGTACCTTATGTATTCGACACCCGATAGTGTATTTAAAAGACCTGAAGGAGGTTAAGATGAAAGGTAAAGTAAAAGTAAACGGTTCAGCGCCAAAAGCGCCACCAAAGCCAGTAGAGTATGCACAGATCGACAAGCAAGGTCGTATTCCTTATGGGAAGACAGCTAACGTTTCTGTACCAAAATCTGTAATTGATTACAGTGGTGCGTCACCTACTCGGAAAGAAACCGCTCGTGGCATGGGTGCCGCGAAACGTGGTGGTAGTTACATAGGTTGTTAAGATGCCGTTAAAGAAAGGTAGTAGCGACAAAACGAAAAGCCAGAACATCAAGAAGTTGATGGACGAAGGCTATGCACAGAATCAAGCAGTTGCTATTGCTTTGTCTAAGGCTGGAGAAACGCCTGCCAAGCGTATGGCACGTGGCGGAATGGTAAAGGGTTTTAGCCCAATTGCGCGGCCACAACGTTTTCAAGGAGTTTTCTAAATGGCAAGAAGAGGAAGAGGTAAGGGTTTAGAGCCTCGTATACCAACCAAACCAGCGGCTCCGGTCAAACAGGCTGTAGCGCCTGTGCCCGCTTTTGTAATGCCCGGAACTACACCGGACCTTACCAGTATTGATTTAAGCAACATACAAATACCAAATTTACCTGTTGCGGCTCCGCCAGTTGCAGTGGCTCCCCCACCGCCTCCGGTAGCGCCAACACCCGCTCCTGTACCTATTCCACAGATTGATCCTGCGGTATTGGCACAAATACAACAACAGTTTAATATTCCTGCCCCGGCACCGGTCAAACCCGCCCCTGCCCCGGCACCGGTCAAAGAGGTTGCTCCTCCGCCACCGCCACCGGTAACAGTAGCACCGCCTAGAATTGAAGAGCCGCCGAAAGCACCGCCTCCTGTGCAAGTGCCTCCACCTCAAGAATTTATGCCGGAACCATTACCTCCGGTACAGGTTAAAGAGCCACCACCTGCGCCAATTCCTGCGCCGGTTGCTCCACCACCTCCACCACCACCTCCGG
>Ga0228652_1000764_pt1 | contig 13410 bp, 10 predicted proteins | sample 64DmetaG_FD_183030 | JGI IMG/M metagenome (GOLD analysis project Ga0228652, IMG submission 183030) | Seawater microbial communities from Monterey Bay, California, United States - 64D | ecosystem: Environmental > Aquatic > Marine > Coastal | place: USA: California | collected 2016-10-05
TCCCCACCCGCGTTGATGAAAGTAGATTATTCGAAACTTAGAACGTATCTCTGCGCTCAAAATATCCAACCTGTGCTCTTCATTGTCCGCTGGTCCCCAGCCGCCGTGCAGGACCAGCATCGGTGCGCCATCTGGGTTACCGAGTTCGACGGTATACAGCGAGAGACCGGTTTTTACTTCGACCATTGATGTTTGTGAGTTGTGAGCAATCTGAGATACCATCCAAGATTTCCTGAGCAATTTTCAACAAGGCACTTTAGCCTTACTACGATGTTTGCATGCATGTTATCATATAATCTTGGCGATAGATTACCTATGCATCCCCATTCTCACTTGGCGGAACGAAAGCTAAAGAATGACACACTCCTCCTACCGCAGCGGCTTGATGCATGAGGCAAACACTCCACTATACACTGGGAGGACCACTTCTGGGACCGCTTTATGATTTCATATTGAAAATAAGTAATTGTAATTTAATAGAAGTATATAAAGTACGACGTCCTCTCTTGGGCACCAATACTTTCAGCATAACTTATTGAAATTCCTTCGAGTTTAACCGTCGAAGGAGACCGTCGTGTCATACATTCCGTACACATTATGCGGTTCAGGCACCTATTTTTATAACCGCCGTGTGCCTAAACACGCAGTGAAAGCCTATGGTCCATTTATCAGGCAAGCTTTGTCTAAATGCCCTGAAGAAGCTGAAGCTTATGCAAAACGTCTGGGGTATGTATTGGAGGGATCTTGGAGTAATACGACAGACATCATCCCAATAGATGTTATTGCTGTCGTCGCTAGCTTTAAGCCAAGGCCAAGCTTGCTCTCTGATTACGTGAGTGAATACCTATCCCTTCGATCAGTACATCATAAGCCAATCAAGGTGGCTGTAGACCCGTTCATATCACTAGCTGGTGATAGAGATGTCAGCCAGTACACTCGAGAGGATGCCAAGCTGTTTGTCCGTTATCTGGAAATTAAAGGTAACAAGACTGCCACTATCAGAAGACGTATCAACAGCCTGTCTGCTATTCTGAACTATGCCTATGCAGAGCTGGACTTGGATAAGCGCAATCCTTTCTCAAGGCTCTTTATCAAAGGAGAAGGTGAAGACATCCATAAGCGAGGCACCTTTAACAATGATCAACTGAAGCAGGGATACGATAAAGCCCTAGCTTCAGGCAGTCAGATCAAGTTCCGATGCGGAGGCAGAACTCGCCGATGCAGCCGGGTTTAATGTTGATACAGAAATATCCGAAGTTGATCGATCTGGCCAGTCATTAAGCTTTCAATCTTATGCAGTCAACGTATCCAATGAGGGTACAGTAAATGTCGAAACTGCTGGAGGCTTGGTCGCTGAACAATTGAGCAATCCTGATGGCACTTCATTGCTAAGAAAAGAAGATGACGGCACAGTGCATATAGGTCGAAATTCGATCGTTCTTGCTGACGAAGCTGTAAGCGCAAGTGGAAATGATGAAGTCTATTCTTCAAGCGGCAAATTGCAACTTGGGAATAACGCCAGCCATAAAACGATTATCAAAGGTACTTTAGAGGTTCCTAAGCCCAAGACTGGGAATGAAGCGGCCAACAAGAGTTATGTTGACGGTGTTGGCGCCATGGTAATGGCTGCTGCACAATTGAATATGATGTATAATCCTGACAGCGTTCTAGACTTGGGGTTTGGTCTTGGCTCGATGGACAATGAAAATGCAATTGCAGTTGGTCTTGGTGGTGTTCTCCCAGATTCGAATATGAGATATTCTCTGAGTGCGACTTACAGTGACTACACTGCACAAGTTTCATATGGTGTAGGTTTAAGTTTTAGTCTTAAGTGAATTGCGCTTTCATGAGCTCAGCTTGATTATTAATTTAGAAAAAATAAAGGGTATGCATTCAATTGTGTACCCTTGCTCATAACTATTCCTAATTGAGCTTACCGACTTCCACCCACCAATCTGATCAATCAGATCCATTGGGCATTCCACAGCTCTCAGACGGTCTCTGAAGGTATGCCTAAGGCAATGCGCAGTAAGACCATCAAAGTCCGTTTCAATTTCAGAAAGTTTAAAAGAGCTCGGTTTAAAGCTGGATAGAATAGTTGGAATATCAACAGGCTGTATTGAGGTCGTATTACTCCAAGATCCCACCAATACATTACCCAGACGTTTTGCATAAGCTTCAGCTTCTTCAGGCCATGGACAAAGCTTGCCTGATGAACGCACCGTAAGCTTCCACTGCGTGTTTAGGTACATGGCGGTTATAATAATAGGTGCCTGAACGGCATATTGTGTACGGAATGTGCAACACGACTGTCTCCCTCGATGATCAAATTCGAAGGAATTCCAATAAGTTGCGCTGAAAATATGGCGATCCCTGCAGGACTCGAACCTGCAACCTACTGCTTAGAAGGCAGTTGCTCTATCCAGTTGAGCTAAGGGACCCGCGACGGGAGCATCGACTCTCACACCGTCTTATTTTGCCGCTGGCGTCATGTCAAACGCTCAACGGCTTTGAGCAGCTTCTAGTTGGTGAACTGCGCTTAGCTCAAACGGCCATGGCAATGTTTAAATTTCTTTTCAGAGCCGCAGGGGCAGGGATCATTGCGCCCTGGATTTCCCCAAGTTGAGGGATCATCTTCAACAAATCCATTTTCTGCCGGGGCTGTTTGCGATGTTTGCATCTCTGCTTGGGATTGCTTTTGCTGCGCAACCATCTGCTGCATCATCGCTTGCTGCTCGGCCTCTGTCATTGGCCGCACCAATGATAATTGTTTGCTTACATCGGTGCGTAAGCTGGCCAACAGGCTTTCAAACAATTGAAAAGCCTCAGACTTATATTCATTCAATGGGTCGCGCTGGGCATATCCGCGAAAGCCAACCACGCTGCGTAAATGCTCAAGCGTTATCAGATGCTCGCGCCATTTGCTGTCAATCGTTTGCAAAAGCACCTGCTTTTCGACTTGCCGCATCGTTGTGGGCCCAAAAGCTATGGCTTTCTCCGCCATCATTTTATCTGAAGCATCCTCAAGGCGCTCACGAATGCTTTCGTCATCCACGCCTTCCTCATCTGCCCAATCTGTGATCGGCAAATCCATATTCAGCTGCTCTGCAACAGCCGTCTGTAAGGCTTCGCTTTCCCATTGTTCGGCATAGGATTTTGGCGGCATATAGGTGGTGATAAGATCGTCAATCACATCATGACGCATATCTTGCGTCACATCCGACAAGTCTTCTGATTGCAAAATATCCAAGCGTTGCTCAAAAATTGCGCGGCGTTGATCATTCATCACATCGTCGAATTTAAGCAATTGTTTTCGTATATCAAAATTGCGGCCCTCAACCTTTGACTGAGCGCGTTCTAAAGATTTGTTAACCCAAGAATGGGTAATGGCTTCGCCTTTTTCCATTCCGAATTTTGACAAGACTTTATCCAAGCGCTCAGAGCCGAAGATCCGCATCAAGTCATCATCAAGGCTGAGAAAAAACGAAGATCGACCCGGGTCGCCTTGGCGGCCCGAACGGCCACGCAATTGGTTGTCAATCCGCCGGCTTTCATGACGCTCGGTGGCCAAAACGAATAAACCGCCCGCCTCCAGAACCCGCTGCTTTTCTGCGCTGGTTTCTGCTTCAATCGTACGGCGCAAATCCTCTGGATTTGCTTCAGGGGTTTCGGCCAAGGCGGTGAACATTTTCATCTCAACATTGCCGCCCAGTTGAATGTCCGTTCCCCGACCAGCCATATTGGTGGCAATCGTCACCGCGCCAAATTTTCCGGCATCTCCGACGATTTGCGCCTCTTGCTCATGTTGACGCGCATTCAACACATTATGTTGGATTTTGGCTTTTTTCAGCATTTGAGACAGGGCTTCAGATTTCTCAATCGAAGTGGTGCCAACCAAAATTGGCTGACCTTTATCATGCGCTGTTTGGATTTCTTCGACGATCGCGGTATATTTTTCATCTGCGGTCCGATACACGCGGTCATCTTCATCAATGCGCGAGATCGGGCGGTTCGTTGGCACTTCTACGACGCCCAGCTTATAGATTTCCATGAATTCTTCAGCTTCGGTATTGGCGGTACCGGTCATGCCTGCCAATTTATCATAAAGCCGGAAATAATTTTGAAACGTCACGCTGGCCAAGGTAACGTTTTCTGCCTGAATCGTACAATTCTCTTTGGCTTCGATGGCTTGGTGTAGCCCGTCCGACAGGCGCCGCCCCGCCATCATACGCCCGGTGAACTCATCGATTAACACAACTTCACTGTTGCGCACGATATAATCCTTATCGCGGGTGAAAAGCTTGTGCGCGCGCAGGCCTTGATTGACGTGATGTACAAGGGTTGTGCTTTCCGGATCATACAGACTTTGGGTTTCGGGCAGGATCTCTTTTTGCCGCAATAGGTCTTCTAAGAAATCATTGCCTTCATCCGTAAAGTTCGCGTTTCTGGATTTTTCATCCAGCGTGTAATGCTCTTCGGTCAGCTCTGGGATCACAGCGTCGATCGCTTGATATAAGTCCGAGCGGTCCTGCGCTTGCCCTGAGATGATCAGGGGCGTGCGGGCTTCATCGATCAGGATGCTATCAACCTCATCCACAATCGCAAAATGATGTTGCTTTTGATACATTTGCGAGAGTTCTGTTTTCATATTATCGCGTAGATAATCGAATCCGAGTTCATTGTTGGTGGCATAAGTTATATCGCAGGCATAGGCTTTTTGTTTTTCACCTTCATCTTGATTGGGATAGACCACGCCCGTGGTAAGACCCAGCGCCCCATAAACGTTTGACATCCATTCGCTGTCACGTTTGGCAAGATAGTCATTTACGGTAACAACATGAACGCCCTTGCCCGTCAGCGCGTTCAAATAGGCGGGAAATGTCGCCACCAAGGTTTTGCCTTCACCGGTTTTCATTTCTGAAATATTACCTTGATGCAGAAAAATCCCCCCCAGCAATTGCACGTCAAACGCGCGCAAACCCAAAGTGCGCTTGGCGGCTTCTCGGCAATTGGCAAACGCTTCGGGCAACAACTCATCCAATGTTGTGCCGCTGTTTAAGCGGGTTTTGAACTCTTGGGTTTTGGCAATGATAGCCTCATCAGAGAGGGCCTGATAATCAGCCTCTAAGGCATTGATTTTTTCAACCATCGGCATGGTTGATTTCATCACGCGGTCATTCGGGGAACCGAATACTTTTTTCGCCAGTTTTCCGAACCCTAACATGGTCTCTCCAATCAATAATCACGCAACTATCTGCATGTCGGCCTTGCTCTGATGGGCAAGTCTGAATAGGTGTAAAGCAGGCAGCCTTAACACCATAAGCGATGTAAGGGCCCCGATAGTGAGTGTCAACGCCAGCCAGAGGCGGCGGGTTATAAATAAAGGAAAAAGGCGATGGGTTTTCATAAATTGGTTCTGCTCGCAGCGACGTGCTGCGCATTTGGCAGTGGTGCTTGGGCGCAAGAGGCGGTTTCGGCTGAAACGGTTGTGGCCCGCGTGAATGGCGAAGCAATCACGCTTGGGCATATGCTCTTGGTGCGGGAAAGCTTGCCGAATGAATATAAATCTTTGCCCGATCGCCAATTGTTTGATGGGATCTTAGAGCAATTGGTGCAGCAGACTATTCTATCGCAAAAAAGTTCGGCCCCCGATTCTTTGCAAATCAGGTTAACGCTTGAAAATGATCGTCGTTTGATGCGGGCTGCGCGGATGATTGAACAATGGTCAGAACAGCCGATCAGTGAAGGCGCTATACAAGACGCTTATGAAGCAGCCTATTCAGGCGTTGATCAAGGCTTGGAATATAAAGCCGCGCATATTTTGGTGGAAACGGAAGCGGCAGCGCTTGAGTTGATCGAGAAGGTGAACGCCGGAGAAGAGTTTGCGGCTTTGGCCCGTGACTTCTCGACTGGGCCATCTGGCCCGGGGGGCGGCGACCTTGGCTGGTTTGGTAAGGGTATGATGGTGCCACCATTTGAGCAGGCGGTTATAGAACTTGAAGTGGGCGAAGTGTCAAAGCCGGTGAAAACAGATTTTGGATGGCATGTTATTCTTTTGAATGAAACGCGCGCCGTGGAAAGCCCCGCCCTAGAGGATGTGCGCGAGATGCTCGTTGAGGATCTGCGCCGCGCCGCGGTTGAGGCTGAGATGGCTATTTTAAGAAGCCAAGCCGATATTAAACTGATTGAAGATCCACAAATCGATCCTGGCGCCGTGAAAAACTTTGAGCTGTTATCCCAGTAAAGGAGCCTGAATATGGCAAAGTCCCCCTTGGCTCCAGCGCAGTTTCCCACGCTGCCCAATGTGGCAGGGGTGCGCTTTGGCACCCTGGCGGCTGGCATTAAATACCAAAACCGCTCGGATGTGATGTTGGCAGAATTGGCGCCTGGCACCAGCATCGCGGGCGTGTTTACACAATCGGCCACCCGCTCTGCAGCGGTATTGGATTGCCAAAAAAAGCTGGGCCTGCCAGCGGCTGAGGGCGCTGCTATTTTGGTGAATTCTGGCAACGCGAATGCCTTTACCGGCCATCGTGGTATGGCCTCTGTTGAGGCTTTGACAAAGGCGCTTGCTGATCAGCTTAAGCTGTCTGAAACGCGGGTTTTCACCGCCTCGACTGGCGTGATCGGTGAGCCTCTGCCGCATGAAAAAATTTCAACACGGATGCCAGAGTTGATTGCCGATCTTGACGCAGAAGGCATCGCCATGGCCGCGCAAGCGATTATGACCACGGATACCTATCCCAAGGGCGCAAGCGCGCAGGTGGAAACCCCGTCTGGACCGGTCAATATTGTTGGCATTGCAAAGGGGTCCGGCATGATCGCACCCGATATGGCCACAATGCTGGCCTATATTTTTACCGATGCGCAGATAGAACAGGCTGAGTTGCAGGGTCTTTTATCGTTGTTAAACGAGGTGACGTTTAACGCCATCACCGTCGATAGCGATACCTCAACCTCAGACACGTTGATTTTGGCAGCCACCGGAGCTTCGGGGCACTGCGTGTCTGCGCAGAATACGGCCTTTGCGGAAGGCTTACATCAGGTGATGCGCGATCTTGCGCATCAGGTGGTCCGCGATGGCGAAGGCGCGCGTAAATTTGTTGAAGTAAGGCTGACGGGCGCCGCCAGCGATCAGGATGCCAAACAACATGCTAAAGCGATCGCAAACTCGCCTTTAGTGAAAACCGCGCTGGCGGGTGAGGATCCCAATTGGGGGCGGATTGTTATGGCTCTTGGAAAATCCGGAGCTGCTGCTGAGCGGGATTTGATCAAGATTTGGTTGGGCGATATCTTGGTTGCCGAGCAGGGCTGGGTGGCTGCCAGCTATAGCGAGGAACGGGGCGCGGCCTATATGAAAAACGCGGAATTGGTAATCGCGGTTGATTTGGGTTTGGGCAATGGTGCGGCCACCGTTTGGACCTGTGATTTGACCCATGATTATATTTCAATTAACGCGGATTATCGCTCGTGAAAACGGTTTTGGTTTCAGCGGTTGCGCTGGTTGATGCCGATGGGCGCGTGCTGATTGCACAGCGCCCTGAGGGCAAAGCCATGGCTGGGTTGTGGGAATTTCCCGGTGGTAAGATTGAGCCAGGTGAAACGCCCGAAGTGGCGCTTGTGCGCGAATTGAAAGAAGAGTTGGGCATAGAAACCTGGGATAGTTGTTTGGCGCCCCTGACCTTTGCCAGCCACAGTTATGAAGATTTCCATTTGCTCATGCCCTTGTTTATTTGCCGGAAATGGCAGGGCATTGTGGCGCCCAAAGAGGGGCAGAAATTGAAATGGGTATACGCCAAAGAGCTGCGCGATTATCCAATGCCGGCTGCGGATATACCGCTGATTCCCATCTTGCGCGATTGGCTATAGCAGCCTGCGTATCACCTGGCCTGCGATACACACCAAGCTCAAGCAGTTCCGCATAAAAAAGCCGCCCCAGCGTGGGGCGGCTTTTTTTATTCGTCTAGATGTCGCGGTTTAGCTGAGAACCCGCTCAATCTCTTGACGCTCAAAGATTTCGATCACATCATTAGCGCGAATATCTTCATAATTTTCAAACGCCATGCCGCATTCTTGACCAGATTGAACCTCTGGTACTTCGTCTTTGAAGCGCTTAAGCGTTTTCAACGTGCCTTCATGGATCACCACGTTGTCACGCAGCAGGCGCACGCCAGCGCTGCGCCGCGCCACACCTTCGGTGATCAAACAGCCGGCAACCCGACCAACTCCAGAGACTTTAAACACTTCTTTGATCTGCGCATAGCCGATGAAGTTTTCGCGAATTTCCGCGCTGAGCAAGCCGCTGGCTGCGGCTTTTACATCATCAACAAGATCATAAATCACCGAGTAATAACGGATTTCAACGCCTTTTTGATTGGCTGAATTGCGCGCAGGCGCGTTGGCTCGCACGTTAAAGCCGATCACGGGCGCGCCGGATGCTTCGGCCAGCCCAATATCGCTTTCGGTGATCGCACCAACACCCGAATGCAGAACGCGCACGCGCACTTCCTCATTGCCAATTTTATCCATCGCCTGAACGATAGCTTCGGCAGAGCCTTGCACATCAGCTTTCACCAAAACGGGCAGTTCCGAGATATTTTCATCCTCTTTGGCTTTTGCCATCAATTGTTCAAGGGTTGTGGCTGCCCCCGCTGCCGCGCGCTTTTCTTTGGCTAAATTGGCGCGGTAATCCGCAATTTCGCGGGCTTGAGCTTCTGTTTCCACCACGTTTAGAACATCGCCCGCTTCGGGCGTTCCATTGATGCCGAGCACCTCAACCGGTACTGATGGGCCCGCGGTTTTGATGCGCTCGCCCTTATCATTTATCAAGGCGCGCACTTTTCCCCACTGCTCACCAACGACGAAAATATCGCCTTGGTTCAAGGTGCCTTTTTGCACCAAAACCGTTGCAACGGGCCCGCGGCCCACATCCAGCTGCGCTTCAATCACAGCGCCTTGCGCGGCGCGGTCAGGGTTGGCGGTCAATTCTAAAATCTCGGCTTGCAGCGCGATGGCTTCCAGCAAATCATCCAGCCCCATCCCGCTGATCGCGGAGACTTCAACATCTTGGACCTCGCCCGACATTTTTTCAACAATCACTTCATGCTGAAGCAAGTCAGTGCGCACCTTATCCGGGGTGGCATCAGGTTTGTCCATTTTGTTGATCGCAACGATCATGGGTACTTTGGCCGCTTGGGCATGGTTAATGGCTTCGATTGTTTGCGGCATGACCGCATCATCTGCCGCCACAACCAGAACCACAATATCGGTGACTTGCGCCCCGCGTGATCGCATTGAGGTAAAGGCCGCGTGACCGGGCGTGTCTAAGAAGCTTAGCACCGCGCCGCTATCGGTTGACACTTGATAGGCCCCGATATGCTGCGTGATTCCGCCCGCTTCCCCTGACACCACTTTGGTTTTGCGAATAGCATCCAGCAGCGACGTTTTACCATGATCGACATGGCCCATGATCGTAATCACTGGCGGCCGTGGTTTTAATGTTTCCGTATCATCTTCGATTTCGTTGATCACATCTTCAACATCCGAATCAGAAACCCGAACAACTTTATGCCCGAATTCTTCGATGATCAGTTCCGCCGTATCGGCATCAATCGTTTGGTTTTGCGTGACCATCATTCCCATTTTCATCAGGGATTTCACGACTTCGGCCGAGCGTTCGGCCATGCGGTTGGCCAATTCAGACACTGTGATCGCTTCGGGAAGTTGCACTTCGCGCACAATTTTTTCCCGCTCGGCGCTGGTGCCCATAGCTTTTTGCCGCGCCCGCTCTTGTTTGCGGCGCATTGCGGCCATTGATTTTTGCCGGCCGCCTTCGCCTTCCAAAGCTTGTGATAGGGTAAGCTTACCAGAGCGCCGGCCATCATCACGGCCTTTATTGTTGCGTCGGTCTTGTTCGGTTTCGCGTTCTTTCTTGCGCGAGGTCGGCGCGGCCGATTTCAACGTGGGGCGTTTGACCTCGCCTTCATTCTTGACCGCGGGCGCTGCCACGGCTGATTTTGCATCAGCGGCGGCTTTCTTCGCAGAGTCTTCGCGTTCTTTGCGCAGACGGGTCTCTTCTTCAGTTTTCTTACGCGCGATTTCTTCAGCTTCGCGTTGCTCGCGCTCTTTCTCTGCTTGCTCTGCGCGACGGCGCTCGCGTTCTTTTTGGCGGTTCTCTTCTTCCGCGGCGCGGGTTGCCGTATCTTCGGCTTCGCGGGCTTTGGCGGCTTGCACAGCTTTTAAGCGGCGCGCCATTTCTGTATCTGAGATGCCCGCGGGCCGATTGCTGGATTGTGTCTTCGCAGGGTTTGTGCCCGGCTGCACTGGTGTACCCGCCTTTGGCACAACCACGCGCTTGCGCTTGGTTTCAACCAGAACATTTTTGGTTCTGCCATGGCTAAAGCTTTGTTTCACGTTTCCCGAACGGGGCGTGCCGCGTAAGCCCAAAGTTTTTTTGCCGTCACTATCGCTCATCTAGCTGTCTTTTCCTTCTGGAGGGGTGATTTTGCACCCTCCGTTATGCGCAGGCCTTTCAGCCGATGCGCTTCCTCTACTACACGTTGCGTAATTCCGCTAGACGCAAGTGCGCAATGAATTACAGTCTGTCGCCCAAATGCCATCCCTAGCTCATCTGAGCGCAGCCAGCCTATGAAGCGCCCTCCATAGGGCGTACTCAGCTTTGATTTGCCACGTTCTGATCCATCGCTGGATTGCACCAACACTTTGGCCTGCTCTTTACTTAGCCAATCTTTCACTTTCTCATACCCGGCGATCGCACGCCCTGACTTGCGCGCTAAGCTTAACAAATCAATAACCCGCCGCGATAGCTGGGCCTCAAGATCCTGCAAAAGCGTTTCAGAAACCTGAACAGGCTGCTTTGCACTATGCGCAAACAAGCGTTTTTTCACCGCTTTTTGCAAGGCCTGCTGATTGCTAGACACCCAGATGCCGCGCCCCGGCAGTTTGCCCAAGACATCGGCAACCAGATGACCATCGGGGCTGACCACAAAGCGCATCATGTCATGCGTTGGGCATAGCGCGCCCGTTGCGATGCATTTTCGCTCTTGGGCCTGGCCGGCTGTGTCATATGATCGGTTGCGCGACATAAATCAGATGCTTAGCTTTCTTCTTCTGTTTCGGTAGCGTCATCCTCATCATCACCTTCGGTGATAAGGTCGTTCGGATCCACCCAGCCTAGAACGATCCGCGCGGTCATTACGAGGTCTTGTGCCTCTTCCAGACTCATGTCAAAACTTTCCAGTAAGCCATCGTCTTTCACCCGCTCGCCATCAACGGTTGTCCAGCCGCCGGCCAATTCCCAATCCGCACAAGTGGCAAAATCTTCCAACGTTTTGATGCCATCTTCGGCCAATGCCTCGATCATTTTAGGCGTCAAACCCTCAAAAGAGACAAGGCTGTCTTCCACGCCCAATTCGCGGGCCCGCTCAAGCGCTTTGCGCGCCGCTTCTTCAAGATACTCCTGCGCGCGCACCTGCAGCTCTTTTGCGGTATCTTCGTCAACGCCGTCGATCACGAGCAATTCGTCAACTTCGACATAGGCCACTTCTTCAAGCGAGGTGAAGCCCTCAGATACCAAGAGCTGTGCGAAGAATTCATCCAGATCGAGCGTTTCCATGAACAGTTGCGTGCGTTCTTCAAACTCTTTTTGACGACGCGCGCTTTCTTCCTCTTCCGTCATGATATCAATATCAAGATTGGTCAGCTGGCTTGCCAAGCGTACGTTTTGGCCGCGGCGGCCAATCGCCAAGCTCAGCTGCTCTTCTGGCACAACCACTTCGATGCGTTCTGCTTCTTCATCAAGCACCACTTTGCTAACTTCGGCCGGTTGCAGGGCATTCACCAAGAAGGTGGGTTGGTCTTCGTTCCACGGGATTATATCGATTTTCTCGCCCTGAAGCTCATTCACGACGGCTTGAACGCGGCTGCCGCGCATCCCAACGCATGCGCCAACCGGATCAATAGATCCATCATTGCTGAGCACTGCTATTTTGGCGCGTGATCCGGGATCACGGGCGACAGCTTTGATTTCGATAATGCCTTCATAAATTTCCGGCACTTCCATTTTAAACAATTCGGCCATGAATTGTGGATCTGTGCGGCTTAAGAAAATCTGCGGACCGCGGCTTTCGCGGCGCACCTCCTTGATATAACAGCGTATGCGATCATTGGGGCGATAGCTTTCGCGGCCAATTTTTTCATTGCGCCGCAAAACAGCCTCTCCACGACCGACATCAACGATCACATTGCCGTATTCTTCGCGTTTAACTTGGCCGTTGATAATGGTTCCGGCACGATCTTGGAATTCTTCGAATTGTCTGTCGCGCTCGGCCTCGCGTACTTTTTGAAGAATCACTTGTTTGGCGGATTGCGCAGCGATTCGTCCCATATCCACCGGTGGGATTTCTTCGATAAATTGATCACCAACGCTTGGATTTTCAAGATATTGCTTGCCTTGTTCAACGGTCATTTCCGCCTGATAATTTTCAAGCTCGGCCTCTTCCACAACCGTACGCACACGGGTGAATTTTGCGCGGCCGGTTTTGCGATCGATAGCAACGCGAATATCCATTTCGCTGCCATAGCGGGATTTGGCAGCCCGCGCCAAACTTTCTTCCATAGCTTCAATCACCAGAGTGGGATCGATCATTTTTTCGCGTGCCACGGCTTCGGCGGTTTGCAACAGCTCAAGCTGATTTGCAGAGGTAATAGCCATTGTTAGTCCTCCTGCGACCCTTCGGTCTCGATATCGTCAAATTTATCTTCACTTAATGCGCCAGAGGCTTTGCGTTGGCGCAGCATTTCTTTAATCAACTCATCCGTTAGGACCAGTTTTGCGTCAGACATCCATTCAAAATTAAGCCCAATTGTGCCCTCTTCGATGTTAATCAGCACATCATCGCCCTCAATTCCGGCCAAAACGCCCTTGAAGCGCCGCCGACCATCGATCAAGTCATGGGTCTCAATTTTTGCTTCATAGCCTTCGAAGAGCTCGAAATCTTTTAGCCTGGTCAATGGGCGGTCAATGCCCGGGCTCGACACTTCCAGCGTATACATATCTAGAATCGGATCTTCCACGTCTAAAACCGCGCTAATCGCCGTTGAGATTTCGGCCAAATTATCCACATCAATGCCGCCATCTGCGTTATCCGCCATCACCTGCAAAGTGGTTTCTTTGCCGCTCATCAAGCGCACGCGCACCAATTCAAAGCCCAGATCCTCAATCACCGGGGTGATGATTTCAGCCAAACGTTGGTCAATGGCAGCTTTTGCTATCAAATCGTTGATCATGGATCCAAACATAAAAAAACGGGCCCGCGGCCCGTATGAACTTCCGGTGGAGCATTGAAACCAACGCGCCGCTGTTGATCAGACTTTTAAGAGGTTTTTCGA
>Ga0228652_1000773_pt1 | contig 13328 bp, 8 predicted proteins | sample 64DmetaG_FD_183030 | JGI IMG/M metagenome (GOLD analysis project Ga0228652, IMG submission 183030) | Seawater microbial communities from Monterey Bay, California, United States - 64D | ecosystem: Environmental > Aquatic > Marine > Coastal | place: USA: California | collected 2016-10-05
ATATTAAGTCTATGTCTGAAATTGCAAATGCCAATGGAATAAAAGTAATTATCTCTTCAATTTTACCAGCAATAGATTATCCTTGGAAACCCGGATTGGATCCTGCACCGAAAATTATTAAAATAAATAAAGCCTTAAAAATATATTCCAAAAAGAATAATTTTATCTATTTAGACTACTTTTCTGCTATGGTTGATGATAAAGGTGGTTTAAAGGTCCCCGAGTATACAGCTGCCTCAGATCTTGTTCATCCTAATGAAAAAGGATATGAGGTGATGGAAAAATTAGTTGAAATTGCTATTAAAAAGGCATTAGCCAAGTAGACATGAAAAAGATTTGTTATAACGTATTTTTGTTTTACATGATATCATTGTTTTTTTCATGTGAATCTACTCACAAACATCCATTAAAATTAAATCCACTTTTTTCGAATCAAATGGTTCTTCAGCAAGAAAAAAATGTGGCGATTTGGGGTGAATATGCACCAAATAGTTCTGTAACAGTTAAAGGAAGTTGGGGTGAAATATCCTCTGGAATGTCAGATAATAATGGAAGTTGGGAAGTATTAATTCCAACTCCGAAAGCAGGTGGGCCTTTTGAATTAGAAATTACCACCAAAACTACTACCAAAAAAATAACCGATGTTATGATTGGTGAAGTTTGGTTGGCATCTGGCCAATCAAATATGGAAATGGATTTTGATTATTGTTGTAATACAACAGACAATTCAGAAATAGAACTTTCTTCAGCTAATTACCCTGAAATTAGAATGCTTAATATCACAAACCAAATAAGCTCATTACCTACTAATAATTTTGAGGGAAATTGGGAGAAAGCTATTGGAGAAAACATTACAAATTTTAGTGCAGTAGGATATTTTTTTGCTAAAAAATTACATAAAAAATTAAATATTCCTATTGGAATTATTCATTCGAGCTGGGGTGGAACTGATATTGAAGCTTGGACTAGCAGAGAAACACTAAACACCATAGATTTTTTAAAAGAAGACATGAGTTCTTATGATACGTTGGTTAATAAATCATCCAAATCAGTAGAATGGTTTTCTCAGTTTGAATCCATCAAATTACCCTCAGATGTTTGGTACTTATTCTTGGAAGATCCTATAGGAAAGCCAGATAAATGGGAGAAGCTAGACTTTAAAGATTATAAATATATCAGTTCAAGTTATCAAGACTATACGAAATGGGAAAAACTAATCTTACCTGGATCATTTGATAATGTTTTTGAAACAAATGATTTTGATGGAGCTATTTTATTTGAAAAATCTTTTTCATTAAAAGAAGTTAAAGGCGATTATACTCTTAATCTTGGACCTATTATTGATATGGAATTTACTTATATAAACGGGGAAAAAATTGGCTCTAGTTTAGGGAAAAAAAGTTTAGCTAATAAATCATATAAAATACCTAAAAATCTTCTTAAGACTGGTCAAAATAGTATAATCATTAAGGTCATAAACCAATACAACGAGGGAAAGGTTGGTGAGATTTCGTTAAATAATTCTTTGGGGGCTAACGAGTCATTAAATGGAATATGGAATTATAAAGTTATTGCTGAGGTATACAATCAGTTTAATGAAAAGGAGCAAACGTGGCCCTATTATTCTTTTTATTTATATGAAGATCCATCTATAAATTTTTCAAAAAGACCTCAAGTAAAAAGCTATACACAAAACTCAAAATCAGCACTTTTCAATGGAATGATACACCCCATAATACCTTATAATATTAAAGGTAGTATTTGGTATCAGGGAGAAAATAATGTTTCAAGATTTAAAGAGTATGAAACTCTATTTCCAGCTATGATAAAAGATTGGCGTAAAAAATGGAGTTCAGATTTTCCATTTTATTTCGTTCAAATAGCACCTTTTGAGAATTATAACGGTCTATCCTCATCATTACGAAATGTTCAAAGAAAAACATTAAAAGTTGAAAAAACTGGAATGGTAGTGACATTAGATATTGGTGAAATAGATGACATCCATCCATCAAACAAACACGATGTTGGGTATAGATTGGCTGGATTAGCACTTTCTAATGATTATGAAAAACCTATAGTAGCTTCTGGGCCACTATATGAAAATTTTGAAGTATCTGGTAATAAACTAATAGTAACATTTGATTTTGTTGGTTCTGGTTTAACCTCTTATGATAAAGAACTTGCAGCATTTGAAATTGCAGGTGCTGATAAAAAATATATTAAAGCAAAAGCATATATTGAGAATAATAAGATTTACATATATTCCTCTAAAATCCAAAATCCAAAATACGCTAGGTATGCATGGAAAGATACTAGTGTTGCAAGTTTATTTAATAAAGAAGGATTACCCGCCTCTACTTTTACCACGGAATAAAAAAGAATAATCTCACCGCAATTAATGGTTTAATAATTTTATAGAACGTTATCAATTATATTCTGAACCACTTCTTGATTTAACAAGGTGCTTGTATCCCCTAAACTATCAGTTTCATTACAAGCAATTTTTCTTAAAATCCTCCTCATAATTTTACCAGAACGCGTTTTAGGCAACCCATTTGTGAATTGCATTTTATCAAGTTTAGCTATTGGGCCTATTCTGTCTGTGATTAATTGATTGATCTCAATTCTTAAGTTATCATGATTTCTAGATTCTCCCGTATCTTTTAATGTAATATATCCATACAAAGCGCTTCCTTTAATATCGTGAGGAAAGCCAACAATGGCAGATTCTGCAACTGCAGGATGTTCATTAATAGCATCCTCTATTGGTGCAGTACCAAGGTTATGACCAGAAACTATAATTACATCATCAACCCTACCTGTTATTCTATAATACCCAACTTCGTCTCTTAGTGCCCCATCTCCGGTAAAATACTTATTGTCAAATGCCGAGAAATATGTTTCTTTATATCGTTGATGATTTCCCCATATCGTCCTTGCGATACTTGGCCAAGGGAATTTAATACATAAACGACCCTCAACTTGATTCCCTTTCAGTTCATTTCCATTTTCATCCATCAATGCAGGTTGAATGCCAATAAATGGTAAAGTTGCATACGTAGGCTTCGTAGGTGTTACATATGGTATTGGAGAAATCATTATTCCTCCAGTTTCTGTTTGCCACCAAGAATCGATAATAGGACTTTTCTTTTTACCAATATTTTCATTGTACCAATGCCAAGCTTCTTCGTTGATAGGTTCTCCAACAGACCCTAAAACTTTTAACGAGGATAAATCATAATGATCTATTACATCTGTACCTTGTTTTGCTAATGCTCTAATAGCTGTAGGTGCAGTATAAAACTGATTGACTTTATGCTTTTGAACAATGTCCCAAAAACGACCATAATCTGGGTAGCTTGGAACACCTTCAAACATCACTGTTGTTGCACCATTTGCCAATGGACCGTACACAATATAGCTATGTCCTGTAATCCAGCCGATATCAGCCGTACACCAATACACATCATTTTCTTTATACTGAAATGCATTTTTAAAGGTGTAGGCAGTGTAAACCATGTATCCAGCAGTGGTATGGACCATTCCTTTGGGCATACCTGTAGACCCTGAGGTATATAAAATGAATAATGGATCTTCAGCATTCATGATTTCAGGTGCACAAACATCAGAAGCTTCCTCTAATAATGGTGCTAACCATTTATCTCGACCGGCTTTCATGTAGATCTCAGTTTTTATTCTTTTTGCAACTAATACAGTTTCTACACACGAACAACTTTCTAGGGCTTCATCTACAATACCTTTTAAATCGATGGTTTTTGAACCTCTGAAAGAACCATCTGAAGTAATAACCATTTTACAATCTGAATCGTTAATTCTAGTAGCTAAAGCTGCAGCTGAAAAACCAGCAAATACTACAGAATGAATAGCTCCAATTCTAGCACATGCGAGAACAGATATTGCCAGTTCTGGAATCATAGGAACATAAATACAAACTCTATCTCCTTTTTTTATTCCTTGTTCTTTTAAAACATTTGCAAATTTATTAACTCGTTTATAAAGTTCATTATAGCTTATATGTTCAGCAACTTCATCTGGATGATTGGGCTCAAATAAAATAGCCGTTTTATCTCCACGAGTTGTTAAATGTCTATCAATACAATTCTCAGTTATATTCAATTTTGCTCCTTTAAACCAAGAAATTTCTGGTTTCGAAAAGTCCCAATCTAAAACAGAGTCCCACTTTTTACGCCATAAAAAATGTTCTTCGGCTATTTCTTCCCAAAAACTTTCTGGTTCACGAATAGACTTTCTATATACTTGATAGTATTCCTCGAGGTGTTTTATATGATAATTACTCATTTTTGTATGTTTTTAAACTTTATCATTTCTTATTACCACACAATATTTTTATCGATAAATTGTGATAAGCTTTTAGCCATTATTTGCTGGTCTCCAATGGAAGGATGTGTGGTTGATTCAATATAAGGCATAATATGGGTGTATATCTTATTATCGTTTAAATTTGTCGTAGCAGTTTTAATGAAATTTATCCACTCAGACCCTTTTTTTGCTGCATCCATACTTCCTAGAGTACAAATAATATTTGCTTTAGGATATTGTTTTCTTATGTTCGTTATAAATCGTTCGTAAGCTTTTATAATATAATCATTAGTGGGTTTATTTTCTCCAAATCTTTTTTTAAATTCTTCATTCTCTGGAACATTTACCAACCAAGAATCATTTTGTAACAAATTAACAACAACTATATCTGGAGTAAATAACGAAAAATCCCAAATACTAGTTTCGTCAGTTGGAATTAATCGATCATAAATTTCTGGCATAATTAAAGGATCCCAACTAACAGTAATTCCTATTCCACTTTTACAAATACAATGATACTTAGCGTCAAAATATCTAGCAGTTAAAGATGAGTAGCTTAGATAATTATTTGTAAAAGTACTGTCTGGAGAATCATTCCCTGAAAAGTCTTCTATGGCAAAACCGGCTGTTATAGAATCACCATAAAATTCTATCTTTCTTTTTTTTGAATTAGATTTAGGCAGCATTTTAGAGTTAGCATCTAGTTTAAATCCATAAAAACTTGTTTTCCCGCTATTCCACTCTGTTCTTTTGAAAATCTCGACTGTGTGTTTTCCTTCAGTTAAATTTGAAGCTAATTCATGGTATTGTTTTTTTGTGGTAGGTCTCAAAATAAAAACACTATCATTATCTACAATCACATTAAAATAATTATCTCCAGATTCATCCTTTAAAAGTGCTTGGATAGAAGTTCCCTCAAAATTAATTTTTACTGAGCTTCCAGACCAATAAATATTTGCAGCTTCCTCTTTTGAGAAGTCTATTCTTCCAGAATATTCAATTTCAGAATTGGAAAAAGGTATGATTAATTCTGTTGTTTGTTTACAAGCCATTAAAACAAATATAACAAGTAGATATATATTAATTTTTTTCATGTAAACTATTATCTGATATTTTTCTAATCATATTAATGTGTAGCTTCTCCCGCGCCACTAGGAATTCTAATATTTGTAACAATTTCTTGAACTTCTAAAGGTGGATCTGGTGTAAATTTAGAGATGATTATAGACACTATGAAGTTTATAATCATTGCTACAGTTCCAAAACCCTCTGGTGATATTCCTAACCACCAATCTTCTTTTGAACCTCCTCCAAACCAATTAAATTTAAACTTTAGCATGTAAAAAAGCATTGCCAAAACACCAACAATCATTCCTGAAATAGCACCTTCTTTATTCATTTTCTTTGTAAAAATTCCTAAAATAATTGCAGGAAAAAAAGAGGCTGCTGCCAATCCAAATGCTAGTGCCACTGTAGCGGCAACAAAATCAGGTGGGTTAATTCCAAAATATCCAGCAACGCAAACTGCTACAACTGCAGACAACCGGGCAGCTACTAATTCTGCTTTTTCTGAAATATCTGGCTTCATCATTTTCTTAATCAAGTCATGAGAAACTGAAGCAGAAATCACCAATAATAGTCCAGCAGCAGTTGATAGAGCTGCTGCCAATCCTCCAGCGGCAACTAATGCAATTACCCAGTTTGGTAAGCCCGCTATTTCTGGATTAGCCAAGACCATAATATCTTTATCTACTATTAATTCATTTTTTGAGGAATCTGCTAGGTATTGAATTTTACCATCATTGTTTATATCATTAAAGGATAACAATCCTGTATCCTCCCATGTGGTAAACCAACTTGGCATATTTTTATATTCTTTATTATTTACAGTTTCTATCATATTTGTTCGTGAAAAAACTGCTATTGCAGGAGCTGTTGTATATAAAATCATAATAAATAACAATGCCCATCCTGCAGATTTACGTGCATCAGATACTTTCTTAACCGTAAAAAAACGAACAATTACATGAGGTAATCCTGCAGTACCTACCATAAGAGCAGCAGTAATAAAAAAAACATCTAATTTAGATTTACTACCTGAAGTATATTCAGCAAAACCAAGATCTCTGTGTAAACCATCTAATTTGTCTAACAGATACACTCCATTTGCATCTTGTCCACCAAATCCAATCTGTGGAATTGGATTCCCTGTCATCTGAATAGAAATAAAAATTGCTGGAACCATAAAGGCAAATATTAATACACAATATTGTGCTACTTGCGTATAGGTTATCCCTTTCATGCCTCCTAAAACAGCATAAAATAAAACAATAATCATCCCTATGATTACTCCTGTATTGATGTTTACTTCTAAAAATCTTGAAAATACCAATCCTACACCGCGCATTTGTCCTGCTACATAGGTAAATGATACTATCAAGGCACAAAATACTGCAACAGATCTAGCAACATTTGAATAATAACGGTCTCCAATAAAATCTGGAACTGTAAATTTTCCAAACTTCCTTAAGTAGGGAGCTAATAATAGCGCTAACAACACATAGCCTCCTGTCCAGCCCATTAAATATACAGACCCGTCATATCCATTGAAAGAGATAATTCCAGCCATTGAAATAAATGATGCTGCAGACATCCAATCTGCCGCTGTAGCTAAACCATTAGCAAGAGGAGAAACTCCTCCTCCAGCAACATAAAATTCCTTTGTTGATCCGGCTCTTGACCAAATAGCAATCCCTATGTATAAGGAAAAAGTAATTCCTACTAATATCCAAGTCCAAATTTGTAAATCCATAATTAACTATCTAAATTATATTTTGCATCCAATTTATTCATCAATTTTATGTACACAAATATTAAAATAGTAAAAACATAAATTGAACCCTGTTGAGCAAACCAAAAACCAAGTTTAAACCCACCCATTCTAATACTATTTAATTCGTCTACCAATACAATTCCAAAGCCGAAAGAGACAACAAACCAAATCGATAACAAGATTGACAAATACTTCAAGTTCGTTTTCCAATATTTTTTTTGATCGCTTATTTTCATCCTACTATTTTTATATTATTATTTGTGAAACCTTTTCTTATTATCTCAGTTTCTTTTAAACTATCTATACTGCTTAACGTGATATTTTACTGGACAGATATTAGTATAAACTCGATTCATATACTTTTTCAATAAAAAATTTAATATAATTCCTTACAATATACAAGATTATTAATTTCTTGGTCGTTTACAACTGATGTATTTATTTTTCTATATTAAGTAGTCAAAAGCTATGTTATAATAAGATCTCTGATTTTATTTTCCTTCATTTCTTTATCAATAAAAAATATGAGACAATTAGACTTTCTCCACAACTTAGCATAAATAAAAACAGTAAGTAGTCCTGTTATTAAAAAAGCCCACCACACCAAGTTACCTGACACGCCATTTTTTCTAACAATATCTGTAACTAAGTTAGGAGTATCTGGATAAAATGTTGTTGCCACCATACATACACCTGTAAACCACCAGGGCATTGTTTTCCCAGATAGAAAAAACTCAGAAGAACTTTTCCAAGATTTTTTTGAAAAATAAATACCTGTTGAAAGTGTAATTGCAAAGAATAAAATGATAATTACAAAGTCTAATGTAGTTAATGTTACCATGAGTAAAAATAATTTAATTATCCTACTAATTAGAAAAGAAAGAAAAAAGAAGAGTGATAAAATCACCCTTCTTGAATTCAAAATTAAAACTTTTTAAACTGAAAAACTTGTTTCAATTATAAAGAAACTGAACATAAGCCTAAAAAAGAAACTATTTCGACAAATGACAACTTAAAGATGATTAAAACTGTAAAAAATTAGTCTCTAAAAATAAATAGTAATCTTTTTTAGCTAATATTTTTATTAGATTGTGCTTTTTAAAATTCTCAATTATATAATTAGCATATCTTAAAAAAACCAGATCAGTAAAATGAACACCATCTACTGTTACTTCATTATCCATTCCATCAACTTTTATATCTCCTACATAAAAAACATTTTGAAATCCATTTTTAAAATTTATTCTTTTTTTTAAAAAAATAAAGGGAGATTTTATAAAAATCTCCCTTTCACTAATTTTTTATTAACCTTAATTATTTAGCAAACCATAATTTGGTAGCCATTTTATCAGGCCCTTGAGTAGACACTGCAGACTGAGCATTAGCAGAATTTGACGTATACACACTTGTTCCATATTGTAATCTTTGTGGATAGGCACCATTTAATTCTCCTGCAAAACTTATGATATCATTATTAGTTGATTCAATAAACGCTGAAGTAGGATATCCAGTATCTCTAACAATTGACCAAGTTTCATAACCATTGGTATAGTTAGCTAACCATCTTTGTGTCGCTATCTTTTCTAGCTTTTCTTCCATGGTTCCGCTTAGTGTTCCCATATCAGAAGCTGAAAAACCTCCTGAAACACTAGTGCCCCATAAGTCCATTGCGTATGTTAAACCTGTTTGATAAAAAGACTCTGCATCACCAGAGACCAATCCTTTTACTATAGCTTCTGCTATCATAAAATGAGAATCAGCAGCAGTTAATAAAACTGTAGGGAAGATTGGGCTACCTTCATTTGTTTTCTGTGTTACGATGTCTGAAGGATCAGAAAATAAATCCCCATTCATGTAACTTTTAATTTTTCCACTTAATCTTGAGGGTATACCTACATAATTAGTGTTTTCTGGCATTGTGATTGTTAAATCTGTTGCTGTTTCAGTCCAAGTATAATCTGTCCCTAAAACAAGACCAGCTCCGTTTAACGTACTCTGTAAAAAGGCTACGTGATCATCAATTAGAGCAACATTCTCACCAGTGGTTGGCTTCGCTATAATAATAGTTCCTCCAACACTTGGCTTCGAAATTTTAGTTAATCTTGGGTCATCGCTTTGTTTTAACACATTCATAAGAGCTTCAGCAATTTTCCAACGAGCTGTAGGAAAATTATGCCAAACATCTCCATAGGATGCTGAACCTCCCCATATATCAGTTTCATCAGCATAAGCTTCAAATAATGCATTAGTATCGGCAAGTACTCCAGAAGCAATAGCTTCAGAGGCTGCAGTTGCAGAAAAATCTTCTCCAGAAGCACCACTAGCTCTTAATGCAATCCGTAATTTCAGACTATTTGCAAGTTTTTTCCAGTTTTGCATATTCCCGTTAAATATAACATCGTTTTCAGCTAATTTATCAACTCCTTCTCCAGTAGTTGTATTGGAGCCAATAGTAGCAATTGCCAAATCTAATTCTGCAATAATTCCTTTGTAGATATCTATTTGAGCATCATACTTTGGTAAATCAATATCTGGATCAGATGCCTCAGAAAAAGGTATCATTCCAAAGGTTTCAGTATATGCTTGATAGTAAAATCCTTTCATGATAAGTCCAAGCGAATAATATTGATCATTTTCTAACGCTCCGCCTTCACCAACAAGATTCATGTAGGCTGTTAAAGTACTATTGTAACTAGCATACCAATCCCAAGAACCTAGGTCTGTTAAAACACTAAAATAATCCCATCCAAAATCACCATTCCAAGCGTATGAAGAATGTCCCATTGCCCACTGACCATTAAACTGGTCTGGATGAAGTAAATCTCCGTACCATAAGGGCACCGTAGTTGGTCTTAAAAGTTTCTGTTGTAATGTAGTTACAAAAAACTTAGCACTAACATCAGATGTAGAAAGAGCATCTGGTTGTTGGTTAATGTCATTAAAGTCATCTGTACATGACACTGATATTGCCAGCACAAGACTTACTATTATTAAAATTTTATTTTTCATTTTTTAAGTATTTTTTATGTTAAAAAGTTAAATTTAAATTTAATCCTATACTTCTTAAAGTAGGCATAGCATTATGTGACAACCCTTGAACCCCTATAGAAGTTCCTAGCATAGATTCTGGATCAATATCTTCAGCCTTATTCATAAGGAAAAATAAATTTCTACCAACAACTTGAACCGTTGCACTTTGTATTCCTACTTTATTAGATTTCACTGGAATACTGTATCCTAATGATAATTCTCTTAATCTAATATTATCCTGGTCATAAATATAATTCTCAGAAATATTAGACATAGCCGTCCAGTACTGTTGACCTGTAATACTTTCAGTATTGGCACTGCCTGTACCTGTATTTGTACCAGTAACAGTAATCCCTGTATCACGGTATTGCAAACTTCTTTCGGAAACACCATTACGATCTAAATCAGCAGATGTTTGTGAGTATATTTTACCACCTATTCTTGCGTCTATTAGAAAGTTTAACGATAAGTTTTTGTACTTGATTGAATTTGACCATGCACCTTTCCAATCTGGTTGAGCATTTCCTAGAAATACATCTGGAGCAGCTGAGGCAATTGGCACACCATCTGCATCTACTTCACCAGTCCAAACTCTACCATATATATCTCCGATACTTCCACCTTCAGTTGCGCTAATAACAACATTCCCGTCAGTTGAAGTATTGTATTTAAAGCTTTCAATACCTTCTACTAATTCTTCTATTTTATTTTCATTTTTAGAGTAGAAAAGAGATGTATTCCAAGAAAAATCATCGGATTCTAATAAAGTAGCTCCAAGTGCAATTTCTAAACCTTTATTAGTTACTTTACCAATATTTTCTCTATTGAATAAAAATCCTGTAGCAGCTGGCACTGGAACATCAAAAATTAAATCTTCAGTTGACATATTATAAACAGACACATCTAATGTAAGTTTATTGCTGAACATGCCTAATTCTAAACCAAACTCTGAAGAAGTTACAGTTTCAGGTTTCAAATCAGAATTTAATCTAACTGTTGGTGACAACAGAGTGGTAAGACCAAGATAACCTTGTCCAGGAACACTAAAAGTTTGATTAAGCTGGTAAGGATCTGTATCATTTCCTACTTGTGCAACACTTCCTCTAACCTTAATTAAATTAAATAGTTCTCTATCTGGATCAATAAATTTATTAAGAATAGCTGATAAACTTGCTGAGTTATACATGTAAGATCTATTTTCTTCACTTAAAGTAGAAGACCAGTCATTACGAGCAGAAACATCTAAATATAAAAAGTTGTCATAAGCTACATTAAGAGAACCATAAAATGAGTTTACCTTTTTAATAGCTAATGGAGACTCTTCTGGCGCATTAACAACATTTAAATTTGATATGAAAAATGCAGTAGGTATTTTAAAGTCTGTACCTCTCACTAACATTCCTTCAGAAGTTCTCTTAGATAAATTACCCCCTACATTGGCTACTATATTAAGTTTATCTGTAAAATCATGTTTTGCAGTTACCAAGAATTCAGAGTTTAATTCATTAAATGTACTTTCTCCTATTTCCATAGATCCTCTGCTAATAAAGTGATGTCCTGGCTTATATATTTTAATATCTCTTATGTTGGTTACATCAGCACCAACTCTAACAAAAGCGCTTAGCCAATCTGTAAATTCGTAGTTTATCTTAGCAAAACCTAAAAATCTACTTCTACGAACACTCGTCTCATCATTATATACTTGCCAAAATGGATTTCCGACATTACCGTCTGCATATCGAATTACATTAAAGTCTTCTGGTGCTCCAGGATTCGCCATCTGGTAATCACGTAAATCATCAACAGCAACATTTCTTGGCATATTATAAACATAAGCTAAAAGTCCTTGAGCTCCAGTTGTTGAAGCTCTATTATTAACATTCTGAGTAAAATAAGTAGCTTTGGTATCAACAGTTAGTTTGTCTGATAAATTTGTAACTGCTCTTAGATTAAAGTTATGACTAGCTAGATCTGAATTCTCCACAATTGAATTAGAAGAGTTGTTCGTATATGAAAAACGAACTGAAGAATTTTCTGAACCTTTATCAATTGATAGAGATGTTATTTTTCTTGTAGCTTGTCTAAAAAAGTCTTTAACATTATTAGATTGAGCGCTATATGCTTTATTGGTTCCATTATAATAGGCTTGCTGAGATCCATCTAAAGGAGCTCCCCAAGAAAGTTGTCCCCAATCATTTAGACGATCTGTGTATGCAGCTCCAAAAGAACCTTGACCATATTGATTTTGATATTCAGGTAATAACATTGGATTATCAATATATAAATTTGATTTTATACTAACACCCAAATTGTTTGAACGTGACCCTTTTTTTGTAGTTATAAGAATAACACCATTACCCGCTCGAGAACCATAAAGAGCAGCTGCACTTGGCCCTTTTAAAACAGAGATAGATTCTACATCATCAGGATTAATATCAGAAATACCACCACCTGAAATACTTGGCTCAAAACTTGGACTTCCACCACTATCAGAACTTCCAGAATTAACCTGTGAACCATCTGAATTAATTGGTAAAGACGCATTAATAGGCATTCCATCAACGACAATAAGCGCTTGTGAATTACCTCCCAAAGAATTATTTCCTCGTATTGTTATTCTGGAAGCAGAACCCAAAGATCCAGATTGTGAAATCTGCAGTCCAGCTACTTTACCTGCAAGAGAACTTGCAAGGTTATTATCTTTAATAGTATTCACATTTTCACCAGATACTTGCGTAACTGCATAACCAAGAGATTTTTTCTCTCTTGAAATACCTAAAGCCGTAATAACTACTTCTTCTAAAGCTTCAGCACTTTGTTCTAAAGTAATATTAAGTATAGATTCTCCGTTTAAAGTTATCTCTTTGGTTTTGTAACCAAGATAAGAAAATTGTAACGTGGCATTTTTGTTAGATAATTCAATGGTAAATTTACCATTGAAATCTGACGTAGTTCCATTTGAAGTGCCTTTTTCTAAAACAGTAACACTTGGCAACCCCATTCCATCAGTTGAATCTGAAATAGTACCTGTAACTGTTGTTTGCGCAAAACTATTAAATGCACTAAAAACAAATATTACAAGCACCAAATTCATTATTTTTTGTATCATAATTAAAATTAATAT
>Ga0228652_1000783_pt1 | contig 13238 bp, 10 predicted proteins | sample 64DmetaG_FD_183030 | JGI IMG/M metagenome (GOLD analysis project Ga0228652, IMG submission 183030) | Seawater microbial communities from Monterey Bay, California, United States - 64D | ecosystem: Environmental > Aquatic > Marine > Coastal | place: USA: California | collected 2016-10-05
GTGCTTTTTGTAAAAGATATATATTTGCACACGCTAAAATAAACTTATTCTAGCAAACTCCTCCTTAGCTCAGTTGGTTAGAGCATCTGACTGTTAATCAGAGGGTCCTTGGTTCGAGCCCAAGAGGAGGAGCATAGTAATAAAGTAGGGTTACAGACGATTCAAGTTTGTAACCCTTTTTTCATTTGCAAGATTTCTACAAGGTTTCTACATGAATTTTAATATTTAATTGAATATTTATTAGTAAACAAATCAAATGAAATCAAAGAAAAAGACTGTGATACTCACAGAAGGTCAAATAAAATCTCTAATGGATAATCTGAAGATTGAGAGGGATAAGAGAATTCTATCTGAGATAAAAAATCAGGATCCAAAAGGGTTATAATTTTCTGTAATGAATTATTGTAATAAAATATTTTATTCAATTAACTCTTCAACAACTGTAGCATGAAGACATGTTTCGTAAAATAATACTGCACAATACTGTATAAAGTCACCTAAATTATTCCAACCTCCCTCACCATTAGTTGGTGCTATATGATACTTTTCAAATACAATATTAAACATAGATCTGTAAAATTCGTTTTTATCTATTTTAGAATGAATAAGTTCTTTGTTATGAACTTGTCCTGAGTCAATGAAAGGTTTTACATTATCAACTAAACCTGACTCTTTAATTCTTGAAGCATATTCCAATACTGCAGTCTGAAAACCAACGTCATTTTTCAGGTTAAATTTCCAGGAGAAATTAGAAGAGGAGTTCTCTTTGCTAAATTTCCATGGTGCAGCAGAGTAAAATATATGTTGATGGAAGCGGTGAATAGGTTGTACAACATTTGGGTCAATACCGCCATAAAACATCTGTAATGTATTACTGAAAATATGATTTAGATCAAGTAAATTTGGTTGAAACAGATGTAGTATAGGATATGAGTGAAGAGCCATATACATTGGTGGTAACATCGCGAATATTGTCTCTAACATGAAGGTTGTTCCCTTCACGTCAAGATGAGACTGCATAGAATAATAGGCGTATCCCGCTTCATAACTTTTATAGTTATCAAAACCTGTTTCTGTCAAGTGTCCCCCTATCCTTTTGAAAAATGATTCTACTAAATTATGGTAGTTATTTAATTTGAACTTGGAGTCAGTACTTTTGGAGTAAGGGCTAATAAAGTCATCAATTAAATCAGTTTTACCGATAACACTTGTAATTCTGCTCCCTGAAAAATCCACTTTTCTTAAATGATTGTCAATGTTTGATTCAGCAAGTATGTTGTGGAAAACATAGTTTATTGAATAAATATAGGAAGTAAATACGTAGTCGTTTAATTCACCATAATCAGAAAAATCTCCTGATGATTTTGAGTAAGCATTAATTGTTTTTGATAGATTTTCGGTAAACGCAACTTCATTTTTATTAAATTCTGATAAATCTATTTTAGATTTATTGAATCCAATATTAATAGATGCTCCAAGGAAAAAAAGAAAACCCTTTTGAATATCCGTATCTAAACCAAGATAATCCATATCTGTATTCAATCTAACTCTAAGTAATGGTGATGATGGACTGTTATTTTCCTTTGATTTAAAAATTTTCCACATAATCGAATTTGTATTAAGTTATTTTGAATTAAAATTTAAAGATAAGTACATGCCTATGGTTTAACATCCATAGTATTAGTTTTAATGTGTTTAATAGGGCCTATGTTCTCCATGTAAAAATCCTTCACACATCTTTCTTCCTCATCATAAAGTGTAAACCAATCTATTACATCTACTGCTGGGGGAGAAGAGTCAAACCATTTATAAAACTCTTTAGACATTCCTTCCTCATCATTAGCTTTTGCATTTCCAAATTTATAATTTATAATTTTTCCACATTTTAACTTCATTTTTGTATAGGAGAATTCATATTGATCTATAATTACACCTTCATTGAGTGATTGAAACAATGTTAATTCTATAATTTCTCCATTACTTAATTCATAAAAAGAAAAATAAAACTGATCTTCATCATCCTCAGATTTCATTTGACACCCGTAGTTTTTATATCTTATAACTTTTAATGTCATATTATAAACACTTTTTTATTTTGAATATTAGATTTGCTAATTAAAAATTGAAATACAGATCAGCGGAGAAATCTTCAAAATATCCACCCTCGTTACCTTTTTTTTCAATTAAAAGATGACTTTCCTCTTTATTTATGCAATCTAAAGTAAACTCCAAAGGATCTTCAGTGACAAATCTTGTTTCGTCACCATCTGCCCAATAACTGCAGTAATATGTTTTATTTAAATTTAAAATACATAGATAAGAAGTTCTTGTATATGCATCTGCCGAAACGTATCCTGAAAATATCTGTGTTTTAGTTTCATCACATTTTTCTATCGTATTGTATAAAAGATCGAATATCTCTTTTTCATGCTCAGCATTCACTTTATCGGATTTAATAAATTCAGGTAGATTTTGTCTGCTTAGTCCATTTGCCGTCATCAAATCATCCCAATACGAGTTTGAATAAAAATTTACATCTGTTTTTATTTCATCAAGAATACAGCGAGTAGAATTTTCTATAAACTCATAAAGTAAATCCTTGTTTATTTCTTTTTTCATTATTAAATTAATTTAGATTTATTTTTTCGCCTCTAATTCTTTTCTCCAATAATTCTATCAATTTCTTTTCAGACATTCTATAGTTAGTCCACCCGCACTGAACAATATCCATTTCTCCTTCATTAAGAACATTCAGGTAACGTTTGTAAACTTCCTTTAATTGTGAAGGAAGTGAATCAATTACCCCTTCTTTTTGATCCTTATGTCCAAATTCTTGATGTTCACCATACCATTCTTCAAAAACCCATTTTCCTTTTTTAAATGTGAATTTGTAACCATAATCCTCTTCATAGTTTAACTCTAGTTGATCATTTTCAGATGGGCTGTAATCAAAGTCAAATACATTGATTGTGTTTAACCTTCTTAAGACTTTTCTTCTCTCTATTTTATCAATGAGATTAATTGGTTTCATCAATCCGATAGTGACCACCACTTCTTCACCATTATTAGCGCTATTCATATGTAAAATCCAATGAGGTTTTGAATAGTCTATATCCTCACTACAGGTACAAAGTCGGAAAGATCCATTAAGGTCACACATACTTTCAAATTAATTATATAATATGATTTTACTCCCAAATTGTATCTTTTTCAGTTCTACATCTCCATCTGTAAAAGGATAACCACATCTCGATAAATTTAGTTTAGATGTTTGTTCACTAGCATCTACCTTTTTAATGAAGTTAAACCCAATCTTACTATTGAATAATATATTACCATAACCAAGTTTAGATACTGGAGATATCAATTTTTTCCTTTCATTTTTTGGATCAATAAATGCTGTATACCATTTTATATAGTCCTTTAAGAGATTATCTTCAAACCAAACTTTTTGTTCTTCAAATTCAGAACTTATGAAATTTGTTCTTGACTTCAAATCTTGAAGTTTGTTGGTCAAATCATCTTGAAATTCCTTTAAGAGAATTTGTTCACCTAGAATAAAGTATAAACAGTTTAGAAGTAAAATATCTCTGTCTTTAGTTTCAGAACTCTTCCAGTTCGTGTTTAAAATCAATAGAACTGATTTAAGAAACAATTGCTCCCGACTTTTAGACAACTTCTGGTGCAATATTTCATATTCGTAGTCTTTATAACCACTTGATGAAACTAAAAGAAATTTCCCAAAAACATTAATCAAAAATCCTTTTACTGTATCAACAGATTCTGATTTAGATCCTATACTCAAGTAGGTTTCTTCCTTGGTAACAAATTCACCGTCTTGATCTAATTCACTGGTAAGTACCATAAATTTCTTTCCAAATTTTAAATAAATCAGATGTATGGCAATTAGAATACTCGACAAGGACCTTATGGTTATTTTATCGCCTTGAAGATCATTCGTGACTCTTGATTTAATGAATGTAGAAAGAGATGCTGAATAAACACTATCAAGTTTTTTAAAGTATTTAGATATGGCCGTTTTTTCTTTACTCCCTTTAACTCTCTTAGATTTTTTGTCTACTTCGTCACCTTGTCCCTGCTGCTGCTCATCCTCATAAAGTCTTTGCTCCTCACTTTCTCTAAATTCGTCGTTACCCATAACCATCCCTGAAGAAAATAAACTGAGAAATTCGGCAATCTTAACTGTTGAGTTAGATAGTTCACCACTTTGTCTCAATAAGGATTCAGTACTGACCTTATTGAATTGTTTGGCATCAAGAACTTCATATTCTTTATCATCTTTATTTTCAGTTGCAGTTCTAACTGCACCAGTACTATGATTAAATACCTTTTTTATAGATTCTGATTGATCGTCCGCCCAGTTGTAATCAACAAATTGAAGTAGATCTGTTATTTCCTCCCCATCAATAAAATCGTGTTCTAATAGAGCGTCCAATTTCTCTTGATTTGGGTCAGGATTACACCTAAGGAGTCCCTCCAGTCTATGTACAATGGAGTAATTACTTATTCTTACTCCTTCGCTTTCGACATATATTTTAAAGACATCATCGGGGTTTGTAACATAGACTGTGATGATATTTTCTTTTACCTCTTTGATTTTGGAATCAATTCGGTTTTCATTTCTATCAAGAACTGAAATCATATTAAGGTCAATATCTCCTTCTTTTAAAAATATGGTCAGTTCATTTGATCTCAGTTCAGAATAAAGAATTCTATATTCATATTTAATTCTTTTGATTGATCCCTCGGTAATTCCGTTACTATTAACCCCTTTAACATTTACTGTTTGTTGCGGTAGTTTAATCTTTAAGTCGTCTAATAGTGTACTTCCCGTTGTATTTCTTCTTAGAAGAATTGCCGCTTCAGCGTTAGCTGCATTTGAACTTCCAAGTCCTAGAGCAGCAATGGTCGCATTGGGACTACCAAGTAAAAGATACTCTTTACTGTTTCCTACAAAATGAAACAATTTTGCATGTAACCTATTAAATGTATTATCATAATCGTCTCGACACTCTGCCCAGTCATAAAAATCAATACGATTTTCACCATCTAATTCGGATGGTACTGTTCCAGAGTTTATATCTACTAAACATGAGGTTTGTTGAGGAGAATAAAGACTGATTAACTGTTTGACTTGAGCACCAGATTTATCAAAATATGGACTTATAATTGTAAGCTTATCAACATCAGTGGTAGGGATGATGGCGGACAATTGAGAGAATATTGAATTGCCACTTAAGTTGGCAATAAATTTAACTTCAAGTCCTAAACTCTTCAGTTTAATCCAATCTGAAGTAACTGGAAGATCATTTAGCCAAGGGGAATGTTTTTTCATCCATTCAATTTTTTGAGGAATAAAACCAAGTGACTTATCTAAAAACGGTTTCAGGTATTCCCATGCAGCGCCAAATAACGGGGCATTTTCATTGCCAATATTATCAAGATGAAATGCACCCCAAATTTCATCATTAGTACTTAAACCAGATGAGGTGATATTTCCAGATCCAATGATTAGTAAACCATGACGAACTCCAGTTAGAAGGATAATTTTTGGATGAAAAACTCCAGTTTCGTAAATGGGGTGAAAATTATATGTCTTGTTGTGTTTAAATTCTCTTCCTGTTGTAGCCTCTTGCGCCATTTCTAGATAGTGACCATCAGCTAATACATTCACATTTTTAATGTTTGCTAATCTTAATGTAGGCAGGACCCTCTCTTCAAAAAAAGAAAAATCAAATGAATAACATGTAAGAACACAAGAATGGTATTTTCCCCTGTGTTTACCAATCAGGTCGAGTATGTTTCTTCTTTTAATCATTCAATGAAATTTGATTAAATACAGAAACTCCTTTTTCAGTTAGCACATTGTCGGTTGATAAAATGTTGAGGTCTTTAAGAAACGATATTAGATTTCCTATTCTAGGACCTGTATATGCTGCTTCGAAATTTCCAAGGTATCGTATATGATGATCTTCAATAATAAACTTTTGAGTGGATAGACCCCCACCACGTATTTTTCGAAAAGCTACATATTGGTGCCTGTATATAATATGTTTGAAAATGTACTCTTTGGTAAAATCAAAAATCGAAATTGACATTTTTACTTTGAATTGGGTTAAAAAATAACCTGGTCCCTCCCCATCTTTACCCAGATCATTTTTATTTCCATACTCTTTCAATGATACAAGATTTGTTTTGTTATTTAGGTATTGTGAGAAGATTAGTAGGATTCCATAAAATACCTTTTCAGTTTTTTTAGTCTTTGAAATCTTTTGAAATAAATCATGTTCATTTAATTCAAGTCTTGATAAAATATCAGAGACCTTTTCATCAGAATCATCTAATAAATTTTCTGTTTTAAACAGATCAATCACTGATTCTCCGATACCATCAACAAGTTGTCTTAAAGGGCTCCAATTGGGACCGTATGAATCCTCAAGTGAATCTAATACACCATTTAATATTGAGGTATTTGCATAATGCCAAAATTCATTAAACTGATAATAATACCATCCAAATAAACTTTCTTCAACTTTATTCTTGCTAGCTCCCTTTTGGTAATAAGCAGCGTAAACAAATTCTCTATCGTTAAAAGATGTTGGTTTAGAATTTGAGAAGTTCAGTAGGTGAGTTATTGTTTGTTTTCTCAACGTTGAAGGATCTTCTTCAATTCTTAGAGGGTAATCCTTTTGAATCAAAAGTTGAATCAACTGACTCTCCTCTTCACTGCCAACAGGAACATTAGTAAGGTTGAAATCAGGTAATAGATTCTTAAGTTGGTCTTCATTTATTTTACCTTTAAAAATACAATCAAAAAATAAATCTGATTTTTCGGAATCAATGTTAGTTGCAAATGACTTTGCAAGCATTTCTCCACTTATAAATCCTTCATCTTTAGAACTGGTTCTAGTATAAATACCACCTTCACTATCACGATTGATAATAATTCCAATGTCTCGCATCGATCCTAAATAATACTGGCCAAAAGCACCCCAACCGAAATTCCAGTAGGTGTTTGCTGTAGTTCCGTCTGGTTTATAAATTCCTGCATTTAGATCATGCAGGTCGATTTCATTATTCTGTATTTCAAGTTTAGCATAATTACTTCCAGGTATACTTCCATTATCACCACTATAAAACTGAGAACTCAAAGCAATTATATATTCTGCAGTCCTAATAAATTTCCTCTGTTCTTTTGGATCAGTACTGCCAACGCGTTTACTATATTCATCTAAAAGCCAACAATAGAAGCTATAGTATCGAATTCTCCCTGTTACATTATTAAGGCCTGGTAGAAGAATAGAAAAGGTCGAGTCAGAAGTATTTTGAAGACCTAATGGGTCTAGGCCTCGAATAAAGTTCATTCTCTCACTAAAGAATGGAACTATACTCTGATTATTTTTAATGACTTTCTGACTCAATTGTGCACTATTTTGATTTGTAATAAACATAACAAAAAATTGTGTGTTAATCACAAATATATTAGATTTGATTTTAATCAAATTCTAAATAATGAACCGAATTAAAGAGGTCTTAGAAGAAAAGGGAATAAAACAAATCTGGTTAGCAGAGAAACTTGGTAAGAGTTTCAACACTGTGAACAGTTATGTACAAAACCGACAGCAGCCTCGTTTGGAAATCTTGAATCAAATTGCTGAAATTTTGGATGTTGACATTAAAGATTTAATCACCTCAACCAAGACCTTAAGTTAAATGAAAATTATAGATAACAAAAGTCTGAGGTTATTGAATGTATTGGAATCTTCCATTACAAGTGAAACCAGTGTATATTATTCTGGATCTTATTTCACTTCTTTTTCGTTATTCCACCTACTTCCAACTTTTAAAAAAGTAAAATCTATTAAATTTCTTTTAAACTTTTCAGAAGATTCAAATCCGACTGTTTTTATAAATAATGAAAGTGAAGAACATTTGAACCTTAATCTAGATAAGAAGTTTAAGATTGAACGGGTTAAAAAGTTTATCAGTCAATCTGTTGAGATAAAAAGTGGTTCAATTGGAAATCAAAACTTATTAATACTGAGCAGTAATGAAAAAACAGTTTGTTATACGCTAACCCCACTAAACCTTGATTCTGTTAGTTTGGGAGAAGTAAGAACTCCTTTTCCAGTATTCATCAATGAAATTATTGACGATCAAAAAGAGTATTTAAATCATTTTAATTACCAATGGAATACTTCTCAAAACAATCTTAAAAATAAAGTTTTAGGTTTCTTAAATACGTTTACAGAAGACTTATCACCTGCGCTATTATACAAGTCAATTCTTAAAGAAATATTCAATTTTTCTCAAGTGGATGAACGATTAGATTCCAAACTGAATAAAATTGGTTTTAAAGAGTCTGCGGTATGGAATCTACTTTACAATTTCCAAAAAGACGCTGTTGTAGGTGCAATAGATAAAATTGAAACCTATGGTGGATGTATTATTGCTGATTCGGTTGGTTTGGGTAAAACTTTTGAAGCACTAGCGGTTATAAAATATTACCAACTCAGAAATGATCGAATATTGGTTCTAGCACCAAAAAAATTAAGAGAGAACTGGTCTATTTATCAATTAAACGACAAGCGAAATATCCTCTCTAAGGACCGATTAAACTATGACATACTGAATCATACAGATTTGTCTAGAACTAGTGGCAATTCAGGGGATATAAACCTCTCCACTATCAATTGGGGTAATTATGACCTCGTAGTTATTGATGAATCTCACAATTTCCGAAACAATCCAAATAGAAAAGATAAAGTCACTCGTTATTCAAGGTTAATGAATGATGTTATTCGTGCCAATATCAAGACGAAGGTATTGATGTTATCAGCAACGCCTGTGAATAACAAAATGAATGATTTAAAAAACCAAATTTCATTCATAACTGAAGGTGAAGATGATGCATTCAATGATTATGGAATAGAAAGTATTACTCAAGTTTTACGTGATGCACAACGTAAATTTAATCAATGGTTTAGTGAAAAAAACCCTGATGAAATTAATGTAAACGATTTACTTGAAGATCTAGGAGGATCCTACTTTAAGATTTTAGATATGATGACCATTGCAAGGTCACGAAAACATATCGAGAAATATTATGACACAACAAATATTGGAAAATTTCCGAATCGTTTAAAACCCATTACTGTAACACCACCTATTGATTTACAAGAAAAGTTCAGCAATATTGGAGAATTGTATGATGAAATCAGCAATTTAACACTCGCTTCTTATACCCCACTTGCATACGTGAGGTCTGATAAACGAGAGGAGTATGAATTAAAATATGACATCATTACTAGTAGAGGTAGTGTTTTCAAACAAATTGATAGAGAACAGAGTTTAATATACTTAATGCGTGTAAACCTTCTCAAACGTTTAGAAAGTTCCATTGACTCTTTTAGATTAACGCTACAAAAACTAATAAATTCAGTAGATCGAAATATTACCCAAGTTGATAACCACAACGGAGGTGAAGTAGATATGGATTTAACAATTACTGAGGTTGACATTGACGATACAGAATTGGAAGATTTATTAGTAGGTGGTAAAACAAAAGTGCTGCTTCAAGATATAGACCTTATAAAATGGAAACAGGATCTAGAATTTGATCTTCAGATTTTAAAAAATCTATATGAGGATATTGAGGAGATTACCGTTGATAGAGATGCAAAGTTGGATAAACTCAAATTGTTAATTCAAGAGAAATTCAACAACCCTATCAATCCTGATAATAAAAAAGTAATTGTTTTTACTGCCTTTGCTGATACTGCAAATTATTTACACAGAAACCTTGAAGATTGGTTGATGCAACAACACGGGGTATATTCTTCTTTAATTACTGGAAGTGGAACAAACAAAACCAACTTACCGAAATGTAAAACCGATTTATCCTCATTGTTGATTAATTTTTCGCCTAAGTCTAAAAAAAGAGATCAAGTATTTCCTGACCAGACCAATGAGATTGATGTAATGATATGTACCGATTGTATTTCTGAGGGTCAGAATCTTCAAGATTGCGATTTTTTAATCAATTACGACATTCATTGGAATCCTGTAAGAATTATTCAACGCTTTGGACGTATTGATAGAATTGGTTCTACCAATGATAATATTCAACTGGTAAACTTCTTTCCAAATATGGAGTTGGATAGTTTTATTGATTTGGTTGGACGAGTTAAAGGACGGATGGTAATGCTAGATGTTTCTGCTACAGGAGAAGATAATGTTATTTCAAAAGATCCTTCTGATATGAAAGATCTGGAATACCGTAAAAAACAACTGAAGCAATTGCAGAATCAAGTCATTGACCTTGAGGATGTGCAAGGAAATATATCCATTACTGACCTAACTTTTAACGACTTTAAGATAGATTTAGACAAATCTTCAGACGAAGAGTTACGAGTGATAGATCAACTACCCAACGCAACATTTTCTGTTGTAAAATCAAATACCGAACAAATTCAACAGGGTGTAATATTTTGTTTCAAAGACACCTCAAACGCAAAAGAAGGTCATTATAATTCAAATATATTGTATCCTTATTTTTTAGTGTACAAGAGTTTAAACGGTAGTCAAAACACTAAAATTTCCCAACCAAAGTTGACACTAGACTACCTTCGTAAATTATGTATTCAATCTACTGAAATAGATGCAGATGTCATTGAAGTATTTCATAGTAAAACAAGCGGTTACAAACAAATGGGAACGTATCAAGAATTACTAAAGTCTGCCATACAAGAAGTAAATGGAGTACAAGAGGAGATTGGGTTAGACTCCCTGGCAACAGCAGGAGGAACACTCTTTAGTGGTGAGGAAGATTTGACTAAAGACAACATACAGTTAATCAATTATTTAATTATTGAATAGCAATGGAAATGAATTATAACAACATATTTCAGTTTCCTGATCGTTGCATACTCAACAAACGATTGACCAAGGTTTTCTTCACCAAGAATTTTGATTTAACCTCGTCAGAAAAAAAAGTATTGAATACATCTATTACAAAAATGGAGTGGTTGGCAAGTATCAAACCCGCTAACTCAAACATACCCATGCATAAAGACACTGAATATTTGTTTGAAGAAGTGCAACTTATGACCTGCAGGGTTTCTGTAGAACTAGAAAAAGCAGTCAAAACAATTGTTGGTTTATTTCAAAAGTACATTCCTTATCAAATTGTGTTGATCGTTGAGAATGAAACCCACTGGGTAATGAGTACCTGTGATAAAAGAATCAACCAGAACGATGGAAGTAAACGAACCCTTGAAAATCATTTTACAACCTCACCCATTGAAAAAAGTGCTGAGAATAAAACAAATCATGCGTTTGTTGAAACACTTTCTTTTTCTCAACTCAATAAAACAAACTTAAAAACCGTTTATGAATCGTTTACAGAGTCTATCATACAATTAAAATCCTCCACTTTAACAGGAGTTTTTAGTAAGGACAGAAAAAAGCGTTCAAAACAAGATTTGGAACACCTTTTGAAGGTGGAATCCATACAAACAGAATTGATTTCTTTAAAAAGTCAATTAAAAAAAGAAACACAACTCAACAAACGTGTTTCCTTAAATATGGAAATACAACAGCGAAAACAAGACATAGAAAACATAAAACATACCTTGATCCAATGAGTATAGAAAAAATTACACCTGATGATGCATTAAGTCAAAGCAAAGACTTAGTTCACGACAACATAGACAAACTAAAAGAACTGTTCCCTGAAATTGTAACCGAGGGGAAAATTGACTTTAAGGTACTACAGCAGGTGTTGGGGGAAGAATTGGAAGAAGAGGAAGAATACTACCGTTTTACATGGGCAGGAAAGTCTCAAGCAAGGCGCGAAGCACACAAACCTTCTACAGGCACACTAAGACCTGCAAAAGAAGAAAGTTTAGATTGGGATACAACCCAAAATATGTATATCGAAGGTGATAACTTAGAGGTATTGAAATTAATGCAAAAGTCTTATGCAGGGAAGATTAAGATCATCTATATCGACCCTCCTTACAATACAGGAAAAGATTTTGTTTACAAAGACAATTACAAAGATAACCTCAAAAACTACCAAGAGGTTACAGGGCAAATTGATAGTGACGGTAATAAAATTTCAACTAACTCAGATTCTGACGGACGTTACCACTCCAATTGGTTAAACATGATGTATCCCCGATTACGATTGGCAAGAAATCTTTTAAAAGAGGATGGGGTAATTTTTATAAGTATTGATGATGGAGAATTAAATAATTTAAAAAAAATATGTGATGAAATTTTTGGAGAATCTAATTTCAGAAACACCATAATAACAAGAAGGAGAGTAAAAAGCTTAAATGTTCAATTTGCAGAGGATGGGTTAAAAACCTTTAATGTTGGATTCGAATACATATTGGTATATTCCAAATCTGAAGATTTTCTATTTAATGATTTAAGGAAAACAAAAGAAATTAAACCAACTAAAGGAAGTTGGAATGTTTTTTGGAGCGGTGCTGATCGACCTACTATGAGGTACGAGATTTTGGGATTTACTCCAAAAACAGGACAGTGGAGGTGGTCAAAAGCAAAAGCAATAGAGGCAGAAAAAAATTATAAGTTTTATGAAGATAATTTCTCAAAAACAATGTCTATTGAGGAGTATTGGAAAAATACTGAAGGTAAATTAAAATTTCTGAGAAGAATTGAAAACGGCACTGGTAAAAATGGAGGAGTACAATATTATGTAGGACCAAACGAAACAACATTAAGAACTTCTAATTGGACTGATATTGAAGTATCTCAAATCAGAAAAGATTTTGATTTACCATTCGAAAACCCAAAAAACGTAGACTTAATAAAAACTATTTTAAAGACTGACCGAAACAAAGACAACATTGTACTAGATTTCTTTTCAGGTTCTGCGACAACAGGAGACGCGGTTCTGCGATTAAATAGTGAAGACGGCGGTAATAGAAAATTTATTTTAGTTCAATTGCCAGAACAGATTGATAATCAATTTAAAACTTTGACAGAAATTGGAAGACAAAGACTTTTATTGTCTTCGAAAAAAATAAAAAAAGAACACCCAGAAAAATCTAAAGAAATGGATTTAGGGTTTAAGGTTTTTAAACTGGATAGTTCAAATATTAAAAGTTGGGATGGGAATCCTGATAACCTTAATGAGAGTTTGTTTGATGCAGTTGGAAACATAAAAACAGATAGAACCGAAGAAG
>Ga0228652_1000790_pt1 | contig 13199 bp, 4 predicted proteins | sample 64DmetaG_FD_183030 | JGI IMG/M metagenome (GOLD analysis project Ga0228652, IMG submission 183030) | Seawater microbial communities from Monterey Bay, California, United States - 64D | ecosystem: Environmental > Aquatic > Marine > Coastal | place: USA: California | collected 2016-10-05
AAAAGAATCATATTGTCGCTTCAAATGCTATGATAAGTCACGGAACATATAACACAACTACAGCTGACGTAACTACTGTGTTTAGAAGTAAAAACAAAGGTTTTTCAGCGATGTTTACAGCTAGATACTTTGAATCTGATGAACAAGATTTATCAAAATTTGAGGATTATGATTACAATATAGATGGAGTACCAACCCAAATAAGTGATACTCTTCAATATACTAACCCATCTGAATCTATTTATTTAGGAAGTAAAATTGAATCCCAAAACTTTACTATGGGATTTGGATATTGGTATAAAAAAGAAGGAATCGGTGGTTGGGCTGGGGAACAATTATTTGCTGCAGCCCCTTATTCTGTATGGAACCCCTACAATGCATTTATTTATGGGAAATATGAAAAACCTTTAGGAACTAAAGAAAAGCTATTCTTTTCAAATTTCACAAGGTATAGAATAAGTGGGCTGGATGATTCAACTCAGCTATGGAAAATTCCAGCTTTAGATGATATAACGGGAAATTATGTGCCAAGAAGTCCAACAATTTATGATTTACATTCAGCTCAATTAAGAAACGAAACTCAATTACTTTATAAAGCAAATAGTAGATTTTCAATAATATCTGGATTAGAATTTAGATTTAGCCAAATCCAAGGAGATTACGCAAGACCTTCTCAACCACTAAATTATAGAAAATACATATCACTAGATGCTGGTTTTTATTCCCAATCAGCATATCAAGTAATAGATGAAAAACTAAAATTTACTTTTGGAGGAAGATTAGATTACAATAAAGTTAGAAATAGTGATTCCGGTTATGGTTTAGTTTTTAACCCGAGACTAGCCCTTGTATTCACTCCCGAAAATACTTTTGTTAAATTAATATATTCTGAGGCGTTCATGAGTCCAACTAATTTTCAAAGATTTGCTCTTACATCTACTAGAGAAACACCTGGTGGTAATTTAAAAACAGAAAAAGTTAAAAATTATGAATTTTCGTTTAGAAGAGATTTTATGGAAAAGAAACTTTTTGCTGAAATAGTACTTTATAATTCATTTTATTCTAATATTGTTAATGAGGTGCCCTTTGCAATTCCTTCTAATCCAAATGCTACACAATTTCAAAATACAGGAGAGAGAAATATATATGGTGCTCAGGCTAATATAAATTATAAGGATAAACAACTTCGTTTGTATCTTAATTACACTTTTACTAATCCAACAGATACTGATTCATCTGGAGAGGAATTAAGAATTGCTGATATTGCTTCACATCAATTAAATTTTGGAGGAAATTATAAATTCAATAATGGATTGAATATTAATTTAAGAACCAATTTTATGGGTGATAGAGTGGTTGGGCCAGGAACAACAGTTCCTGCTAATACAGCTACTTTTGAACCATACTATTTATTGAATGCGACCATAAGTTATAAATTATTTAAAGAAAAAATTAATATTCAGTATACCGTTAACAATATTTTAGACCATCAATATTATTCCCCTGGGATAAGGTCTACACAATCTTGGTACACAAAACAAATACCTCAATTTGGTAGAAATATGCATTTGCGGTTAAATTTCAACTTTTAAATTAATGTAATCTATAAAATTAAATACAATAATAGATATTGAATATATTCGTCAAAACAATCATGTTGATTTTACAATGCAAAATAATTTTCATTTAAAAAACTTGAATGATTATATCACAATTAAAAATTACTAAAAAAATGTCCTTCAATATAGGTTTAACCCTCTTATTTATAAACTATGATTGAGTATAAAAAAATTTTTTGTGAAAATGAGTTAAAAGAACTGATTCATTTAGGTGCTGAGATATCATGGGGTTTCACAGAATCAGAAGCTACCCTCCCATATCACACTTTAATGACAATACTTGAATCAGGAGGGGTTATTTTTGGTGCTTTTTTGGAAGGGAAAATAATAGGTTATTCAATATCTACAATTGCATTAAAAGAAGAGTACTCCCTCTACCTGTATATGTTAGGTGTATCCAAACACCATACATCAAAGGGAATTGGACAACAATTGTTTTTGAAAAATGAGCAATTTGCTATCGATAAAAAAATGAATTCAATTTACTGGTCATTTAATCCATTAGACCCTTCAGCGGCAAATTTGTACTTACATAAATTAAATGCTATCATTAAAAAGCCTATTTTTTATAATATGTACGGTATAGACGATAATGGTCTTCCTACGGATAGATTTTTAGCGGTTTTGGAAATTTCACCAAATATTAAAAAAAGTTCTATTAACAATTCATTTCCTGAAAATTTTCAAATTGACAGTTCTTTAATTAATAGTTCAGCCCAATTTAATTTAAATAATCATAATAGTATAGCAATTGAATTCCCAATCAGTTTTAATAATATAGATATGAAGGAATTTATACTCAAGTTTAGAGTACTATTTGATAAATATTTAAAAAAATTTATGGTTGTTGATTTTGTGAGATTGAAAAATGAAAAAAAATGCTATTATATATTAAAAAAAACATAAAATCATGAAACTTAATTTTTTAAAAAAAGTTGATATTACGTATGATGAGTTTTCAAAAGTAGGGTTACTTATACTACAATCATTTTTTTTAGGGTTTTTTATATACTATTATTTTTCTGTGATTAATGGCTTATTTACAGCTACTTTTCCGATTCAAAAACTACCTTTAGCATACATTCATTCTGGTATTGTTGGATTTTTATTAACAAATATTTTTATAAAGCTTCAAAAGAAAATTAGGCTTTCTTATTTACAAATAGGTTTATATACTTTTATAATCATTTACATGGTCTCATATTTATGGTTATTTATTTATTACGAAAGTGATTTTCAGTTCTATACTTTTGAAAGTTTCAAACCTTTTATTATTTACATTGGTTTTATTCTTTTTTTCCCTATTTCGACTTTACTCATTTTAGGGATGGGTAATATGATGTTAAAATTACTCGATTTGAAACAAGGAAAACGTTTTTTCCCCTTAATCTCATCAGGGGAAGTATTGTCAAGCGCAGCAGCTTTTATATCTATACCTTTAATACTTCAAATTTTTTCAGAGGATGAAACTGATAGTGGTACTTTTTTTATTTTTTCCTTAGCTATCGTTTTCTTGTTTTCAGCTGCAATAGTCCAATTGTTTTTTAATGTTAAGTACAAAACATTAATGAATAAACAAGTGGAAAAAGATTCAAAAAACAACACACCCAGCTTTAAATCTATTATTAATAATAAATATTATTTAAATATTATTCTCTTAATATTTATATCAACAATTGTTTTTTATGTTATAAATTTTACTTTTTTAAGGGAAATAAAAATTGAAAAAAAATCAAGTAATGAAATCATTCAATTTTTTGGATTTTTCTATTTTTCTTATAAACTATTGGAGTTTATTTTAAAAACTTTTTTTTCAGGGAAACTGCTTACTACATACGGGATTAAAGCAGGGCTGTTTATTTTACCTCTTATTATTTTTGTTTTTACACTATTATCAATTACTTCAATAGTGTTTAATCCTTCAATGATATTTTTAATGGTTATATTAAATATGCTTTTTTTATTAGTCCTTAAACGTGCTTTTGAAGATTCTGCAATTAAACTTTTATTTCAACCCATTGATTCTTCCTCAAAATTGATTTTACAGTCTATTGGTTTAGGAAATACCTCACAAATAGCTATTATAATTTCAGGATGCATTATTTATCTGATATCCAATATGTCTCAGGACAAAATGTTACTGTATATTTTAATGTCTGTGGTAGTTCTGATTAGCTTTTGGTTTGTTTCTATATCAAAGGTGATTAAATATTTAAATATTTATATTAAAGATTCTTTGAAAAAAATTGAGGTTAAATTTATTAATAAAACTATAGACCCTGTTGAAGGAATAAAAAGATACCTTAATAATGAATTAAAAATATCAAACTCTTATGTTGATAATAAAAGTTCTTTTTCTTTTTTAGACATAAATAATACCTTATTGACTGTTGAACAGTATCATCAGTTATATTTTAATGAAACATTTGAACAAACAGAATTAAAAAATTTATTTTTAGTGTATTCCAATAATTCCGAAATCTCTCTACAGCATAAAGGAATACTCTTAGGTTTATCTTCTCATAGTAAAACAAGTGATTTCATCATAGAACAATTAAGAGCTACTACAAGTTTTAAAGTAAGAGGGTTTATTTTTAATTATATTTCTAAAAATAAAATAGATCTAAATACACAGCAATTACAATCAATATCATTAATTATGAATGATATGTTTAATTATTATTGTTGTATTCTATTTTCAATTTTAGATATAAGCTACGATGAAAAAAACAATAAATTAGTTAAGTTACTTGAAAACGAGTTAAAATTTCTAGAGGGTGTTTTCTTTTTATATTTAGAAATTCTTTACTCAATTGACCAAATTAATATAATTAAACAAGGTTTAAAAAGTGACAAGACCCATGAAAATATTCTAGCCTTAGAGCTGTTAAACAGTTTTATAGATGATGAGTTTAAGTCCATTATTTTAACAATACTAGATAATTTATCTATTAAATCAAAAGTTAATAATTTAGCTATCTATTTTAATCATCAAAGATTAAAATTAAATCAAAGATTGAATTATATACTTAATTCTCCAGCGTATTGGTTTAATGATTTGATAAGAATAGAAGCAATTGAATTAATTCCAAATAATTATCAAATTAATAATAGTGCATTGCTCTCTCACGTTTATAATTCAAATGATTTAATCAGAAATAGCGCCTTACATAAACTAAAGCAAATAGATATTAATAAAAATTACGTAGATGAATATTCACTCCAAAATAATTCAAGATCTTTACTAATCGAGTTTGATTTAATCAAAGAGAAATTTAAGATTAATGATTTAGATGAAAATTTTAAATTTCAATTATTCTGTAAAGGTAGTTTGGTAAGAAAGCTTTCTTCAGAAGAATTAGAAATGTTAAATACTGAACGACATGTATTATTTCTTTTAAATGGAAATATAAAATTACCTTTTAAAAACTATGAAGCAGAAGAGGTATTAAATTTAACAACTCAACATTTATTTGAAAAAAAAATGTTTAGTAGTGATGTTATCTACTTTAAAATTTTACACAAAAACATTTTGCCTTTCATCATGAGTAGTCCAAGTTTAGCTGAACAAATAGTTTTTAACAAATAATTAGATATTCAAATCAAAAATTTTTCTATAAAATTTGTTCTGAGCTAAATCTAACTTTCATTAAATAGTATTTATATCTTATTACTTAAAATATTTATTTTTCAAAAGACTTACCATCTTTCGCAAGTTCTCTTCTAATTCCATTTAATATGTTTATTTTTGAAATTACTTGTTTAGATTTTTTAGATACCAACCAAGCGTACTGTATTACATTTTTAATGACACCACCACTAATTTCATATGATTGAGAAATTTCTTTTATGAATTCCGGAGGTAAATCAGAAATGTTTTTGAGTGCATTTATCCATAATTTTTCTCTATCATTTGCGTTTGGAATCGGGAAGTTAATAACTGATTGTATTCTTCTAGAAAAGGCCAAATCAATATTGGGCTTTAGATTTGTAGCTAAAATAATTAATCCATTGAAATTTTCAACTCTTTGAAGCAAGTATGCTGTTTGTTGATTAGCATGTTTATCCTTAGAGTCAGAAACACCTGTTCGTTTTGAGAATAATGATTCCGCCTCATCAAAAAACAAAATCCAATCTTTATTCTCAGCAATATCAAATATATTTGATAAGTTTTTTTCTGTTTCTCCAATATATTTTGAAACAACTTGTGACAAGTCAACACGATAAACTGGTTTATTGTTTTTTTTCCCAATCAATGAGGCTGTAAGTGTTTTACCTGTTCCAGGGGGGCCATAAAAAAGACATTTATAACCTTTGTTTATTTTCTTATTGAGGATTTTATTGTTCTCTATTTCAAATTTATTATCAATCCAGGTATTAACAATAGTTACTTCGTCAAAAGTGCTTTTGTTTAATATTAATTCATCCCATGATAATGGACTAGTAATTTCACTTGCAGGAAAATTACTAGTGTAAGTTGGTTTAAACTTAGTTCCTAATGTGAATAATTGAAAGTATTCCTCATTTAACCTAATAAAGTTTGATAAAAATGAATTATTAGAATTATCACTATATAAATCTAATATCTTTTCTTTTTTAAAAATATGATTATCTTCAAAAAAGCTATGAAGTAAAAATCGAGATTCAAAACTTTCACCGTAAAAAATAAAAGCTATAGTTTCAAGGGTAGGAACAAAAATCGATTTTGATTCATCAATTTTACCGCCAAATTCAGTAAATCTTTTATTTAGAACTTTATTTTTAATTAAAAACTTATCAAAAACTTGTGGTTTAAAATGTAAAGCTAAACAGGTAACAATAAATAATCTTTCTATTTCAATTAAGTTATTATTTAAAATAAATTCCGAATATTTGCTTTCACAAAAATTTAAATTAGGGGCATCAGGAGCTTCAAAAATTTTATTACTATCAAAGTAAGCCTCCAGTCTATTGCTTATAAACAAAACTAGCCATTTTATTTCCAAAGAGATAGCTATTGCATTATTTCTAATTTCTTTATTTACAGTCATAATTTTAAATTTTCCATTCTACAAGTAATCTACTATCCATGAACGAAGTTTGAATCATCATAATATTCCATGGAATTGTTTTTAAAAGTAAATCAAATGGCTTTGTTTCAACAGTAAGAGTGTAATTATTTTCAGTCTTTTTTATAACCCCTGCTCTTTGTAAAAAAGACTCTCTTAAACCTTTTACACTTGTATTGTTAAGCTTTTCCCAGTTTTTTGTAACAGCATTCAACAATTGATCTCCTATACTTTTCTCCATTTCATTTAATCTTAACGAAGTATCTACAAAAAAATCTGGAGAAACTCCACAAAGAATCTTATTTAAAATTAGATTACTTTCCTCAAATTTTTCGTCTCCAAAAACAATGTAATGTAACATTAACACTGCCTTTTGAAGACTATGATCATCTATGAATGTTTTTCCTTCTAATAACCCTAATTTACTACAAAGTGTAGATAAAAAAGGCCAAATAATAATCATCCCTGCATTAGTAATATAAATAGAGTCTTTTATATCTTCTGTGATTGAATTATCGGAAATAATATCAATAGAATTAATATCATAACTATTTATTGATCTTTTCAGAATGGATGATAATAAAGATTTTTGTATCATATTTAATGATGGCTGAATGTTTTGAATGTTTTGTGTCAACTCATCAGAATCTACATTTGGATGGGCTGAAACTTCCTCAAAAAGAAGAAAGATTATTTCAGAGGGGTCATTTATTATAATATTCTGTTTAGACCATATATTTAAAATCTTGAAAGTTAATTTGTAATCAGAATTTAGGTTTAAGTATTGCTGAATAGGTTTATAATTAATACTATTTAATATGGAATTAAAAATATTTACACAATCTAATAAATCAGGATGAATAAAGTTAATTAGCAGTGTAATGTCTTTATCTTTAAATAGTTTTAGTAAGGTTTTAATTTTACTTTCTTGTCTGGACCAACCATGAAGTTGTTTCTTTAAAATTAAATTAGATCTAAATTTTAATAAGGAGAGATATAATTTATCTGTTTGCAATACCTGGTTTAATCTATTTAAAGATTTAAATTCAACAAAATAACGCAGCTCCTTTATAAAATTATTAAAAGTTATTTGTTTTATGTCTGAATTCAAAATATCTGTATCTGTAGATAAGTTAGTTTTTTTAATAAATTTTAAAAATGAAAAAACTACTCCATTCGTATCACTTATTTTGCTATTGGAGACTAACTTTTGTCCTGTTTTTAAAATAGAGTTATAGTCAACTGGATTTAAATCTTTAATTTTATTAAACACGTAAATTAAGTTACTTAACTTTATTATTTTATGAGCTAGAATATTATTTATTATTAAATCATATATTTTAATATCATATTTATCTTGAGTTGATATTGATTTGATTCTTTTTTCAAATAAAAACCTCAATTCAATATTTTTTTCATTTAACCCATCAATAATTAAATCTTCTAAAATAGACTTTGAACTTATATTTATAAAATTTTTACTTACTTCATTAATATTTGAAAACTCAAGTAAAAGAATTTTTAACTGATTTTTATTTTTACTTGAATAAGTTCTTAATAACTGAAAATAAATTGATGAATTGGTCGCATAAATATTTGTTAAGGTTCCGTTTAAGATATAAAAGCGAATTAACTCAACTTTTTGGTTTTCACTAATTTGTTTAGTAGGGTCAGTAATTAATTTAAGGGAGGGGTAATTTAAGAGTAAATTGCTAATTATATTTGTTTTTTTATGGAGGTTGTTTTTTTTAAGAATTGGATAGATTTCATTAAAAACATAAATTAAACTTGGCTTTTCCCATAAATTATTTTTTATGATGTATTCAAAAATTAAGGTTGTTTCAAAATTAGAGTAATCACTAAATTTGTTAATTTTTTCAAAAAAATTAGCGATAGAGAATGATTTTTCTGATGATGCCTCTAATGTTTTTAGGACTTCTAGCTGAATACTGATGTTTTCATTTTTTAATTTTGAAATAATAATAGGAGCAATTTTGTTGTCTAATAAAAGCTCTTTGATGTATTTACTGTCTGAGTTTTTTATTTTTATTTTTATAAAACTAATTACATCATCAATTCCAAGCATTTTATAATCAGACCATGAAGGTATATTTTTATTAATAAGGAAGAAGTAAATGGTATTCTTTAAAAACTCATCATCTTTTATTTTCTTGTTTATTGGTTCAAAGTTGTTTGAATCAAAATAAGATATAATACCTTTAATAATTTCTTTTTCAAGAATTGTGTTTGCTAGAGATTTCCATCCAATTGCAGCAGTTTGTTTGTAATTAATATTACGGTTTTTTGATAATGTTTCAATAAGATCCATTGTAAAAGCAGAAACATTAAATTGATTTTTATAATAAACAGTAAATACTAAAGTTTTTAAAATCTTAACTCTTATGAATATTTTGAACTCTGAAGTATTTAATGTTGAAAAAAATGTTTCTTTTTGAAGTTTCAGAAAATAGTTCTCAACTTGAATAAGAATGTTATTTTTGTTATCTATTAGGTCTTTTAAGCGATTTTTAACAGGATTTCTGAAACTATTCTGAGCGAATTCAAATAATACCTCATAATCACTAATGTAAAGGTTTAAGAATTCTAATAAATTTTCATCACTTTCTATAATGTCTTCAACATTATTATAAGCTTCAAAGTTTGAAAATTTAAGCTTTTTACGAATATAAATTTCCTTTTTTAAGTTTAAAAAATAATCAAAATCTTTATCACTCAAAGTATTTACATACTTAAGAGAAGGCATAGAATTATAGGAACTCATTTGATTTTGAATAATATCTTCTGAACTTTCTAAAAAGACACTATGAGCTTTATTATCTTTTTTCAGGAATGGTCTTTTTGATAAAATATTAGGGTTAATTTCTTTAATGGACTTATTAATTTGTTCTTTAACCTTTCGATAGGTTGTTGAGTCCATTGATTTGATTTGATCTAATAACTCAAGAAGAAATTCATTTTCTGTTAAATTCTTTTTTTTAGCAATTATTAATGCTTGGAATTTAAGTTTAGAGTAGAGTTCTATTCTCTTCTGGTATGGTAAATAAGACAATAGATTATTTAATATGATTACAAAATTATTATTATTTGATAAATCTGTCATTAGAGAATCATAATTCTTATCACTCAATTTTAATACAGCTATTTCAGACTTCAATAAATAATTATTTAATATCACTCGTTTTATTGAATTGTCATTAATTCTGTCTAATAATTCATAAAAATCATTTGTATCTCGGATTGTAGTTTTTAAAATGTTATTAAAAGCAAAAAAACTATCATTAATTTGGTTTAAAAATTCAATATCATAAACATCAAAATTAGTTTTATTTACAAGCCTTTTTAATAATTGTTTAGATAGTTTTGTTGTTTCTACATCTGTAACTATTGAAATACTATAAATTACCCTTTCATAAATAATAAATCTATCATTCATTGAATTTTTTTCAATTTCAAGTTTTAAAAGTTGTGAAAGTTGATTTTTATTTATTTTAGATTTAATTGAACCATTAAAGATTTGACTATATTCATTAATTAAATAAATAATTTTTTCTTTAATTAATGAGTCTTTGATTTCGATGTTTTTAAAATAATCAAAATTACTAATAGAGTCTTTCGAAGATAGTTTAATATTAAAATTATAAGATAGTAGTTCTAATTTATCTTTTATTTTTGCATCACTCATAAGAGTAATTAAAAATTGTTGATTCTTTTCAGAAAATTTCTGAAATATGATAGGGTTTTTGAGAAATAAAATATACTCAAAGAGTTCAATACTTCCTATATCTTGTATAGTTTTTGTTTTATAAAACTTAATTAAAATTGAAATAATTGAATGGTGAGTGTCTAGGTTATTCTCCTTACTATAAGCCTCTAAAATCGACACCAATATGTTCTTAGATCCAATATTTTTTTTCGATAATTTCTTGAAGATAAAGATGTCTGTTTCATAATCAGACCATGAATTATTTGCAACATTTTGATTTAAATAAAGAATATGCTTCTTAATTAAGTTAAATTGAGTTATTTGATATTTAGTGAGAAATCCAACAGGCTTATTTGATTTCTCAATCTCATTTATGAAAAAATTAGGCTCTGCAGTATTTTTTAAAATTATTTTTCTGTAACATAACTCTATTAATTCTTTAAACTCTCCTATATTTTTATATGAATTAGAAAAAAAATAAAATTCAATTAATATTTCATTATCACTAAAATTATATGTTTGGGAAACTGTTTTAACTAGAGACTTATAAAATAGATAATTTGTTGTTTTTTCGGAGTTTTTTAATTGTAATATTATACTAATAAAATCAAAATATGTGCCTGCTTTAATTTTTCCTTTTTGCTCTAATGACTTTAAAAAATGAAATGAGTTTGCTAAAAACTCACTTTTTGATGGGTCAAATAACAGTGAAATAAAATTGAAGAGATTATGAATATTAAGTAACCTAGAAATTCTAAAAAGTTTTAAAGGACTCAAATAAACATTTAATTGAGATAAAATAATTTTTAGAGATTCTCTATTATGGTTTAACAACCTACTTAGTATAATTGTTAAACTACTTGTATTTAGTGTACTAGAATTGATTTTAGGCCCATAAAGAATGTAGTTTTTTAAAAGCCCCATATCAGAAATATCTGAACTAAAAGGATTTTTATTAGAAAGAAATAAGTCTTCATTAAAATTTAATACTTCAGAGTAACTTCTATTGTCGTTGTTTTTTAACAGAAGTGATTTTGAAACCTTATTCCATTCTATATTTAAATCATGTATTGATTGTTTTAATATCGTAAAAAAAACAATATTATTCTCTTTATTGTTCTTCAGAAGTGCCTTAAATAATTTATAGTGTAAATCAGAGGTTATTTTCGAGAATGAAGCTTTATGCTCAAAATCTAATAAATTTTTGAAAAACAAGGTGCTATTTTGAAAATATGAGAATTGATTACCAAGATATTTTTTTAGTACTTTATTTTTATTTTTTGTGTTTAGGATATTTAAAAGTCGGTAAAAACTTACATTATCTTTAATTATTATTTGATATAATTCATCTTTTAAATCATTATTAAAAGAATTAACACTCAAATAATCATTCATTTTTTTGGCAGAACTTACCCACCAAGGTAAAAATCCATACTTAATGAAATAAGTAATTAAATATTCGTTAGATTTAGAGTTATTTTTGTTTAAATTTTTTATTTTATTTAACAATAAATTACAAATAGTTTTTGATAAAGAAATCTTGTTATTAAGATCAAATTCTCCAATATTAATAATTAAACTATCTATATAAATATTTTCATTTGGGTTAAAGTTATTATCAAAAAGTTTCTGAAAACTTTTAGTTAGGTTTTTATTTGAAAGCTCAGAAATGCCAGCGGATACATTTTCAAAATCAGTAGATTTATCTATTTCAACTTCAAATTTTAATTCTTTTATTGTGACGTTATTTGAAGTCATAGTTCTGATAACTCATTATTAATTGAATAAGCTGAAGAGACTCTTTTTCTAAGTTTTCGAGATTACCGGAAAGTCTATAGTTTAGCCATTTAAAATAAACGGCTTCAAAAGCTCCCATACTTTCAAAGTTTAAATAAAATACTTCAAAACTTAAGTGAGCAGGAATAAATTCTTTAATACAATTATTTATTAAAGCTTTAAATTCATTATTTTGAAAACGAACTGGCCAATCAGGAAAAATAAAATTAATATGGTTTGAATATTTAAAATTATTTGGAAACTTATTTAAATTATTATTTGTAGTTGAAATATCAGATATTTCAATTATATCTGTGTCGGAGTCTTTTTTAGAATTAAAAAAACTTATTATCCGTTCCTTTTCTTTTTCAGCAACAGCTACAGAATTAAATTGTGTTTCAGTTTTCAATATTGGATTATTAAAAAGATCATAAATAACAACAATATTCTTTCCAGTTTTAGCATCTTTTTCTATAGAGAAATTTTCAGCTTTAATTACAATATGCCAAAGATCATCTCTTAAATCTCTGAGTTCGTTGAACTCTGCATTGTAATAACTTATTAATTTTTTTTGCTTGTCATCCGTATAGATTATAAGTTCATACTTAATTTCTACAAGTGGTCTTAGTAAAATATTTTCTACCAGAAAAAAAGATTCACATTGCTTATTAAAAGTACTAAATTTGGTTAATATTCTAAAAAGTGCTTCCTCACATTCTTTGATTGACTTAGAATGATAAATTTTTGAGGGTGTGGTTTGTTTAGGACTATTATAAAGAATATTATAATTAGATTTAGTTTTTACAATTTGATAATTCTTCTTTTTATGAGCGTATAAAAAAAGGGACTTTAAAGTACTATAATCTGAACAAAAAAAGTTGGCTTCCTCTAATGTTTTGTCAGATTCTTTTGGTGAAAGAACAGTTATTGAGGGACCATTAACAATTTTTATAGTTTTAGGTTTCCAATCTTGTTCGATTTTATTAATTTCAGAATTATCTAATAAAAGCTCAATTGTAGATTTAACAGAAG
>Ga0228652_1000803_pt1 | contig 13104 bp, 14 predicted proteins | sample 64DmetaG_FD_183030 | JGI IMG/M metagenome (GOLD analysis project Ga0228652, IMG submission 183030) | Seawater microbial communities from Monterey Bay, California, United States - 64D | ecosystem: Environmental > Aquatic > Marine > Coastal | place: USA: California | collected 2016-10-05
TCTAAAAGATTTGAGTCACAGTTATCTAGCAAAACAAAGTAACGATGCGGATTGGGCATTAAGAGGTGTTAATATAGATTGGAAAGATGGAGGTGCTTATGCTTTATTAGGTCCTTCTGGTTGCGGAAAGACAACTTTATTAAATATTATTTCAGGTTTATTAAAACCGACTAAAGGTGAAATTTTATTCAACGATAAAGATGTAACAGATTTAAACCCTGTGGAGAGAGATATAGCTCAAATATTTCAGTTTCCAGTCATATACGATACTATGACTGTCTATGATAATTTAGCTTTTCCGCTTAAAAATAGAGGTCTTTCTGAAACAGAAATTGACTCTAAAGTAAAAGAAATTGGGGAAATGTTAGAACTGACATCAACTTTAAATAATAAAGCCTCTGGTCTGACAGCAGATGGAAAACAAAAAATCTCATTAGGCAGAGGTTTAGTGAGATCTGACGTAAATGTAATTATGTTTGATGAACCATTAACCGTAATTGATCCTCATTTAAAATGGGTCTTAAGATCAAAGCTTAAAGAGCTACATCAAAAAATTAATCGTACAATGATTTATGTTACTCATGATCAAATTGAAGCTTTAACTTTTGCGGATCAAGTAGTGGTAATGCATGAAGGTCAAATTGTTCAAACAGGAACACCAGTAGAATTATTTGAAAAACCAAAACATACATTTGTTGGACACTTTATTGGTTCACCTGGGATGAATATTCTACCTTGTGAAATTAAAAATGGTCAAATCAATTTTGAAGGAAAGATACTACCCAATAATACAAGCATAAAAAAAACTAATTTTAATAAAACACAAGTTGGCATCAGGCCAGAATTTATTAATTTTTCTAACGATGGAATAAAAGTGAAAGTTAAAAGAGTAAGTGATACAGGTAGACATAAAGTAATTGATACTGAATGTAGCAGCGGAAGTATTAAAATCTTAGCTAATGCCTCAACTGAAATACCAAGTGAGAGTGCACATATTACTTTTGATAAAAAATATACTTACGTTTATGGAGATGATTGGATAATTGAATAATGAATAAAACACTTAATCAAAAAGCCTGGTTCTTCGTTATTCCTGTTTTTGTACTTGTTGCTTTTAACGCTGTAGTTCCTTTGATGACTGTTGTTAATTATTCTTTCCAAGAAACTTTTGGCAGTAACGTTTTTGCATGGGAGGGTACTAGATGGTTTAAAGAAATTTTACACTCAGAAAGATTTCATGCTTCACTAGGTAGACAAGCTATATTTACTTTCATAATTTTATTAATACAACTCCCTCTGGGTATAGCTATTGCTTTAACAATGCCTAAAAAAGGCTGGGGTGTTCCAGTTTGTTTAATTTTAATGTCAATGCCATTATTAATTCCTTGGAATGTAGTAGGAGCAATGTGGAATATTTTTGCTTTACCAGAGATTGGTTTCCTTGGAAATTCTCTGAATTCACTAGGATTTGATTATAATTTTACTCAACAAAGTGGAGATGCTTGGTTCACAACTATTCTTATGGATGTTTGGCATTGGACCTCTTTAGTTGTTTTATTATCCTATGCAGGATTAAATTCAATACAGCCAGCCTATTATCAAGCAGCAGAAATAGATGGAGCTAGTAGATGGGATATTTTTAGGTATATCGAACTACCTAAAATGAAAAAAGTTTTAACGTTAGCTATACTTTTAAGATTTATGGATAGCTTTATGATTTATACAGAACCATTCGTGTTAACAGGTGGTGGACCTGGCAATGCAACTAACTTTCTATCATTAGATTTAGTAAAAATGGCTTTAGGTCAATTTGATCTTGGTCCTGCTGCTGCAATGTCACTTATTTATTTTTTAATTGTGCTTTTAATATGTTGGGTTTTTTATAGTTTAATGATGAGAGATGAGGGCAGAACATGAAGAAAATAAAATGGTTAGTTCCAACAATTTATATAATTTTTTTAATGTTACCAATTTATTGGTTACTAAACATGTCTTTTAAAACAACTACCGAAATCATCAATGTTTATTCTTTATGGCCACAAGATTTTACATTAGATAATTACAAAACAATATTTACAGATAGCACATGGTATATGGGTTATGTAAATTCAATTACTTATACAGTTTTTAATACTATAATTTCTGTATCAGCAGCACTTCCCGCGGCTTATGCTTTTTCAAGATATAAATTTTTAGGTGATAAACATTTATTTTTTTGGCTCTTAACAAACAGAATGGCTCCACCTGCAGTTTTTGCTTTGCCATTCTTTCAATTTTACTCGTCAGTAAATTTATTTGATACGCATATAGCTATTGCATTGTCTCATTGTCTTTTCAACATTCCTCTTGCAGTTTGGATATTAGAGGGATTTATGTCTGCCGTTCCTAAAGAGTTAGATGAAACTGCATATGTAGATGGATATTCATTCGGAAGATTTTTCTTTAAAATATTTATTCCAACAATTGCAGCTGGAATAGGTATTACGATGTTTTTCTGTTTTATGTTTTCATGGGTAGAATTATTATTAGCAAAAACTCTTACTGCTACAATAGCAAAACCTATCGCCGCTATAATGACTAGGACCTCAAGCACATCTGGCTATGAACTTGGTTTATTGGCAGCAGCTGGAAGTTTAACTATTATACCTGGAGCTGTGGTAATTTATTTTGTGAGAAATTATATCGCTAAAGGATTTGCAATGGGGAGAGTATGATTTTTACGAATCTACACGCATCTAGCTGGTCGACGGTTGGTCAACCTAAAGAAAAAGGCCTTTTTGATTTTGATTTTATAACATGGATGGCATGGACATGGCCTACCGCAAGTTTTTTTATTTTTATAGCTCTATGTATTACCGTTATGTATTTCTGGGAAAAAAAAGTTCCAGGCGGATCTCCTAGAAGAGGTATATTAGGTTTAGATACCACAAGAGGTGATAGACTATTTGTATCATTACTTGGTAGTGCATTCATTCATTTAGCTTGGTTAGGATTAGTGGGCAGCCTGTTGTGGATAGCAACAATTATTTGTGTTGCTTATTTCGTATTAGTATTTAAATACGTATAAAATATGATTAAAGTTGGTATAAATGGTTTTGGAAGAATAGGAAGATTAATTCTAAGAGCTCTACTAGAAAACTATAAAGGTAAAATTCAAGTCGTTGGAATTAATGATCTTGGCTCAATAGAAGCTAACGCACATTTAATAAAATACGACAGTACTCATGGAACTTTAATACAGGATGTTAAAACTTCAGCTGAAGGGTTTCAAATTGGTGACCAAAATATAAAAGTTTTTGCTGAGCGAGATCCAGCCAAATTACCTTGGGGTAAAATTGGTGCTGATGTTGTTTTAGAATGCACTGGTTTTTTCTTAGATAAAAATTCCGCAGGCAAACATATAGAAGCTGGAGCAAAAAAAGTTATTATTTCAGCACCGGCAAAAGAAGTTGACTTTACTGTTGTTCAAGGCGTAAACAGCAAAGATTTAAAAAAAGAACATAACATTATTTCTAATGGATCGTGTACTACAAATTGTTTAGCGCCGGTTGCAATGGTATTGGAAAATACTTTTGGAATTGAATATGGATATATGACTACAATTCACAGTTACACGGGTGATCAAAAATTATTAGATACATTACATAAAGATTTGAGACGAGCACGAGCTTCTGGTGACTCAATGATACCAACATCTACAGGTGCAGCCAAAGCGATGAGTTTAGTTCTGCCAAGTTTAAAAGGTAAATTAGATGGCACAGCAATAAGAGTTCCAACTCCAAATGTATCTTTAATTGATCTAACATTTGTGCCAAAAAAAGAAATTACAGTTGAAAATATTAATAATGCTATGAGTGAAGCCGCAAATGGTCCTTTAAAAGGAATATTGGCCACTAATTCGTCTCCATTGGTATCTAAAGATTTTAATCATAACCCACATAGTTCAATATTTGACTTAACACAAACCCAAGTAATCAAAGGTAAATTCAGTAGAGTGCTTTCTTGGTATGATAATGAGTGGGGTTTCTCAAATAGAATGTGTGATACAACAATACAGATAGCGGGATTAATTTAGCTATTAATTATTTTCGGCTTCTTCTATTAATTTTAAAGTGTTTTTAGGTACTGCTGAAAAATCTTTTTTGATGGGGCTATTTTTAATAGTTTCTATTTTTCTTTTTTTCTTTTTATTTTGAATTTCATCAATAGCAGATAAAATTTCATCAATACTAAAACTTTCTTCCATCAGGTACCAACTTTATATAATCTTATCATATTAGTCATACCAGCTTTGCCAAATGGTAAACCAGCAGTTATTATTACAAAATCATTTTTTTTTATAAATTTAATTTTTTTAATAATTTCTTTTGAAATAGACATCATGTCTTTCCAACCGTGAGCATCACGGCTGTTGATAGATTGAACACCCCATAATAGTGATACCTGTCTACTTACATTTATGTTTGGCGATATGGTTAAAATTTTAGCCGCAGGTCTCATTGCTGATACAAGTTTTGCAGATTTACCAGAGTTTGAAAAAACTATTATAGCTTTTACATTTGTATTGTAGGCAATGTCTTTAACAGAAAGAAGAATAGACTTAACAGGATCTTTATTTGCTAAAATCTTGTTTTTGAAATCTTCGATGTGCTCTTTTTTATATTTTTCAGTTGAAATTATTGTTTTTGTCATTGTTGATACAGCTTGTGATGGATATTTACCTATAGCAGCTTCAGCTGATAACATAACTGTATCAGCACCCTGAAAAATTGCTGTTGCTATATCGTTAATTTCTGCACGCGTTGCCGTATTATTTTCAATCATACTTTCAAGCATTTGAGTAGCAACTATTACAGATTTAGAATATTGAGAACATTTTTTTATTAAACTTAATTGAACTTTAGGAACTTCACTATGACCTATATCTATGGCTAAATCACCTCGTGCAATCATGATAGAGTCAGTTGCCTTTATAATATTAATTATATTTTTTAGCGCATGTTTGTTTTCAATTTTTGAAATAATTCCCATATCTTTTTTTATTAATTTTCTAGCTTCAAGAATAAGTTTTTCATTTTGAATATACGAAAGCGCTATCCAGTTACAACCTAGTTTGATTGCAGTTTTAATGTCTTTTTTATCTTTAATAGTTAAATTATTAAAAGCTATGTCTAGTTTTTGTATATGTATACTTTTATTACTTTTCATAAAACAATTTTGACTTTTACAAATCGTCAAAACAGAATTGCCTATTTTTTTTATTACGATAAAAGTAAATTTTCCATCATCAACTAAAATTTTATTTCCCTTTTTTAATTTATTTAAAATTTTAGGGTAAGCAAAAGTAATACGATCGCTATTTCCGATTTCTTTTTTATTATCAAAAACAAATTTTTGATTATACTTTATCTTTTGACTTTCATTTTTTATTTTACCTACTCGAAGTTTGACACCTTGAAGATCAGCAATTAATGAAATTTTTTTTTTAGTATTTTTTTCAATTTTTCTTATTCTAGAAACAATTTTACTTATACCATTTGTGTTATGACTAAAATTTATCCTAAAAGCATCTACACCTAAATCTATAAGCGTTTTTAACTTAGTGTCGCTATAAATTGCTGGTCCAAGAGTGGCTATAATTTTGGCTTTTTTTTCCATTAAGTAATTTTTGTGTTATAACACCTCTTACCTTAAAAAAAAATATATAAGAAAATTAAAATGAAAAATAAAAGGATCGGAGTTTTGACTAGTGGCGGTGATTGTGGAGGCTTAAATGCAGCTATAAGATCTATCTTCTATAGAGCTAAAAACAAATACAATATGGATGTTTTTGGTATAAAAGATGGTACCGCAGGATTAATGCAAAGACCAGTTTCAGCTATTGAGCTAACTCATAAAATATTTGAAGGATATTTACTTAGACAAGGGGGTACTTTCTTAGGCTCAACAAACAAAGGTAATCCATTTAAATTTCCAACTAAAAATGGAAAGTATTTGGACAGATCAAAAGAAATAATTGAAGGTTACCATAAAATGCAATTGGATGGATTAATTATTATTGGTGGTGATGGAAGTATGCAAATTTTAAAAAAATTAGCTAAGTCTGGTAATATGAAAATAGTAGCAATTCCAAAAACAATTGATAATGATGTGGGTGCTACAGAAAGTTCAATTGGTTTTCATACTGCTGTAGATGTAGCTACTCAAGCGCTAGATAACCTTCAATCTACTGCTGCTAGTCATAGAAGATCTATGATCCTTGAAGTTATGGGTCGAGATGCTGGCCATATTGCTTTAAACGCAGGTATAGCCGGTGGTGCAGATGTAATATTAATACCTGAAATTAAATATTCTATAGACGGTATAATAAAAAAACTTAACAACATGAAAAAGCAAGATATTCAACACTCTTTAATAGTTGTGGCCGAGGCTGTAAAAAAAGAAGATGGTAGTAAAGTGCTACATAAATATATGGATGGTGAAAAAAGATTAGGTGGAATTGGTGATTATATAGCAGAAGAATTAATGAAAAAAACTGATGCAGAATGCAGAGTCACATCTTTGGGACACGTTCAAAGAGGTGCGCCACCAACTGCTAGTGATAGAATTTTAGCAAGTGCATTCGGTGTTTATGCTGTAGATTTGATAAATCAAGAAAAATTTGATCGTATGGTTGCGTGGAAAGATAGAAAAGTTGTTGATGTTCCAATTGATGAAGGCATAAGGACTTATAAGAATGTTGAAAGAAAAGATTCTTTAGTAGAAACTGCTTTATCTTTAGATATTTATATTGGAGAAGAAATTTAATGATAAATAAAAATTTTGATAAATATGCAAACAAAATTGTAAATGCTTTTTTAAAAAATAAAATTATATCTCCAATACCCTCAATTTATACTAAAAAAATTTTAAATGCTCAAAAATTTAGAAAACATTGTGAAAGTAAAGTTTTAAAACCTATTGCAGGATTTAAGGCTGCTGGCACAGGAATTCCTGTATTAAAAAAATTAAAAGAAAAAGAACCTTTTTATGCTACAGTTTATAAGCACAACGTTCTTAAAAATAAAGCAACTATAAAAATTAATAAGTACACTATGGGTATTGAACTTGAAGTTTGCTATTTAATTAAATCAAATTTTTTTAATTTTGATAATAAATTAACAAAAAATAATATAAAAAAATTTATTTCTCACATAGCTCCCTGTATTGAAGTTGTTGGATATAGACAAAAAAAAAGGGGAATTAAAAGCCTAGGAGACTTATGCTCTGACTTTGGTGCTAATGTTAAGTTTGTGTTAGGTGTTAAAAAAAAATATAAAAATAATGATGTAAAAAATTTAAAAACAAATATTTCAAATAAAAAGATTAATCAATCTGTTTACGGTAATACAAACACTGTTTATATAAATCCTATGAACTCTTTACTATTTGTTTTAAATAAACTTAAAAAAGATCAAATTAAACTTGATGGTGATTTTTATGTGTTTACAGGTTCTTCCGTCGGTGTTGTGCCAATTTTAGGTAAAGGAGTCTATAAAGGAATTATAAATAAAATAGGTTCTGTAACTTCACGGATTAGTTAGATAAAAAATAACCACCAACTACTACGGTAGTTAAAAGTGTAATTACCTTAACTCTTTTCATTAAAAGATTTTTTTTTTCACTTGAAACTTTTCTTTGTGAAAGAAAATATATATTAGATTGCGCTTTATTTCTAAATCTAGGTCTAAGAGGATTTGGAATAGTTTTATTTTTAATCGTTTTAAATTTTTTTGGATTTATTTGTAACATCAGTTATTAAACGTCATTTGTTATTTCATAGCAACTATTAACAACTCATAGGTGCGTCAATAATGCAAATGATAATCATTATCATTCTATTGTAAATGATAATCATTATCAATTAAAAAAAAGGAATTTTATGAAATTTAAGATAATTATAGGAATAGTAGCTTACTTTGCTAGTTTCGTTTTTAGTGTGAGTCAGGCTAATGAAGTAAATATATTTAGCGCCAGACATTATGACTCTGATGTTCAGTTATATGAAAAATTTACTAATAAAACTGGAATAAAAGTAAATGTCATTTCAGGCAAATCAGGGGCTTTAGAGAAAAGAATTATAGAAGAAGGTTCTGACAGTAAGGCAGATTTATACATAACTGCCGACGCTGGAAGATTAGGTGCTTTTGACGCAAAAGGAATGTTGCAGTCTGGTCTTAATACCCCTGCTATAAAAGCAGCAGTACCAAACAATTTCAGGACTTCTAAATGGACAGGAATAGCTAAGAGAGCAAGAATTGTTTATTTTGCACCAGAAAGAGTTACAGGAGCAGAGTTAGCAGGTTTAACTTATGAAAGTTTAGCCGATCCTAAATGGAAAGGCCGAATTGTTATAAGAGCTTCTAACAATATTTATAACCAATCACTAGTAGCATCTTTAGTAAAAAATAACGGTAAAGGAGCTGCAGCAGAATGGTCAAAAGGTATGGTGTCTAATATGTCAAGAAGCCCTAAAGGTAACGATAGAGCTCAAATACTTGCAGTAGCAGCAGGAGAAGCTGATTTAGCAGTAGCTAACACTTACTACTTAGCACTTATGTTATCAGGTAAAAAAGGACCTGAACAACAAGCGGCAGCAAAAAAAGTAAAACCTTTTTTTCCAAATCAAAATGATAGAGGAACTCACATGAACATTAGTGGTGCAGGACTTGTTAAAGGAGCGCCAAATAAAGCTAATGCTATTAAATTAGTAGAATTTTTACTAAGTGAAGAAGCACAAAAACACATAGTAAATAATACTTTTGAGTATCCAATGATTGCAGGTGTTTCACCTCATCCTCTAGTAGTTAATATGGGATTAGATTTTAAACAAGATCTTAAAACTAAAGTTGTTAATTATGGTAAAAAACAAGCAGACGCATTAGAAGTAATGACAGCTGCTGGTTGGAAATAACTGTATTTATTGTTGTTAATTAATGAGGCGAATAATTAAAAAAGATTTAAATTTTAATAGATTTAAAACTGGTTGTTCGCCTTGTTTAAATGAAGCAAAAAAAATGCAGAAAAAAATAGCTAACAGATCTTTATCTGAAATTAAAATTCAAGAGATTAAGAATATTGTATCTTCTTTATTTAAAGAAAAATAAGTATTTGACGTTTATTAATACAAGTTTTAAACCCCTACGCATGTTAAATAAAAAACTAAATATTTGGTATATAAGTTCAATTTGTGTATCATTATTTGTAGCTATTCCTATCATAACAGTATTTTCTAGTTTTTTTAGCACAACAAGTGACTACTTGATTTTGTTGAAAGCAACATTTTTAAAAGATTATGTAATAAATTCAGCAATAATATTAATTGGTGTTTTGTTTTTAACTTTTGTTTTTGGAGTTTTATCAGCTTATTTTGTTTCTTTTTATAATTTCAGGGGTGTAAATTTTTTTAAATGGGCTTTAATATTATCATTCGCCGTTCCAGCATACATTTATGCTTACTCACTTACAGCTTTTTTTGAAAACTATGGCTCCTTATTTTCATTGCTAACGAATTTATTTGGCGAAGGAAATTATAATAAACATATACCAAAATTTGATGGAATGATTGGCGCTATTATTTCAATGTCTTTTTCGCTATTTGGCTATGTATACGTTCTAACAAGAGCTTCCTTTAACCATCAATCAAATAACTTGATAGAAGTGAGTAAAAATTTAGGTTTATCTGCTAGAGAAAGTTTCTTTAAAATAATTCTTCCCTCAGCAAGACCAGCTATCGTTGCAGGGCTATCCTTAGTTGCGATGGAATGTTTATCTGATTTTGGTACAGTTTCATTTTTTAATGTATCAACACTTACAACGGGTATTTACAATTCTTGGTTAGCTTTTGATGATTTAAATACGGCAAATCAATTATCATTTTTTTTATTATTAATAATATTATCTTTATTTCTAATTGAAAATTATTCTAGAGGTGCAGCTAAGTACCATCAAAATTCAAACACCGGTTTTCGTAAAATTCAAAAAATTGACTTAAAAAGCAATAAATCCATACTCCCTATAATTTTTTGTTCTATGATATTTTTTCTAAGTTTTATATTCCCATTAAGTCAAATGATTTACTGGACAGTAAAGTTTCCAAAGTATTTTCAAGATACAAATATAATCTCGTTAAACTTTAATACTTTGCTATTAGTTGTTTTAGCAAGTCTGGTTTTAGTAACCTTAGCTTTCCTAATAAATTTTGGAAACAGAATATCAAAGAGTAAAATTTTAGATAATTTAAGCATCTTTTCAATATCCGGTTATGCAATTCCAGGAATTATTTTAGCCGTAGCTTTTATTTCTTTTTTTTCTTGGTTAAGTGACGTATTAACTAATAGCTTTGGATTTATAAGCATAAAAAAAATATTTATTGGATCAATATTTGGTTTGATAGCTGCTTACTTTATTAGATTTTATTCACTTGCATTTAATGGAATTAAGTCAAGTTATTTGAAAATAAATCAATCAATAGATGATAGTTCATATCTTCTTGGTTATTCTAAATTTAGAACTTTTAGAAAAGTTCATTTTCCGAATTTAAAACACAGTATTTATTTAATCAGCATCTTAATAGCAATTGAAATTATAAAAGAGTTGCCAATTACCCTTATTCTAAGACCTTTTAACTTTGAGACTTTTGCTACAAAAGCATATGCTTATGCTTCACAAGATTTGCTTGAAGCAGCCGCTTTACCTTCATTATTTTTAATTTTTTGGTCAGCCTTGCTGATTTTTTTTACATCAAAGCATATACTTTCTGAAAAATAATATTATATTTAATTAAATGTCTATAAATTTCCTCGAAATAAATAACGCAACATTTGTTGCAAGTAAAAAAAATAAAGTTTTAGATTTTAATCTTACAATTAAAAATGAAGGTGAAATTATATGTCTATTAGGTCCCTCTGGAATTGGAAAAACCACTATTTTAAGATCAATAGCGGGATTACAAAAAATACCAAAAGGTAAAATTTATCTAAAAGGAAATATACTTTCCTCTGAGGAAGAACATATTGAACCCGAGAAAAGAAATATAGCACTATCCTTTCAAGACAATAGTTTATTTCCTCACTATACAATTAAAGATAATATTAATTTTGGTGCTAAGAGAAATAAAAATGCTAAATATAATTTTGAAACTGGAGAGTTAACGAAAGTTCTACATTTAGAAGGTTTGGAAGAAAAATATCCACATCAAATTAGTGCTGGAGAGGCTCAAAGAGTTTCGCTCGCAAGATCATTAATGTCCAAACCAGATTTACTTTTACTTGACGAACCTTTTTCAAATGTTGACGAGAGTTTAAAAGTTGAATTACAACAAAAAATTAAAAAAATCTTAAAAGAAAAAAAAATAACTACAATTATCGTCACACATGACTCTTACGAGGCTTTTTATATGGCAGATTATTGTGGAATTCTTCTGAGTCAAACAATGAAACAATTTGATACACCTTATAATATTTACCATTACCCCAATTCAATAGAGGTTGTTAATTTTTTAAATAGAGGAATTTTAGTCAATGCAAAAGTTTTAGACGATAGCAGTGTAGAACATAAATGTTTAGGTATAATTAAAGGAAATTTTGTTAAAAAATACAAAAAAGGTACAGCGGTAAAATTATTAGTTCAACCTGAAGATTTAGAACATGACGATAAAAGTAATTTACAATTAGAAATAATTGATAGAAAATTTAGAGGAACTAATTTTATTTATACACTTAAAACTAAAAATAATGATTTAATACCAGTTTTTGTCCACTCTCATCATATTCATCAACATGAGGTTGAAGAAGAATTCGGTGTTAAAACTCCGATTTATATTGACCATCTAGTATGTTTTTAAGTAAAAGAATGTATTCAGGCGCTCTTAGCTCAGCTGGATAGAGCATCGGTTTTCTAAACCGAGGGTCGGAGGTTCGAATCCTCCAGAGCGCGCCAATTTATGATTAATAATTCCAAAAACAATTATGAAATTAGTCATATAGACGGAGTAATTACTTTTAAGAATAAAAATACGACAATTGGATTTATTCGTTTTAATGACAGTGGAGAAGTAGAATATATATTTGTAAATCCAGCATTTAGAAAACAAGGTATGGCAAAAAAATTGCTTAAATTAACTAGAAAAAAACTGGGAAAAGATCTTATACCTCAAGATCCAATTAGCCCTTTAGGTAAAAAATTGTTTAATATAACTTAATATAATGGTCAAAAATATTCTTATTACAGGTGGTGCTGGATATATAGGTGCGCACGTAACTGAAATTTTATTAAAAAAAAATAGAAATGTATTTTTGATAGATAATTTATCTACCGGTCATCGTAAATTAATAAATTCAAAAGCAAAATTTTTTAAAATAGATATCAAAAATAAACAAAAAGTAAAAAAAATAATTGAAAAATATAAAATTGATTCAATAATTCATTTAGCAGCCAATCTGATCATTGGTGAAGGACAAAGAAAACCTAATAAATATTATAAGAATAACGTCTTAGGTACTAAAAAATTACTTGATGCTTGTAAAGACACTACTATAAAAAATTTTATTTTTTCATCTACAGCAGCTATTTACAAAGAAGGTCAATATAAAGTTTCAGAAAATTCTATAATAAAACCTAAAAGTATTTATGGACAAACAAAAATTAAAGCAGAAAAAATAATAAAGAGTTTTGCAAAGAAAAATAAGATTAATTATGGAATTTTAAGATATTTTAATATTGCTGGTGCTAGTTTATCTGGAAAGATAGGATTAATTAATAAAAAAAGTGATCATTTATTTAAAAATTTTTCGATTGAAATAATGAAAAAAAGCCCAAAATTAAAAATTTATGGAACTGACTATAAAACTAAAGATGGATCATGTATAAGAGATTTTATCCATGTTTCAGATATAGCAGAAATTCATTATTTAATTTTAGAAAAAATTGATAAGTTAAATATTTCAAAAATATTAAATTGTGGTTACAATAAAGGAACTTCTGTTATAGAAGTTGCCAAAGAGTTTAAGAAACAGTCATCAAAAAAAGTTGAGATTATCTTCGCCAAGAGAAGAAATAATGATT
>Ga0228652_1000822_pt1 | contig 12936 bp, 7 predicted proteins | sample 64DmetaG_FD_183030 | JGI IMG/M metagenome (GOLD analysis project Ga0228652, IMG submission 183030) | Seawater microbial communities from Monterey Bay, California, United States - 64D | ecosystem: Environmental > Aquatic > Marine > Coastal | place: USA: California | collected 2016-10-05
TTTAAGGAAAAAGACTCATCGGGCACTGTAATCGACGGCCCGGCTAGGGCAGCCGTGATGGGCGTCAGAGCGATCAGTACCAGCGACATGATTAGCTTTTTCATAGTTTGTCCTTTTGTTTTTTTTCGTTTTACTGTTTTGCACGCAGCGCTACTTCAGGATGTAGGCCTCTACTCGGGCTTCGCCCTTGGCGGGTTCTAAGGTCACCACATCTAAGTTCTGGGAGCCGTCGCTCAGCTGGACGACGTTACGCATGGTGAGCACCGCACCGTCGCGTTGGTAGTAGCCGGAAAAACTCCCAAAGACGATTTCGTTGTTTTGTACGCCACGCCCTTCGCCGGTCACGGTTCCACTGGTGGGGGAGTTCTGTGTCAAGTTATAGGTGACATAGACCCTGCCGTATTCACCCATATCACCCATAGCGTTTATCGTCGTTACCTCGCCGAGTGTCACCGAAGTAACACCCAATACTGCTGGCGCTTGTCGTTGCTCGAGCTTCAAGCCGCCTTCGTGATGACCGGCTATCGCCAGCTGGCTGAACACCATCAAAAACACTGTTGAAATAAATTGCTTCATTTGAATCCTTCTTTTTTTTGTTAAATGAGTCGCACTCGCTGTATCTGCGAGCGCATCTTTTATAGCAGGTTTAATTTCGTTGCGCTGGGTCAACAGGAACGCCCGATGATCCGGGAATTCGCCCTGTCTTCTGGCTGTTTTCACAATCTCGGGGTTAAGGACGGTTTTGCGTGATTGGGCGGAAACATTCATTATGCTGGGGCGGAACGATCTACTCGTCTGGAGGATTTACGAAAGATGGCCGGTCTGACAAGAAGCAATTTATCAAAAGTTAAGCGCTTTAAAGAAAGTAAGGCTGACTTTGAACAGCAAGTTGAAAGAGCGTCTTGGTTCTATTTGGCCTGGGCTGTTTTGATGCTCGGCGCTCTGCTCATGGAGGGCAGCTTCCTCGCTCGGGCGATGATTGTTGTGCTGGCGCTGGCAGCCCTCGTGCCGACAATAAAGCCAAGGGCTGTCAACCGATTCGTTAGCGTTATCGACCGCAACCATGACCTTTGGATGAAGCAAAACAAGGTCGCCTATTATTCCAAAAAGAATGGTGCTTTTTTATACGACGACGGCAAGGACAGTGAGACCTATCGGTTTCACGATCCAATCTGCGAAGAGTGCTGGCACGAGGAAGACGCGCTATTCAATCTGGATGAAAATCGAACGCTGTATGAAAGGGACGGCACTCCTGTCGGACGTCTCAAACGTCAACCCATACCCCAGATAGACCTTATGGATTTCTACTGGAAGCGGATGAGCCTGCAAACTGCGCTCACCCTCTACGTTTCATTTGGCGATCGTGGTCTTAAAAACGCGGCGGCGGTTATTGGCGACTGAGCCTTTTAGGACTGCGTCTTTTTACTCCACCCTGTTATTGCGCCCTGTTACTGGGCACTCAAACCTGCATTAAATCGGCCCTTACGCTCTTGCCGTTTTACCTCGTCGCTGGGTTCAGCAACACGCTCAAGGGTCACCCCAACGATCTTGCCGGTAAAGGCAAAATCGTGGGGGTAGGAACCTACAGGCGACCCCGTGTCTCTGCCCACATCGAAGGTTTCGCCGCTCATGGAGAAAATCACCGGCACCGTGCGCTCGATTCGAGCCGTTCCTAGAACCTCACCATTCACTTCCAGCGTAAGCTCACCGCCAGCAGCAAAGCCGCCATCGTGAGCATAGTGCACACAGATTTGGTGGTGGCCTTGACTTAGGTCATTACCCACTAGAGTGGTGAATTCGTGGCCAAACCAGTTGTAGACGTAGGTAGGCCGAGATTGCTCATCGAGGTACAGACTCCAACCCGCCATGTTTCCACCCTGACAGGCGATCACACCCTGGCTCGGACCATCCAAGTGGATGACACCAGATATGCGGTAGGACGTATTCTTCAGGTTCACCACGCCGTGCTCGGGCATCCGCACGTGCATGGGACCGTATGTCATCTTGCTGTGCCCTTCCAAGGAATGGGGCGGAGCGTAGTCACCGCCACGGCGGGCAGAAGCGTCTCGCAAGGGGTAAACCCCATATCGTTGGGCTTCGGTTTCAAAGAGCGCCTGCATCTGGGCAAGTTTTTCTGGGTGGCTCGCTGCCAAATCCACGCTCTGAGAGAAATCGTCGGCAATGTTGTACAGTTCCCAAACCTCCTGCTCGCCGTCGAATTCATAGCCAGCAAAACGAATCCACGGCAGCCGGCCGTGAAAGCATGAGGCGATCCAGCCGTCATGATAAATCGCCCTATTGCCTAGAATTTCGAAATACTGGGTGATGTGAGGGCTTGCCCCTGCCGAACGCTGAAAACTGTCTACCATACTGTGGCCATGCACTTCGTCCTGCTTGATGCCGTTGACCCGCTCTGGCATCGCAATACCCGTGACCTCCAGCAAGGTTGGGAACAGGTCGATGACATGATGGAATTGCTGCCGCAGCTCCCCCTTGGCTTGAATGCCCTTAGGCCAAGACACGGCTAAGGCGTTGCGTGTACCGCCAAAGTGCGAGGCCACCTGTTTCATCCACTGAAATGGCGAGTCAAGGGCCCAGGCCCAACCGACGTTAAAGTGGTTTTCGCACCGGTCGGTGCCAAAGTCGTCCATATGTTCCAGCAACCACTCTGGATCCTCGTGAACGCCATTTTGAAAGGACGGGGCGCTCCAAGCGCCGTGAACCGTGCCCTCGGCAGATGCGCCGTTATCACCGGTCAGATAGATGACCAAGGTGTTGTCGAAGGCGTCCTGATCCACCAAGTAGTCAACGATCTTTTCTACCTGAGCATCGGTATGGGCCATAAAACCGGCGAAGGTTTCCATCAGTCTCGCCGCCACGGGCTTGTAACGATCCGGATACTCGTCCCAGCTGGGCACCTGCTCTGGGCGCGGGGTCAGCGCGGTCTTCGGTGGGATCACACCCAGTTCAAGCTGCTTCTGATAAATGCTCTCCCGAAGAGAGTCCCACCCCTCATCGAACTGGCCTTTGAATTTGTCGATCCACTCCGGCGCCACGTGGTGAGGCGCATGGACTGCTGCCGGCGCGAAATAGCAAAAGAAGGGTTTGTCCGGAGCCGACACCTGCTGACGGCCGATCCACTCTATAGCCTTCTCCGCAAGATCTTCCGTTAGGTGGTAATCGGGGTTGCCAAGGTGTGGCTCCACCGGCGTGGTTTGGTCGTACACCGGCGGTTCCCAGTGAGAAGCTTCTGCACCAATGATGCCGTAGAAGCGCTCGAAGCCCATGCCCGTGGGCCATCGCTCAAAAGGACCTGCGGGATTTTGTTCCCACGACGGCGTGAGATGCCACTTGCCAAAGCAGCCGGTGGAATATCCGTTTTGCTTCAGTATTTCCGCAATGGTTGCGGACTCTGGCGGCATGGCGCTGTCATAGGCCGGAAAGCTGTTAGCGATCTCGGTGATGCCGCCCATGTGCACGCTGTGATGATTGCGCCCGGTCAGCAGCGAGGCCCGCGTTGGCGAACAAAGAGCCGTGGTGTGAAACTGGTTGTACTTCAGACCCGCCTTGGCAACTTTGTCCACACCCGGCGTGGGAATGGGTCCACCAAAGGTACTGCAGGTGCCAAAACCTACGTCGTCCAGCATGACCAACAAGATGTTCGGTGAGCCTTTAGCCTGCTTATTCAACTTCAGCGGACTGGGCGTGGCGTCCTGATACAAACGATCGACCCGACCATCAAAGGTCGGTGTGGGTTTGGGTATGTCTGTCATGATTTCTTCTAGTTATTCAGGGTATCGAGGTCAAAACAGGCAAAAAAGCCAGCGACTTGATCAACGTCTGAGGCAATCACCGAGCCGTCAGTCATGGCCTGCCCAAGATTCAGTTTCCCAGCAAGAATACTGAACCAGTGATCGCTACTCACCGTGATAGAAAGACCCGCACCGTCTGGGTCCGTTGGCACGGCTACCCCATGCCGAATGGTCAGGCCCGCTTGCCCGCCGTCGCTGAAAGTCACCTTTATCTGCTGTTCAAGGTCGGCAGCTCGCTCAGGCACCAGCAATACTCGCAGCAGACCCAAGGACTCAGCCGCTGGCCGCCGGGCCAGCTCGCGTTTTTGAAAGCGATGAATACGGAAACGATCTAAATTCGTGGTGCCATCTAGCTCCAAGGCCCGAGTCAAACACCAGTTTCGAATATTCGCCGCGGTGGTGGAGTACGCCACGCCGCGCAACCCCTGGGCTAATCGAACACGGTCTTCTGGTTCACCTGCGTCGGCCCGACCTTGGCCATTCACTTCAGACCGCACCAGCCAAGAGGCTAGCTCAATAGCCCAGCGGTAATCGTGACCCTGCAGGGCCTCGTCCACAGCCCGGCGTACATTGTCCACGCCACCAAAGCCCGCAATGAGCTTGCGCGAGCGTTCGGGTGCCGGCACGGGAAACAGGTTAGCTTCGTCCTCATCAAACCAACCGAACAATCCGGTATAGATTTGCCGCACATGGTGCTCGACAACGCCGTAAAACTGTTGGGTCGTATAGTGCTGCTTGAAGTACTCGGGCAGCTGTATGGCCGCAATCGTCTCGTTCAGAGTCAGGCCGCGATTGGCGCAGCGCACAGTCTGATCCCACATAAACTGGATGGTGTCCCGATAGTCACGAGTGATTTTGGCAATGTCGTCCTGACCGCTAATCGGCGGTCCGTGAGCACCAATCATGTCTTGAGCGCCAAGGGCACCCAGTTCATCAAGGCCACGCAGCAAAATACGAGGATCCCGATACTCTTCACCGCGAATAGCAAAGACGTTGAACAAGGTTGGCCATAACAGGTTGTTCACAGCCAGCTTTAGCTCCGGGAACCAAATCGTTACTGAGTCTGTGGCATCCGACGGTGCTGGGTAAAACTCAACCTCCAGCCCAGCGATAGTCGCCCTGGTGGGGGTATCAAATGTGTGTTCCGCTGTGACATAGCCGTGGGTAAAGGGCGCATGTTCTGGGTTGCGGAAAAAATTCCCCAGCCCCACGTTTACCACACCGTCTGGACCCTCCTCAGGCATGGCAATGGCGAATTGGTGCACCAGCCCCCGGGTCACCCGAGGTGCTATTTCCCCACCAAAGCGATTGAGGTTTGCTTCGATGCCCGAGTGCCCCCAAGTGGGCAGATCAGGCTTTTCATTCAGCAGGGTTTGAGTACCAGCCACATAGTGAAAGTGGGTGTAAATGCAGGCCGCCAGAGGCGCATCGGTCTGGGTACGCACCTCGGCCAAGGCCGCCGCCATCTCCTCGTTGCACTCGCCGGTATCGATAACGATCAGCCCTTCTGGCCCCTCGACGAAGGATTGATTGGATAGGCCATTGCCCACCATGGACCATGCCTTGTCCCCTACCCGATAGAGCTTACGCACAAGACGCTGACTGTGGGCAACGGTTTCGGGGTGTGCACTTTGACCCCGATCCCCCGTAACTGTTTGACCTGGCTCGAACGAGTCAACGATTTTCATACCTGCTTCTCCCCAAAATAGGTGACAGAGTGTAACGAAAAACCGTCGAAACACAGCCATCGGCAGATCTAAATCTCGAGCAAAAGAAGCATTGTGCCCACAGGTCCAAGGGCGTGTTCGTGGCTGACCCTACTACCTAAGTGGAACTAGATTCGCTGTGCGCATAGTCGATGCGCCGAGGACAAGAGACTTTAGACAGCGCCGGTCATTACCGGCCTTTGCCCTAACCCATCCCATCGCTAATCAGCGCTCCCCTGATCAGTGCGCCGCTGTAAGGCAGTCATGATCTCATCATGACGTTTTCTACTGAGGTTGTAGCGACTGTAGATGGCCAACGACACTAGGGCGGATATGCCCATGATTGGGCCTGCGGTAATACCCAGACGAACGAGAACATCTGGGTCCAGTTCCCCCGGCACCGCCTTAAAGGGCAGCCGAACAAAATACTCGAGCATGATGCCGGCAAAGAAGTGTCCGAAGGAGTAGGAAGCCTTGGCAAAAAATGCCCTCGCGGAATAGAACAAACCCTCTTGGCGAATCCCGGTCACCAGTTCGTTCTCATCTACGATATCGCCGAGCATGGACAAAATCGCCACCGTGCCGAGACCCAGGGAGAAGGTGAAACCCGATGCGTTAAACAACAGGTAGGGCATCAGTCCGGGTTCGTGATTCTCGGGCAAAAATCCCAATAGACGAAGGTTGACCACCAGTTGGGCAAACAGCGTGATACCCGCCAACGCTCCCAACATGACAGGTTTTCGATCAAAGCGTTTCATTAGCAACGGAGACAACAGCGCACCGATCATGGCGGAGGGAGCGCCGATTAGGCCCAGCCAGCGTATTTTATCCGGAGGCAGTTCCCAGAAGTAGGTGTTGATAAAGACATTCAGGGTGTCGTAGATACCACTGGCAATCATAAAAAAGAAGTAACCAAACAGCACGATCATGTAGTTGCGATTTTTCAGCGTACTCAAGATCTCACTTAGCAGAGTCACCAAGGTCAGACGATTCTCTGACCGTTGTGCTGACGACAGATACGGAATATGGCTTGCGGTACCTGCCGCACAAGCCCAGATCGAGACAACAATGAGCGCACAGGCGGTCAGAATTAAGGGGCCGTAGGCTTCCGCTGCCAAGTGCCCGGGCACCAGCAAGCCGTCAGCCTCTCGGATTCGCTCACCCGCAAAGAAAAAACTCCACGCCACAAAGGCAAAAGACGCGCCAGCGACGTAGGCAAAAACCGTATTGGCACTGAAGAGCTGGGAGCGCTGGTGCTGATTCTTTGACAGCTCGCCCCCCAGAGCCAGATGAGGCACGCTGTAAAGGGTCAAAGACGAGCGACTTAATATGGTCCAGACCGTCAGCCAGGCAAACAGTCCCCATTGGCCGTAAGCACTGGCTTCACCCTGCAGCGCCTGAGGTGGATTAAACACGCAATACAGAGTCAGGGTCAGCGGAATTGGCGCCAGCCAAAGAAATGGGTGACGACGTCCAAGCCGGGACCGCCACCGGTCCGATACGATACCTACTACTGGATCGGAGATAGCGTCCCCAATCATGGCCAACATAATGGCTATGCCGATCAACGCATTGTTCAGCTCCATGACTTGGTTGTAATAAATGGTAATAAATGTGTTGAAGAGGCCAAGATAGATCGCTTCGCCGGTTGCACCGACGCCAAAGGCCAGTTTTGTCCCAAGCGTCAGCTTTTGCTGTGGTCCACCGCTCTCATTTGAAGTAATGCTCTCTCTCCTTAAGGGTTAGCCACGGGGCTGATGCCGTGAGATGGCTGTGCTTGCAAGCGACGCGGATACTTTATCCGCATTCTGGGCACAATTAGCCCAAGCTGTTTTTGGGCCTCTACCCTAGTAGATCAAACCCCAGCAAATCAACGTAAAAGCATGCCGAGAGATGAGCGCAGTATTTCGTTGGTATTGGTGAGAACAAAACCCGCCAGTTGATTGATCATTTGCTGTCGAGCTAAGCGGGCACTTTCTAAGGCAAAGTCTGCATCCAGAATTCTTCCCTTCGAGCTTTCCATTTGCACTGAGCTATCCAGCAATCGCTCCAAACGAAACTCGACGGATCGAGTTATAGCGCTCAGTTCCGCCTGACTGTTGGCAGAATAATCCAGTGCATGATCAACAATTGTCAGCGCCGCATTTGCGCCCGCTGCTGTGCGGATGTCTATGGACTCGACGCTTTTCAGATCGGCGACGATGGGATCTGACGTGATTTCTATTCGATTGCCGACAAACTGCACGTCGTAAGAGTGGCCAGTGTCCTCCTCGTGACCATAGACGCGGTCTATGAGCATGGCTAGTTCGTCCGGATCCAAGTTCTGGGAGTCCTTGGTGATCGTGACTTCGTCGATTCGCAGTGCCGCATCTGCCTGAACTACTTGCTCACTGGCATCGACCACCACATTATCGATATACAAATTGGCGCCGGCTGCGGTACCACCACTGGCATCCCACGTACCGGCCACAAAGACAAAACGATAGTTACCTTCCTTTTCAATAGAACTGGATACCGTCGCCCATGATGTTCTGGCGCTGGTGGTCGCCCCAGTTTCATTGAGAAGCTCTTGTATTTCCCCAGTATCCTCGTCAACCAAGTACCCCAGCACATCGTAAGCATCTGAGCCGCCAGTCGCTTGCCAATCGAAACTGACACTGTCGCCGGGTTTCAGCGCTACGGCGTCATCGCTCACTAAATAGGGGCCGTGCAAAATACCGTAGCCGGGAATCGTAACGCCTTTGGATTGAAGCTGAACCGACAAACCGCTGCCATCAGGGCTGTTGTTTGCCAACTGGGCTGAATAGCTTGCGGCGCTGGGCGTAGCTCCATCATGGGGCGCTGCCCCAATCACCGTCGCGGGAAACACGATATCGTTCGGTGTTGGCTGGCCTGCAACCGAGTCTACCCCGCCCAGTTGCAATTGCTGGGTGTAGGTTTGCCATCCAGGAATTGTCGTGTCGCCAACGCTACCATCTTCGAAGTTGCCATTTTGGAAGGTGACTTCCTTATCCGAACGGACGCCGCTGACAAAGACAATATGGTAGTCGCCTGGGGTTTCAATAGTCTTGCTTACAGTCGTCCAGTTACTTGAAGCCCCGCCTTTGCCGGTTTCGTTCATCAAAATTTCAGAATGCCCAGTGGACTCATCAACAATATAAGTCATGACATCGTAGTCACCGGTACCAGCCATGCCCCGCCAATCAAAGGAAAGTATGTCACCGGCTTCTAATGAATAACTATCGGCGCTTTGTAACGCCGGGCCGTGAACGATGCCGACATTGGGTAGGTCCAGAGGTCCACTCTGCAGTTCCAAGGGTTGGCGGGCGTTACTAATCTGCTGGAAGTCAAAGCTCACCTCGGCTTCAGGATAAGCAGCATCGCCGCTTGCACTGAGTGTGCCGTTAGCAAAGCTTGGCAGCAGCAGGTCTTTGGGAACGGTGTGCCTATTGAGGGTCCCTTGGCCGTCTAAGACCACCCGTTGCTGAATCTTGGTCCAACTGCGAAACGGATCGCTGGACGAGACCAAGTCATCAATTTCATAAGCCAAGTTTAAGTCCAGTGATCCTGCCGCCATATCCGTGGTTCCAGCATCCACTAGCGCCACAACCTTCGCGCTGTCGCCATCCCCCTGATAAAGCTTACCGTTCACTAAAGAAAGGGCGCCACGGCGGTTGCTGATGGTAGTGTCTTCCTGAATCGTTCCTTGTTGAACGTCAGCAAAGTGTCCGACTGCTGACTGGTTGTAGAGCGAAAAAACCTCGCTCGAAACGAGTTCGACAGCACCACTCACCAGCACGGTGTCCAACTCACCGTCTAAACCCAGCCCTATCGCGGCCCCTATTTCCGGGACGCTGCCAGCTTGAGCCACCAGTTTTTGTACTTGTAGGGTGTCATAGCCTGCGCGTTGACGCGTGTTTTCAATCACGATGTCCCCACCAAACCGATCAGTAAGAACCACCTGACCCTCTTGTTCTTGAGCCTGCACGCCGGTTTGACCGGAAATTTTGTTAATGGCGGCAACCGCATCACTAACGTCATTACTGCTGATGCGAAAATTACCCGTGGCCACCTCGTTGATACGCAGGCTGTAGATTTGCGGGATCGAACTACCAGAAAACAGTGCGGCCTGTGTCTCTGCCTTGGCCTCGACACCCGTTGAAGCCTGTTGTTCATTAATTTTTTGAGCCAATTCAGCGGCACTGGCATCCGCTGACCACTGAAGCTGGACAATCTTGCCGTTGTTCCCGGTGAGTTTGATTTCGCTAGTGCCGGTGGTTCGCAGCACTTCGTCCCCGCTTGCCGCTGCAGCAAAAGCACCTTCACCAGCACTCAAATAGGAGTACGCACCTATCTCTTTGGACTCGAAGCCTGAGAACCGATGAGCAACAACATCTTGACCGCGGCTGCCAACTTGAAATTCACGGTATTGCTGCTCGCCTTTCAAAAGGCGCTGGCCGTTATACATGGAGCTGTTGGTCAGCCGATCGATTTCCGTCGTAAGCTGATCCACCTCAGCCTGTAACGCTGAGCGATCCATTTCTGCCGTCGAATTGGCCGCCTGCATGGCCAAGGTGCGAATGCGCTGTAGCATGGTTTTAACCTGCTCGATGGCACCATCGGCAGCGTTCATCAGGGAGGAGGCATCAGAAATGTTCTGAACGGCTTGAGCTTCCCAGGAAATCTGAGCGCCTAATGTAGAGCCGGCGTAAAAAGCCGAGGGATCGTCCTTGGCGGAACCTAATGCAATACCAGTGCTTAGCCGCTCCATGGCGATGGCGGTTTGATCCGTACTTTGGGCCAATGACGCCCGCGCCATGATTGTCGAAGAATTTAACTAACTGATATAGGTCATTTGCCACGCCTCCAATTAAGCAGACACAAGCAAAATGCGAGCCAAATTTAACCCATTGTTTTATATCATTTTTTTACTTTTACCTTGGCGTCAAAAAATCGACGACTGGGAAAAACTCGTCTGCAAGTCCCAACGCGCCGCGGCAAGGGCATCATTTCTATCCCCTACCGTCGCGCCGTGATCTTCTAAAACTTTTATCTTCCCAAACACCTTTTTACGGAACGCCTACAGCAAGCATACTTTTGCCGAAATACGGTTGAGCAGGCAAAAAACTCGCCACCAAGCGTCGATATCGCCGCACACTCGCGGACGTTAGCGAGAGACTTGCCGATTTTCGCCACACACCACCCATTGCCCATTGCACGTCCAAACAGGGGGCTGCGAGGCGCCTAAAAGTTTGGCAGATAGCGCGATGGACCCAACGGGAATCGCCGCCATAGCTGGGTTTCACCAAGGGTAAAGTCTGCGCCTGACCGAGCTGGGCCGCTTAGCCAGATCAAGCAGGCCCGGAGGATCCCGCTGCCAAGTCTGTCGTTTTGGGTCAGAGGACGTCGGATCGTGCCCCGAGCCGAAAACTCAGTTCTCACAGGTTCAGCGGCGGTAGCAAATAGGCATCCAGCACGCCCAATGGGCCAAGGACTCGGTCAACCTCGGCACGCTCATTTGCTGGCAAGGCCTCAATTTCCCGCCATATATGACACCGACTGACTTCGCTGTATTTGAGCGAGCGCATAGGCACAGGGCCCTCACCAAGATCCACCTCGCACCACTTCTCGCCTGCCGCAAGCGCTTCCCGAGAAACCCTTAGGAAAGGATGGTAGTTGTCTCGCATATGCTCAAAAAAGGGCATCAAGGTATCCGGCAGGGCATCGTCGGGCAGGTACTGCCCCTCGTCTGAGCGGGCATCGAAAACTCGATCCATATACTCGAGCATGGCCGGGGCACTGCCTTCAATCCAAGTGCGCGGCTCTGGATCTGCGGCGATGTGGGCTTTGAATAAGCCCGCAAAGGTGAAGTCTCCTAAGCTTGGGCGGTCTCCCAGCAAAAACAAGTGCTGCCCGTAGTGTTGATCCGCATGCTGCATAAGCTGTTCGAAGTCGCGTCGCACATGGGCAGCCTGATCTGGGCCGCAGCCCCGATTCGCGCAGGCGTTGAGGCCAAAATTATCGAGCACAAACTTAATCCGCTGCGCAGCCTCCGCGTGCTCGCTCTCAGTCAAACCCTCAGCCATAAACTTGCCGATGGAGTTGGCATAAAACCCAATGGCCACATGATCGATATTATGCGGATAGCACCAGCGACTGCTGATGGCATAACGGCCAAACCACTCATCCGCCCAATCCTCCAGCAGGTGCGCGGCAATACGCTGCACCGGTGCGCTTGGCATGATCGGCCGATCAGGATATTTCGCATTCAGCATCAGGCCAATTGGGGTCGAATCATGGATGAACCAGCCCTCTGGAGTTTCGAGACCCGGGATAAAGTGAGTCCCGATGCGGGCCTCCATACGTGGACCCGTATCCTGAGTCTTTAGCTTGAACTCGTAGTCCACTCCCAAATAATTAAGCATGGCTTGGAGCTTACGGGTGAATAGGCTGTGCTCTCCGCCCCACATCACATATTTCCCGTCGAACATGACTACCTCCCTCTCAGGACCTAAGCCCCATTATCTAAATGTGCTGGCATCAATCAGATGATCTTTTTGCTGACCTGAACGCCGCGCCTCGGTGATTATCTCGAATTTTCGATATCGTGGAGCCCGGTTGCTGCCACCATCGGCCTAAGCCCAAAGGTAGTGGTTGTTGAGGGATTTTGCGATAGGTGAAAGCGGCGCCGAGACTTCCAGATTTTTAGGTAGCGATAAAAAGGAACCGTGGGGTAAAGGTGATGCACCAGATGATAATTCTGGAAAATCAAGAGTGGGGTCATTAGCCACTCCATACCGGCGCGGTTTGAGGTGGACTGAAACCGTTGATCTTGGCCTTGAGCTTCATGCGGAAAGTGGGGCAAAAAGTCAAAGGCGATGGCCAAAAAGAGCGCTGTAATGCGCCCCGGGACGACAAACAGCAGTACATAGTATTCGAACCAACCCGCCCAAGTTACCGCGGTGATTACGCCGGCTCCAAAGACGAATGCACCCAGCAGGTCCAAGCGCTCACCCTTAGGCCTTTTTAGGAACACCGAGGGCCTCGAATAAAAGTAGAGATAGCTGAGATCCAGTGACAGCCATTTGAAGGGCAGCAGCCACCAAGGACCCGTGCCGACGTAAACGTCGGGGTCCTTGGTCTTATCGTTGGTGAACCGATGATGCTGCATGTGGAGGTAGCGAAAGGCTCTGAAAAACGGCACTGGAGACTGCAAAGCCGTGGCAACTCGACCCACCCACTCGTTCAACTGGTGATTAGAACTCACCGAGTGATGCGACGCCTCGTGGGTCGGCGTAAATGAAATGTATGCTGCCAGACTATTGAACACGATGGCCCAAACCAGCGATAAATTCCCATGAATAAAGGCATACGTCGACAGGCCAAAGATGCCGTAGGCGACAAAAAGCAGCGCTACC